>Ga0335081_10001320_pt1 | contig 39515 bp, 35 predicted proteins | sample Lox_Sample_35_FD_206713 | JGI IMG/M metagenome (GOLD analysis project Ga0335081, IMG submission 206713) | Soil microbial communities from Loxahatchee National Wildlife Refuge, Florida, United States - Lox_Sample_3.5 | ecosystem: Environmental > Terrestrial > Soil > Wetlands | place: USA...
TGAGCGCAGCAAGTGGCTCGCGGAGCAAGTCACTGTGCGGAGTCGAAGAATCCCGGAATCTTCTCTGGCGCTTCCGGGAATTCTTCTCTCCACTCTGGCAGCATCTTTAGAATTCCTGGTCAAGCCTTTGGCTCTCCGAGGTTTACAGGGTCCTTCGACTTCGCAGGAAGTTCGCACCCAAACTTCCTGCTGTACTCAGGATGACAAACTCGAAGCACCAGAAACTAAGCCCGCGACAAATACGTTCCTTCGGCCGTATCCACCTTGATCTTTTCGCCCTCGTTGATAAACGGCGGCACCTGCACAACCAACCCTGTCTCTGTCTTCGCCGGCTTGGTCACGCTCGAAGCGGTCGCACTTTTCAGGCCGGGCTCGGTCTCCACAATCGTAAGTTCAACGGTCTGCGGCAACTCAATTCCAACCGCCTTCCCGTCGAAGAACTCAACTTTAATCTGCAGATTCGGAATCAGATAGTCCACGGCGTCGCCCAGAGTGTCTTTGCCCAGATGCGTCTGCTCGTAATTCGAGGTGTCCATGAAGTAATAGCTGTCGCCGTCGTTGTACAGGTATTCCATCTGCACTTCATCCACGGTGATCTTCTCGATGGGATCGGGCGAGCGGAAGCGGTGCTCAAACATGGCGCCAGTCCGAAGGTTGCGCAGCTTGGCCTGAATAAACGCCCGCAAATTGCCGGGCGTGCGGTGCTCAACGCTGAACACAGAATGCAAATCATTGTTGTGCTTGATGATCATGCCAGGGCGAAGCTGCGTGGCGGGGATAGCCATTGCTCAGTAAATCTCCTTACGAGGTTTGCCGATAAGTGAACCGGCCGGAAGGCGGGTTGAGCCACATTTTCCGCCGGCACGAGGATTCAACGCTCTGATTTTATACGTAGTTGAGCGGATTTGGGAAATCCGGTTACGGGGGGGACCCGCGCACCTGAATTGCAAATCCAAATGCTACAAGAGACAGCTAAAATAGCTGTTGCTGAATCAAAACGTGGGAATATTGGCCGCTAAGAAAGGCCCCTGGAGGATCGTCATGCATCATGGAAGTTCCGGGCGCAGCCAGTTTGGGACCGCGCTTACTTTTCTTCTCATCGGAGTGGGCGCTGGCGCAATTACCGCCCTTCTGCTCGCCCCAACAAGCGGCAAAGAGTTGCGCGGAGACATCCGGCGCCGCTACAAAGACGCCAAGGACGCAGTAGAAGACTTTGCGGAAGGCGCGAAGGACCGCATGGACGAAGTGTTGGAGCGCGGTTCTGAGTGGATGGAGGACCTGGAAGAGGCCGCCCGCAAAAGCGTAGCGCCGCTGGGGCGCGCGATGCGCAGAAGGTCGTAGAGGGTCCAGCGCACATTCCGTCGTCCAATGCGGCAACGCCCGGCCGCCGCCTAACGGAAAATCCTGCCCATAAAGTCCTTGATACTGTGAAAGAACCCGTGATGGGCTTGCGCGTCCTGCTCGGCGAGGGGCGCTGAAGCCTGCGCCGGTGGCGCCATGACTGTGATCTCCAGCGGAGAAGTCGCCTGGTTCCGCTTCAACGGCAGATTATTGTCTTGCGTTGCCGCCGGCTTTTGCGAAGCCATCGCGGCGCCGTTGAAAACGAAGGGCGCATCCACCTGAACGTGAACGTCCGTCTTTCCGGGCGGCAGATTCGCCGTCTCAGGCGTGTTGTTCGACACGCTAACCTGCGTGGGAGATGGCAGAGGCGGCAGCAAGTTTGAGCCGCCTGCGGGGTTCTGCGCAACCTGATTCGCCGGGCTGGTTGACTCAGCCGAAGCCCGCAGTACGGGCACTTCTGAGGGGGGGCAGCCGCAGTCGCTGGGCAAAGCCTTGTCGGGAGCGCTCAGACGGCCCCCGCGAAACACCACTTCCTCGAACGGCCTCAGCTCATAAACTCCCTCACCCATGAGTTCGGAAACCTGCGCCATTCCCGTGTTTCCCGGCAAGCTGCGCACGCATGTATCGCCTTGCGAGTCGGCGCTGATGGCGTAGTGCAGATCTCCCGGCCCTACCAGCACGATGCGAAAATCGGGCGTGACTACGGAATCCGCTGAATCTTTCAGGGCATAGTGCGTCTCGATCGCTCCCGTGCTCATGCCGAGCATCAGTTCATCGCGCCCCGGCGCGGCAGTCACGGAAATTGTTGTGCCCGGGCAAACCCGCACCTCTCCGCCGCGCGCCAGGCGAAGTCTGGTAGCGTCTGTTCCCGCAATCACCGCTGAACCCGCGGCCAGGCTGGTCTCGAGCACCACCGGTTCGCGCGACCTTTCTGTTGGAGAAACGCCGCTGGTCGGCAGAAGCGCAGGCGCCGCAGGCGCCGCTGCCGGCTCGCTTCTTGCCGCCAGGTTCGCAGGCTTCTGCCCCGCCGCATAGATCCTGACGGTTAGGCGATTGCCGGCGCTGTCCCAGCTGTATTCACACGGCTTCGCCAAATCCACGACCAGACGCACCGCCGGTGGATCGCTCTGATACTGATTTACGCGGACCTGATTCACCAAGTCACGATGGACCATCACGCGTTGCCGTGGTACCGGAACGTACGATTTTGCGAGATCAATCACCAGGCGCGGCGGCGAATCCAGTTGCGTGATGATCGGAGTGATGGGGCGGGTCGCGATGATTTCAAGTCCCGGGCCGTCTTTGTCCGTAACCATCTCCACCGAGCGCACGAGTGCGGGAGGCGCCTGCGCTTCCTCGATCGGACGGAATGCCGGCGAAGAAGACTGCGCTAGCACGCTGACGCAGAAGATCAGAGCGGCAAGCAACAGGAAGACAAGTTGGGGCCGTTTAGCTTGCAAGCGATTCATCCGAACCCGAGAAAACAGTGCAAATGGCAGAACCAGCAAGGGGGATGGCTGGGCGGTCCAAATCAAGCGAGGGATCGAACCCTCATCGGGCCACTCACTGGCCAATGGTAGCACTATTTAGGGATTTGGTTCAGGCGACTTGACTTCGCCAGTAGGCAAGCAAATGTCAGGCCCGGCCTGACCGGTTCACGACTGGGAAACGAATTCGTACTCGTCAATCACCGCTGCCACGGCCAGTTTGCCGTCCGTGCCCGAGTCATCCACGCGGACCACCCGCCCACGGCAGCGGACTTGAATACTTTCCGTCAGAGTAATTTCGGGAGGAAGGGTAAGGGTAAATTCAATGCTGGCGCCGGGTTCAACTTTCGAATCAACGTAGAAGCAGATGCCGCGGGCGCTGACATCCCGGGTCTGGGCCGGCTTGCCGCTGCTGCCATTTTCAGCATAGTTCACCGAAACCGGGAGGCGTAAGGCGAACCGGCGAGTGGCGCGCTTATCAGGTTGGGTCTCGGCCATAAGCCCTCCCTTAGCGTGAGTAAGCATGGCGGTTCATAGGCACGGTGTCAAGTGCACTTTCGCATGCGGTGCGGATGAATTCGCCGTGTTCCACCGCCCTGCCGTCGTGAGCTTTCGGTCTGTTGTATTCTGATGAGCGGGCGCGAATTATGGTTTTCGTCCTCGATAACTACGATTCTTTCACCTATAACCTCGTGCAGTATCTGGGCGAACTTAGGGAGGAAGTTGTGGTGCGCCGCAATGACCAGGCCACGGTAGAGCAGATTGAAGCCATGCATCCGGCGCGCATCGTGATTTCGCCCGGCCCCTGCACTCCGCAGGACGCAGGCATCAGCATCAGCCTGATTCAGCATTTCGCCGGTAAAGTTCCCCTACTCGGCGTTTGCCTGGGACATCAGGCGATTGGCGCGGCCTTCGGCGGCAAAATCATCCGCGCACCGCACCTGATGCACGGCAAAACCAGCGAAGTGCGCCACGACAATCGGACCATCTTCCAGGGCCTTCCATTTCCCATCACCGCCACCCGCTACCATTCGCTTATCGTGGAAGAGGAGAGCTTGCCGGAAGATCTGGAAGTCACCGCGTGGACTACCGAGAAAGATGGTTCGCGCACCATCATGGGCCTGCGGCACAAACGATTTCCGGTGGAAGGCGTGCAATTTCACCCGGAGAGCGTGCTCACTTCCGAAGGGAAACACCTCATCGGGAACTTCCTGAACCTCGCGGCCGGCTGACTCCGCTGCCGCGGGCTGTTTCGACTGCCCGCAGCACCGCCTGGGCCTTGTTCATGCACTCTTCGAATTCGCGCTGCGGATCAGAATCCGCCACGATTCCGGCGCCGGCCTGCAGGTAGGCTTTCTTGCCTTGCATCAGCATGGTACGAATTGCGATGCAGGAATCCAGGTTGCCGGCAAAATCGGCGTAGAGGACGGATCCTCCATAAATCCCTCGTCGAGTAGGCTCAAGTTCTTCGATGATCTGCATCGCTCGCACTTTCGGCGCACCGCTCAGGGTCCCCGCGGGAAAACATGCTGCGAACGCGTCCAGCGCATCCAGACCACCGCGCAGCTTTCCTTCGAGCGCGGAGACGATGTGCATGACATGCGAGTAACGCTCCACGTACATCAGGTCGCGCACCTTGACCGAGCCGTATTCGCTCACGCGCCCAAGATCGTTGCGTCCCAGGTCCACCAGCATCACGTGCTCGGCGCGTTCCTTTTCGTCGCTCAGCATCTTCTTTTCAAGTTCGGCGTCTTCGTGTTCATCGTGACCGCGCGGATGCGTGCCCGCGATCGGCCGGTACTCCAGCTTGCGTCCGGTCACACGCACCAGCATCTCCGGCGAGGAGCCGAGAATCTCTGCCTTCCCGCTGCGCAGAAAGTACAGATACGGCGACGGATTCACCGCCCGCAACGCCCGATAAATATCGAACGCCTCAACCCCGGGAATGAAGTCCAGCCGCTGCGACAGCACAACCTGAAAAATGTCTCCTGCGGCGATATACTCCTTCGCCTGTTCCACGATCTCGAGAAAACGCTTCTGGCTTATTCCCGCATGTACCTCCAGTTTCGTCTTCGGCGCGGGCCCCGATTTGTTCCAATGCTCCGGGCGCAAGCCGTTTGCCAGTTTTTTCTCTAAAGCAGCAATGTCCGAAACGGCCCGCCGGTACGCTTGATGAGGATTCCCCTGCGAAATATCTGCCGTCGCAATGATGTGAATCTGATGGCGCAGGTGATCAAAGGCCAGCACCCGATCAAAAAGCATCATGACGCAATCAGGCAAAGAAAGATCGTCGCTCGCTCGCTCGCCGATGTTCTCCAGTTGGCGAACCGCGTCATAGGCGAAATAACCCACCGCGCCAGCCGTAAATGGGGGCAGGCCTGGCACAACCGCGGCCGAATGCCTGCGCAACTCCTGTTTTACCGCCGTAAAGATGTTCCCCTTGCTTTTCTGTACTTTCTTGCCCCGATGCACGGTGATCTCATTCCCTTGTCCCCGAATCTGCATGTAGGGCCGGGCGCTGAGAAAGGTGTAGCGCCCGATCTGCTCGCCGCGTTCGACCGATTCCAGCAGAAAAGCTTCCGGCTCTTTCTCGGCCACGGCAAGAAAAGCGGAAACCGGGGTCAGCAAGTCGGCGGGCACCGACTTCACCACCGGTACCAGGGTCGCATTCTGCGCGAGCTGAGAGAACTGCTCGTAGCCGGAAGTGGCGTCATCAACAGGCATCGGATGAGTCCGGGAGACTGGTAACTTTAGCGCAACGGCCCTCTCTCGTGGAAGCCGGAGCGCTGTTCCGCCCAGGGCGCCGGGCAGCAAGGTTTCAGCACGTTAGTTTGGCGCCGGAACCAGCGAACCAATTGACGAATTAGCCAAACCGTTGGAAGATTGCGGCTTATCCACGTATCGGCAGCATGAGGGCGTATGCGGATCAAGTTTTGGGGTGTGCGCGGATCTACGCCCACTCCTCACCCGGAAAACATGCGATACGGAGGCAATACCTCGTGTGTTGAAGTTCGTCTGGGCGAGCAGATTTATATCTTCGATTGCGGTACCGGCTTTCGCGCCCTCGGCCGCCAGCTTTGCGAGGAATTTGTCGGGCGGGAGGCGTTCGCGCACATATTCGTCTCCCACTTCCACTGGGACCACATCCAGGGTTTTCCGTTCTTTGCGCCCCTCTACGCGGCGAATAATCGCTTCATCTTTCACTGCTCGAGCCGCACCCGGGCGCTGCAGGACGTGATGGCCACCCAGATGGCTGCGCCATATTTTCCCGTCGGCCTGATGGAAATGCGTTCCCAGCGCGAGTTCTATGACATTGAAGAAGGCCGCCTCTCGCTCGACGGCATGATGGTGCAGACACTGTGGCTGAACCATCCCCAGGGTTGCATGGGATTTCGGCTGGAAACCAAGGACGGCATTTTCGTCTACGCCACCGACAACGAGCCCGGCAATAACGTCTTCGACCAGAACGTGCGCAAGCTTGCCGCCGGGGCTGACGTCCTCATTTACGACGCGCAATATCTTCCGGAAGAGTACGAGGCCCGCCGCCGCGGCTGGGGCCACAGTCACTGGCGCGAAGCGGTCAACGTGGCCATGGAAAGCGGCACCAAGGAGCTGGTGCTTTACCATCACGATCCCGCTCATGACGACCAGTGCATAGATAAAGTCGTGAAAGAAGCCCGCAACTACTATCCCCGCGTCCGCGCCGCCGCCGAAGGCATGGAAATTGTTTTGTAAGCCTTGACTGGTTCCAAAGTCAGCTAACCTCACGGAGTGGCTGAGACGCTCCAAATCATCGTGCAGGATGCCGAACACCGGGCCATTCAGAAAGCTGCGCCCTCGCGCCACCTGTCCGTCGCCGAGTGGGTCCGGGAAGCCCTGCGCCTGAGCTGCCAGCGAGAAGGCCTCAGTGAACCTGGCAAGAAGCTCGATGCGATCCGCGCGGCCGCGCGAAACTCCTATCCGGTTGCGGATATCGAGCACTGTTGGGGGGAATCGAAAGCAGCTACCGGGAATGATTCTCGCCGGAGATACTGCCTGATTTGGCGATAGCGGCCCTTGCCGCCCCCATACCCGCTTGCTTTATACTCCAATCGTTTGCCCGCCCACTCCGGGGGACCCGCCCGGCGCTGGCCCGCATCTCATCGTCGCACTGCCACCATCGGAGATCGCTCATGATCACACAAACGCCGCCGCTGCGTACGACCTCGACCGAACCCGAAATCAGCACCTGGGAACAGCAGTCGGCGCGCTTCGACCTGGCCGCGCAGAAGCTTCATCTGGACGAGGGCTTGTGGAAAGTACTGCGTTATCCCAACCGTGAAATCATTTTGCACATTCCCGTCGCCATGGATAACGGCCAGCTTGAAGTTTTCACCGGTTACCGCGTCCAGCATTCCATTGCGCGCGGTCCGGCCAAGGGTGGCCTGCGTTACGCGCCGGACGTCACCCTCGATGAAGTTCGCGCCCTCGCCAGCTGGATGACCTGGAAGTGCGCCGTGGTCAACATTCCGTTCGGCGGCGCCAAAGGCGGTATCATCTGCGATCCGCACAAAATGTCCATGGGCGAACTCGAACGTATGACCCGCCGCTACACCGCCGAGCTGGTCGAGTTCATCGGCCCGGAAAAAGATGTGCCCGCCCCCGATGTCAACACCAACGAGCAAATCATGGCTTGGATGATGGACACCTATTCCATGCACATGCGTCAGACCGTCACGGCGGTCGTGACCGGGAAGCCGATCAACATTGGCGGGTCGCGCGGCCGCCGCGAAGCCACAGGCCGCGGCATCATGATCGTTTGCAATCAGGCGGTGAAAAAGCTTGGCCTCTTGCCGGAATCGTCGCGCGTCATTGTTCAGGGGTTCGGCAACGTCGGCTCAAATGCCGCTCGCCTGATGGCGGAGACGGGCTACAAGATCATCGGCATCGCCGAAGTCGGTGGCGGACTCTTCAACAAGAACGGAATTGACCTGGAAGCTCTATGGGAATTCCGCCAGCGCAATGGCACGATTCACGGCTTTCCCGGCGCAGAAAAAGCCGATGACGCCGAGTTGCTCACCACGGAATGCGAGATCCTGATTCCGGCCGCGACCGAGAACCAGATTACCGACGAAAATGCCGACCACATCAAATGCAAGATCCTCGCCGAAGGCGCGAACGGTCCCACGACCAATGCCGCCGACGACATTCTGGCCGATAAGCGCATCTTCGTAATCCCCGACATCCTGTGCAACGCGGGCGGCGTCACTACTTCCTATTTCGAATGGGTCCAGGACCGCCAGGGATACTTCTGGAAGGAATCCGTCGTCAACTCGGAACTGGAACACATGATGATTACCGCCTTCGATGACGTCGTCCGCTACTCTGAAACGCACAGCGTAAATAACCGGATTGCCGCCTATATGCTGGCAATTGATCGCGTGGCCTACACCATTCGCCAGCGCGGAATTTACGCGTGAGGTCGGTTAGCTTGACATTTTTCCGCGCGATATTGCTGGCGTTCCTGCTTGCCGCAGGCTCTGCGTTTTCCCAGGTCAGTTCAGGTCAAACTGCCGCTCCGTCATCATCGAAAACAACCGCTACAACCGCTACAACCGCTCCGTCGGCCGCCGAAATCTCCGCCGCTAAGGCGGCCGGCAAAGTCTGGGTCAACCTTGACTCCGGTATTTATCACAAGAGCGGCCGCTGGTACGGCAAGACAAAGAGCGGAAAATTCATGACCGAAGATGAAGCCCGAAAAGCCGGCTACAAACCCGCCAAACGCGAAAACTGACCTCACTGGAAAACAGGAATTAACGCCTCACAACTCCAATTGATTTCCCTTGTGCAGCTAGGGGATAATTCCCCTAGGTTGTTCTGGCTCTGCCCCCAACGAGCTGGCGCGGATTCCGGTGAATCTACCCAATTCCATCACGCTGATCCGCATTCTCAGCATTCCGCTCCTTATCTGGGTCCTGTCGAGCAGTTATTTCCCCAGCGCGAACGGCAACAAAGAGCTGTTGGCGTCGGCCTTATTTATCGCTGCTTCCATCACGGACGGCATTGACGGTTTTCTGGCCCGCCGCCGCGGAGAAATCACCACCATCGGCATTCTGCTCGATCCTGTTGCCGACAAAATGTTGATCGCCGCCGCCTTTATCACGCTGGTCCAATTCAATCCAACCCTGGTGCCCGCCTGGATCGCGGTTGTCATTATTGGCCGCGAATTTCTGGTCAGCGGGCTGCGCTCCATCGCCGCTTCCGGAGGGTTCACCATTGAGGCCAGCGATCTGGGCAAGTTCAAAATGATCGTGCAGATTGTGTCGGTGGTGGCCGTGATTCTCGATCATCGTTGGAAGGAATGGCCCATCGGTCCCTATATCTTGCCGATTCACTGGATTGCTTTTCTGGCGATCTGGTTCATGCTGGCCGTTTCGCTGATCTCAGCGGGCGATTACTTTTTGGCTTTCTGGTCGAAAATTGACCGGCGTGTGGTGAAACGCCGCCGCCGCGCCTTCGTCCTCAGCCGACGGAGGAAACACAATGTCCCCGTTACCTGAAGCATCGCCTGGCTCGCATCCCCGCAGCACATCCGCCATCGCCGAATCTCACGAATTTTCTCCTCACGAACGTAGTCTCCTGCTGGGCCAGGCTCACGACGCCATTGCTTCCGTGTTTGAGCACCGCACCTTGGCCACCGAGCCGCCCTCGCCGCATTTGGCTGAACAGCGCGGCGTTTTCACGACGATCTACTGCGCCGGCGCGCTGCGGGGTTGCGTGGGATATGCCCTGCCCACCACTCCGCTTTTTCGCGCCGTAGCAGAAACGGCGCGGGCCGCCGCTTTCGAGGATATGCGCTTTCCGCCTCTGCGGCCGGATGAACTTCCCCAGCTTGAGGTTTCGGTGAGCGTCCTGTCGCCCCTCAGGCCGGTTCGGCCCGAGGAAGTGGAAATCGGGTGCCATGGGTTGTTGATCAGCCTGCACGGCCATCGCGGCCTGCTCTTGCCGCAGGTGGCGGTCGAGCACGGCTGGGACCGCGTCACTTTCCTGCAGCAGACTTGCCGTAAAGCCGGGCTTCCTTTGGACGCGTGGCAAAGCGGCGCAGAAATCCAGTCGTTCACTGCGGAAGTTTTTGGAGACGCTGGCCGCAAATAATCAGGTCGCGGCAAGAAAAGAAAAACCGGGAAAGCATCGAGCTCTCCCGGTTTATATGCGTGGCAGCGAAAACTACTGCTGCTGTTCGTCCAGTTCCACCGTGTCACCGGCGCGTACATCTTCCACCGCAAACACAATCATGCCGGTCGCGGTCGTCGGAGTTGTGCCAACCACCACGATCTCCGCCAGCGCCCGCCGCGGTAGGTCTTCGACGCGAATGTTCGGGCCACTGGTCTTGGTGAACATATTGGCGTCAAAAGACGGTGGCCGCTTCTGGGTATCTTCCGCATAGGCCGCTTTGAAGGAGAGCGAATCCACTGGGTCCTTCAGGTCGGCGCGATAGGAACGCACCGCGCGGAAATAATCGCCCACCTTCACTCCCTGGTTCGAGCCCACGTTCATATACAACTTTGCGCCCGTGCCCAGTTCGTAGTCGAAATCCTTCGACATCACGATGCGCCCACTGACTTTGCCGTTCGCGGGTGCGAAGCGGTCAAAGCGAACCGGAGGATGGAAAGACACCGGCTGCTTCTCGACAAACGGCATTGCAAAGTCGCCCGGATTCACCGGATCACACGCAAACACAACCTGCGCGATCGCCATCCGGCTACGCGTGTCTACCACGCGGACGCGCCCGACTTCGCTGTACGCCTGTCCCGTTGCCTGCACAACGGCGTGCTGCCCGGGAAACAGTTCGTAGCGATTGGGATCGTGGAGTTCGCGCACGATTTCGTATTCCTGGCCTGCCTTGTACCCGCTTCCTGCCAGGTAAACAATGTCGCCGTTTTCGGTCTTGGTTGTGTTCGGCGTCTCCAGGTCGCCGGCCACGTAGTTGGCCGGTGGCACAGCCTGCTTGCTCATAAATCCCGAGCAGTAGAGATCCGCATACGTAGGAGTCTGCACGCGCTCGAAAGGAAAGCTTACGTGCGTGGAAATCACGTTTTGTCCCGCGTCTGTTTCTGCCGGTCCGGCTGACTCGGCTTGCTGCGCGAAGCCGGCGCCGGCCAGGCACAACACCAGCAACAATCCTGTTTTCTTCATGTTACCTCTCAGTGGCGCCGGAGCCCGGCGATTGCCACGCTAAGTACAACAAATTTAAGGCCTTCTGCTCGGACAGTAACAACGGGAAGCGGGCTGGTCAAGGTTACGCCGGTGTCATTTGCGAGGAAGCGAGGCGCCCTCACGCGCCCAATTTGATAATCCCTTGTTGCATCTACGTTTACGCGCCTGTAATATCGCGCGGACTTACAAGACTGATGACCACGTCTTTACCCCACCCGATCGCGCACGGCTTTCCCCTGCGGCTTTCCAAGCTTTGCCTGGCCATTACCGGTACTGATGCGGCCGACATGATGGCCAAGGCGGAAGCGCAAGTGCGCGACAACAGCTTGCTGGAATTGAGGTTAGACTATCTTTCCCGCCCCGGCCTTGCCCTTCCCAAGATCAGGCGGTTTACCGAATACCATCCCCACATCGCGGTCGTTGCCACCTGCCGCCGGGCGTCGAGTGGCGGTAGGTTTCGAGGCTCCATCGCTTCGCAGCTCGATATTCTTTCCAAAGCGGCCGCGGCCGGGTGCCAGCTGGTGGATCTCGAACTGCAGAGCGCGACCCGCTGCAAACGTGGCCAGTTAGAGCGGCTGCGCTCGCGCGCCGCGGTAATCCTTTCCTATCACGACTTTCGCGCCACCAAGCGGCTGGAGGAAACGCTGGCCAAGATGTCCGCCTACCCCGCCGATTTCTACAAAGTCGTAAGCACGGCGACCACGCTCTACGACAACGTTGTGATGATGAAGTTTCTCGAAAAGCAGAGCGACCATCACTCGCTCATCGGCATGTGCATGGGGGAACAGGGCATCATCAGCCGCATCTTGGGCGTGCGTGCCGGCAGCGTATTTACCTTCGCCGCCGTCAGGCCTGATGAGAAAACCGCGCCCGGGCAGATCACCTCGCAGGATTTGCGCAACACGTACCGCATCGAACAGCTGGACGCCGCCACGCGAGTTTACGGGGTCGTAGGCGATCCGGTCGCGTATTCGCTGTCGCCGGTCATCATGAATGCTGCCTTTCGCCGGGAGAACGTTAACGCCGTCTATCTCGCCTTGCACGCCAAAACTCTCAAGGATCTTCTGGCCTGCGTGCGTGACATTCCTATCTATGGCCTCTCGGTCACGATGCCGTACAAGGAAAGCATTCTTTCCCATCTCGATAACACCGATTCTCATACGGCGAAGATTGGCGCATGCAACACGGTGGTCCGGGCGCAGGACGGCAAGCTTTACGGATTCAATACCGATACAGCCGGTGTTGTCCGCCCGCTGGAACAGCGCCTGTCTCTCGAGAAGGCGAAGATTCTGGTGCTGGGGGCGGGCGGAGCGGCGCGCGCGGCGGTCTTCGGTTTGAAGGAGCGGGGAGCGGAAGTGTACATTCTGAACCGCAGCGCCGCGCCGGCGCAGAAACTCGCCCGGCAGGCGCGCGCCCGCACCTTGAAACGTGCCGACCTCAAGAAACATTCCTTCGACGTCATCGTCAACGCGACTCCGGTTGGAATGGGCAACCTGCGCGACTCGCCGTTGAATCAGGAGGAGATCAAAGCTCGCTGGGTCTTTGACATGGTTTACGAGCCGGAAGAAACCCGCCTGCTCAAGCTGGCGAAACTGGCCGGGGCCCAGGTGATTCCGGGGATAGAAATGTTCGTTCACCAGGCCGCCCGCCAGTTCGAGATCTGGACGGGCAAGCCCGCACCGTGGGATGAAATGCTGCGCGTGGTTACGCTTGCCTTGCAGGAGCGCACCGCCGCGCGCGAAGTTGCTCGAAGCGTGCCTCGCAAGTGAACCAGGAAAAGGCCGCTGATCGGTCAGGAACCCGCGCTCGCGTCCGTTTCAAATCTGATAGCCTTGACAACTCTGCCATACGGTCTGCCAGGAGCCAAGATTGAAATTCCTCAAGCTGCTGAGTTTTCTTCTTCTGCTGCCTTTCGCTTTCGCCCAGGCCCAACTCGACGACGCCACTCGCCAGCTTTCGCACGACATCTTCAAGCAGCTCGTCGAGATCAACACCACCGATTCTGCGGGGAGTGTGACGGTGGCCGCGGAGGCCATGGCGCAGCGCTTCCGCGATGCCGGCTTCGCGGAGGAAGACATCCACGTCCTGGGGCCGAACGAGCGAAAGAAGAACCTGGTTGTTCGTTTGCATGGCTCGGGCCAGTACAAACCCGTCCTGCTGATCGGCCACCTGGATGTCGTCGAAGCCAACCGCGAAGACTGGACCACCGATCCGTTTCAGTTTGTGGAGAAAGACGGCTTCTTTTACGGGCGCGGCACGCAAGACATGAAAGACGGCGATGCCATTATGGCGACCTCGCTCATCCGCATGAAAAAGGAAAATTACGTGCCCGACCGGGACATCATTCTGGCGCTGACCGCGGATGAAGAAGGCGGCAAATCGAATGGCGTGGACTGGCTGGTCAAGAACCATCGCGAACTCATTGATGCCGAATTTGTGCTCAACCACGACGGGGGCGGCGTGCTCACCGAGAGCGGCAAGCCGGTGATGGTTGAGATGGACGCGACGGAAAAGCTTTACGCGGACTATGAACTCACCGTGACCAATCGCGGCGGGCACAGCTCGCTTCCGGTGCCGGACAACGCGATTTATCACCTCGCGAATGGGCTGGTGCGGCTGGAGCATTACCGGTTTCCCTTTGAGCTTAATGACGTCACTCGCGCTTATTACCAGCGGATGTCCACGCTGGTGAAAGGACAGCGGGCGCAGGACATGAAGGCAATTCTGAAAAATCCTCCCGACAAAGCCGCGATCGCTCGGCTTTCTCAGGACGCGACCGACAACTCCACGCTGCACACCACGTGCGTCGCGACGCGCCTAAGCGCGGGGCACGCCAACAATGCTCTGCCGCAACGCGCGTCAGCCATCGTGAATTGCCGCATTCTGCCCGGGCACTCATCGGAAGAGATCCGGGAGGTTCTGATGCGCCTGTTGGACGACGGCAAAATCACGGTTCGCTATTTGGGCGCGATCGGGCAAGTGACCGAGCACGGAATGGAAACCAAAGCCTATCCGGCCCCGCCCTTGCGGCACGACGTGATGCAACCGCTCGCCGAGATCGCGAAATCCATGTGGCCCGCAGCGCCGGTAATCCCCACTATGGCAACCGGCGCCTCGGATGGGGTTTACACCAACGGCGCCGGCATGCCGACCTACGGCGTTTCCGGCGTGGCCATAGATCGCGACGACGTGCGCGCCCATGGACAGGATGAGCGCGTGGGGGTGGAATCATTTTATGCGGGCGTGGATTTCTTCTATCGCTACCTGAAAGCGGTCACCTCGCCCTCGGCCGAACAGTAAGCCGCGCTTGTCCCGCCCCACGATCCAACTCCGAACAAGGATAGCTATTGACTTCGCTTTATATTCGCCTACAATGGCGGCATGGCAATTACCCGGCGGCAGCGTCAGGTCTATGATTTCATCTCCGACTTCGTGCAGAAGAATGGCTATTCTCCCTCCTTTGACGAGATCGGCAGCGGATTAGGCCTGAGTTCGCTCGCTACCGTCCACAAGCACATTTCCAATCTCGAGCGCAAAGGCCTTCTCACCCGCGACTACAACCGCAGCCGCTCGATTGATTTGCTTCCGCCCAAGGGACGGCTGAAGCAGGCGATGGCAGTAAACACCACAATGGTGCTGCCGCTGGTGGGACGCATCGCTGCGGGCTTGCCCATCGAAGCGGTGCAGAATTCGGAAACGATCTCGCTGGCGGATTTTGTCCGCTCGAAGGAAGTTTTTGTGCTCGAAGTGCGCGGCGATTCCATGCAGGATGAGCACATTCTGGATGGCGACTACGTGCTCGTAGAAAAAACCAAGACCGCGCACAACGGAGACATTGTGGTGGCGCTGATGGATGGGAGCGAGGCGACGCTTAAACGCTTCTATCGCGAGGGCGAGAATATCCGGCTGCAACCTTCCAATGTGAACATGAAGCCGATCATCGTGGCGGCGGCAGCGGTGCAGGTGCAGGGCCGAGTGATTGGAGTGCTGCGGAAGTATTAGTTCTCAGGGTTCGGCAGTCAGCATTTCGGATTCGATTTCAGAAAAACTTCTCTGAAAAAAGCAGCACTCGGATTCTCTCCAGGCGTTTTCATCGAATGCCGAACTGGGCATGCTGGACCGGCGTGAATGCTCACCCAACGTGCTTATCAAGGGCCTGCTGAATTTTTTCCTTGGCCACGTAGCCGACGATCTGCTCTTTGACCTGTCCACCTTTGAAAACCAGCAGCGTGGGAATGCCACGCACGCCGTAGCGCATGGGAGTGGCGCTGTTGCGGTCCACATCCATTTTGCCGACTTTGATCTTGCCGCGATACTCGTTGGCAAGCTCATCTACGATAGGGGCGATGGCACGGCAAGGCCCACACCAGGCAGCCCAGAAGTCCACCAAGACGGGCTGCTCCGCCTTCAACACGTCCTGGTCGAAGCTGGAATCGGTCACCTCAAAAATCGCTTCACTTGCCATCACGCCTCCATGGGTTTTGGTCTTACAGCCAGCCGAATCAGCCTACGCGACGACCGGCCTCACCGATGTCTATCGTAGCACTAAAGCTTTGATGCTCGGCACCCCTCGCAGGTCGCAAACGGGCCTGGCCCGCCGCAATTGGAAACGTCATGTCGGGAGTGCCTGGCCGTCGAGGAAATACGCGGTATATTTCAGGCAACAAAAAAGCGCCCCGAACAACTCGGGACGCCCGGCAGCCCTCCCCCAGAACTGCCAAATTACGAAGTGGATCATAAGTCGGGAGCCGTGAGCTGTAAATGGCACGACGGTAATGTGCGGCGCAGCAGAGTAACGGCGCGCGCAGGCGCAACAATTCCGCGACGGGTGTCGTGCTTTCCGTTGTTAGTCTTCAGAAACATAAGGAGCGATGCGGGAAGCAAACACCAAGTCTGGCTTCGCGGAGGTAACAAAGTCATCGGGCTGATTTCCACAGCAGAGGTTGATCTCTAAGGTTCACACGGGGAAGTTCGCACCGAGGTGTTCACTGCGAATTTGCTTGCCTGATCTGCCAGGTATGTCCGCCGTCGCCGGTGACCCAAGTCTGGTGGCTGGCCGTGGACAGTTCACCATGCTGAGCGTCTGTGAAGTCCAGGCGAACAACGTCGCTTGTGAGCGGTGTATTCGCGGCAACGGGCTTAACCTGCCTCCAATGCATTCCCGCGTCGGAAGAGTGGTAGAGCGCGCCGCCATTCCCTCCGACCCATACTTCAGAACCTAATGACGACACGGCACGAAAAGTCGCGACCGCAACTGGAACCTGCTGCCAGGTTTGGCCGCGGTCGAATGAATGCAGCAGATGGCCGTCGCTGGAAAGACTCCAGCGTGGCACATTCAGGATCCTGGCCTTTGCCCCGACCGTCGCCATATCGCTTTCCGCACGGGGGGATTCGGCTTCCACAGTCACCGTTTCTGAAACCTGAGGCGCGGCTTGGGCGGCAGTCCTCTCATTGGCACTGCCTGATTGTGGCACGTTCTCGGGGGCTGCCCCCGCAGCGTTGTTCGGCGGCTTTGGCGCCGCGCGGGGCATTACGGCCCTATTCGGTGCAGGTGGTATTCCTCCGATCACACCACCGACAACCGGAGCCGGCGGGCCGGCACTGATCTCATCTTGGTTTGGGGCTCCGTTTGTGGCTGCGGTTTTTTCGTCTGGCAAGACTTTAACCATCTCGGACGATTTCGGAACCAGGAGTTCAGTTTGCCTCCCCTTGCTGAACTCTGCGATCATCGGCGGCGCCTTTTTCATGGCGAGCGTCGGCGCCGCGGATTCGCCTTGCGCGACCTGTTCTTTCCGCAACTGAGGCCAGACACTTCGAGAGTTCTTGTTCTCGCGCTGTATTTCGGATGGTACCGGCAGTTTGGAGGCGGAAATCGCTGGAGACTCCGGCGGTACCGTCTGCACCGCGACCGCGCTTCCAAAATCTGACCGGCCGACCAGTTTTGCTGCGTGGCGCGGATAACGAAGCAGCACTGCACTACCGACCACCAGAACGCAGGCGGCCGCCAATGCCCATCGCGGCATGGAAATGCTGCGCCGGGCTACTCGAAACGAGGCAGCTCGAAACCAGGCATATCCCTCAGGCGTCGCGGCCGCCGCAGAGGTCCCTACGCCCGATGTGGCGAGGAACACCACTTCCCGGCACTCGGAGCAGCGGGCCAGGTGCTCGGAAACCCGCGCCCGCTCCTGCGTGCTAAGCGAGGCCTCGGCAAATGCGCTGAGCAGATTGGCATCCGGATGGGCGTTGGAATTGAGCTCCGCCTTCAGCCGTTCGCGCACGATTTTGGGAAGCTGCTCCGTCATACGGCGATCTTCGATTTTGCGATCTTCAATTCGGTCATCATCGCGATTCGGCGATCATTGTCTGTCCGATCATTGTTGCTGCGATCTTCGAACCTGCGGCCTTCAGTCCTCGAATGCTCGGTCGTCATTACTCCGTTGGAGCTGCACTGGGCCGCTCACTTGGTAATGCCTCCAAATTCTTCGCCGCAGTTGTACCCTGTTGAGAGAACGGCGAATCTGTCTCTTTTTGCGCCGCAAGTTGTGCCAGCAGCGGCCGAACGTTAAGCCCCAGGTCTCGCACATCCGCCTGCATGGCTTCTTCGGCCTGGCGGCGGCTCATACCGCTTTGCAGCAGCGCTCGCACGATCTGTTTACGCAGCGACTTAATCACTTTGTCGAGCTTGCGGCTAACAGTGGATTCATGTATCTGCAGCACGTGCGCGATTTCAGCGAGCGTGCGGCCATCGAGGTAATAGGACGCGAGCAGAAATCGTTCTTCGGCCGCAAGCTCGGCGAGTGCCGCATCAGTTGCGGCCGCGAGGCGGGGATCCGGTGTCTGTACTGGTTGAGCGGGTTGCGCAGGATATTGCGCGCCCTCCTCGCTTTCTTCATCAAGGCTGACGGTCCGCCGCTGTTTGCGATAACGATTGATATATTCCTGCGCCAACACGGTGCGCAACCAGCCTTCCAGTGAGCCGCGCCCTGAATACGAGGCCAGCTTCGAAATGCGTTTTCCCTGCCGCGTTTCAGTTCCGTAAAGATCGGCGTAAATCGAATCGGCCAGGTCGCGCCCGGCTGATTCTTCACGCGCGATGGAATAGGCCATGTCGTAAATCTTCTGGCGATAGCGCTGCAGGAAGCCTGCCCAAGCGCGGTCGCTGCCTGCGGCACAAGCGTGAGCCAGGACCAGTTCCTCAACCCGCAAGCTGGCGTAGAGTCCTTCTCGGTCATCTGGGCTGGCTTCGGGGAAGTATTTTGCGCCGATTTCATTGAGAATCGTTGCAAACTCCGCAGGTTCGACACCCCACTCCTCTCCTCGGCTTTGCGCGTAAAGCTTGGCCATGACGAGCTCCAGCCCAGACATGTCTTTCTTGTCGGATTGGACACCGTCGGCGTTCATGGCGGGCCAGTGCGAATGCTATCAATTTTTCGGATGCAAGAAGCCAGGAATCTGCCGTTCCCCTGACAGCAAGATTCGCGAGCCCACGCGCCGCAGCGAACGCTGGCGCAGCTCCGCGTAAGTGTGTTCGGAAAGGTGCGCAGAACTGAAGGAGGCGGAATATGAGCGGCAAATTCTTGGGATTTTCTCTCGTGTTGGTTGCAATCGCGACAATGGCTTTGTTCACCCGCTGTTCCCGAGCCGGTGAAGTGACAGCCGGCTCGGGCTACAAGGTGTTGGAGCCGATCCGGCACGGCAATTTGACTGTGTTTCCGGTGGTGGCGAGCGTCTCGCACGACACGCACGAATTTCTCACCCTCGATGAAGGCGTGCGGTCAGGCGAAGTGGAGGTTTCAGAAGCCGGAAGCCTGCGGCCGTTGATACGGCGGCGCCCCGGCGTGGTTCCGGCTCCGGGCCCGCAGGTGAACCAGCTCATGCTCGTGAACCACTCGAAACGTCCGCTGCTGCTGTTGGCCGGCGAAATTGTGACCGGAGGCAAGCAGGACCGGGTGATCGGCATGGACCGCATTATTCCCCCCGAAAGCGATCCCATTGACCTGAGCGTTTTCTGTGTAGAACCGGGACGATGGACCGGCCCATCGCCGAAATTCTCTTCCCTCACCTCGCCGATGGCGCAGCCGGCCGTGCGCGCGAAGGTGATGGCGGAGAAGGACCAGCAGCAGGTTTGGGACCAGGTCCGCAAGCAAGAGGGCGGCGTGATGGGCGGAGTCGTGGATTCAGATGCGGTTGCCCTCAATGCCACGACTTCTTATGCGCGCGTCATGCAGACCCCGGGTGTGCAAAAGCAAGTGGACGCGGTCGCCGAGCCGATTGAGCACGATTACCGCAGCCTGATTCGGCAGTTGCGCGACCGCAAAGCGGTAGGCGTGGTGGTCGCGGTCAACGGGCAGATCATCTGGGCGGACATTTTTGCCAGTACGGATCTGCTGGAGAAGTACTGGCCGAAGTTGATCCGTTCCTATGCCGCCGAGGCGATTGTCGCGCGAACCGGCGGCCGTGAGGTGAGCGTGAAAGCGGCGCAGGAGTTTCTCGACAATCGCGAGGGCAACCACGAGACCGTCGAGAGCGAACCCGGGCTTTATCGCCACACTGAGATCACCGGCGACGGATTTCGTGCCTTCGAGCTGACTTCGCTGCTCCCCAAGACCGGATTCGATCTGCACGTGGCGAAGATGGCAGAGTGAGGTTTGATCGGGGTGGAAATTAACTTAAATGGGCCGTCAACCAAGAAGCGGTGACATTCCTTGGCTAGCGGCCCATTCGATCCTGAATTGGATCGGAGGTGATACTTCTATGGTAGACCCGTCGGGGTGAAAGTCAAGGATTCTTTCGTAATAGGTGCCTTGTCTTGTTCGAATCGGGAAACAGGAGCGTGAGCACAAGTCCAGATTCTTGAAACATTTCCGTCCCGCCCGCCAGGCTCGGCCAAGCCGCCCTCAGCCGCGATTGCTATAATCGTTTGATCCGGTGGGAGTAGCTCAACTGGCAGAGCACCGGACTGTGGCTCCGGACGTTGCGGGTTCGATTCCCGTCTCCCACCCCAGATACTCGGTTCCCTCTCGTTTCTGGTGTTCCCACCGGGTCCGGTTGCTGCTCAGGCTGTTTAGCGGCCGTATTTGCGGTTTTCTTTTGCGCTCGGAAGGACATTCCGGTCGGCCCAAAAACAATGTCTAAGCGCACACAAAGGTAACTGCCCTTTCGCGTTTTTCGATGGACTCCGCAAAAGGCGGTTCGCTACTGTGATTTCACCACCCCATGAAAAACGAGCTTTGGAGTGGTGCCTATGCCGGCCGCAAATTGCATTCCCCTATTTCTGATTGCGGAAAATCGTCTTCTGCGCGAAGCGCTCACGCGCCTGCTTGCCAAGAAAAGTGACGTGGATGTGGTCGCGGCCCTGCCATTTTCTTCTGCCGCTCTGGAAAGCCTGGCCGTCGCTGCGGCGCAGGTTCTGCTGCTCGATTCCCATGCGATTGGAATGACCACATCAGGCGCCATTGCCGAAGTGCGGGCAGTGATGCCGGATATCAAGGTCGTCTTGTTCGGCATGGAGGAAGATCAGGACAAGTTCCTGCGCGCCGTGCGTCAGGGAGTGGCGGGTTACGTCTTGAAGGATGCGTCAGCGGCGGAGCTGGCGAGCGCCGTGCGGGTCGTGGCCACGGGCGGGGCCGTCTGCCCGCCTACGCTATGCCGCTCTCTTTTTGAGGCAGTGGCGAAGCATTCGCCGAACTTGCCGAGTTTCGAAGCAAAACAGCGGTTAGGGCTGACCCGCCGCGAGCAGCAGTTGGTGCTGATGATCGGCCGCGGCCTGACGAACAAAGAGATCGCCGGGGCCTTGAACCTTTCCGAACAAACGGTGAAGAACCACATCCACCGGATGCTGCGCAAGATGGGCGCCGGCGGAAGGCTGGAAGTGGTCCAGCTATGCCGTTCCCGGGGATTTCTGAGCGACGCCTGGTCGTAGTCGCGTCGTAGGCATTAGTACTCTGTAGGTACTCGTACCACCACCCATTGGTACTTACTTTACAGGCTTTTCGTGCGCTATCTGGTACTGCTTGGGAACTGTTCTCTGGCCCGCAATTGAACCTTCTCGGAAGTTCGTTTCCCAGACATACTTTGACCTTCTTCTCTAGGGGGCGGATTGTGCAAAAAATTCGTGTCTTAGTTGCCAACCGGCCTCGCCTGATGCGTGAACTCGTTCTTGCCACGATTTCCGATCAACCGGACATCGAAGTCGTTGGCGAGATCCAAGACGACAGCAAGATCCTGCAGGTGACGGGAGAAATGAGCCCCGATTTCCTGATCATTGCCTTGGACGCATCCGGGCGCAGGCCCAGAATTTGCGATGAGCTGCTGGAGCGGTGGCCGAGCCTCAAGATTCTCGCTCTGGCGGCCGAACAGAACAGCAGCATTTTCTACTGGGCGACGTTGAACATCTGCTCCAACCAGGTGGAAACCTCCGAACAGGGAATTCTGAGCGCTCTTCGGGGACAGGCTCGTCTGGAAAGCACGAGCACGGCAGGTTTCCCCCTCAGCTCGAAGGTAAATTGACCGCCGTTTTGCTTGTAACATATTGAACAGTAATAACTTATTCGCTAGTCGGTCCTGTGACTCAGAGGGCGAAGCTGTATCTGGGACCTGCGTTCAATCACTCACTCGAAACGCATCTTCGCCAAGGAAATCTTCATGCATAGTCGCACTAAGACATGGGCCCGAGCGGCATCGTTGCTGATGTTGGGGGTGCTGCTGATTGCAGCAACCGTGCAGCGAGCATCAGGGCAGACCCCGGAAGATATGTATCCCGGGGATGGGGTGGCGAAGCCAACTCGTGCGCTCCCCATGGTGCAATCTCGCGCTGAGCAGGCAGCGGAGGATCTTGTCTCACTTTCGCCCGATAAAATCGTTGATATCTTGCAGCGGGAGAGCGGTCTGCTTTTGGAAGTGAAAAAGCTCCTCGTCCGAAAGGCATACGAGCAAGGACGGGTGCTGGATCCGCAGGACCTTACGGATGAAGCCTTATTTCGGCTGGTGCGAGAAGACGAAAATATTCGCGTCCTTGTCACGCAGGAGATTGAAGACCGCGCCTATATCAGTGCCAAGCCAACTCGCGAAGAGCGCGCCCGAGGCGACATTGTTTCCGTAAAGGACCAGACGGACAAAACGGCTTCCCCGACCACTCCCAAGCCGGCAGAAAGTCAGGAGGAGTCGTACTGGAAAACGCATCAGCTCAAAACAGATCTGGGCCCGGAGCCAGTGCTCCCGCCCGCACAGGGCATTCCGGACACAATTCCGGCCCAACCGAGCAACCAGATCGCGCCCGACATTCGTCGTCAGACCGAGGTCACGGAGTTGCAGCGCACCGATGCGGATTACCCCGAGCTTCTCGGCACGGCCGGTGGCCCCATGCCACCTGTGAAACCGGAAGACCTGCCGGCATTGCTGAACACCAGTGCGAGCGACCGCCCCTTTACCACCGGGAATCTGGCCGGCAGCCGGAATGGCACGCCGACGCAAAGCGGCAACACAGCTGCCATCCCGTCGTTTTATCAAAGTTCACCCAGCTACTTGGGCACTGGCGGCAACCCCTGGGCAACCCAGCCGATGCAGGCCAGCGTTCGCCAGCCATTGGGTTACTGGAGTCAATCCGATCTACGTCCCGCGCAACCGATGCTCAAGCATCAGGCGAATCCCTACGCCGACATTCCGTCTTTGTACGACCTGTACTCTCAGTATCCCAACAAATCTGCGATGGTGCGCCGCTTCGGCGCCGAGATCTTCCACAATGGCACGGGAAATTTTGAAAGTCTTCCCATGGATTTGCCCGCCGGACCTGAATATGTGCTGGGCCCGGGCGACGGCCTGAATATCGAACTTTGGGGAGGAGTTTCCGAAAGGCTGCTGCGGATCGTAGATCGGGAAGGCAAGCTGGCCCTGCCAGAAGTGGGCGCTGTGCAGGTTGCGGGACGGAGCCTGGGAGATGTGCAGCACCTGGTGCAGACCGCTCTGCGCACCCAGTTCCGCGACGTGCAGGCTGATGTCTCGCTCTCTCGACTGCGTTCAGTGCGAATCTACGTGGTGGGCGATGTAGAACGTCCAGGCGCCTACGATGTGAGCGCTCTGTCCACACCGTTGAACGCGCTTTATCTTGCCGGCGGACCTACGACGGCAGGCTCGTTGCGCATCGTGCGTCACTACCGCGGCAAGCAACTGGTCCAGGAAGTTGATCTCTATGACTTGCTGCTGCATGGCGTGCACGCTGATTTGCTCGGCCTGCAAGCAGGAGACACGATTCAGGTCCCGCCGCTGGGGCCGGAAGTCACGATAGAAGGAATGGTCCGGCGTCCTGCAATTTATGAGTTGCACGGAGAGAGCAGCCTCGCGGAAGTGCTGCAGCTGGCGGGCGGCGTATTGCGATCCGGCACGTTGCGCCATGTGGATGTGGAACGCGTCGAATCCCATCAGAGCCGCCAGATGCTGCGGCTCGACATTCCCGAAGATAATAATCAGCAGAATGTGACGCAGGCGCTCGACAACTTCAAGGTTGACGATGGAGACAAGATCAAGATTTCTCCCATCCTGCCCTACGCCGAAAAAACTGTCTATCTCGAGGGCCACGCATTTCGGCCGGGCAAGTTTGCCTATCGCGACGGCATGACGGTGAAGGACCTGATCGGCTCTTACAACGATCTGCTTCCTGAGCCTTACAAGCGCCACGCGGAGATCATTCGTCTGCAGCCGCCCGACTATAAGCCGGTAATTCTCGCCTTCAATCTGGACAATGCGCTGGCCGGGCAGGACCAGAATCTGCTGTTAAAGCCCTTCGACACGGTTCGGATCTTCGGCCGTTTCGACTTTGAAGACGCTCCCGTGGTGACGGTTACCGGAGCGGTGCGCGACCCGGGCGACCACGTCACCAACGGCGCAACTCGACTGCGTGATGCGGTGTACCTGGCCGGGGGCACTACCTCCGATGCCCAGCTGGACGACGCCCAGGTTCTTCGCCGCACTGACGATGGCCAGCTGAAAGTGCTGAGCGTGAACCTGCGTAAAGCTCTCGCCGGCGACGAAGCCGATGATGTGCTGCTCCAGCCCAAGGACCGTTTAATCATCCATCACAACCAGGCCAAGGTTGACCCCGCGACGGTCAGCATTCAGGGCGAAGTTGCACGTCCGGGGAAATACCCACTCGGCGAAACTATGACCGCGGCTGATCTGGTGCGCGTGGCGGGCGGCTTTAAGCGGGGAGCTTATGTCGAGATGGCCGACCTGACGCGTTACGAGGTCGAGAATGGATCGAGCGTAGCCAGCGAACACATCCCAGTGCAGATCGCCAAGGCCATGGCTGGTGAGCCGGACTCCGACCAGCGCCTCCACGACGGCGACGTGCTCACCATCCGCCAGTTGACCGGCTGGAATGATATTGGGGCCAGCATTTCCGTGAAGGGTGAAGTGGTTCACCCCGGCACCTATGGCATTCAAGAAGGCGAACGCTTGAGCTCAGTTCTTGTGCGCGCTGGCGGATTGAGTAGCGATGCCTATCCCTATGGCGCGGTGTTCGAGCGCGCCCAGGTGCGCGAACTGGAAGAGAAGAACCGGGCCGAGCTACTGCACGAAGTTCAGGAGGAAGGCACGGAATTAAAAATTGTTCCTGATGGGGATGCCGATCAGAAGGCCGCCAAGCAAGCCTCGCTGATGCAGTGGCAAAGCACGATGCAGAAGCTGCAGGATGCGCCGCCTGAAGGCCGCCTGGTCATTCACGTCTCGAAGGACATGAAGCGCTGGGCCAACACTTCCGCTGACATCCAGGTACGCGCCGGTGACAGCATCTACATTCCCAAGCGTCCGAGCATTGTGATGGTGGATGGCAGCGTATTCAACCCAACCGCGATCACCTACAAGCCCGGCAAGAGTGCAGCGTGGTATCTGCACCAGGCGGGCGGCCCGACCAACATGGCGAACAAGAAGGCGATTTTCGTGATTCGCGCAGATGGCTCGGTAGTGGGCGGTTCAGGAGGGCTGTTCAGTGGCGGTGTGGAAAAGGCCTCGATGCAACCCGGCGATATGGTCATGGTTCCGGAAAAGGCATTCAGCTCCAACACTCGCTGGAAGGATACGCTGGAAGGCGCGCAGCTGGCCTACGCAGTGGGCATCGCGATCCAGGTCGCGAGATCGTTCTGAGCGGATTCCCGCATGAGGTTGTGCTTCGCTCTCGGTATCTGGCTCCTGGTGTGGTTGACGGCCCAGTCGTGGGCGCAAGCTAACAAACCGCAAGCAACGGCGCAAGACCTTGACGATCCCGCAGCGGTCGCATCATCGAGTGGCGCGAGTGGAGATGCGATGCCTGTTTCTCTGCAATCCAGTCCAAGGCAGAAGAAAGTGGACGACGATCCCTATGTTCTTCCGCCAGGTCAGGACCCGGAGAATCATATCGGCACACCCTTCGTGGAACATTTGGCTGAAGACCAGAAAAACTTCTGGCTCATGCCGGCTCACCTGCACATGGACGACCTGCGCTGGGCTGCCCCGTTTCTTGCCGGAACCGCGGCTTTTGTCGCGAGCGACAGCTGGTGGGCCCGGCAAGTTCCGAACAAGCCGAGCCAGCTCAGCCGCAGTAAGACGATTTCCGATTACGGCGTATATTCCATGATCGGACTGAGCGGGACCTCTTTCGTCTTTGGCCATTTCGTCCACGACGATCACATGAGCGAGACCGGGCTTCTAAGCGGCGAAGCAGCCATAGACGCGACCGCGGCGACGCTGTTGCTCAGAGAGATCGCGCAGAGGCAGCGCCCCTACGAAGGCAATGGCCACGGATCGTTCTTTCGCGGCGGTAGTTCATTCCCATCGGAGCACGCCACTCTTGCCTGGTCTCTTGCCAGCGTTTGGGCGCACGAATACCCGGGAACGCTCAGCCAGACTCTGGCTTATGGACTGGCCACAGCCGTGAGCCTCACCCGCGTGACTTCGCAACAGCACTTTCCTTCTGATGTCATCGTGGGCAGCGCACTGGGCTATGTCTTTGGACGCGCGGTTTACCGCGCTCATCACGACCCGGAGCTTGGGGGAACACCCTGGGGCAGCCTGCTGCCAGACAAAGAAGCTGGCGAGAAGACGCGAACTCCGGAAAACATGGGTTCGCCCTACGTCCCGCTCGATAGCTGGGTGTATCCAGCCCTGCAGAGGCTGGCCGCTCTCGGTTACATCCAGAGCGAGTACCTCGGAATACGCCCGTGGACGCGCATGGAGTGCGCCCGGCTGGTGGACGAGGCGCAAGAAAACTCCCCGGAGGAGGGCGAGTCAAGCCACGAGGTCGGGGAATTGCTGGCCGCATTGTCCGCTGAATTTGGCGAGGAGTCTCGTCGTCGCGAGGGAGCCAGCAATGTCGGCGTCAGCCTGGATTCGATCTACACGCGTGAGACCGGAATCGCCGGCCTGCCCTTGCGGGATGGCGATCATTTCGGCCAAACCATTATTGATGACTACGGACGCCCTTACGGTGAAGGTTTCAACAACGTCACCGGCATTACCAGCCACGGTGAGATAGGCCCGCTTTCATTCTCTTTGCAGGGTGAGTATCAGCACGCCCCGGCCATGGCTTCAGACCCACAGAGCGTACTGAATGCCACCGCCGCCTTTGATCTTACTGAACCAGTGCCGAATGGCACGCCGACGATCAATCGCTTTCGTATGCTCACCGGCGATGTTTCGGTGACCCTGCACGATATTCGATTTTCTTTCGGCCAGGAGAGCCTGTGGCTTGGGCCCGGTGAGGGCGGCCCATTGTTGTTCAGCAACAACGCTGCTCCTATTCTGATGTTGCGTGCGGACAACGTATCTCCTCTTAGTGTTCCCTTACTCTCCAAATGGCTGGGGCCGGCACGGATGGACTTCTCGGTGGGACAGCTTTCTGGCGAGCAGTGGGTCTATGACGCTCCAAACTTGCTCGGGCCCAACGTCGCTTCTGGTCCCTTCATTCACGAGAACAAAATCAGTTTCAAGCCGACCCCTAACCTGGAAATCGGAATGGGAGTGACTGCGATCTTCGGCGGGCCGGGATTACCCTTCACCTTCTCCGAGTTTTTCAAGAGCTACTACTCGCACCGATCCAGCGTTGTCACAAATCCCGCAAAACGATTCTCGGCCTTTGATTTTACTTATCGAATTCCGGGCCTGAGAAATTGGGTGACTTTGTATAACGATTCGCTGGTAGGAGATGAAATTTCGCCCATCGGATCGAGCCGCCCGCTTCTGAATCCTGGCTTATACTTTCCTCAGTTGCCGGGACTCCCCAAAATGGAGCTGCGAGTCGAAGGAGTCAAAGATCCCTTCACAACGGAATTCAGCCCAGGCTTTGTCTATTGGGATCGGCGTTACCGGTCCGGGTACACCAATGATGGAAATTTGATCGGAAGCTGGATGGGACGCTACTCCATCGGGGGACAGGCGTGGGCGAAATACTGGGTCTCGCCCCGAACCAGTTTCCAGGCCGGATTTCGCCACCAGGAAGTGGAGCGAGGGTTCATCGGAGGAGGCCGGCTCAACGACTTCAGCCTGCAAGGCAATTTGCGGCTGCGAAACGATCTCGCATTGACAGCACAAGCCCAATATGAACAGTGGTACTTTCCTGTGCTTCGACCAACTCCCCACTCGGATGTCGCGGCATCTTTGCAATTGACTTTTTATCCCAAGTGGCGGCTCCGCAAGTAATCAGGCAATCAGCTATCTGTATCTAATCTCACTTATGATTCAAGGCGTCGACAAAGCACTGGAAAGACCGCCGGGTCGGCCTGACTTACCACCTATTCATGTCTCCGAACCTGAAAGCCTTGGCCCACGGCAAGGCGATTTCTGGAGGGAACTGCTCCAGACTTTACAAACCCTTTGGGATCAAAGACGATTTCTATCTCGGGTTACATTTACGGGTCTAATGGCCGGACTCATCCTGGCGTTCTTACTGCCAAAGCAATATCAGTCTGTAACCCAACTGATGCCACCCGATACACAGCCTAGTTCAAGTGTGCTGGTTGGAGCTTTGGCTGGAGCGGCTGGAAATGGCTTGAGTGCCCTCGCGGGAGATGTTCTTGGCCTCAAGAATTCGGGGGCTTTGTTCGTTGGTATTCTGCACAGCGCAACGGTTCAGGGTCGCCTGGTTCAGCGTTTCGATCTAAAGAAGGTCTATGGAGATACGCTGGAGGAAGACGCGCGAAAAGACTTAGCCTCCCACACCGCCATTTCTGAGGACCGCAAGAGCGGCATCATTTCTATAGTCGTCACTGATCACGCTCCCTGGCGCGCTGCCGATCTGGCGCAGGCATACGTTGAAGAATTGAATCGGCTGGCTGCCGAACTTTCTACCTCTGGCGCCCACCGCGAACGAGTGTTTCTCGAAGACCGTCTGCGTGCCGTGAAGCAGGACCTCGATCAGGCCTCCCACGATTTCAGCGAGTTTTCCAGCAAGAACACAACAATTGATATCAAAGAACAGGGTCGCGCCATGGTCGAAGCGGCTGCCAATTTACAGGGAGAGCTCATCGCCTCCAAGTCCCAATTAGAAAGCTTGGAGCAGATTTATACGGCCAATAACGTCCGGGTACGCTCCGTGCAGGCACGGATTACCGAATTGCAGAAGCAACTAGATAAGTTGGGCGGGGACACGAGTGTCCAGACGGGGGATGCCGCCTCAAATATATACCCTTCTATCCGCCAGCTTCCGCTCCTCGGAGTTACCTACGCCGATCTTTACCGCAAAACCAAAATCCAGGAAGCTCTTTATGAGGCGCTGACCCAACAGTATGAACTGGCGAAGGTCCAGGAAGCCAAGGAGACGCCAAGCGTCAAGGTTCTGGATGTTGCGGGCGTCCCTGAAAAGAAGTCCTTCCCACCGCGTATGCTCATCGTTTCTGTTTGTACTTTCCTGGCTGCTGGGTTAGGCGCAACCTGGCTATTGGGCCGCGCGCGGTGGCGGCAACTCGATAGCGGTGATCCCGGAAAGCTTTTCGCGACGGAAGTACTCCACTCCTTCAACGCTCGGATGCCTTGGGCCGAGCCAAATGGATCGCGACTTCAGGCGGCCACTCATCAGATATGGCTTCGCTTACGCCGCCGGCAACATCCGACCGAAGCTTGAAAGAGTCCGCGTGAATCCATTCCAAAATATAGCGCGCAAGTTGCTGCCCCGGGGACGATTCGCGCGCAATGTCTCCATTTTGGCGGGCGGTACTGCTCTCAGTCAGGCGCTGGCTGTGATGGCAGCGCCCATTTTGACCCGCCTTTATTCCGTTGAAGATTTCGGGTACTTCCAGATTTACATCTCTATTATGGCCTTCTGCAGCCTGGCCGTGACGCTGCGTTATGAACAAGCGATTTTCTTGCCCGAAAAAGAGGAGGTAGCAGCCAACGTATTTGCAATTACCCTGCTGAGTGTTGCCGTAATGAGTCTGATTGCTGCAGTTGCAGCGGTGGCGATTCAGCGCGTCAATCTCTTGCCGCGCAGCATCGAGCCGTTGCGGCGGTATCTCTGGTTGATTCCTCTAGGGATCTGTGGGGCTGGTATTTACCAGAGTCTGAGCTTTTGGGCCTTGCGCCAGAAAGCTTACGGGCGCATAAGTGGAACCAAGATCACACAGGTAGGAGGGCTAGTTACGACACAGGCCTCCTTGGGGTTCCTTCACACGGGGCCCGTCGGCCTATTGCTCGGCGATATTGTTGGCCGTACCGCCGGCAGCGTGAATTTGGCACGATTCGCCTGGGAAAAAAGTCGCAACCTGCTGCGTGCGATACGCGGGAGAGGGATGTGGTATGCCGCGGTGCGCTATCGGCATTTCCCTACTGTTTCGACCGGCGCGGCCTTGATCGGAGTTGCCGCGACCGCCTTTCCTCCCATTCTGATGGCCCAACTATACGGGGCAAAGGTTCTGGGCTGGTATGCGCTCGGCGATCGTGTGTTAGGTGCTCCTGCACTTCTGGTCGGGCAGGCCGTATCCCAGGTTTTCTCGGTGGAGGCCGCCGGTTTGAGCAACTCTGATCCCAGTTCTCTGCGCACGCTTTTTCTACGCTCCATCAAGCGATTGCTCTTGCTTGGCATTATTCCATTTCTGCTATTTGTTTTCTTCGGTCCCGGCCTGTTTCAGTTCGTCTTCGGAAAGGCCTGGCGTGAGGCCGGCGTGTACGCCCAACTGCTCGCGCTCATGCACTATGTAGCATTCGTCGGCTGGCCGATGACCCCGACCCTGAATGTGCTTGAAGAACAGTTCTGGCAATTGGGCTGGGACGCGGGGCGCCTCGTGTTGACGCTAAGCTCCTTGTGGTTTGCGCATCATTGGGGATGGTCAGCAACCGGTGCGATTGCAAGCTTCGGTGGCGCAATGCTGGTGGGCTACGTTGTACACATGCTTCTCTCTTATCGGGCGATTATGAAGAAAATTCGGCACTCTCACACTATTGCCGTATCCGAGCTTCAAGGCCGCCCCGGGGTCTGCCCAGTCTGCTGACCCTGGCGCTTCCTGCGCGGCATCCGACCATCGAACGACATTGAACTAAAATGAATCGCGTCAGTTTCTGTGATGGCAGTCAGCGACCTTTGCCGCGCGTCTTATTGATACTAGGACTCGTAGGCTATATAACTTGGTTCAACTGGATGTACACAAACTATCTGAATCCGACCTTCGACTACTTCGGATTCACCTATGATGCACCGCCTACCATTTACTTAGCCATAGCTTGGATCCTAAGCCTGCTTCCCGGACTCTGGATGCCACTGAACATTGCGAGGCCTTCTCAAGTCGCCTACTGGATCCTTTACGTCACAGTCATCATCCCCTCGATGTTCGTCCCACTATACGTTCGCTTGGAGACTCCAGCCGAGCTATGCGAGTTAATGATTATCATATTTTGCGGGTTTACGATCACAGGATTGAGTTATGTATTCCCTCTGTTTGGTTTCCGGGCCCCCCGAATTTCGCATCACACATTTTGGTGGTGTTTCGCACTCATCAGTTTAGGGTCTATAGCGTGGATACTAGCTGTGTTTCGCAATAACCTCAGCGTGGTCTCATTTCTTGACATTTACGATTTACGGTCTGGAGCTGACGACTTAATGCAATCTAGTTTGGTCGGCTATGCCGTGATGTGGCTCTCCAGTGCCATTGCGCCCTTTCTGATGGGCTGGGGCCTATACCATAAGCGCTTGACCTTATTTCTGACAGGAGCGTTGGGACAGGTGTTGGTCTACAGTTGCGTTGGGACCAAGGCCTCGATTACGTCCATCGTGTTCATGGCGGCGATTTTCGTGCTGCTGCGGGTCGGCCGAAGTCCATTTGGCTTGAAGTTGATCTGGGGCCTGCTCGGTCTGGGAATCACGCTAAGCATCTTTGGGGGAGTCAACAGCGTAAACCCCGGTCTGCTGAAATCACTTTTGCTGTTCTTGGTTTTTATGCGAACCCTTAGCATCAACGGCCTGGCCACTGCTCAATACTATGACTTTTTCTTACGTAATCCGGTAACATATTTTTCTCATGTTAAGGTCATCAATGCCTTTGTAAGTTATCCCTATTCGCAGCCTATCGGTGTTGAGGTGGGTGCGTTTTACTCCGGAGACCCTAGCTTGGATGCGACCGCGCATTTTTGGGCCTCCGACGGTATCGCCGGTATGGGATTGCTCGGGATATTACTGGTGTCAGTGCTGTGTTGCTTTGTATTTTGGGGTTTGGACTCTTTGGCGCAGCACCACCCTCCCCATTTGGCCGCGTTAGTTCTCAGCTTCGAAGCTTTCAATCTCGCCAACATCAATCTCTTTACTACCTTACTATCCGGCGGATTGGGTTTGCTGGCGTTGTGTTTGTACTTCGCTCCTCGTGGACTTCCAACAGTGAATGTAGAAGGAAATGGTACAAGGGCCTTGGCTCGTGTGCCGCGACCGGCGCCAAATGCTGTCTGACCTGCTTGTGACCTCACTATAACTCAGCGCTTTCGGGTGGTCTGGTGCCTTCAGAAAAAACAATCACAATGAAAGGCAGCTCACGGGAAACGCGGGACTGGGCCGCCTACAGTCTGGATAACGTGGGCTGGGCTGACCTGGAGACCTACTCAACCAAGGTTCGGGGCAGTTTGACTGTGGTGGAATCAGGCCACGGTATTCCTTTTGACATCAACCGTATTTTTTACATTTATGGAACGACAAAGAACTGCGAGCGAGGCGCTCATGCCCATCACGCGACGTGGCAGGCGTTTATCGCGCTGAATGGTAGATTCTCTCTTGAGCTGACCGACTCACGCGATTACAAAAGATACAGCCTCAAGGAACCGCAACGTGCTCTTTACGTGCCCCCCATGATTTGGGCACGCCTCTATGACTTCAGCTCTGACGCCGTCTGCCTGGTGCTGGCAAGCTCACTATACGACGCAAAGGACTACATCCGAGAGTGGGACCAGTACCTCGCACTGATTGATAGGGTAGATCTTTCCCAGGATGGATCAACTGAATGACGTCCTCTGCGATGCCGCGGGTGCAGTCATGTGTCGCGAGCTCGCCTAAGTACTCCAATAAGCGTGCGCTAGTCCGCTGGATCCGGCGCTGGGCGCCTCCCGGACTTATCGAAACGGGGCTCAGTGCCCTGAACTACATCCGCCCCGCACCTTGGGAGTACGTAGGAGAGCAGTGGGCTTCGCAGCTGAGCGTCCGCGGATGGAATGTCTCAAGTATTGTAGAAATGCAACGAAAGACCTGGGACGATTACGCTCATTCCTTGACCGGCCCCTGTGCTCTCGGACTCAATCACGAAGATCCCGCCGGCCCTTATTCCGGCCGCTTGCGGGATCACAACACGCTGGTGTCCTACGCGTATGCGCTGGCCTTGTGCGCCCGCCACAAAGAGCGCCTGTCGTTGCTCGATTGGGGCGGCGGCATGGGTCATTATTACCTCCTAAGCCAGTCAGTTTTGCCCGATACCGAGATTGACTACTATTGCCAGGATATTCCGCTACTGTGTCAGGCGGGGCGCGAGATGTTACCGAAGGCCCATTTTCTCCACGAGCCAGGAGAGTGTTTTGGCCGCCCCTATGACCTAGTTCTGGCCAGTTCCTCCTTGTGGTATGAGCCCGATTGGCACTCTCTAATAGATAATCTAGTAGCGTCTGCCTCACCCTACCTTTATGTTAGTCGCATGATTTTTGTTGACCGCGCCCCATCGTATGTCGCAATTCAGCGGCCCTTCGGGGTAGGGTATAAGACCGAATATTTGTGTTGGATTCTCAATCGCAGTGATTTCTTGAACTACGTCCATAAGTGTTCTATGAAATTGGTTCGTGAATTCCTGATTTCTGATGCGGCCCACATTCATCGGGCTCCGGAGCAAGGCCGGTATCTCGGATTCTTGTTCCGCAAAACCTAACAAATGCCTAGCAATGCTAGCACCGGCGTGGCAGCGGCGCTGTCGTGTGAGCGGGTTCCAGCGGCTAACCCAAAGGCTGCTTTCCTGGCCCATCAGAAAGACATTGACGAAGCAATCCAGCGAGTCTTGGCCGGCGGATGGTATATCCTCGGTGAAGAGGTAAGACAATTTGAAAATGAGTTCGCCCGTTACTTGGATGTCCAACACGCTATCGGCGTGGCTAGTGGCACGGATGCTTTGGTGATCGCTCTCCGCGCTTGCGGGGTTGGCCCCGGAGACATTGTGGTGACGGTTTCTCACACCGCGGTCGCGACAGTTTGTTCGATTTGCGGCGTCGGCGCAATTCCATTGCTCGTGGACATAGACCCGCGAACATATACGATGGATTTCAGTCTACTCGCAAATGCTTTCCGCAACGACTACTCTCACCGAATTAAAGCCATAATTCCGGTCCATCTCTATGGCTATCCCGTCGAAATGGCGCCAATTGTTGAGCTGGCGAGAAAAAACCATGCATACGTGATTGAGGATTGCGCGCAGGCGCACGGAGCGACGCGTAGCGGGCACAAAACTGGTTCGTTCGGTGACATTGGCGCATTTAGCTTTTATCCTACAAAAAATCTCGGGGCACTCGGCGACGGCGGTGCAGTGGTTACCAGCGACGATAAGTTGGCCGTCAACTGCCGACTTTTGCGGCAATACGGATGGCAGCGTCGCTACGTCAGCGACATCCACGGCATGAATAGCCGGCTTGATGAGTTACAAGCAGCAATTTTGCGGGTCAAGCTGCGTTTCTTGGACGAAGACAATCACAGACGCCGGTCCATCGCCAGTCATTACGCCGACCAACTGGCTGCCACCGACATTACGTTGCCGCAAGAGTGTCCGGGCTCCATTCACGCGTATCATCAGTATGTCATTCGCTGCAGTCGCAGAGATAATTTGCAGGCTTTTCTCACAGATCATGCGGTTGAAACCGCCATCCTGTATCCGGTTCCCGTTCACTTGCAAGATGGATACCGTAAGACAGTGACCTACGCAGCCGAAGGGTTGCCCGTCACCGAGGCCGTTTGTCGCGAGATTCTAAGCCTTCCTCTCTATCCCGAACTGACCGATGCGCAAGTGGGACGGGTGGCAGACCTTACATTAACCTGGCAAGAAGCGAACTGCTGATTTGTTCCGTGCGCCATTTCTGCACTTATTTCGACCGTAACTATCTGCCTCGTGGGTTGGCGCTTTATCATTCCTTGATAAGGCACTGCCCGGAATTTCATCTTTACGTGCTCGCCATGGATGAGATGACGCGAGTTGCGCTCGAGGGACTGCGGCCAGCTAACTTGACGGTGATTTCCCTCGCAGAACTCGAGGCGGCAAACCCACACTTAGCGCTGATAAGAGCGAGTCGCTCTTCAGTCGAGTACTACTATACGTGCGGCCCTTCTTGGTTACTGCACCTGCTGAAAAGCCAGCAACAAATTGATTTGCTCATCTATCTTGATGCGGACCTGTTCTTTTTTTCTGATCCCGCACCTCTTTTCGATGAAATGGAAACGTACTCTATTGCGCTTGTGGAGCACCGCTTGTCCGCCAAACTCAGGCCCGACCTTAGTCGTTACGGGCGCTACAACGTGGGGTGGGTCGCGTTCCGCCGCGATCAGCAAGGGCTGGAATGCCTTCAGTGGTGGGCCGCCAGTTGCCTCGAATGGTGCTACGATCGAGTGGAAGACGACCGTTTCGCGGATCAGAAATATTTGGAGGCGTTTCCGGATCGTTTTTCTAGGGTTTGTATTCTCCAGCACAAGGGTGCCAATCTGGCTCCATGGAACATATCCAATTACCGCATTACCGTTCATGACGATGGCGTGTGGGTGGATGATGTCCCCCTGTTGTTTTTTCACTTTCATGGGTTTAAGGTCATAGCACCCTGGTTGTTTGACAGCAATCTAGGCTGGTACCGGACACTCTTGTCAGGGTCAGTGCGAAGGCATATTTTTCTGCCCTACATTGAAGCCCTGCGCTGCTCGCAGTCGCAAGCAGGTTTAGGCGCCAGTATCCGTGAAAGCAGCCGGGGCTTTGGATCGCTGACGACAGCTCTGAGATCAGCCTTTCGGATCAGCTTAGGATTGGTGAGTAGGTCCTACATCGTTAATTTTCGATAGTTCCCTGGTGAAAACCCGTATTGTGCGTACCGTGAGAAATAAGCCGCGGTAGCCGCCGTCTCCCGGAGATACCCTTTGAGAATAATATTGCTTACAGAATGCTACGGGCGAAACATGGGATACTTAGAAAATATACTTCCTAAGTACTTCGCCAAGTTAGGCTCAGATGTTCACGTTGTTAGCATGGACCTCTTGCCGTACCACTGGCTACCAGACTGTACAGAGACCTACGGCAGGTTTTCCGGAGGGCTTCGCCCGGCAACTATCGAAACCGTCAACGGGTATACCCTGCACGTTTTGTCACACGTACGACGAACTGGACGCATGCGCATGGTGGGTCTGTATTCAAAACTGCGTCAGCTCAAGCCAGACATTGTACAGACTACCGCAATTCTTGGGTGGACGGCGCTCGATGCCGCAGCCGCCAAGCTGGTATTCAAGTACAGATTATTTACCGGCAGCCACTACCATGCTTCCGTGTTTCCGTTGGCAAAGTCGCAAGCAAAACCGTGGGATCCGCAACTGCTCCACTGCCGTCTCACTCGAACCGCGCCGGGGGCCTTGGTTAGTGTCGTCACTGAGAAATGTTACGCGATCACACAGGACTGCGCAGACGTAGCGGTACGTTTTTTCGGCTTACCCGCCAAAAAAGTGGAAATCTGCCCACTTGGTGTGGACACCGAACTGTTTCAACCTCTGCGCAGTCGGAACGATTACGAAAGTCGGCGCAACGTTCGCCAGCGCTTGGGATTTGAAGAATCTGACGTGGTCTGCGTTTATTCCGGCCGCTTCACAGAAGACAAGAACCCTTTGTTGTTGGCGAAAGCGATCGGGCGATTGCGGCTTCAGCGAGAGCGCTACCGAGGGTTGTTTATCGGAGACGGCGTACAAGCTTCGGCCATCCAACAAATCGTGGGCTGCACGGTCCACCCTTTTGTACGGGTTCAGGATCTTAAGTCTCTGTTTCATGCGGGCGACATTGCTGTTTGGCCCACGCAGGAGACTACTTCCATGCTCGACGCCACGGGCTGCGGGCTGCCAATTATCGTGAACGATAGTATTGTCGCCAACGAGCGGGTGGAGGGAAACGGGTTGAAGTATCGCCTCAATGATCTGGATGACCTGGTACGTGCGCTTCTCGAACTAAAAGATCAGGAAAAGAGGCGTCAATTGGGCAGCCTCGGCGCCGCTAAAGTTGCCGCGGAGTTCAGCTGGGACGCTATTGCGAGGCGACGCTTGCGCGACTATGAAGCATCGGTTCATCCGAAACGGAAGCGCACCGAAGAAGTAACTTGTGACCATCTTGGCCAGAACAGCAGTATCGGTTCGCTCGTCAATCGAGGTTCAAATTGACTAGTTCAGTCGCACTCGCTCCTTCCACATTCCTAAGACGGCTCGTTCGCGCCCCATTCAAACTGTTGCCCCGTGATACGGTCGCTCCCATACTGCATGGCCCTCTGCGCGGGCAAAAATGGATCATAAGCTCGCACCGCTATGTATGCTGGGTCGGCAGCTATGAATCCTACATTCAGAGCCTCCTTGCGAAACAGGTCTTACAGGGCGGTGTCTTCTACGATGTGGGAGCGAACGTCGGCTTTTATTCGCTACTCGCCGCTTCGGTTTTGAAGGCGAAGTCAATCTTTTCGTTCGAGCCACTCCCGGCTAATGTCTTCTACCTTCGCCGGCATTTAGATCTGAATCGGGTACGGAACGCCCACGTGCATGAAGTGGCGGTTTCTGACCACGTGGGTAACTCGTTTTTCCGTGAAGAGTTGACGCGGAGCATGGGCAGCCTTCAGGAGTCGGGCACTTTGTTGGTCTCCACCACCACGCTGGATGCGCTTCTGCAGCAGCAGTGTATAGCTCCGCCTGATTGCATCAAGATGGACATTGAAGGAGCGGAATTCGGGGCGTTGAACGGCGCCAAGCAATGCTTCAGCCGCTACAAGCCTCAGCTGATGTTAGCGACTCACGGCAAACAGGTGCACGAAGGCTGTTGCAGACTCCTTCAGTCGTGGAACTATACGCTTCAGTTAATCGACGAGCCCTCTGAGGACCGCGGCGAAATCTGGGCTACACCAGCCCCAACACCATGAAAAGAGCCTTAGTTACTGGCGTTACCGGACAAGATGGTTCGTATCTCGCTGAGTTTTTGCTCGCGAAAGGATATGAGGTGCACGGAATCAAGCGCCGCGCATCTCAACTCAATACGGATCGTATTGACCATTTATACGAGGACCCTCATGCTCCGAATCGCAGACTGGTCCTTCACTACGGCGATATGACGGACACGAACAGCATTATTAATGTTGTCCGTAAGGCGGAGCCTGATGAGATTTACAATCTGGCCGCTCAGAGTCATGTTGGTGTCTCATTCGAGCAACCAGAGTATACGGCGGATACAGACGCCCTGGGTACGCTGCGAATTCTGGAGGCGATTCGAATTCTGGGTTTGCAACATTCCACGCGGTTTTACCAGGCGTCCAGTTCCGAACTCTTCGGAAAAGTTCACCAATGCCCGCAGAATGAGAAAACCCAGTTTTATCCTCGGTCTCCCTACGCGGTTGCCAAGCTGTATGCATACTGGATCACCGTCAATTACCGAGAGGCGTATGGAATATACGCCTGCAACGGCATTTTGTTTAATCACGAGTCTCCTGTCCGCGGCGAAACCTTTGTCACCCGGAAGATCACTCGCGGCCTTGCCCGGATAAAAATGGGTTTACAGGACTGTCTATATATCGGCAATCTTGATGCCAAACGCGATTGGGGACACGCCAGGGACTACGTCGAAATGCAGTGGCTCATGTTACAGCAGGTACAGCCCGAAGACTTTGTCATAGCGACAGGAGAACACTATTCGGTGAGGGAATTTGTTGAGCTCGCAGCGTCTGAAATGGGCATTCATATTCGCTGGCGAGGTGAGGGGGTTGACCGTAAGGGGTATAACTCGCGGGGGCAGTGTATCGTGCAAGTAGACCGGAAGTATTTTCGACCAACAGAGGTTGACTCTCTCTTGGGAGACGCTTCGAAGGCTCGCCAACAATTAGGCTGGCGGCCGCGTACGAGCTTTCGCGAATTGGTAGCCGAAATGGTCAATGCAGATATGGCCGCCGCCGAACGGGATAAGCTGGTCAAAGAAAACGGTTATGCCGTTTACGAGGTTCATGAGTAAGCTTTGGAACTAACGGCCAGGATTTTCGTCTCGGGTCACCGGGGGCTTGTCGGTTCCGCTCTGGTCCGCCGTTTACGCTCGCAAGGTTATTCCAATCTGTTGCTCCGCCGTCACGATGAACTGGACCTTGCCGACCAGCGAGCAGTAGAGGCATTCTTCGCAAAGGAGCAGCCGGAGTATGTCTTGCTGGCCGCGGCTCGAGTAGGTGGGATTGTTGCCAACAGCACTTTACCCGCCGACTTCATTCTCGACAATATACGAATTCAAACTAATGTAATTGATCAGGCTTACCGTAACGGCGTTCGCCGGCTTCTATTCCTCGGATCGAGTTGCATTTTTCCGAAACATGCGCCTCAACCGCTCAAAGAAGAGTACCTGCTGACCGGGCCCCTCGAGCCCACAAATCGACCCTATGCAGTAGCGAAAATCGCCGGGGTAGAAATGTGCTGGGCCTATAACCGCCAATTCCAGACAGAATTCCTGGCCGCCATGCCTGCCAATTTGTACGGTCCTGGTGACAACTATGATGGGACCAACTCTCACGTGATTCCGGCATTGATTCGCAGGTTGCACCAGGGGAAGCAGCAAAACGCGCTTTCTGTCACTGTTTGGGGAACCGGCACTCCGAGGCGCGAGTTTCTGTACAGCGACGACGCAGCGGATGCTTGTATCTTCCTCATGAACCTTCCTGGGCCGCAATTAACACGGCTTGTGAGACGCCCGGATATACCTCCGCTCGTGAACGTTGGCACGGGCAATGATTTAACCATACGCGACCTCGCACAGGCTATTTCAAGGGAAGTGGGCTTCA
>Ga0335081_10001321_pt1 | contig 39492 bp, 34 predicted proteins | sample Lox_Sample_35_FD_206713 | JGI IMG/M metagenome (GOLD analysis project Ga0335081, IMG submission 206713) | Soil microbial communities from Loxahatchee National Wildlife Refuge, Florida, United States - Lox_Sample_3.5 | ecosystem: Environmental > Terrestrial > Soil > Wetlands | place: USA...
GGGTGTTCTCCCGATGCCCGTCCCAGATTCGAGGGGGGCCGACCTGCCGCCGCTGTGCGGCTACTGCAGCATGAGCAGCAATTAGGACATTTGTGGTAGTCGTGAGGAGGCGGCGCGTGATATGGCGGGGCCGACGGGACTCGAACCCGCGACCTCATGCGTGACAGGCATGCGTTCTAACCAGCTGAACTACGGCCCCGCGCTGTTGATGGTGGTGGGCGGTCACCGATTTGAACGGTGGACCTTCCCGGTGTAAGCGGGATGCTCTAACCGCTGAGCTAACCGCCCCGCTTTTCAAGAGTACCGGAAGCGCAGGAGAGCGTCAACGTTCGGCACCGACATGCGTCTTCTACTGCTGAGAAGATGCGTCCCGAGTAGTACACTGCGGCCGCTCAGTTCGACGATCAGGTGCGGAGGAATTTATGTGGCGGATATTCGCGGGACTGGCGTTGGCAGCACTGCTGGCGGGGAGCGCGCCGGGAGCACAGGCGCAAACGGGTGACGGCAGAAAGTCGCCGCTTCCGTTCACCGTTGCGCCGGATGTGGCCGAGCCGGGATCGGTGGAGGCGATTGCGAAGGCCACGGGAGACTCGAGGTTCGTCTCGCCCTGGGTGGCCTATCTGCCGGAGTCGTCCCAGGTGCCGTCGCCGATGAAATTCTACCGGCGCATCATGGGCGCGCCGGGCGAACTGGTGGATTCGGGGCAGGCGTACGCGTACTGCCGCGCGCTGGCGGCGGCATCGCCGCGGGTTCGCCTGTTTACCATCGGCCACAGCGAGGAGGGACGCGAGATTGAGATGCTGGCGATTGCGGACGAAGCGGGAATCCGAGAACTGGACAGGTTGAAGGCGGACACGGCGGCACTGGCCGATCCGCGAATCACGGACCCGGAAGCAGCCGAGAGGCTGATTGCCACGGCGCGGCCCATCTACTACTTCAACGCCACAATCCATTCGGATGAGACAGGTTCGACGGAAGCGATGCTGGAGCTGGCCTACCGGCTGGCGGTCTCCGAACAACCGATGATCCAGCGCATCCGCCGCGAACTGGTGGTGCTGATCAATCCGGTATCGAGTCCGGACGGGCGGGACAAAGACGTGGAATGGTTCTACCGCTACCTGAAGGGAAAAACCGTGCGGGACACGCTGCCGCGCATGTCGCCGCCCTACTGGGGAAAGTACGTGTTCGTGGACCTGAACCGCGACGCGCACCAGGTGACGATGGAAACAACGAAGGCCGTCCACCGGATGTTCTACGAGTGGCACCCAACCGTGGTGCACGACCTGCACGAGGGATCGCCGCTGATGATGACGTGGAACGGCACGGGCCCGTACAACCCGAACATCGATCCCATCACCTACACGGAATTCCTGGAGCTGAGTTTCCACGAGGTGGAAACGATGACGGGATTCGGTATGCCGGGCGTGAGCACGTGGAATTTCGGCGAGGCCTTCGCTCACCTCTATCTCGATTCCGTGGCGATGAACCACAACAGCATCGGACGGGGATACGAGACGTGGGGCAACGGGAGCGCGGAGACGTTCCATCGCGTGCTGCGGCCTTCCGCCGCGGCGAAGGAATGGTGGCGGCCGCTGCCAGCGCCGGCGGACGTGGAGTGGTCCATGCGCGACAACCTGAACTACCAGGAGACGGGAGCGCTGGCGGCGCTGGACGACATGGCGCAGAACGCAAAGCAGATGCTGCGCAATTTCTATAAGAAAGGCTGGGACTCCTGGCAGAAAGGGCTGCATGAACCGCCCTATGCGTTTCTGATTCCGGCGAATCAGGGCGACCCGATGCGCGTGGCGCAGATGGTGGGGCGGCTGATGCAACAGCACATCGAGGTGTCGCGTGCGGAGGCGCCGCTGAAATTGAAGGATGGCGAATATCCCCCCGGGACCTACGTGGTGCGGCTGGACCAGCCGTATCGCAATTATGCGGTGGACCTGCTGACGCCGCAGCACTATCCAAAGAACAGCAACGAGCCCTACGACGACGTCTCCTGGGAATTGCCGGCGAATTTTCATCTTTCCGCGATGGCCACGGCCGATCCGGAGGTGCGCGCGGCAAGAGTCGAACTGCTCGCCACTCCGCCGCACCCGGAAGGGAAGGTCTCGGGCGAGGCGGCCGTATTCCTGGTGAGAGACACGGGGCAGGAGAGCCTGCTGGCGCTGCGCTACCGGCTGGCCGCATTTCCCGTCCAGATCGCGGAGCGCGCCTTTCGCACTGGCGGAGTGGAATATCCCGCGGGCTCCTGGATTTTGAACGAGCAGCCAGGCTTGCCGGAGGCCATGCACGCGGCCGCGGCGGAGCTGGGGCTGGATTTCGCAGGCACGGGCGAGCCTCCGGAAATCCCGATGCACGCTGCGAAGGCCGCGCGCATCGGGGTGTGGGTGCCCTGGGCAGACACAGATTCGATCGGCTGGTTGCGGTATTCGCTGGACCAGCGCAAAGTGCCCTACCTCTACCTGCGCGACGAGGACATCCGCGCGGGCGCGTGGCGCCATCAGGTGGACGTGCTGCTCTACGGCCACGTGGATCTGGAACTGGCCGAACAAATCCAGGGGCTGCCGAAAAAGTGGAGCCCGATGCCGTTCAAAAAAACGCCCGAAACTCCGGCGTTCGGCACGCCCGCCGAATCGGACGACATCACCGGAGGAATCGGCTGGGAGGGAATGGAGCAAATCCAGAAGTTCGTGGAGGACGGCGGACTCATGATCACGCTGGGGAGCGGGACGATGCTGGCGCTCGAGGGCGGCATCGTGCGGGGCGTGCGGCGCTCATCAGGGGGCGTGCCACGAAGCACGCAGGGCGGGGGAGCGGAATCGGCCGCGGCAGCGCAAAACGCGGAAACCCGCACGCCGGGAGCGCACGTGCGGGTGACGTTCGACCGGCCGGACAGTCCCATCGCGTACGGCTATCCCGTACATACGTGGGTGTTCCGGCAGAATTTCCCGCTGTACGACGCGCCGCGGCGCTGGTTGCGGATGGCCTACTGCACCACCTGCCTGGACGGCCCGGAGGACCGAAGGGGCATTGTGATGGAATGGGGCGACACGACGGGCGCGCCGTTTGTGGTGAGCGGGCAGGCCTGGGGCGAGGGGCGGCTGATCGGGCGGCCGGCGATACTGGATATGCCCGTGGGGCATGGTCACGTCGTGTCCTTCAATTTCAATCCCATGCATCGCGACATGAACCGCGGGGACCAGCGGCTGCTGTGGAACGCCATCATCAACTGGCAGGCAATTGTGGCCGCGAAAGAGGATTCCGCCCCGAAGAAGCCGGCGCCAGAGGACGAGTAAACCTACCTCGCGCCCGAGTTGACTCCATCTGCATCGCACGGTTAAAGTTAAAAATGGCGGTGCGCTGACCCGGACCGGGGCGCGCGGCCGAGGGGGAGCGGGCCGCAAATGCTGTTGCCGCGCGATTTCATCACCTACATAGCGCGTGAAACCGTCCGCCATCTGGTGGACGAGGGAATGATCGAGACGCGCAGCCGCGAGGATCTGACCGCGCGAGTGCGCACCGCGCTGGACGAGGAACTGTCGGTGGAAGACCGTTTGAATGAAGAAGTGCGGCAAATACTGACGCAGTGGGCCGAGCAGATGAAAAAGACGGGGGCGTCCTATCAGGAGATGTACAAAAAGGTGAAAGGGCAGCTGGCGCGCGACCGCAAGCTGATCCTGCGCTGATGCGCCTGAGCCGCGAAAAGATAATTCGCCTCTCTCACGCGGTGGTGGACCATTTCGTTGCCAGCGAGGACGTGGAATTCATCGAGGACAGGGAAACCATCCGCCAGAAAATCGTGACGCTTCTGAACGGCTTCCTCAAGGAAGAGGAAAAGATGGACGCCGACGTCCGGAAAAAGATCTCCTCCCAGAAGAAGGAAATCCCGGAAGGCAGCGCGGAATGGGACATCCTGTACCGGAAGTACTACGCGGAAGAGATGAAGCGCCTGGGCGTGGTGGCCGAACGATAGCCCGGGCCAGGGGCGAGCCACCGAGCCGCCGCGCGCCGGAATCCCGCGGCCGGGGTGAAGCACATGAGGGAATCGCCGAGGGGCCGAACGGGACATCCCGGAGCGCTGTTTCTCCCGCAACCCTTCGCGCTTCCTTTGTTGACTCCACCCCCCGCAGGTGCTAGGAATCTAACATTAGTTTCCGGCTGGGCCGCCCGCGCCCGCGGAGACGGGGTGGATTGTGTCCACAATCCTGGTAGCCGACGACAACAGCAACATCCAGAAGATGGTGGGGATAGCCTTGAAGGATCACGGCATCGAGGTCATCGCCGTGGGCAACGGCGAGGCCGCGGTCCGCAAACTGGCCGAGTCCGTGCCGGATTTGATCCTGGCGGACATCTTCATGCCCGTGCGGAACGGCTACGAAGTGTGCGAGTACGTGAAGAAAGACGACCGGTTTGCGCACGTCCCCGTGGTGCTTCTGGTGGGGGCCTTCGACCCGCTGGATGAGCGCGAGGTGGAACGCGTACGCGCCGATGGCGTGCTGAAAAAGCCCTTCGTTCCTCCTGATCCGCTGATCGAACTGGTGAAATCGCTTCTCGGAAGGACTGCAGGCGCGGCTGCGGAGGCGGCTGCCTCCGCCGGAGCGGCTGCCGAGGATGTGGAAAGCACGCAGGATATTTCGGCGGGAATCCCGGGCCATTCTCCCACCGGCACGATGCGGATGCCGCCGCCCACGGAACGCACGCAGCGGCTCGAACCGGAGCCACAGGCACGCATGAGCTCCGGAACGGTTGAGGTTCCCATGCCGGAGTTCCTGCCTCCGCGTCCGGCCGCAGAAGCCCCCCAGCGGAGCGGGACCGTGGAAGTTCCCCGCCCGGAGATTCCTCCCACAGAACGGACGCAGAAACTGGAACCAGAGAGTTCGTCGGCAGCGCCGGAGGGCGTGGAGAATTTCAAGCTGGGTCTGGAAGAGCCCGCGCCTCCGCCGACCATGGAGAAGACGCAGCAGTTGAGCGCCACGGACATCTCTAAGATTCTGTCACGGGAAACTCCTCTCAACGTGCCGCCCCCGGCGGAGGTGGAGGAAGAGGATTTTGCGGTCCCCCCGTCTGCCGTGGACTTCCACGGCAAAGAAAGCCCCCTCGCCTTCGAAGACATGCTGGGGCCCACGGACGAGGAAGAGGCGGCGGTGGAGGAACCCGGCTCCGGACTGGGGGTGGGCGGATACGAGGGCGAGGAAGAAGAGGAAGCGGAGGAAGAAGAGGCGGACGAGGCGGAGGTGCGGTTTGGGGGCATACGCGAAGAGGCGAAATCCCCGGACCCGGATCTGCCGCCCATTCCTGTGGACTTCGGCCACTCGGAACCGATGGAAATCATCACCGAAGAGCACGCGGAACACTCCACCCACGATATCGGCCCGGCCGAGAATCTGGTCTCCAGCACTTCCGGCTGGGCGGCGGGCTCGGGTACGGGACCTGCGGTAGAGAGTGAGCCGGGACTGGTGAGCGAAGGCAGCGAGGGATTTATGACGCCGCACCCCGCGCCGATGCGGGGCATTGCGCACGAAGAGCCCGCGGAGGAGTTCCCTGTTCCCGCGGCGGGCATTGCCGCCACACCGGATAACGCGTTTGAAGAAACGGCCGAACTGCCCAAACACATCCTGCAGGAAGAAGTGGACCGCGCGCAGGATATCGCGGCACGCGTGGCCGCGCAGAACCGCGAATTTCTGGCTCAGGAAGAAGCTTCCGGGGCGGCCGCCGGCACTCCGCTCACCGGCCCTTCGATCGATCACGCCATCAACGCCGCGGATACGATACTGGCGCGACATCGGACGCAGTCCGGGGCAGGGGAAGTGCCGGCTGTGAGCGCTGCTCCCGCGGCAGCATCCGGGCATCCTGCGGCACCTCCGCCGGCTGCGGCGGAAGCGCCTTCCGGCGCCCCAAAGACTTCCGGGCCGGCCGGGGCTGAAATGATCGAAGCTATATCGGAGCGCGTACTGGCCAACCTCGACCCCTACCTGATCGAAAAAATCTCGAAGGAAATTGTCCGGCCAATCGTGGAAGCGATGATCCGGAAGGAACTCGAAAAGTTCGAATAACCCTCCCGCTCAGAGAACTTCGCAGGAGAAGTTGTGATCCCACGCATGCGGCGGTGCAGGTGCATCCCGTTGGGAAAGGGCCCGCGGACGGCCGGACGTGGTTCACGCACGGGCTCGCACCCAGAGCGAGTTCACCCCCCGCTGGAGAATTGGGCGGCGCCGACCGGGGGGCCGGATGACGCCGCCGGCGATGGGAGGCGACTTGGCAGGGCCGCCGATGTCTGTTACTGCCGCTCGACAAAATGTCCGCGGCGATTTTCCTGCCAGCACTTCTCGCTTGACGCAGTGCAGAACGGCTTTTCCTTGCCGTAACTGACGGTCTTGATGCTGGCGGCGGGCACGCCGAGCTGGATGAGCACCTGCTGGACAGCGGAGGCGCGCTTGGCGCCGAGCGCCAGGTTGTACTCGGCAGTGCCGCGTTCGTCGCAGTGGCCTTCCACCACGATCTTCGCGGGATGGCCCTCCAGGTAGTTCGCGTCGGTCTGGATGTACTGCATCTCATCCGCCCGGATATTGAAGCGATTGTAGTCGAAGAACACGTCCTTCACGGCCTCGCCGAAGGTGGGTTCGGGGTTGCTGGAGCTGGCGGCGGGAGCGGGCTGGCTGACCGTGACGCGCGCGGAAGCCGTACCCGTTCCGCCGGGCCCCTTGGCCACGAGTTCATAGGTGGAGGAATCCGGCGGGTACACGGTGCGAGAGCCATTGGCGGGCACGGTGCCCAGGCCCTCGATATTGATGTCGGTGGCGTTGGCGGTCTGCCAGCTGAGCGTGGTGGACTGGCCGTGCAGAATATAGGCCGGGTCCGCCGAAATCGCGGCGGTAGGAGCCGCCGGAGGCGGAGGCGCGCTGGGCTGCGCCTTGGCCACCTCATGATGGCAGGCAGAAGTGAAGACAATGATTGCAAGTCCAAGCAGTGAGTACAACCCTCGAGTGATGCCTTTCTTCATGATCTCCTCCATGTAATACTTAGGATAAAGACTTGACGGAAAACTCTCCAGCCGGCTGCCGGGTAAACCTCCGAAACCGTAAGATGCGCGGAGAAAGGCGGAAGGGAGGAAAAAATCAGCAGCGCAGTCCGGCGCTCAGAGGAGCAGCAGAGACGCATGCCCGCAGGGAAACCAGCAAGCCGGGAAACTCAGACAGAAACAGGCCCAGAGCGGCAAGTACTCCGAAAACCGTCGAAAGAAAACTGATGGCGAGAGCCAGGAGCAGGACGGCGCGCTGCGCGCGAAGGGCGCTGGCAGGACCGTACACCGCGCTGTAGGGCGCGGTGCCTGCCGGCAGAAACGCCATTCCGGCCAGGCAAACACTAACCACGACAGCCAGGCAGATCAAGCCCCTCTCCCACATGGGATTTACTATCGCCATCTCGTGGTGCGGTGTCAAGAATGCGGGAGAGCGAGTGTGCCCGGACAGTCCGGCCGCTGCGGCGGTGACCCATACTCCTGCGGTTTGACGGGGCGCGGCGGCGGCCCGTATAGTTTGAGGTTTACTCCCATGACGCAAGAGATTCCAAAGGCGTACGAGCCGCAGGAAATCGAGCGCCGCTGGGCCGTGCGGTGGTTCGAAGAGAAACTCTACGGCGCCGGCCCGGCGGGGGCGCCCGATACGCGGCCGGTGTTTTCCATCGCCATTCCACCGCCCAACGTCACCGGGTCGATCCACATCGGCCACATGCTGGAGCACACGCAGATTGACATCCTGACGCGATGGCACCGCATGCGCGGATTCCGGACGCTGTGGCTGCCGGGGATGGACCACGCCGGCATCGCCACGCAGGTGGTGGTGGAACGCGAACTGGCGAAGCAGGGGTTAAAGCGCGCTGAACTCGGCCGCGAGGAATTCGAACGCCGCGTGTGGGAATGGAAGGCGAAGAGTGGCGGAACGATCAAACAGCAGATGATCCGGCTGGGGGCGTCGTGCGACTGGTCGCGAGAACGGTTTACGCTGGAGCCGGCCATGTACCGGGCGGTGCTGGAGGCCTTCCTGCGGCTGTACCGCGAAGGGCTCATCTACCGCGGGCGCTACATCGTGAACTGGTGCCCGCGCTGCATGACCGCACTGAGCGATCTGGAAACCGAGCACGAGGAACGCGCGGGACACCTGTGGTTTCTGCGCTATCCGGTGGAGGGCACCAGGGAATATGTGGTGGTTGCGACCACGCGGCCGGAAACCATGCTGGGCGATACGGCGGTGGCCGTGCACCCCGACGACGAACGCTACCGGCATCTGGCGGGCAAACACCTGATCCTTCCGCTCATGAACCGGCGGATTCCGGTGGTCGTCGACGCGGCCGTGGACCCGGAGTTCGGCACCGGGGCGGTGAAGGTGACGCCGGCGCACGATCCCAACGATTTCGAAATCGGCCGGCGCCACGATCTTCCGGAAATCCCGGTGATGACGGAAGAGGCGCGAATGAACGACGCCGCGGGTCCCTATGCGGGGCTGGACCGCAACGAAGCCCGTAAACGCGTGGTCGCCGACCTCGAGGCCCAGGGGCTGGTGGAAAAAACTGTGGACCACAGGCACGCCGTGGGCGTGTGCCAGCGCTGCAAGACCATCGTCGAACCGCGCCTCTCCACGCAGTGGTTTTGCAAGATGAAGCCGCTGGCGGAGCCGGCGCTCCAGGTGGTGCACGAAGGGATGATCCCGGTGGCTCCGGAGAACCAGAGAAAAATCCTGATTAACTGGCTCGAGGGAATTCGCGACTGGTGCATCTCGCGCCAGCTCTGGTGGGGACACCGCATCCCCATCTGGCACTGCTCCGGCTGCGGCATGATGAGTCCCGCGCGCGACTCGCGCGTGGAAGTGGTCAACGGACGCGCGCAGGCCGCGAGCCCCCCGGAAGCCTGCGACGGCTGCGGCCAGAAACAGATGACCCAGGACCCGGACGTGCTCGATACCTGGTTCAGTTCCGCGCTGTGGCCATTCTCCACGCTGGGCTGGCCGGACGACACGCCGGACCTTCGCGAGTTCTATCCCACCAGCCTGTTGATCAGCGGGTACGACATTCTGTTCTTCTGGGACGCGCGGATGATCATGATGGCGCTGAAGCTGATGCCGCGCGCCCAGGCGGGGGAACGGATTCCCTTCCGGCAGCTCTACCTGCACTCGCTGGTGCGCGACCCGCACGGCGCGAAAATGTCCAAAACGCGCGGCAATGTGGTGGACCCGCTGGAAATCATCGAACGCCACGGGACAGACGCGCTGCGGTTTGCGCTCGCCATCATGGCCGCTCCCGGAACGGATATCGCGCTGAGCGAGGAGCGCATCCTCAGTTATCGCGCGTTCGCAAACAAGATCTGGAATGCGGCGAGGTTCCTGTTCGTGAATCTGGAGAAACTGGAAGCGGCCGGAATCCCGTTCGAAGAGGTGGCAGGACCCGAAGCCCGCCGGCAATCGCCACGGGCAGAAGGCGGCCTGGACCTGGCGGAGCGCTGGGTTTTTTCGCGCTTGGCCGCGGCTATCGAACAGACCAATCGCGCGCTCGAAGAATTCCGCTTTCATGAGGCAGCCCACACCATCTATCACTTCTTCTGGGGCGACATTTGCGACTGGTACATCGAGTGGATGAAGCCGCGCCTGACGGGAGAGAACCGTGACGATACCGTGGCGACGTGGCGCAACCTCTTTACAGTTCTGGAGGCGGCGTTGCGCCTTCTGCATCCCTTCATGCCCTTTGTGACGGAAGAATTGTGGACCCGCCTGCCGCAAACTGGCGGCGCAGCCGCGTCAATATCGCTCCAGCCGTTCCCGGAAGCTGCCTCCGCGTGGACCGACCCCGAGGCGGAACGCCAGATGGCGCTGTTGCAGGAGATTATTGCCGCAGCGAGGAACATCCGCGCGGAGTTGAAACTGGATCCGAAGCGCCGGGTGGCCGCGGAACTGGCGCCCGCGGCCGGCGTGTCCCGTTCGCTCCTGGAAAAGCATTCGGATGCGTTGCTGCGGCTGGCGAATTTGAGCTCCGTGCGGCTGGCCAGCGATGGCGCCCATCTGGACCCGGCGCGCGGCGCCGTACGCTCCGCGGCGGGGTTCGAACTGCTGATCCCGTTTGACGAGGCGGTGGACAGGGGTTCCGAGACGGCGAAGGTGCGGAAAGAGCTGGAACGGCTGGAGAAAGACATCGAAGCGAAGTCGGCGCGCCTGGAAAATGCCGCGTTCCGCAGCAAAGCGCCCGCAAAGGTTGTGCAGGCGGAGGAAGAAGCGCTGGGCGCGCGGCGAGCGGAACGGGACAAGCTGCGGGCGCGACTGGTGCAATTAGAACGCTAGGCACGGCCGGTACCGGCAGATGAACTGGGACGAGGCGGAAATCCAATTCTTTGTTCAGGCGGCGCTGGATGAGGACATCGGCGCGGGCGACCTGACGGCGCGCGCGATTGTTCCCGCGGACGCCCGAGCGCGGGCAAACATTCTGGCGCGGCGCGCTCTGGTGGTTGCGGGGATTCCGCTGGCGGAACGCGTGTTTCGCGCGCTCGATCCGGCCGCGCGGTTCGAACCGCTCGTGGCTGACGGCGGCACGGCGGCCTCGGAAGCTGTGCTCGCGCACGTGGAGTGCCGCGCGCGCGCTCTGCTTGGCGGCGAACGCACAGCCCTGAACCTGCTTGCGCATCTCTCCGGAGTGGCCACGCTGACCCGGGAATTTGTCCGCGCCGTCGCGGGGACAAAAACGAAGATCCGCGACACCCGGAAGACAACCCCCCTCCTGCGGCGTCTCGAGAAATATGCGGTGCGCATGGGCGGCGGGGAAAACCACCGCATGGGCCTCTACGACGCGATTCTGATCAAAGAAAATCACATTGCGGCCGCCGGAGGATTGCGGGAGGCTGTGCGCCGCGCGCGGGCATTCCTTCCCTGCCCCGGTGGCGGGCCGGAGACCACGGCCTACGAGTCGTTTGCGCCGCCGGCGCCTGGCTGGGAAGAGCCGGTGCCCATCCAGATTGAAGTGCGGAACGAGCCCGAACTGCGCGAGGCGCTCGCGGCAGGCGCGGAATGCCTGCTGCTGGACAACACCACGCCGGCAGAGGCCGCGCGGCTCGTGGCGCTGGCGCGCGCCACGCGGCCGCAGTGCGTTCTGGAAGTTTCCGGCGGCATAACGCTCGGCAATGTGCGCGCATTCGCCGCAGCCGGAGCCGATTACATCTCCGTCGGGGCGCTGACGCATTCGGCGCCCGCCGCGGATTTGAGTCTGCTTGTAGAATCGCCGCCGCGCCTGTAAGCTCGCACTCGCCATGGGCAACACCTCCGCGCCGCGTGCCGTGCCCGAGACCACCGACCGAAAAATCCTGGAACTGCTGCAACTGCTGTCGTCGAATCCCATGATCGTAGTGAGCGGAACGCGAATGGCCAAACAAATCGGAGTCAGCCGCCACACCGTACGGCACTGGGTCAACAAATTGCGTGCGCTGGGCGTGGACGTGAAAGGGCATCCGCGCACCGGCTATCACCTTCAAAAATCCGCAGACGTGCTGATCCCCGCGGTGTTGCGCCGCCGGCTGGAGGGGATTCCGTTCGGAAAGCACATGCACCATTTTTTTACGATCGGATCGACGAACGACGCGGCGCTGGATATGGGACACAGTGGCGCGCCGCACGGGACGGTGGTCCTGGCCGAGCAGCAGACGGCCGGCCGCGGGCGCGTGGGACATGCCTGGCATTCGGAAAAATCACACGGGATTTACATGAGCGTCCTGCTGCGCCCGGGAATCGCGCCTGTGGAGGCCCCGCTCATTACCCTGGTGGCCGGACTCGCCGCTCGCGATGCCGTGGCGGAGCAGACAGGGGCGGAACCGGACCTCCGCTGGCCGAACGACCTGATGCTGGGCGGGAAAAAATTCGGCGGGATTCTGACGGAGATGCATGCCGAACCGGACCGCGTGAAATTCGTGGTCGTAGGGATCGGCATTAACGTGAATCACGAGACGCTGCCGGCCGATATCCGCGGGCTGGCCACTTCGCTGCGCATGGAGACTGGCCGCGCACAGTCGCGCAACGAGCTCGTCGTGCGAGTCTTGCGCGCGCTCGATGCCTACTACAATCAGTTTCTGCGGCAGGGAGGCGAGGCCATCCTGCGGCGCTTCTCGGAAGTGTCCAGCTACTGCGAGGGAAAACGCGTGCGGGTGGCCACGGCCCGGGAGACGTTCCTGGCCACCACCGCCGGACTCGATTCCGCGGGAGTGCTTCGGGTGCGGCGGGAAAACGGCAAAATGGAGCCCGTGCTCGCCGGGGATGTGCGAGAGGCCTGAGCGATGCTGCTGACCATCGACATCGGAAACACGAACACCGTGCTGGGCGTGTACAAAGGGGAGCGTCTGGCCGCGCACTGGCGGCTCACCACGGCGCGCAGCCAGACGGTGGACGAGTACGGCATTCTGGCGCGCAGCCTCTTCGAAAACGCGGGACTCTCCCAGGCGGAACTCCGGGGGATCATCATCAGTTCCGTGGTGCCGCCCCTCAATTCCACGCTCGCGGAGATGTCGGAAAAATATTTCGGCACGAAGGCGCTGTTCGTCGAACCGGGCGTGCGCACCGGAGTGCCCGTGTTCTATGACAATCCGTCGGAGGTTGGCGCAGACCGCGTGGTCAACGCCGTCGCTGCGCATGCGAAATACGGCGGGCCCTGCATCGTTGTGGATTTCGGGACTGCCATTACGTTTGATGCCATCTCGACGAAAGGTGAGTATCTGGGCGGGGTGATCGTGCCGGGTGTGGGAATCGCCGCGGAGGCGTTGTTTGCACGCACGGCCCGCCTGCCGCGCGTGGAAATCAAAGACCCGGGGAAAATTATCGGGACGAATACCGTCGCCTCCATGCAGGCGGGGCTGTTCTACGGGTACGTGGATCTGGTGGACGGCATCGTATCGCGGATGAAGGAGCAAATGGGCAAGGGGACCCACGTCGTCGCCACCGGAGGGCAGGCATCGCTGGTGGCACGGGGATCAAAGCATATCGAAGCCGTCGACGAGCATCTGACGCTGGAAGGACTCCGCATCATCTGGGAACGGAACCGGGAAGGCTCGGCGGGCGCCGGAAAGCGGGAGAGCGTCCCAGTCACCGCGCGGCCCCGGAAGCGCTAACCGGGCCCCGGCTATTTCTTTGCAGGCGTTTGCAGTCTCCGGGACCGCCAGAGATACCACGACGCGACGCTTCGGTACGGTCTCCAACGCTCCCCCAGCTCCAGCATCTTTTTCTCGGAGGGCATGCGCCGCAGTTTATAGGCAATGCGGATGGCGTGCTGGATGCCGAGGTCGTCCACGGGCAGGACATCGGGACGGCCCATCGAGAACATCATGAAAATCTCGGCCGTCCAGCGGCCGATTCCCTTCACCGCCGTCAGCCGCTCCATGATGGCATCGTCATTCATGCGCCCGAGCCGCGCCAGCGGCAGGCCGCCGCTCGCAACGCGCGCGGCGATGTCGCGGATGTAGCGGACCTTCTGGCGCGAGAGGCCCGCGGAGCGCAAGCGCCGAACCGGGGTGGCCAGAATCTGCTTCGGCCCCGGAAATTTACTGCGGCGGTTTGTACTGTCGCAACCGTAGAGAGCGCAGAATCGCGCCTCCACGGTTCGCGCGGCGTGCCAGGAGATTTGCTGCGCGATGATGGCGGTAACGAGCGCGCGCAGCCGGTTCGAGTGCACGCGCTCGTGGAGCAGGCAGGGCCCCACGTTCTGAATGATCCGGCGCATCACCGGATCGGCTCGCTTCAGAGAGCGGACGGCAGCCTGGTGCGGCATGAAGGGTAGACAGTACGCGAGCAATCCGCGGGATGCAATCGGCCGAAGGGCATGCCGTGCCTCGCTTCGCGCGTTTCAGGCTAGAATTGCGGGCGTGACGGTCTTCAACTACTTCAACTATTTCACCGAAATCGAGGAGTATTTCTGGCGGAAGCGCGGCGCGCAAATCCTCGTGTCACCGCTGGACTGGGCGATTCTCGAAAGCTGGCAGAAAGCGCAGATTCCCGTGGAGGTGGTGCTGAAAGGCATTGACGCGGCGTTCGAGAGTTATTCACGGTCGCGCCGCGGGGCCGGGGGCCGGCCGCTGAAAAGCCTGGCGTACTGTGTGGACGCGGTGCTCGATGCCGCAATGGCGGCACAGGAAGCGGCCGCAGGACGCGGGCCGGAATCCAGCCCAGGCGCGGGGCGAGCCGCGGCGACTCCACCATTTTCGCTTGAGGAATTGTCGGCGTTCATGGAACGCAATGCAGCCCGCATGCGCGAAGCGGCCAACCAGGCGGCTCGCACCCAGCAGCCCGGATGCAAGGCGCTGTCCCTTCGCATCGCGGAGGCCGCAACGCGCCTGGAGGAATGCCGCGCCGGCCTGGCCGACCATGCCCGCATGGACTTGGAAGACTTGGAGCGGCGGCTGACGGTGCTCGAAGACGGCCTCTACGCCGTGCTCCAGGCGAGCGCGGACGAGGCGAAGGTGGTGGAAATCCGCCGGGAGATGGACCGGCAGCTCGCACCGTACCGCAGAAAAATGACCGCTGAGCAGTTGGCGCTACTCGAACAGCAATACCTTCGCCGCAGGTTGATGGAGGCATACGGGTTGCCCCGGCTCAGCCTCTTCTATCTCACCTAGCCAGCCCGCCGCCGCCCTCTGGTAGGATGTGCTCGGGCGTGGCGGCTCCTGTGCAGCTGAAAATCGAAAAACTCGTGTACGGAGGCGAGGGCATCGGCCATGCGGATGGCGTGGCCGTTTTTGTGCCGTTCGTGGCTCCGGGCGAAACCGTGGCCGTGCGCCTGGACGCGCAGAAAAAGAAATTCGCGCGGGGCCGCGTCGAGAAATTCGTGGAAACTTCTCCGGAGCGCGTCGCGGCCCCGTGTCCCTACTTCACGCGCTGCGGCGGATGCCATTACCAGCACCTGCCCTACGAAGGGCAACTGGCCTACAAAAAGGAAATCCTGCTGGAAACGCTGTCACGGCTGGGCAACATTCGCTGGACCGGGCCGGTCGAAGTCCACGCCTCGCCGCCGTTCGGCTACCGCAACCGGGCGCAGTGGAAAGTACGGAGCGGGTGGGGCGAGTCGGTCATCGGCTATCGGGAGGCCGGCTCCCAGGCGCTCTGCCCCGTGGAGCACTGCCCGATTCTGAGCCCGCGGCTGGAGGACACGCTCGCGCGGCTGCGCGGAGTCATCGGCCGGCGCGAGATACCTGAGGGGCCGGCGGAAGTGGAGGCATTCGCGGACGGCGAGGATGAGCGCATCCTGCTGAGCGCCTCATTTGCCGATTTCGGCGGAAAAACCGCCGAGGTGCTCGGCGGGCGTCTGCGGGAAGCCATTCCCGCCATCGAAAGCCTGCTGCTGCACGACGGGAGCCGCGACCGGTTCGAACTAATGGGGCCGGGCTATTTGCGCTACCGGGTGAGCGAGCGCCGCTATCGCGTGGGGCATCTCTCCTTTTTCCAGGTGAATCGATTCCTGGTGGAGACGCTGGCGGAGCGGGCCACCGCGGAGGCGCGGGGAGGGCTCGCCCTGGACCTGTACGCCGGAGTTGGATTGTTTTCGCTGCCCCTGGCGGCAAGTTTCGAGCGCGTTCTGGCCGTGGAGGGAAATCCCGCGGCTACGCGCGACCTGGACGACAATGTACGCGTGGGAGACGCGGGCCCCGGCCGGATCGAAGTGCGCACCGCGGATGCGGAGGATTTTCTCCCGCGTTGGAATGAGCGGCCCGACCTGATTCTTCTGGATCCTCCGCGCGCGGGGCTATCCGATGCGGCCCGTGATCATCTGGCGGCGCTCGCGGCGCCGGAAATCCGCTATGTTTCCTGTGACCCGGCCACGCTGGCGCGCGATTTGAAAGGTCTAGCCGAGACCTACGAGATTGCGGCCCTGGAACTTTTCGACCTCTTTCCGCAGAGCTTTCATATGGAAACACTCGTGCGCCTGCAGAACCGGAAGAAGCCGGCATGAGGCTGCCGGCACTCTGGCCGGCCCTGGCGCTGGCCTGCGGGATTCTGGTGGATCACTGGACGCCGTACTCGCCGCTGGCGGGTAGCGCGGTTTTCACCGTGGCGTTACTGGCCGGATTCCTGCTCCTGCGCCGCGGAAGACTGCGAGTCGCGTGGATCGCAGGACTCTCGGCCTGGCTGGCGCTTGGAGCGGTGGCCGATGAAGTTCAGCGGCGTGACGTGCGGCCTGACAATGTCGCGACGCTGATCACCGCCGGCCGGCTGGATGTACACGAGCCGCTGCGCTGGCGCGGGCGCTTGCGCCAGGGTCCGTCGCGGCTGCCGTCGGGAATTCGCTACGACGTGGCACTGGAAGAGGTGCAGGCCGGTGGCCGGACGGTGCGCGTGAGCGGCGGCCTCCGCGCCACGCTGCGCGAATACCCCGGCCGACCGCGGGTGGCGCCGCCCGACGTGCAGCCCGGGGATGCTGTGGAGTTGCTGGTGCGTGCACGGGTGCCGCGGAACTATCTCGATCCCGGCGCGTTTGACGAGCGCGGCAGCCTGGAGCGGCAGGGGATCGACGTGGAAGGCTCACTGCGCGACGGCAGCCTGCTGCTGCGGCTGGGGCCGCCTCCGGGAGGAATTCACTGGCCGGAACGTTTCTCTCGAATCCGGAACCGTTTTTTCGCGACGCTGGACATTTTATTTGCGGGCTCACCTGATGCAGACGCGGTGCTGCGGGCCATGCTGTTGGGCGACCGAGGATTCCTGGAGCATCCGGTCTCAGAGAAATTCCAGCGGACGGGCGTGTATCACGTGCTGGTGGTGGCTGGGCTGCACGTGGCAGCACTCGCGGCGTTCTTCTTCTGGCTTGGCCGGAAGCTGCGGCTGCCCATGGAAGTCACCGTGCTCGCCACCCTCGCCGTGCTGGTGTTCTACGTGCTGGTGGTGCAAGAACGTCCGCCCATCCTGCGGGCTGCGCTGATGGCCGCCGCCGTGCTGTGCGCGGCACTGTTTTACCGCCGGCCGGCTGTGCTCAATGGGCTGGCAGTCGCGGCCATCGCGATCCTGTGCGCGAATCCGGCGGCCGCATTCGATCCGAGCTTTCAGCTTTCCGTTGCCGCAGTTGCCGCGATCGGCTGGCTGGGTGTGCCAATGGTCGAAGCAACCACTGCTCCCTACCGGCGTGCGATGATGCACGTGAGCGACAGAACGCGCGATCCCATGTTTCCTCCGGGCCCCGTGCAGTTCCGCGTGCTGCTACGCTGGCAGGCCGCGTGGCTGGAACGGCAACTGCCTGAAGGGCTGCGCCCTCTTGCGCTCTCCGTGCTCGTGATTCCGACGCGATTGTGCCTGGTTCTCTGGGATTTGATGGTGATTTCACTGGCCATTCAGGTGGGGCTGCTACCCCTGCTGGCACTGTATTTTCATCGCGTCGCGCTGACCGGGCCGTTGGCCAATCTCCCGGCGGTTCTTCTGACCGGATTGATCGTCCCGTTGGGCTTTTTGTGCCTGGGGGTGGGCAGCGCCTCGATCCTGCTGGCCAGGCCGTTGGCAGCAGCGCTGCGCGTGCTCGTGGGGTTGCTTACGGGCACTGTAGGATGGTTCGCTGCGCTGCCGCGCCTCTCGTATCGGATTCCGGGGCCTCCGGATTGGCTCACTGCAGCCTTCATCGCGGCATTCGGCGTCCTGGGCGCATGCCTGTGGCGATACACCCAACCACCCGCCCAGGCGCAAACCGGGCGCGGACCGTGGCTGCGAGCTACGACAGTTGGGAGCACGCTCGTTTGCGGGGCTCTGCTGCTGTGCGTAGCCACGTATCCCTTTCCGCCGCGACTCGTTCGCGGCGATCTGGAAACGACGGTAATTGACGTTGGACAGGGCGACTCGCTCCTGGTCGCCTTTCCCGACGGGAGGACGCTGCTCATCGATGGAGGGGGGAGCCCGCTGGCGGCCCTGGCGCGGGAGACGGGCCGGCCGGAATTCGACGTCGGGGAGGAGGTCGTCGCTCCCTATCTCTGGTCGCGTGGGGTGAAGCATCTGGACGCTGTGGCGCTCACGCACGGCCACCGGGACCATCTGGACGGGCTGTACGCCGTGCTGGACGACTTCCAGGTGGGAGCGCTGTGGCTGGGCCGCGAAATCAACTCCCCGGGATTCCACGCACTCGAGGAGGAGGCGGCCGCGCATCATCTTCCCATCGTCCGCAGGCTCCGTGGCGATACGTTCACATGGGCGGGCGTCCGAGGAACCTTTCTATGGCCTGTGGACGAACCGCCCGCGGACAAAGCGGCGAACGACGACTCGCTGGTTCTGCGGCTGCAGTTCGGCAGCATCAGCTATCTGCTGACCGGCGACATCGAGCGGCCGGTCGAGCGACAGTTGCTCGCCCGGGGCGACGCGCTGCGCGCGGATTTCCTGAAGGTCGGACATCACGGCAGCAAAACCTCCACGACCCCCGATTTTCTGGCCGCGGTATCGCCAGCAATCGCCGTCATTTCCGTCGGAGCGGAGAATCCCTACGGGCATCCGAACCAATCCGTGCTGGATGAATTCCGGGGGAGCGGCACGCGGCTGTTGCGGACCGATCGCGACGGCGCCTCCTCCATTCTGACGGACGGGCACACCATGACAGTCCATTGGTTTACGCAGGAAACAGCACCCAGGCAGTGAGGACGGAAGGTTCTGGAGCGGTCACGATTCCTCGGAGGGCGGCTGCTCCCCCTCGGTTTCCTCGATCTCCACACCCTCTTCCGAGGCCAAATAGTCCGCGATGATGCGCCGCGCGTCTTCTGCCTGCGATGCGAGCACCACGATGTCCCCGTCCGTCATGCCGGCGGGCGGCGTGTGCATCGGAAAGGGTTCGCCGGGCGAAAAATCCGGGACTTTCAGTCCAGCGCTCTCCAGCAGGCCACGAATTACCATGGCCTCGGTGGAAGTAGTCGCACGATGTACGATTACGATGGGATCGCTACTGGCGGAGTCGGGCATTCGTGGCCCCCTCCCTGCTGTGCGACTATAATAGACTAGACGGGCCCGAATGGAAGCGGAAAGCCCCAGGATACCCACCCCGGAGGAAATTCAGGAGGAGAGCCGGCGCGTGCGGCGCCTGCGTATCTCCGTGCATCTGGCGCTGAGCTGCATTGCGCAGGGGGGCATGTCGCTGGAAGAGGCCCGCGCCCTGGAGGACGCGACCCGCATGGCCGCCCTTCGCCTGTTTCCCGGAAAGGGCCCGACATTCGACCTCATTTACGGGCCTCAATTCGAACGCATGATCCGCGAAGTGTATCGACCCGCCTGAAATCAGCCCGGCCCCGGTTCAGTGGAACCGCCAAACTATCTCCGCGGCGAGTATCGCAAACGCCGCCGCCGTTCCCGCCAGAGCCTGGTACTCGCGATTTTTGCGGTACAAACTCCAGGAAAACGGCTGCGCGGGCCCCGCGGGCCCCGAAGGCGGCCGGGGCCAGAACAGCGGGACGCGGCGGGCGTACTCCTCGAATGCGGCCCCGTATTCCGCGCGCAACTCCTCCTCCTCGCGGCGCACCACGCCGGGATAGAACACGGCGAGGTACAGTGCGGCGAGCGCCGCCGCGATCCAGGAGGCTGCAGCCAGCAGAAATCCCGCCCCCAGAACCAGGCTGCCCAGATAGAGCGGGTTGCGCGTCCAGGCATAGGGCCCGCCCGTGGCGAGCGCCTCGTGTTTGCGAAGATGTCCGGCAGCCGCGGCACGGAGCATCAATCCGAGCACCGCAAACGCGCCACCGCAGGCCAGCGTGAGCGGAGCGGGGCGGGCGAGCAGAAAGCAGGCGATGCCCACGGGGTAGCCTATCCGTACGCGCCAGCGGGTCCGCCACGGTGGAGGAAGCGAGTCAGCGGAGCTCACAACGGTGCAGCCTCCGCTCGGCATGCCGCAGGCGCTGCCACACGCCGCGCCACAGCTTCTACCACCTGATCCACTGTAATCGTCAGCATGGAAGGCGCGTGGGCGCGCCCGCGGTTGTATGTGGTTTCCTCCGGACGCGCATTCCGCACCACCACGTCCTCGCGGGAATAGGGCCCGGTCTGCACGGGGTCCGTGGGTCCATAAAGGCCGACCACCCGCGTACCGAGTGCGACGGAAAGATGAAGAGGGCCCGTATCGCCACCGATGAACACCTGAGCGCCGCGAAGAGCGGCCATCAGTTGCGGCAATTCGAGCTCCAGGAGCAATGGGGCGGGTGTGCCCGCCGCCGCAAGCACCGCATGCGCCAGCCCGCGCTCGCCGGGACCGTAGCTCACCACTCCCCCCCACCCGAAATGGGCGGTGAGCCGGCGATGAAGTTCCCCAAACCGCTCCGCCGGCCAGCATTTGGAAAGCCAGCCGCCGCCGGGACTGAGCATGAAATAGGAGCTGAAGCCGTGCGTTCGCAGCGTCTGCCGGACCGAGGTCTCCGCCTCCTGCGGCACGCGGAGCGGGAACTGTGCGCGCGCGCCGCGGCCTCCAGCCACCGGCGGCGCGCCCACCGCAGCGGCGAGCGACAGATTCTTGTCGATGCGGTGGCCGTGCGGCGGCGTTACGCGGCAATTGTAGAACAGGGACGCCCCTCCCTCGCGGGCGAACACCCGGTCGAACCCCACTCGCAGCGGCGCGCCGGAGAGCCGCGCAAACAGCGCGGATTTGTACAGCCCCTGAACGTCCACGGCGCAATCGAAGCGTTCTGCGCGTAGGCGCGCCACGCCCCGCCGGACTCCGCTCCATCCCGCGCGCGGCACGGACAGAATCGCATCCAGGCCTTCCACCTGTTCCACCAGCGGGTGCCAGCGTTCGTCCACCAGCCACGCGAGGTAGGCTGCCGGATTGGCGGCCCGCAGCGCCGCGGCAACCGGAAGCGCATGGATGATGTCTCCGAGCGAGCTGAGCCGAACGATTAGGATTCGGCGCGCGGCCCCGGCGATCTCCGATGGGCTCATGTTCCGGCGCCGTCCCCGCGGCGAATGCGCGAAAACAAATCTGAGGTGGAATGCCGTTTCGGGTCGCCCACGATAGCCACGCGGATTCCCAGGCGGGCGGCCGTCGCCCTTTCAGGGACGGTATCCGCAGTGTAATCGGTTCCCTTCGCGTGAACATCGGGCCGGATGGCTGTGAGCAAAGCCTCCACATTCAGCTCCGGAAAAATGACCACGCTGTCCACCGCCTCCAGCCCGGCGACCAGTTCGGCCCGAGCGCGTTCGTCCAGAACCGGCCGCCCAGGTCCCTTCAGTTGGCGCGCGCTCGAATCAGAATTGATGCCCACAACCAAAACATCGCCCTCGCGCTTCGCTGCTTCCAGGTAACGCACATGCCCCACGTGCAGCAGATCGAAGATGCCGTTGGCGAGGACCACGGAGCGGCTGTAGCCCCGCGCCGCGGCGAGCATGCCGGAGAGTGCGTCCAGGGAAACGAGTTTGTCGCGCGCATTCACCGCTGGCGTGGCGCCGTACCTTCCGAGCGGCCAGCGCTGGGGCGGCCAACCTCGAGGGCACCCGCCGAGGCAGGCGGAGCGGACTCTCCAGTGATTTCGCCGCGCAGGGCGCCAAGCAGCTCCGCCTGCGTGACCGTCGCCGTGCCGCGTTTCATTACTACGATTCCGCCGGCGTAATTTGCCAGCCGCGCCGCCTCCAGAAACGTTGCGCCCGCGGCGAGCGCGAGAGTAAATGTGGCAATCACCGTGTCGCCGGCTCCGGTCACGTCCACAGCCTCTGGCGCGCCGAACACCGGGATATCCTCCACCGGCCGTTTTGGTTCAAACAGCGCCATTCCGTCCTTCCCACGAGTCACCAGCAGTGCGCGCAGACCCAGACGGCGCAGCACCTGCCGGCCCAGGCGTTCCAGCGCCCCGCGGTCCGCGCCAATCCGGGTGTGATAGAGCGCTTCGAGTTCCGGCTCGTTGGGCGTTGCCGCGGCAACTCCGGCTCCACGATATTCCAGCAGCGCGTAGCGTGAATCGAGCGTGACCGGCAGCATCCCGCGCAGTTGCAAACTTCTCAACAATGCCGGAGTAACCGCTCCGAATCCGTAGTCGCTGGCCAGCACGGCCCCGGAACGCCGCGCGAGCTGCCGGGCGCGCCGGGCCAGACGCCCCCGCGCCGTCTCAGGAAACGGAAACTGTGGTTCCCGGTCCACGCGCAGCACCTGCTGCCTAGCGGTATGCGAAAATCCGGCGAGAAACCGCGTTTTGGTGGGCGTTGTCCAGCCTCGCGTAATCTGGATTCCCGCGACGGACACGCCTTTCTGCCGGAAATAGTCCACCAGTGCGTGGCCCGCGGGGTCATCTCCCACAGCTCCGAGCAGCGTCAGTTGCGCTCCCAGATCGGCCAGATTATTGGCCGCATTCGCCCCCCCGCCTGGGACCCGCGTGGTTTCCGAATGGCGGAGGATGAGCACCGGCGCCTCGCGGGAGACGCGGGTAATTTCCCCGGCTACGAATTCGTCGGCAACCAGATCGGCGAGCACCAGAATATGCTGGCGGGGAAACGATTCTGCTATTTCGATCAGACGGACCAGGTCGGCGCTCATCGCGCGCCCCCGGGAGTGACGGCCGAACGCTCCGCCGGAGGTGCATCGGCGTCCCCAGCTTCGCGCTGAAGGATGACGGTTACCGCCGCGGCCAGGTTGTCGGCCACGAATTCCGGAGGATGCGGCCATTCGCGCGCATGCCATTCGTACTCGCCGCGCCCATAGCCGGAGAGAACAAAAATCGAGCGGGCGCGGGCGTTGTGCGCGAGATCCACATCCGCCTGCCGGTCGCCCACCACCCACGAGCCGGCCAGCAGAAGTGAGTGTTCGCGCGCCGCGCGCTCCAGCATCCCGGTGCGCGGTTTGCGACAGTTGCAGCCGTCCTCGGTGCGATGCGGGCAGGCATAAAAGGCGTCGATGCGCGCGCCGGAAACGGCCAGGTCGTGCTGGATGCGCTCGTGCACCTGCGCAATCAGCGACTCCGGGAAAAAGCCGCGGCCCGCTCCCGACTGGTTGGTGACCACAATGACCGGAAATCCCGCGTCGTTCAGCCGGCGAATGGCCTGTGCCGCGAACGGGTAGATGTGCAGGCGGGAAATGTGGTTCAGATAGCCCACTTCCTCACAGAGGGTGCCGTCGCGGTCCAGAAAGACCGCACGGCGCAGCAGACCGTCAGCCACGGGCGTCCGCTCCTCTCTCCGCAGCAGGAGCCGATTCCGCCAGCCGGCCGCGCACCGCGTCCAGCACCATTTGGAGTTCCACGAATTTCATACAGCGATGGTCAATGGGACAGTGTCGCAGAAAACAGGGGCTGCAAGCCACTTTTCGCTGCACCAGGGAAAGCAGAGGCGTCAGCGGGCGCGTGCCCTCGGGATCCGTCGGACCGAAAACGGCCACCACCGGCAGTCCCACGGCAGCGGCCACGTGCATGGCGCCCGAATCATTCCCCACAAACAGCGCACATCGCGAGAGGATCGCGGGAAGATCCCCGATGGCGCTGCGCCCGATGAGATTGATCACTCCCTGCCCCGCCCCTTGTTCGACCTCCGCGGCGACGGCCGCCTCCGAGGCGGCCCCGAACAGCAGCACGCGCGCTCCGTATTCAGCGACAAGCAGGCGCGCCAGCTCTGCGTAGCGGTTCGCCGGCCAGCATTTCGCCGTGCCATATGCGGCGCCGGCGCCAAAGGCCACGCGCGGCGCGCCCGGCGGGCAGCCCGCATCCTGCAGGAATGTCTCTGCGCGCTCCCGCGCCTCCTCACTCACTCGAATCTGAATCGGCGGGATGTCCGGAAGAGCTTCCATCCATCCCGCGCGGCGAATCAATTCCAGATAGTAGTTTGATTCGTGCGCGGGGATTTCACCGGGCTGCGGCACGGGGATGGCTCGGGTGAGCAGCGGGCCGCGCGCGTCGCGGGCGTAGCCGATCCGCTCCGGAATTCCCGCACGCCAGGCGATCCAGGCGGCTTCAAACGCGTTCTGAAAGAGCACAGCGCAATCGAACCGTTTCGCGCGGAGTTCACGCGCCAGCCGTTCGATCCCCAGCAGTCCCCGATGCCGCCCGAGATGATCATACAAAACCAGATGGTCCACCAGATTCTGGCCGCGATACAAGTCCGCCACCCAGGGACGCGCGAGAACCGATATCTCCGCATCCGGCCGGCGGGCGCGTAGAGCGGCGAGCGCAGGAATTGAAAGGATGGCATCGCCCACCCAGTTCGTGGCGCGCACCAGCAGCTTCACGCCGCGCCTCCGTGGCGCTGGGCCGCTATTTTCAGGATGGCGAAGTAGAGTGCGTCCTCCTCCGCCGGAACCAGCCGGATGCGGCAGGCAAACACAGGCAGTTCGGCCGTCAGGGGTATGGGAAGATTGCGCGCGTCCTTCTCCGTGCACACCAGCGCCGTCCCCCCCGACTCCCTCGCGGCACTCTCGATCCCGGCCAGATCCTCCTGCGAATAGCAATGGTGATCCGGGAAGGCCTTTTCGCCTACCACATTGCCATGCAGCTCTCCGGTCCATCGGCGTAAATCCGAAAAAAAGGCGTCTGGATTTCCGATCCCGCAAAATGCGAAGTACCGCGGCCGGCCGTTGGACGAGGCCGGCATTTCCGATCCGTCCTCCGGCGGAATCCCGTGCGAGGAGAGAGGCACCAGTTCGTCCCATACGGTGGTGGCGTAAAAAATCGGCGCGTCCGAATAACGGCGAAGCGCCGCCTCCAACCCCGGGGTGCGCAGCGCGCGTGTGATCACCAAAATGTCGGCGCGGCGCAGGGCGGAACGGGGCTCGCGCGCCCGGCCCGCAGGCAAGAGGCGGCCTCCGAACGGATCCGTCGCGTCCACCAGCACCACATCCACGTCCCGGTGGAGCTGGAGGTGCTGGAAACCATCGTCCAACACGAACCAATCCACCCCGCGCGCCACCAGCGGCTGCGCAGCCCGAAACCGGTCGCTGCCCGTGGCAATCGCGACCCGCCCGGCTAGCCGAGCGCGCAGCAGTTCCGGCTCGTCCGGCGGGTTCTCATCCGCCCCGCCACTCCTGTTGCCCGCGTCCGCCGAACCGCGCCCGAATCCCCGGTACCCACGCGACAGGATCGCCGCGTTCCGGCCATCCTGCTGAGAGCGCCCGGCCAGCCAGGCGACAAATGGTGTTTTCCCGGTGCCGCCCACCGTCAGATTTCCCACGCTAATCACCGTGGCGGGCAGCCGCCGCGAGCGCAGAAGTCCGCGGCGGTATGCCGCAACGCGTGCCGCCGCGGCTATCCCATAGATCGGCGATAGCGGCAGGAGAAGCGAGCGGAGGAGGTAACGCCGGCGCTCCGCGTGCGGATGCGATTCATCCAGCATCGCCTCCAGCCGCCCCAGCGTGCGTTCCGTGGCGCCCTGATTGCGTGTGACGAGCTCGCGCGCGGCATTGCCCATCGCGGTTCTCTTTGCGTCGTCGGCCAGCAGCCCCAGCCATGCGCCGCCCAGTTCCCCGCCGCTGGCGACCTCAATCGCCGCTCCTGCCCCTCGGAACTCCTCCGCCATCTGCCTGAAGTTCTCCATGTGCGGCCCGAAGATCGGGACCTTCGCAAACACGGCAGGTTCGAGAATATTGTGCCCGCCCGAGGGAACCAGTGAACCACCCACAAACACCGCGGCCGCGAACTGGTAGATCGCGGCGAGTTCGCCCACGCTGTCGAGCAGGAAGACATCCATTCCAGCCGGTGGCGGCATGGAGAGATCGGCGACGGAGCGGCGCAGGCAGCTGAATCCCCGCCGGCTCACCAGTTCCGCTGCGGAATCGAATCGGTCGGGTTTTCTCGGCGCGAGCACCAGGAGCGCGGCCGGATATCCGGCGCGCACGGCAGTAAACGCCGCAAGAACCGCGTCCTCCTCTCCCGCCAGCACGCTTCCCGCCACCAGCACCGGAGAACGATTTACCGCCGCAGCACCCAGCCAAGTGGCGAGCGGGCCTGGAGCGGGCGGCGCGATGTCGTACTTCAGACTGCCCACCACCTCGATGTGCGCCTCGGCCGCGCCGAGGGCGCGAAGCCGCCGGGCATCCGCATCGCTCTGCATCAGAAACAGCCGCGCATCCGCGAGCACTCGCCGGAAGAACCCTCCGCCCAGCCACTGCCAACGCCGGGAACGCGCGAAAGACCGCTCTGAGATTCGCCCGTTCACGAAGACAACGGGCACGCCGCGCTGCCGCGCGCAGCGCAGAAAGTTGGGCCAGATTTCCGTTTCTACCACCACGGCGAGCGCCGGAAGTGCAGCGCGAAACGCACGGCGCACCGGGAACGGCCAGTCCAGCGGGAAATAGAACACGGCGTCGGCAATCCCCGGCACAGCCAGCCGTTCGCGCGCCAGCACCTGGCCCGTAGCAGTAGTCGTGGAGACAACCAGCCGGCGGCCTGGAAATCGCTCGCGAAGCCGGCGAACCAGCGGTATTGCCGCGAGCACTTCTCCCACCGATACGGCGTGAACCCAAATGGCCGCCTCTCCCCCGGCGGCCGCTGCGCGAAGAGATGCCGGATAGAATCCCAGCCGCTCCGCCAGACCGTGAAAGTATTTCCCCCGGCGCCATCGCACCGCGGCAAAGTAGGGGAGCAGCAGAATCGCTCCCAGCGCCGTCAATGCCGTATACAGAAAATACATGGAATGAGGCGCTCGGCCGGGCCTTCGTTCCCCCGGCGCAGGCCGGCGCGCATTCCGCTATTATAGAGTCCGCAGGTCGCCGGACGGAGAACGCATTCGCGGATGGACTCACGGTTGAAACGCCGGGCAGGTGTGGCAGTCGCCGGGGCAGCGGCCCTGCTGATGCTGCTGCAGGGCGCTCCGGTGCGTTCCGCCAGACAGGCCGTCCCGGCCCCGCCCTTCGATCCCGCGACGCTTCCCGCCCACGATGCCCATCAGGGACTGCTGATTGCCGCCGACCCCTATCTGACCCGCGAACGGAATGAAGAGATATTCGGAAAGAAAAGCCCCTACTCGGTGGGACTGCTGGCCATCAACCTGTACCTAAGGAACGACACGGACACGCCCGTGCAGATCAATCTGGATACCATCGAACTGCAGATTGCCAGCCCGGGACAGCCGCGCCAGCATCTCGAATCGCTGTCCGCTGAAGAAGCCGCCTTTCGGATCATTCTGCCGAATGGCCCCTCTCCCCGCGCACGCCGTGGGCCGATTCCCGGAATCGGTGGTGGAAAGACGAAGGCAGTGGCCAAAAAGCAGGACGAGTTGCGCTACCTCATGCTGCCCGGCGACATGGTCGGCCCGCACAACACTGTCCACGGCTTCGTGATCTTCGACGTCGACGGGCATTTCGAAGACGTCCGGAATGCCACGATCTACATCCCCGATGTCAGCAAGTTCGGGTCCCACGAGAAATTGTTTTTCTTCGAGATTGATCTGCGGCCCGCCACCCGCTGACCGTTCCGCGTGAGGGAAATCCGGCTCGCGCCCCCGTTTGCCACGCCCCGCACCCTCGAATACAATCCTTCACTTCGCGTGGAGCCCGCTCACTCGCCATGAATCTGCTCGAGAAGCTCAACGAACAGCAACGAGAAGCTGTCACCTCCACCGCCCCCTATTTGCTGGTGCTGGCCGGCGCCGGCAGCGGCAAGACGCGCGTCATCACTCACCGGCTCGCTTATCTGATCGAACGGGGCGCCGCGCCACAGTCCCTTCTCGCCGTCACCTTTACGAACAAAGCGGCGGACCAAATGCGCGAACGCGCTGCGCGCCTGCTGGCTGGCTCCGGCCAAGCGGCCTCCGACACCTGGATTGCCACCTTTCACTCCTTTTGCGCGCGCCTGCTGCGCCGGGAGGCGCCGCGGCTGGGTCTGCCGCGCAATTTCACCATCTTCGATGAGGAGGACCAGACCACCGCGGTCAAACTCGCCCTGGCGGAGTCCGGACAGGACGAAAAGACCATGACCCCGCGGGCCGCGCTCGAACGCATCAGCGGCGCGAAGAACATCGGCGTGACTCCGGAGATGGCAGAAGGCGAGGCGCGCGACGCGCGCGACCGCGCCTTCGCCCGCATTTTCGCCGCCTACAACCAGCGCCTGCGGGCCGCACAGGCGCTCGATTTTGACGACCTCCTCCTCCGCGCGCTGGACCTCCTGCGCGATCACGCTGAGGCACGCCAGAGCTGGCAAGCCCGCTTCCGCTACATCCATGTGGACGAATATCAGGACACCAACCGCCAGCAGTACGAAATCCTGCGCCTGCTCACCGGGCCTGCGGGCAATCTCTGCGTGGTGGGCGACGAAGACCAGTCCATCTACAGCTGGCGCGGCGCGAACGTCGAACACATCCTGCGCTTCGAGCAGGATTTTCCCGGCGCCCGAATCGTGAAGTTGGAGAAGAACTACCGCTCGGTGCAATCCATCCTCGATGCCGCTGGTGCCGTCGTGGCCTACAATCAGCGCCGCATCGGCAAAACGCTGGAAGCCACGCGCGGCGCCGGCGCCGCCGTACGCTTCTACGAGGCACAGGACGCCGGCAGCGAGGCCGAATGGGTGACCGGGGAAATCGCGCGATTGATGCAGGAGGATGGCGGCACGCATCTGGCCGTTTTTTATCGTACGAACGCCGTCTCGCGCACATTTGAGGAGGCGCTCCGCCGCCGCAGCATCGCCTACCGGCTCATCGGCGGCTTCAGCTTCTACAAACGCGCCGAGGTGCGTGATGCACTGGCCTATCTGCGCGTCGCGCGAAATCCCCAAGACGACGTCGCGCTTCTCCGCATCCTGAATACTCCTCCCCGCGGCATCGGCAAAACCACCATCGAGTCCCTCCACGCCGCCGCGCAGCAGCGCGGCTCTTCCCTCTGGGCCGCCATCGGCGCCACAGTGGACTCCGGTGCCGGGCGCGCCATCGCGCCGCTGCGCGAATTTCGCGCGCTCCTGGAGGGTCTGCAGCAGGAGTTCCAGCTCGTTGCCTCCCGCGGCGAGGAGAAAGGCGCAGGCAAATCTTCCGCAAACGATTCTCCGGGCGCGCCCCCCGCTTCGGCCGCCTTCCTCCAGGAAGTGCTGCGCCGCACCGGCTACCTCGACTACCTCCAGCAGCAAAACACCGGAGAATCGCAGGAGCGCAGCGAAAACCTGCAGGAACTGGTCAACGCGCTCGAAGAGGCGGAGGCCGCGGACGAATCCTTCGAGGAGTTCCTGGACCGTGCTGCGCTGGTCAGCGATGCGGACGCCTATCAAGAGCAGGCGCGCGTCACCCTGATGACCGTGCACAGCGCAAAGGGCCTCGAATTCGACCACGTGTTCCTGGCCGGGCTCGAGGAGGGACTGTTCCCCCACGTCCGCTCTCTGCGCAGCCCCGCGGACATCGAGGAGGAGCGCAGGCTCTGCTATGTAGGCATGACGCGCGCGAAAGAAACTCTCACGCTCACTCGCGCCGTCTATCGCCCCGGCTACTGGAACGATCAGATCGGCGAGCCGCAGCCTTCCCGCTTCCTTTTTGAGATTCCCGGAAAATTGATCGAGACCGTCGCCGGTTCGCTGGCAGACGCGGGAGAGGAGCGCCGCTATGTGCCCGATCCGGAGACGGAAGCGCGCCGCCTGACTCATCGCTACCCGATGCACGGCGAAGGCAGCCGCCGCGGCGCATCGCTGGCCGCACGCGGCGCGTCCCGCGGCACGTCGCGCCGCACAGATGGCAGCGCCCGAAAAACGGAGGGTGGGCATCCCCTCCTCGGCGTTCGCGTGCGCCACAAGGCCTACGGTGTGGGCACCATCATCGCCGTGGACGGCGAAGAGGACGAGCGCCGCCTGACCATTAGCTTTCTCGATCACGGCACCAAGAAACTCGTGGAGCGCTACGCCAACCTCGAACGCGTTTAGCCCGCGGCGCGGTCTTTGTTGCCCTTTTGCCGCCGCTATCCGCGTTCCGCATCGGCAACAGCCGCTGCTGCCCGCACACCCTTCTTGCTTCCCTGCTCCGCTCCAATGTACAGTTTCCGATTCGCTTCTCGGGGGCTGCGTGCCGTCACAATTTCGCTGCTGCAAGAGCATCGACAAACTCCTGGCAGATGCGGAAGAGCCGGACCGCCGCCTGCGCAAGACCCTGGGCGTACTGAGCCTCACCGCGCTTGGCGTGGGCGCCATCATCGGCACCGGGATCTTCGTCCTTACCGGCACGGCCGCTGCGGGAGAAGAGGCTCAACAGGCCTCACTTCTAAAAACGCCGCTCTTCACCGTTCTGGTTCACGGCGGCAAGGAGATTCTGACCGGCCGCCCGGGCGCGGGGCCCGCCATCGCGCTTTCGTTCTTTCTGGTAGCCATCGCCTGCGGGCTGGCCGGCCTGTGTTACGCGGAACTGGCCTCCATGATTCCCATCGCCGGCAGCGCGTACACCTATTCCTACGCGACCCTGGGCGAACTGGTGGCCTGGATCATCGGTTGGGACCTGATCCTGGAGTACGCCGTCTCCAACATGGCCGTGGCCGTCGGCTTTTCCGCTTACATCAAAGACCTCTTTGAAGGATTCGGCTTCAAGATCCCGATAGAACTTGGCACCCCCGCTTACACTCCCGATACCGGCTGGACGCTCCACTTCAACGTGGTCGGTTTCGTCGTCGTCATGATTCTCACGGTGCTGCTCGTGCGCGGCATCAAGGAATCGGCGCGTGCCAACACCATCATGGTCGGCGTCAAGATCACGGCCATTCTTCTGTTCGTCTTCATCGCCTCGAAATACATCCACCACGAGCTGTGGCACCCCTTCATGCCCAACGGCTGGCAGGGCGTCATGACTGGCGGGGCCATCGTTTTCTTCACCTACATAGGCTTCGATTCCGTCTCCACCGCCGCCGAGGAGTGCCGGGACCCGAAGCGCGATCTTCCCCTCGGCATTCTGCTTTCCCTCCTGATCTGCACGATTCTGTATTGTTCCGTCGCCGTCGTTCTCACCGGAATTCAGCCGTTCCAGATTTTCCGTGGCGACGCGGCGCCGGTGGCCACCGCTCTGCACAACATCGGCCTGGAAGGTCTGCGCCGCTGGGTCACCATCGGCGCGCTCACCGGCATGATTTCCTCGCTGCTCGTCTTCCAACTCGGCCAGGCGCGCGTTTGGTTTGCCATGTCGCGCGACCGCCTGCTCCCCGACGCGTTTTCCCGTGTGCATCCCCGGTTCCGCACGCCGCATGTGGCCACTTGGGTCGCGGGGTTTGCCGTGGGCATTCCCGCCGGGATTTTTGATATCGGCACGCTGGCTGACCTGTCCAATATCGGCACCCTCTTCGCCTTCGTGCTGGTCTCCCTCGCGGTTCTCATCCTGCGCGCCCGCCAGCCGGACCGCCCGCGTTCGTTCCGTGTGCCGCTGGTGTGGATCGTGGCTCCGGGCTCGGTGGCCTGCTGCCTGGTGCTCATGATGGGCCTCCCCGTGGAGAGCTGGATCCGCTTCGTAGTCTGGCTCATCATCGGCATGCTCCTCTATCTGTCTTACGGAGCCCGGCGCAGCTCGAGCGGTGCGGAACTCCCGGCGGAAAATCGGCGCCGCGATCTTGCCAAAGCGGACCGCGTGCTCATCGCCCTGGCCGGCGCGCTGCTTCTGCTGGGACTCTGGGTCACGTCCACCATCGTCCGGGGACTGGAACCCGCGGACACGGGACATCTCTCCGAAGCGGGCGTGCTGCTCGCCCTCGGCGCGCCCTTCGTGTGGATCGGCATGAGGAACCTCAGAAAGGACTCCTGATGGCGGGGAGTGCAAGGCTCTGGGTCCGGGGGACGGCCGCGGCCGCAATGGTTCTGGCGTTACTGCCCGCGCGGCTGCCTGCCTGGGGTGTTAACGGCCACCGGCTGGAGACGCACAAAGCGATCGAGACCCTCCCGCCGGAGTTGCGTCCCTGGTTCGACGCCAACTGGAATTACCTTTCGCAGCACGTCGTGGATCCGCTCAACGCGCTGGCGAAAAACCCCGGCGACATCCGCTACCAGCGGATCGAATTCGAGAAGTTCGGACAGTTCCCTTACGACGCCCTGCCCCGCGATTACAACGCGGCCGTGAAAAAATTCGGAAAATCCATGGTGGAAGCCTCCGGGGTGCTCCCCTGGACCATCGGCAAATACAGCGAACGGCTGACCAACGACATGCGCGCCGGCAACTGGAACGACGCGCGCGCCGACGCCGCCATGGTGGCCTACTATGTGGGCGAGGCTCACGATCCCTTCAGCACCACCGACAATTTCGACGGCCATCTTTCCAAGCAGCCCGGCGTAGACGTCCGTTTCGACACCAACCTGGTGGACCGCTTTGCGCTCTTCATCTACGTTCGCCCCAATGACGCGTTTTTCATCCCCGATCCCACCGACCACGCCTTCGAGATCTGCCTTACCTCGCATTCCTGGATTCAGTCCATCCTGCTGGCCGACCGCCGTGCGCGTGCCGGTCTGCCGGACTACACGGACGACTATTACGACCGCTTCTATAACTCCGCGGGCGCCATCGTCATCCGGCAACTGACGGAAGCCTCCACCGAAATCGGCTCGTACTGGCTCACTGCCTGGACCAACGCGGGCAAACCGCAACCCCCGGCCCGCTGACCACGCCTGTGCCGCGCCCTGCCCTCCCCGCCGAACCGTTTCGTGCATGGCCGAAAGCCGACCTGCACCTGCACCTGGAAGGCTCCATCCGCCCTGAATCCGTCCTCGCCCTGGCGGCACGCCATGGAGTTTCCGTGACGCGCCAGGAAGTGGCGGCGCGCTATTCCTACAAAGATTTCGACGGCTTCATCCAATCCTACATCTGGGTTACCTCACTGCTCCGCGGCCCGGAAGACTACGCGCTCATCGCTCGCCGCCTGTTTGAAGAGTTGCGGGGCCAGAACGTCATCTACGCCGAAATTACCCTGTCCGTGGGCGTCATGGTCTGGCGGGAGCAGGATCCTTCCGCCATTTTCGCTGCACTGCGCACGGCAGGGGAAGAAGCCGAAAGGACCGGCCTGCGCGTGCAGTGGGTCTTCGACGTGGTGCGCCAGTTCGGCCCGGAAAAGGCCATGGAAGTTGCGCGCATCGCCTCGCGTCACCGCGGCGAAGGCGTGGTGGCTTTTGGCATGGGAGGTGATGAGCTGTCTGTTCCCGCCGGAGACTTTCGCCGCGTATATGACTACGCCCGCGCCCAGGGTTTCCATTCCCTCGTGCACGCCGGCGAGATCGGCGGCCCGGACGAGATCCGCCAGGCTGTCGATCTGCTCGGCGCGGAGCGCATCGGGCACGGCATTGCCGCCATCCAGGATCCGGAGGTGATGCACGTGCTTTCCGACCGGCGCATTCCTTTGGAGGTCTGCCCCACGAGCAATCTGCGCACTGGCGCCCTGGGCCGCCTGTGTGGGGAAGCTGTGGCCGGCCTGTCCGAACATCCTGTCGCGGACCTGTACTTCGCCGGCGTGCCCGTCACCCTCTCCACAGACGATCCCGCCATGTTCGAAACCACACTCTGCGACGAATATCGTGCCGCGGAAATGGCCGGGCTGGAAGTCGCCGATCTCATCCGCGTGAATGAGCAGGGATTCGCCTCCGCGTTTCTCCCGCTGCCGGAAAGACACGCACTGGCCGCGAGATTCCACGACGTGTTGCAGGCGCAGGGACTGCTATACTCAGCCGGGGGCAACGAATGAAAGCGCATGTATGGGTGATGCCGAAGCTAACCGTGCTCGATCCCCAGGGCAAGACCATCCAGCACGCGCTGGCCTCTCTCGGGTTTGCCTCCGTTCGCGATGTGCGCCAGGGCAAATTCTTCGTGCTCGATCTGGACGGAATGTCCCGCGAAGAGGCCCAGAAGCAGGTGGAGCGCATCAGCCGCGAAGTGCTCGCCAATCTGGTCATCGAGGATTTCCGCTTCGAGATTGTGGAATAGCTCTTCGCCCGCCGTTCTCTCCGCCCGCTCCCTCCTCTCCGGCCGGGCGCGCCCCCGGAAGTCACTTCAAATTCAGCGTCCCGCGGCATTTCGGTGAACCGCACCGGCATTTCAGCCGCACTGTCTGCGGCGAGTAGCGGTAGTCCACCAGCAGCTCTTCTCCCGCTCGAATTTTCCGCGCGCTGTAATAGTAGATGTGGCCCGCGATTCGCCGGCGCACCAGATTCGGCGTGCAGCCATGGTTGATCAGTTCCGCCCCCGACCCGCTCACGGCTCCGTCCACTACCCAGCGTCGGTTCAGTATGAAGAAATAGAATCGGCGCGGCCGGCCGGTTCGGAGAATCTTGAAGAATCGCCGGTCGGCCTCCTTGTGGCTGATTTTCTCTCCCGTGTATTCCACCACGCGGCGTTTTGCGGGGATCGTCTCCGCGGCGAACACTCCGTAGCGGTCAATCGGAGAGCGCGCCACCAGCAGCAGGTACCGCGCGTAGCGGGGATCGATTCGCCATAACGGCCGCGCCGGGAGATTCATGGAGGCGGCTGTCCCTGGCACGCCGCCCCATCCTTATATGCACGCGGGCCGCAACCGTCCAGAGGAATGCGGGCGGCCCTCCGCGGTCTGGCCCCGCCGTGACCTTCGTACCCGCCAGGAACCCGCCCGCAACCCCCCGCCTCCGCGATATGCTACTCTGGATAGGTTCTCTTTTCTCCGCTCGTCGGGATTTCCTATGCGAGGAGTACAGGAACCATGTGCGGGATTGTCGGATATCTGGGCCCCAAAAAAGTTGTGCCGCTGATCATCGACGGCCTGAAGCGCCTGGAGTACCGCGGGTACGACTCCGCAGGAATCGCCGTGGTCACGCAGAACGGAAAACTGGACATCCGCCGCGCCTCCGGAAAGCTCCGCAACCTCGAAGAGGCTCTGCGCCTTTCTCCCATTGACGGCATTTACGGTATCGGCCACACCCGCTGGGCCACGCATGGCCGCCCCACGGAGGAAAACGCTCATCCGCACCGCGATTGCACCGGCGACATCGTGGTGGTCCACAACGGCATCATCGAGAATTACGTGGAGCTGAAACACCGGCTGGCCGCCGAGGGCCACCAGTTCGTCACCGAAACTGACACGGAAGTGGTCGCCCATCTGGTGGAGCACTACGCGAAGCTCGGCGGACTGCCTCTGGAAGAGGCTGTGAGGCGCGCCGTCAAGGAGTTGACCGGCGTCTTTGCACTCGTGGTCCTCTCCACCCGGGACCCCAACAAGATCGTCGCCGCCCGGTGGGGCCCGCCGGCGGTGATCGGCCTCGGCCAGGATGAATTTTTCGTTGCCAGCGACATCCCCGCCCTGCTCCAGCACACCCGCGACGTCTTTTTCATGTCCGATGGCGACATCGCCGTCCTCACTCCCCAGGGCGTCCGCGTCACCGACTTCGATGGCCGTCCTCTGCAGCGTCCCGTCCAGCACGTCACCTGGGATCCCATCATGGCCGAGAAGGGTGGCTTCAAACATTTCATGCAGAAGGAGATTTTCGAGCAGCCTCGCGCCACCCGCGACACGCTCCTCGGACGCATGTCTCTCGAGACCGGCCGCGTCTATCTCGACGAGATGGACATCACCGAGCAGGAGTTTCGCAATTTTCAGGGCGTGAAAATCGTGGCCTGCGGTACGAGCTGGCATTCCGCGCTCGCCGCCAAATTCATGATCGAGCGCCTGGCCCGCATCCCCGTCGAGGTCGACTACGGGAGCGAGTTCCGTTATCGCGATCCCATCCTTGGCCCCGAGCAGCTCACCATCCTCGTCAGCCAGTCCGGCGAAACCGCAGACACCCTCGCGGCGCAGCGCGAAGCCAAGCAGAAGGGCGCGAAAACACTGGCCATCTGCAACGTCGTCGGCTCCATGATGACCCGCGAAGCCTCCGGCACCATTTACACCCACGCCGGCCCGGAAATCGGCGTCGCCTCCACGAAAGCCTTCACCGGCCAGTTGGTCGCCCTCCAGCTCGTGGCCCTCTATCTGGCGCAGTGCCGTGGCGCCTATCCCACGGAGAAAGCCAAGTGCCTGCTCCAGGAATTCACCCGCATCCCGCACAAGATGGAGTCCATTTTGCAGCGCGACGAGGAAATCGAGGAGCTCGCGCGCCTGCTCTTCCGCCACACTGATTTTCTCTACCTCGGCCGTGGCATTCATTTCCCCATCGCCCTGGAAGGGGCGCTCAAGCTCAAGGAGATTTCCTATATCCACGCCGAGGGCTATCCCGCCGGCGAGATGAAGCACGGCCCGAACGCACTGATCGACGAAAACCTCCCGGTCGTGGTCATCGCCACTCGCGATGAAAAAGACGAAGCCTCCATGCTCCGCTACGAAAAAACGGTGTCGAACATCAAGGAGGTCAAGGCACGCGACGGGATCGTGATCTCGGTGGTCACGGAGGGCGACCGGCTGGCTCGCGAAGCCTCCGATCACGTCCTGGAGGTTCCCCCGGCCCCGGAAACTCTCGCGCCACTGCTCGAAATTCTGCCCCTCCAGCTCCTCGCCTATCACATTGCCGTTCGCCGGGGTTGCGACGTCGACCAGCCTCGGAATCTCGCCAAATCCGTAACGGTGGAATAAGCCGGAGGCGCGGAGCGATGGCGCGCGAAAAAGACGGCGGAATCCGGCCGGACGGACGGGATGGCCTCGGCCGTGCCTTCCGCTCGTCCGCCGCCATCCTTCTGGCCACCCTGCTCTGGCTTCCCGCTGCTGCCCATGCTCAGAACGAAGGCGCGGAGGCCAAGGTTGCCACGGTCAGCTTCTCCGGCTCCAAGCGCTTCGATTCGGCCGAAGCGCAGTTGCAACAAGCAATCGGGCTCACCGCCGGTACCCTCGTCAACCGCGCTGACATCCAGGCCGCTGCCGACCGCCTGTCGGGTCTCGGCTGGTTCACCGACGTTCACTACAAGTTCGAGACCAACGCAAAAGGCGTGAATATCCAGTTCACGATGCGCGATGCGCCCTGCCATCCCGTCTGGTTCGATAATCTTCCCTGGTTCACGGACGAGGAGTTCGCCGCCGCCATCCGTGCCGCCGGCCTCCCCTACGACGGCACCGCCCCCGAAGCGGGAACCGCGCTGGACGGATATCGCGAGGCCATCGCCGGCCTGCTCAAGTCCAAACACATTGCCGGCGTGGTGGAAGGCGAGCTCGTCCAGGCGCCGGAGTCGGAACGCATGATCGAACGATTCCGCGTGACCGGCAATCCCGTTTGGGTGTCCTCGCTGGAATTCTCCGACCCGGTGGTCCGCGATGACGCAACGCTGAAGACCGACCTCGACACCATCGTGGGCAAGCCCTACTCCCGCTACAATCTTGCGCTCTTCCTCATCGAGCATGTGCGGCCGGCCTATGTTTCCCGCGGCTACCTGCACATACGCTTCGCCGAGCCCGTTGCGCAATTCATCGGCGACCCCGACAAGCCGCTCTCCGACCACATCGACATTCGCGTCCAGGTCGTGCCCGGAATTCAGTATCACTGGGGCGGGGCCACCTGGAACGGGGCGCTGGCACTCGATCCGGCCACGCTCAACAGTCTGCTGGGTCTTTCTTCGGGAGATCCCGCCAGCGGTCTCACTTTGCAGGCGGGATGGGACCGCATTGCGGCCGAATACGCCAAACGCGGCTACCTGGACGCCAAGATCACCCCCGTGGCCCAATTCGACGATGCCGAAGGCCGCGTTTCCTATTCTGTCGAAATCGCGGAAGGCGTCCAGTACCGCATGGGGCAGCTCGTCCTTACAGGACTTTCTCTCACTGCGGAGCGGGATTTACTCGCCAACTGGAAGATCGCCCCTGGCGACATTTTCGACAAGTCCTACTACGAGAGTTTTCTGAACGGCGGCGCGCGAAAAATATTCGAGGGCACTCCTGTGCGGTTTGAAACCATCGGCCACTTCCTCCGTCAGGACCCCAAAGCAAAGACGGTGGATGTGCTGCTCGATTTCCACTAGCTCCCCCAAGTCGTCTCGCGCGCCTGCCGCTCCTGCCCGTGAAGCGATATACTCCTGCGCATGGAGCGTGTGTTCGAAATCTCCCAAGCTCAGGACAAACAGGCGGCGCTGTTCCATCGCCTGGCCCGCTCGGGTTCGCTCCTGGTCGCCCTGTCGGGCGGCGCTGATTCCGCCTATCTCGCCTGGGCCTCCCACCGCGTGCTCGGCGAGCGCGCCCTCTCCGTCACCGCCATCTCTCCCAGTTTTCCCGCCTGCGACCGCGAGCAGGTGGAAGCTCTCGTCAGCGTCGTGCGGCTCCGCCACGAGTTCATCGAGACGCGCGAGCTCGAAAATCCCCTCTACTCCGCCAACCGCGCCGACCGCTGCTATCACTGCAAGGACGAGCTGTTCACCGTGCTCGGCGGCTTGGCTCGCAGCCGCGGCTTCGCAGCTGTCGCCTACGGAATCAACGCCGATGATGCCGGGGATTTCCGGCCCGGCCACCGCGCCGCTGCCGAACATCTTGTGCTTTCCCCCCTGCTCGATGCCGGATTGACCAAGGTGGAGATCCGGGCCCTCTCCCGCCTGGCGGGACTCCCCACCTGGGACCGCCCTGCTTCCGCCTGCCTCTCCTCCCGTATACCCTACGGCTCTGAAGTTACCCCGCAGAAGCTGGCCCAGATTGAACGTGCCGAAGCCGAACTGAGGGAGATGGGGTTCCGGCAGTTCCGTGTGCGCCACCATGGCGATCTGGCGCGAATCGAGATAGCCCCGGAAGAATTGCCCCGGGCACTGGATCCCGCCGTGTTGCGCGAGATGGGTCGCCGTCTCCGCGGCGCCGGTTTTCTCTATGTGGCGCTGGACGTGGATGGCTACCGCCAGGGCTCCCTGAACGCCGCCCTGAAGGTCGTCGGATAGGCGCCGTGGCGGGGAACTATTTCCCGGTGTCGTGCGTTCCCTGACATAGAGAGGAGTTCCAGACGGTCGGTGTGAATATGGCTGCCTCCGGAAAACTAGCGGCGCGGTTGGCGTGGATGGGCGCAGCGGCGCTCGCGGCGGCCTTCCTGCAGACCGCCTGCGTGGTTTCGAGCTCGAGCGCAAGTTTTGACCGCACCCTGAAGGTCGACGGCCCTGTGGAGCTCGATATTACCGGCGGCTCCGGCAGTATTGTCGTCCGCACTGGCGCGCCCGCTGAAATCCGCGTCCATGGTCAGGTGCGTGCGGGCGGCCTCTTCCTCTCGAGTGGAACCCGTCGCGCGCAGGAAATTGCGGCGAATCCGCCCGTCGATCAAAGCGGAAATCTTGTGCGGCTGGGCGATGGCGCCAGAGACTTCAGATTTGGCGGTGTTTCCATCAGCTACACGGTGGAGACCCCGCCGGATACCGAACTGCGGCTCAAAAACGGCTCGGGCGAGGTGCAGGTATCCGGGCTGCGCCGGCAGGTCAGCATCACCCTGGGCTCCGGAAGCGCCACCGTCAATGACATCGGCGACAACGTCACGATTCTGATCGGGAGCGGTTCCATCCGTGCAGCGCACATCGACGGAAACGTGAATTTCACCAGCGGCTCGGGAAGCGTTTCCTTCCAGGATGTGAAGGAAGACGTGCGCGGCGGGACCGGGTCCGGAACCGTGCAAGTTCAGCGCGCGCTCGGCCGCGTTGCTGTGCGTTCCGGCAGCGGGCCCATCCGCGTAGACGGCGCCCGGCAGGACGTCCGTGCGGCCACGGGCTCTGGCTCGATCATCATCCAGGGCGACCCCGC
>Ga0335081_10001322_pt1 | contig 39470 bp, 31 predicted proteins | sample Lox_Sample_35_FD_206713 | JGI IMG/M metagenome (GOLD analysis project Ga0335081, IMG submission 206713) | Soil microbial communities from Loxahatchee National Wildlife Refuge, Florida, United States - Lox_Sample_3.5 | ecosystem: Environmental > Terrestrial > Soil > Wetlands | place: USA...
CCCCTTTCTGCTTGGGTTACCTTAATTATGAGCCTACGAATTAAAAACAGTATGTATCCGATAGGTATTCGGTTACATTTAATTTGAGCCTACGCGCAAGCTGACAAATAAATAAAATCCCCTTGATTCCAAAAAAATAGTTCAGTATAATAATGCTTCAGCCCGGCCGCTATCTTTTCACATCATCAAAGGAGACGCCTGTATGAAGCATTATCAAGTTCTTGCACTTTCCGCCGTTGTCGCCGGCATTATGCTCTGGGGATGCTCCAATTCCACCGGCACCGGTCCTGCGGCGCTCACGACCACGGAAATGATCGGAAAATGGGTTTTTAACTCACTTCATGAAACAGGGACCACAACGATGCATCTTGGAATTCCGGGCATCCCTGATTCCACGTTCCACGTAGACAGCACGGTAACGTTGTCGGGCGGCGCAAATTATGCGCAATTATATTCGGACATGACCTATGCGTCCAAAATGCCGGCAATAACATCAACGGGAGGATCATCCTCCGACACCGGCTCCTGGTCGCTTTCCGGCAGCAATCTGAGGCTGATTTCAACTGCGGGAGATACAACCAACCTGAGTGTGAGCGTCAGCGGCAACAACGGCACTTTTGTAAACACAACGTCTGAACGTATGGACCTTGGCAACGGAGCCTATGTCCAGACGAACATGACCGCGACGGTGTCGGCAACAAAGCAGTAGGGAAGAAATTTCTCTTTTCAAAAGCAGAGTGGGGCAGGCGACTGTCCCACTTTGTTTTTGAAGAAGGGAAGGTTTTGTCTATCCGGAAATATCCTGACAGGTATTTTTTCTACCGCACATCGCCGGCGTCCGAAAACCGGATCTCCCAGCCTTTCCAGCACGGCTTTGCCACCGTGCGGTAATGGTGCCTGAACGATTTTCCATAGTAAGGCGTGTTGGTCTGCCAGAACGAGATGATGTCGACGCCGCATTCCTTTGCCTTCGCGACGGCGGCGTCGATCGCTTCGGGCCGGTCGTTCCAGGAAAACAGCACGTATTTCCAGTCGATGACCGGTTTTTTAAGTCCCCGTTCGTTGCGGAAGTGCACCAGGTCCCGCATGTTCCCGTATGCTTTTGTAAATGAGCTCCCACGCTGGTAATGCGAGACCATGTTTTCGGTGACGCCGTCGATGGAAAAGAAAATGTGGTCGGCAAGCAGCGCCGCCTCGCGCTTTCCGTCGGTGTCGATCAGGTTCCCGTTGGTGGAAATGATGATCATGAGCGACGGGTTCCGCTTCCTGAGGATTTCGAGTTCCTCATACACCGTGGGCGACAGGAAGGGCTCTCCGTATTTGAAGAAATAGACCTTTTGAATGTTATTGTCCCGGACCGCCGAGGACACTCTTCCGATATCGTCAAGCGTCATTTTCCGCTTTGCGCGGGGCGCCTCGAGCATTTGCTGCTGGCAGGAAATGCAGGCGAGGTTGCACGCCACCGTGTTCTCGACCATGATTCCGACAGGGATAGTGCTGGCGTCGGCTTTTTCCGCGGCCCTTGATTTGGCAACGGTCTTCAATTCGCAGCACCTGCTGCACGTCGCGATGGGCAGAACACCCTTGGCGAGCGACCGGCGGAACGAGGCAGCGGTCGGACCGAAAAAGACGCTTTTGAAATCCCCTTTGGAAAGATCGCCGAGGATGCCCTCCCTGTTGTCGCCCTGGCAGTGACAGGAGATGGTCATATCGGAATTGACGCTGATGTTGTAATCGGACTCACCGCACAGCGCGCCGCAGTAAAACGATTCGTTGCGGACAAACGCCCTGAACTCCACGGCGCGCTTCTTGACAAGCGCGTAAAGCCTTCTCATCGCCGGCGACCGGACGACGTCGAGGAGGTCCGTCACCGACTTTCTGGAGGTGAGGCGGAAAAAAAGCCCGTTGTGGGAATCCAGCCGTGCATCACTCATGACTTTTTCTTTCCCGGCGCCTCCAGGAACACCAGATACGGCTCCTTGCCGGTCCTGCCGCACAGCACGGCCAGCGCGTTCATTAAAACGGATTTCCCGTTTTTCTTCAGCGTCACCTCGACCCGGGCGGGAAGCGCGTCGAAGGGGATTGTTTTTGCATCGATCCCGGCAAGCACATACGCGCTTTTTATCTCGTTTTCCTCGACAAACAGGTCTTCCACGCCCTGATGGGGCGCCGACATGAGGTAGTACATGTCTTCGTAGGGCGACATGTATCCTTCGCCGGAATTCAGCACAACGCCGTCAAACGGCGTAGTGTTGTGCATGATTTCAATGGCATCGTTCTTCCGGAAAGATACGCCGTTGGGGAGGTCAAGCGCCATGGGAGGGTCCTTTCGCTGCGGCAGGGTGCGCATGGTGAGGCAACCGCCGGAATTAAACCATAAAGAAAGGAAATAAAGTATCTTTCTAGAGTGATTCAATCCTGACAAAACGAGAACAAAGGGAAAAATACTCTATGCCTGAAACAGCAATCAACGTGGTCCCGTACGCACCCGAGCGGAAAAACGAATGGAACGCATTTGTCGACGCGTCGAACAACGGCACCGTGTTTCACAGACAGGATTTTCTCGATTATCATCCTGCCAACCGCTTCACATTTCATCACCTGATGTTTTACAAGGGCGACGAGCTCCTGGCCGTGCTGCCGGGCGGGCTGTCGGGCGACATGTTCAAGAGCCCCACGGGCGCGAGCTTCGGCGGGTTCGTGGTGAACGCGCGCCTGGGCCTTCAGGACGCGGACGCCATTGTCAAGGCGTTCATCCGCCACTGCGCGTCGCAGCTCATCAAGGAGGTGTACCTCACCCCGCCCATGCAGATCTACAACGCCACGTTCAACGAGTCCGTCGAGTACGCCATGCATTACAACCATTTCATCGTGCTGTCGAGCCTGTTCTCGTCGGTGATCGACTTCTCCATCATCCACGGCAAGGAGGAGCTGTCGCGCAACACCCGGCACAAGATCAACAAGGCCGTGAACAAGGGCGTGCGTATCGAGGAAAACAAGAATTACGACGAATTTTATCCGATCCTGCTCAAGAACAAGGAAAAGTTCCACGTGACGCCCACGCACACGCTTGACGAAATAAAAAAGATCGGGTCGCTGCTCCCCGGCATGATGACGCTGTTCATGGCCTACTACGAAAACAAGCCGGTCGCCGGCGAGCTTTTGTTCACCTGCAACAAGCAGTGCGTGCTCAATTTCTACACCATGCACCTCTATGACTACCACAATCTCTTTGCCGTCAATTACCTCATCGAGCATTCGATACGCTGGTGCAACCAGAAGGGGTTCAAATATTTCGATTACGGCGTGTCTGCCGACACCTTCAGCATCGATCCCATGGAGCCGTCATGGTCGCTGATTGAATTCAAGGAGTCGATGGGCGCCAACGGGTGCCAGCGGAAGACGTATTACCGAAGAATATTCTGAGGAAGAAAAAGCGCCACAGAGACACAGAGTACACAGAGAGAACAAACAGTTCCAAGTTGGAAGTTGAAAGTAAAAAGTCCCTTGTTCGTGTAGCTTCTTTCAACTTTCAACCGTCAACCTCCAACGCCATTCTTTTCTCCGCGCTCTCCGTGTCTCCGTGGTGAATTCTTATAATTCCTGCAGCCAGGTTTTCCATATCCCTGGCGAAGAATCCGGAATGTCCACCGCGCCAACCATTTTCTTGTAATACTCAGCGGGGCCGACGCCGCCGATGATGGCGTAGCCGTAACCCTTCAGTTTCATGTCTTCCAGCGCGGAAAAAAGCAGGGCGGTGCCGATGCCCTTGTTGCGGAACGCGGGATCAACGCCCGTGGGCCCGAAGTAGCCGAGCGCGGTCGCGTCGTAACAAGCAAACCCGACGAGCTTCTGCCCCTTGAGCGCGATAAAACACGAGACAGGCCTGTTGCACAGCGCCACGTCGGTCTCGCTCGACCATGCCTTGTTGAATTTGGTCTTCACCCACTCGATCACCAGATGCTTTTCCGGTCCGATGGGCTTGCGGATGGTGACGTCGTGGTCCTTGGCTTTTTCAATCACCGGGCAGTCGCCGGGAAGGTTGTAGAGTTTGACAAGCATGTCGTGCATGGAAGTTCCTTTGGCGATCGTTTGATGAAGAGAATAAAAATAAATCAATGAAAGGCGAAATAATACGATGAGCAAGTCTTCGCCATTAATAAAACCGTCGAAACGCGTTTCCGGTTACCAGACGACCATGAATCTGCCTTTTACCAGTTGACGATCAGAGGTCTTCAGGCTTATGAGGTAGATTCCAGGATTGATCTGGCGAGGCGCGGGACCAGGTGTAACAGAAAGGTTGATTGATTGCGAAATGGTAATTGTGCCCTGAGAAAATGTCGCAGTCACCTTCACAATCTGGTATGCCTTGTATCCCGTAAACAATACTAGGTCGCCCGTATACTTGTTGAGTGTGCCCGTGTTCGTCGCGCCCGTAAGCTCCTGGATGGCCCACGTAATAGGCGCATTGTCGGCCTCATAAGCATTCAGCCACTGGTTGTCCGCAGAAAACAACTTGGCCTGTAACGGCAGTGGCACACCTGCCACGACGGACGCTACAGGTAGACAGGCCATGTTCGTTTCAACGTCGGGTTGGCCGCGCGCCGGATATAAGGCCATGATGGCGGGTTGTTGTCCCCAGGCACCGACTACGGAAAGTAGAAACACGCTCACAACGACAAACGCCTTTTTCATGGAATATCTCCGAATATTTTCGCAGGGGAAAGCCAGCTATATTATACAAAGCGGAATCTTACTTCGCAATTGAAAACGAATCCGGATCACACCGTCCAACTTCGTATGGCCCTGCCGATTATTCTTTCAATTTTTCCCGAATTCAACTGCACGTTCCCGATCCTCGGCGGCCCGTTCACGTCGTCGGCGCGCGACCATTTCTTCAGGGCCTCTTTTTTGTACTTGCCCTTGTCAAGGATGCGCTTCCCGATGTCGTACAGGCTTACCGGTTTCGGCCCGCCAAGGTGATAAAGGCCTTCTGTTTCCCGGAAAAGCAATTCCACCGCGACATCTGCAAGTTCATCACAATCAATGCAGCTCCTGCATTCATCATTGAAAAGGGACATGGGCAGTCCGCGCCTGAGCCTGCTTTCTATAAAATCAACCGCGCCCTTTTCGCCCTGGATGGAATCGCCCATGGGCAGTCCGAGCCGTATGATGCAACGGCGTGGAGCGCGGCGGATTTCTTTTTCGGCAAGAGCATAGGTGGCGCCGACAACGCTCACGGGATCAGGATCGATTTCTTCCGTATAGCCGCCGTCAGGCGGATTGCTGCCGGAGAACACCAGGTCAGCGCTCAGGTACATGACATGACAGGACGAAGAAAAGATGTCAACGATATTTTTTGCGCCGCCCACGTTGATGTCGTGAGCGTATTTCGGGCGTTCTTCGCAGATGTCAAGGTCGCACACGCCCGCTGCATGGAGCACGTGCGTGGGACGGAACGAATCGCGGATTTGGCGGAGACGATCGGCATCAGACATGCAGAGCGACGTCACATTGCCGGCGTGGGGGATTTTCATCCGCGGCGGGCGGATGCAGAACAAACGGTCTTCAGGGACAAGGGATTTCAGTTTTTTGTAGATCGGCCAGCCGTGGATGGAGGTGACGCCGGTGATGAGAATTCGAAAGAATGAAGAATTGTCTGACAAATCAATCAAGAGGCTTTCCCCATGTTCCGCCGAACACAAACTCCTTCTGAGGCCTTCTCGTTCTTTCCGCAGTTTCCCTTTTGGCAAGAGCTTCCGGCAGCATCGACGCGTCGCCCGCATAGCCCATGGCGACTGCGGTGAGCGGAACAAACCCGTCGGGGACGGAAAACTCGGTTCTTGTCTTGTCAGGGTCGAATCCGGCCATCTGGTGAACGGATACGCCTTCGGAGGCCGCCTGAAACGTCAGGTGCGCGGCAGACTGTCCGCTGTCGTAGGCATGGTATTTGTTCGGCGTTGTGCCGCCGGTAAAGGTAGTCCGGCCGCATACGATCATCAGTACGCTTGCCTTTGAGGCCCACGTCTGGTTGTTAGGCCTGAGAACGGATACGATGCGGTCGAAGTCGGGGCCCTGTCCCCGTATGCCGACTATATAGAACCATTCCTGGTCGTTGTTGCACGACGGCGACCATCGGGCCGCTTCGAATATCCTCCGCAGCGTGTCAGGGGCTATCGATTTGTCAAGAAATGAGCGCGGGCTGTACCGGTTTTTAAGCAAAGGGTGGATGCCGAAATCGGTTTTGGCGGGGTTAGGCATAAGGAACCTCGGAAAAAAGACTCATCACAGAGGCACTGAGGACACAGAGAAAACAGATAGTTTCAAGTTTAAAGATGAAAGGGCTTTGTTTGTGTTGTTTCTTTCAACTTTCAACCTTTAACTTCCAACTCCATTCTTTTTTTCTCCGTGCTCTCTGCGTCTCCGTGGTGATTTTTTAATTTACCGTCAATCAAGCTACGATTTTCTTTATATATTCCGGCAGCAGAAACGCGCCCCGGTGGATGTCCGGGTTGTAATAGGTGCATTTCTTGGCGACCGAGGCGTAACGCTTCTCGTTGAAGCTGTCAAGGTCGGCGCCCTCCTTCGCGCAGATCACGAAGCTGCAGATCGCCTCGGGAAACGACGGCATGGTGCACAGGTACAATTTATACGCCGAAAACAGCGAGGAGATGGTCGCCACCGTGGAGCGCAGATATTCCGCCCGGATGGTGGGCGAATCGGTCTGGAACACCGCGATGCCGCCTTTGTCAAGCCGCTCGTGCACGAGTTTGTAAAAGTCGGTGGTCTCCAGCGACTGCACGGGCCCGCCCGGGTCGTACGAGTCAACGACGATGACGTCGAACGCCTCCCTGGATTTTGCGAGCCACGAGCACCCTTCGGCGATTTCCACGCGGCCGCGCTTGTCGGCGAAAGACTTGGCAAGAGCGGGAAAATGCGCGGCCACCGCCTCCTTCACCATTTTGTCAATTTCCACCACGAGCGCCGTTTCGACGTCCTTGTGCTTGAGCACCTCGCGCAGGCAGCCGCCGTCTCCGCCGCCGATTATGAGAACGCGTTTCGGGTCGGCGTGCATGGTCATGGCCGGGTGCACGATTGACTCGTGGTAAATGTGCTCGTCGCGCTCGGTGAGCACGATGTTGTCGCCGAGCACCAGCACCTTGCCGAACGCATAGGTGTGGAAGATCTCGATCTTCTGGAACGGGCTCGCGCCGTAATACAGCGAGTGCTTGGCGCGCAGCGTGATGCCGGCGAGGCCGTTCACCAGGTTCTGGATCCACAGCGACGAATTGCTTCCAGTTTCGTAACGGGGTGAGGTTTCCATGGCAGATTCCTTAAAGGCGCAACGGTCGCAAAGAAAAATTGAATTGATTTGAAATAATTATTAATCTTTGCGTTCTTTGCGCCTTTGCGGTGAAATGTTTTTATTACCATTAATCAATAAGGACAATCTTCGCCTTCGGGAATCCGTTGAACGTTGTTGCGCTCGCGCTGGTGTACGCGCCCATGGAGTCGAACAGCAACACGTCGCCGATTTCGAGCTGCGGCAGCGTGATGTTCTCGTACAGCACGTCAAACGAATCGCACGTGGGGCCGGCAAGCACCGAGTTGAAGGTCTCGCCTGTGCGCGGCACGAACAGGGGATAGTCGGCGTGGTCGAACACCTTGCCCGAAAACGAGCCGTAGAGCCCTTCGTCAAGATAATACCACCACACGCCGCTGCGCAAGGACTTGCCCATCACGCGGGCCGCGAGCGCCATGCACGGCCCGGACAGCACCCTTCCGGGTTCGGCGATGATGCGGTAATTGGTGAAATACCGTTCCAAATATTCGTTGATGGGCTGGCAGAACCGCTGGATGGGGAGCACCGGGTTGAGGTAGTTGATGGGAAACCCGCCGCCGATGTCGATGATGTCGAGGATGATGCCGGAAAGCGCCGCCTTTCTGCAGATGTCGCGGCAGAAATCGAGTGCCTCGATGTACTTGAGCGGGTTTTCGTTCTGCGATCCGGCGTGAAAGCTGATGCCCGCCACGGAAAGCCCCATTGCGTGCGCCCTTGCAATGAGGGAAAACGTCTGCGTGGGCGCGCAGCCGAACTTGTGCGAGAGGTTCACCATGCACGCCGGGTTCTGCACGCTCATGCGCACCAGGACGCGTGCCCTGTCCTTGAAGGGTACGAATTTGTCAAGCTCGAACTCGTTGTCCACCACGAAGAGCGATACGCCGAAGTCAAGCGCGTAGGCAATGTCGGCGTCGCGCTTGATCGGGTGCGTGTGCATGCACTTTTCCGGCGCTACGCCGCATTGGCGCACCACGTCGATCTCGCCGTTGGTGCAGATATCGAACGAGCTGCCTTCTTGCTTGAGGATGTCGATGATCTCGGGCTGTGCGTTTGACTTGACCGCATAGAACAGCTCCACGCCGGGGAGCGCGTAGGCGAGGCTGCGGTAGCCTTCGCGCAGCCTGCTCTGGGAAAGGAAGAGGGACGGTGTCCCATGGGTGCTGACGAGCCTGCTCAGTTTGGCAAAATCCATAACGGATTAAATGCTGTTCACACCTTTCTTTAGGTGGTGATAATTGAGGACAAGAAATATACGTTATGTGGAATTAAGAGTTTAAAGTTGAAAGTTGGAAGTTGAAAGAAAAATGAGTGCCGGTCCTCAGTACGGTCGCTTTCAACGGAAACTTCTCGAGGCGAGCGTTATTTATGCACAATATCGTCGGGAATATCAGGATGCCTATCGCTCAGCACCCGCGCGGGTTTCTTGAAGAGCGCGTCGAGGTGCGGCCACGACACCTGCGCCGCCTCGTGGATTTTTCCGGTATAATAGCGCAGGCCGGTGATGCCGTAGCGCTTGAGCTTTTTGTCAACAGCGGGGCTGGTGACCGAGGCCATGTTCGAGCGGTCGGACGACACGGTAATGGACCAGAGCGTCGCGTACATGTGGATGTAGGCGTACAGCGGGCACACGTGGCCAAACACCGAGCGCAGCGTGCGCTGGATGCTCGCGAAGGTGCGCGGCCGCGCCACGGGCGACTCGGTGTGCATCACGAACACGCCGCGGCCGTCGCGCAGCGACCGCTTTACGGAACGGAAGAAATTCTTGGTATAAAGGTACTTTGCCGGACCGAAGGGGTCGGTCATGTCCATAATCACCACGTCGAAGCGTTTCGGGCTTTTCTCCACAAACTTCCGTCCGTCCGCGATGTGGATGTGCACGCGCGGGTCGTCGAAGGCGCCCTGGTGGATCGACGGGAGGTATTTGCGCGAGAAGTCGATGACGCCCTTGTCAAGCTCGGCGAGGTCCACCGATCCCACGCAGGGGTATTTGAGCACCTCGCGGATGATGCCGCCGTCGCCCGCGCCGATCACGAGGACGCGCCGCGGGTCGGGATGGGTGCACAGGGCCGGGTGCACCATGGGTTCGTGGTAGTAGCACTCGCCCCATTGCGCGGCCTGGGTGATGCCGTCGAGGATGAGCACCCGGCCGAATTCGTTGGTGTCAACGAGCTCGATGGTCTGGTACTTGGTGGCGCCGAACCGAAGGCGCTTCTTGATGGTGTAGAAGAAGCCGAAGTCGTCGTTGAGCCACTCGGTGTGCTGCGTGAAGCGCCGGGAGCGGTACAGGTACGGGCGTTTCATGTTACATGTCGTAGGTGTAAATGTTTTTGCACTGGTAAATCTCGAGCATCTCCTTGCGCAGGAGGCTCGAGATCTTGGCGCGGGCCGACGGCCCGAGCGACTGGTTTTCGGCGCCGAACAGGTAGTTGTCGAGCTTGAATTTGTGCAGCATCATCTTGGTGTGGAAGATGTTGTCCGAGACGATGTTGATGTCGTAGGCCGTGTAGATGTCGAGGATCTCGTCACTGATGTAGTCCTGGATCGAAGTGATGTCGTGGTCGAGGTAGATCTTGCGGCCGTGCACGTCGCGGGTGAAGCCGCGCACCTTGTAGTCCATGAGCACGATGTCGGAGTCGAAGCTGTTGATGAGGAAGTCGAGGGCGTTGAGGGGCGAGATCGTGCCGCAGGTGGTGACGTCGATGTCGACGCGGAAGGTGCTGATGCCCGTCACCGGGTTCGTTTCCGGGTAGGTATGGGCCGAGATGTGGCTTTTATCAAGATGCGCCACGGTGCCCTGCGGCACCAGGTGCCCCTCGTTGATGAGCACGGTCACCGACGCGCCGCGCGGCTCGTAGTCCTGGCTCGACATGTTGATAATGTTCGCCTCGATGATGCGGGTGACCTCCTCGAGGATGCTGCGCACCTTCTTGGAGTTGTACACCTCGTCGATGTAGTCGAGGTAGGCGGTCTGCGACGCCTTGGACCGCGCGTAGCAGATGTCGTAGATGTTGAAGGAGAGCGACTTGGTGAGGCTGTTGAAGCCCTGCAGCTTGATCTTTCTGCCGCGGCACCGGTTTATCATTTTGTCAACCTCCTAAAAAGAAAATTGCCACAGAGACGCAGAGGACACCGAGAATTATGATGGTTTTAAGTTGGAAGTTGAAGGCAAAGACTTTAGTTTGTTTCTCACTTTCAACTTTCCACCTTCAACTTCCAACTCTATTTTATTTTTCTCCGCGCTCTCCGTGTCTCCGCGGTGAATTTTTCTTTACAGCTCGTTTATGTACAGCGGCTTGTAGCCGCGGTACTTGTGGGAAAAATAATTAATGAGAATTACCTCGGTCTTTTTTTTCGGCTCGATGTTGATGATCATCCGGTCGGAAAACAGCCTGCTCATGTGCAGGCCCCTGCCCGAATCGTCGAACGCGCCCGCGCCCGACAGCTGGCGTTCGATCTTGTACAGCACGGTATCTTTTGTCAAACGTCCCCGGTTGTCGATGACCGCGACGCCGTATTTTTCGGCGTCGAACGCGCATTCGAGGCGTACGTACTCCTGCGGCGAAAGCGCGACGTCGGAGAACTCCTCGTATTTCTCGGTGCCGTCGGGAAACGTGGGCGCATGGTACACCGCATTGGTCACGATCTCGTCGAGCACGAGCTGCATGTCGCCGGCGCCGCCGAGCCGTTTGGTGAGCAAATTTACCGCCGCCTCGCGCACTTCCCTGGCTTCGGCCGACGAGCGGATGCAGAACTCGCCGAGCAGCGTGTGCTGCGGCAGCAGGTACCGGCCGATGCCGAAGATGTTGCCGGTGAGCAGGCCATCCACCAGCGCGTCGAGCTCGGGGAAGTTGAAGGGCGAAGTCTTGGGAATGATGTTCGACACGCCCGATTTGCGCGCCAGGCGAATATAGTCATCGACGTTGTAAGCCGTGATGAGCACGGTGCGCGTTCCCGGCGAGCGGCGCTTGATTTCCGCGAGCAGCTCCGGCCCTTTCATGCCCGGCATATTGATGTCCGATATCACCATGTCGAACGGCCGCTTTTCGCACAACGCAAGCGCCGTATCGGCGTTTTCAGCGGTGGCCACCTCGTAGCGGCCCTCGAGAAAATCGAGCAGCATGGTGCGTATGGTGATTTCGTCGTCGACAATGAGAATTCGGTGCATCAGCTGGTGCCCTCCTCGCCGCCCTTTGCGGCCACCGGCAGAAGAATTGAGAACACGGTGAGCTTTTGCGTGCTCTCGAAAAAAATGCGGCCGCCGTGCTCGTCGATGATCTTCTGGCAGATTGAAAGGCCCAGGCCGGTGCCTTCGCCGGGCGGACGCGTGGTGAAGAACGGGTCGAAGATCCGTTCCCTGATCGCGTCCGCCACGCCGCTGCCGTTGTCTGAAACGTCAATGCGCACCATGTCATCCTGTGTTCCGGTGGCGACGGTGACGAGCCCCGAATATTTTTTATTGTCACGGCTCATCACCGCCTGCTTCTCCTGCACCGACTGCACCGCGTTGGTGAGCAGGTTGATGAGGACCTGCTGGATCTTTGCGGGATCGCACAGCACCGGCGGAACGGACGCGCCGAGATGCAGGGCCACTTCCGCGGCCGACGGGGCCTTGAGCCGCACCGCCTCCGCCGATTTGGTCACGAGCCCGTTGGCGTCGGCGGGCGCTATGGCGCTGTCCTCCTTGCGCGACAGGTGCAGAAGGTCCTTGACAATTGCGGTGGCGCGCGACGATGAGTCGAGGATGGTGGCGACGCGCTGCGCGCCCTTTTCGTTGAGGCCGTACTTATCGCGCATCGCGAGCATGTTGGCCGCGGTGCCGGAAATGCCCGAGAGCGGATTGATCATCTCGTGGGCGATCCCGGCCGTCATGGTGCCGATGGTGGCCAGTTTTTCGGAGCGCAGCAGCTGGTCGAGGATGGCCTTCTCCTCGGTGGTGTCGCGCAGGTGCTCGATCACATTCTTCGGATTTCCCGCCACGTCAAGAACAGGATAGGTCGCGATCGTAAAGTGCCTGGTCCGTTCGGCGTCGGTCATGGTGACCTGGTGCTTGAGCACGGGCTTGCCGGTGGAAAACGTTCTCTGCGCCGGACATTTGTCGCAGGGCTCCGTCCGTTTCCACAATACCTCCCAGCAGTGTTTGCCCAGGAGTTTTTTTATGGACGTCCCCGCAAACGCGGCATAGCTTTTGTTGACCCGGGTGATGCAAAGGTCGGCATCGAGCGCGCAGATAAGGTCGGTGATCGCGTCAAACGCGATCTCGAGCTGCTTTTTGCTCAGCGTGATTTTTTCCATCACCCTGGTGTCGTTGAGGCTGTTGACCAGCTCACGCCGGTAATTGGCGGCATTGTTTTTTTCTCTTTGATAAGAAAGGAACAATATCCCCATGATGATGATACAAAGGAGAATGGCGATGAGGAGCATGGTTGTTATCATCCGATTAACGTCCGGTTAAAATATTCCACTCTCGCACAGTATAATCATAGCACAAACAGCACCAAAAAACAATCAAGGAAAAAGGAGACCGATTAAAACGTGCCCGAGGAGAACTGCCAGAGCGGGCTTTCGGATTGCGACTTCGAGTTTTTGGCCACCACCTGCCAGTAGTAGATGGTGTTCCGGCTCAGGCCGTACATGGTGATGGAGGTGGCGGAGATGGGCCCCACCTGCTGCAGGGAAAGCGGATCGGTGCCGAAATAGACGTCGAACGAGAGCGGGTCCGCGGTGTCGGGGTTGGAACAGGAGAACGACAGTGTCACGCTCGACTGGTTGATCACCGCGTTGTTGAGCGGCGAAAGCGCGGCCGGCACGCCGATCGACGTGCCGAAATACAGCCGCACCATCACCGAGTCGACGAACGACTGGTCGCGCACCGTGGCGATGATGGTGTCGTAGCCGGAGAACAGGGTGGGGTCCACGGTGTAGAGGAACGTGTCGACGACCGCCGAGTCGATGGTGCTTGTCGCGTGCGAATGCGCGTCGAACAGCGTCACGCTGCGCCGGTCGACGTAGGGGTTGTCCGGGTCGTGGAGCCGGAACACCATGGTGAACGGCGCGCGCACGTCGGTGAGGTTCACGGCGCCGTTGGGCAGCGTGTCGGCCGAATACGAGACCGATATCGAGCACGGCCGGGCGGGCGGCACCACGAGGATGCGCGGGTACAGCGTGTCGGTGCTCGGGAACTGGTCCTTGACAATTGCAATAATCTGGCAGTAGCCGGTGTCGCCCGGACCCGGCGCCCATACCAGCAGGCTGTCGGTGGTGTTGTCGAGCAGCGGGGCCTTTTTCCCCACGATGCGCGCGGAAAAGACAAACGGCGGGATGCCGCTGCCGTGCGCAACGGTCAGCACCTGTTTGAGGGTGTCCCTGCCCGCGAAGAGGAACTGCGGGAAATCCTCGGCCCTGGTGCCGAAGGCCACCGGTTTGGGCGGCAGATGCCCCGGCAGCGAAACATACAGCAGGCAGGTCGCGAACACCGGCTGGTACCCGTCAAACACGCGGATGGTCACGGAATACGCGCCGGTGTCGGCCTGGCCGGGCGTCCAGGTGATGATGCCGCGCGGCCCGACCACGAGACCCGCGGGGCCCTGCGAAACCTGGTAGGTAAGCGAGTCGTTGTCCGCGTCGAGCGCCTGCATCGTGTCGGCGTACGGCAGGCCTGCCTCGATGTAGGTGGAGCGCGGCGGCCGCTGGATGACCGGCGGGCTGTTTTTATAGATCACCACGGATTGCTGAACCCTGTTTCTCTTTTTGTCAACTGCGGTGATCACGACCTCGTTCCCCGTCTTGGCGTGGGTCAGCGCCACCGTGTCGTAGTACCAGAGGCCGTTCGGCGCCGCCACCGTGCCGTTGATCCAGAGCGTGTCGATGCCGCTCTGGTCGTCGAGCGCGCGCACCGCGATCACCACGGACGACCGGTCGGTGAACAGCCCCTGCGCCACGCTGCCATCGGCGAGCACGTCGAGGATGCGCGGCGGCACCGTATCGGGCCCGCCGGGGTTGCAGATCAGCAGGAGCTCCTTCCAGTCAACCACGGTGCCGCTCTGGTCCGCCGCGATGAGCCGCGCCGAGTTCTGGCCGGGGTTGAGCGTCACCGTCCAGTCCCAGGTTGCCGCGGCATTGGTGATCGTCTTCACCACCGGGTTGACGGAGTCGTTGACAAACAGGCGAAGCAGGAGGTTGAGCGAATCGAGCGTGTTATTTTCGACGCGGCCGGTCAAGATGTACGACGCCGACCCGACCACGGAGGTGTCCTGCGGCGGGGTGAGCACCACAATGCTGGCCTTTTTCGCGTGCGGCACCGTGGTCGAAAACACCAGCCAGAAGGTTTTCTGCGCCGCGTTGCCGTTGCGGAAGTGGTCGAGGGCGTACACGGCAAGAACAAGGGGCGCGGCCGCGGTGTAGGTGTACACCTTGTCGAACAGCTTGTAGTAATCGCTGCCGTTTTTCCCGTCGAACGGCTGGCCGTTGACCGAAGCGGAATCCACGGTGCCCGAAAGGTCGTCGGTGATGCGCGCCTTGAACGCGAACACCGAATCGCTGGTGAAGATCGTGTCGCCGTGCATCACCTCGGTGTTGACGCATGCGATGACGGGCTTCACGGTGTCGCGCAGGGAGAAGAAGAAGCTGTCGGCGGGCGAGACATGGCGGCCGTCCCATACCCAGAGGCTTCCCATGCCCGCGTAGAACGGCGCAGCGGCCGACACCCGCGTGCTGCACAGCGGCGAGGCGTAGCGCACGCTCGCGCCGAGCGCCCAGTTGTAAATCACGTCGCGGTCCTTCACGCGCGGGGTGCGGAACGTCACCGAGTCGCGCGCGAACGCGAAAAGGCTGTCCTGGTGCAGCGGCGATTTCAGGTACACGTGCATCGAATCGACGACGCGCGCGCCGTTGGACTTGTACACCGAGGTGACCACCGACTGCAAGCCCGTGTCGAAAAACGACACGAGGAACACGAACGGTTCTTTTGAAAAATCCGACTTTACGACCGTTGATTCCGCGGATGTCCACAGGCGGTTCGCGGTCGCCGAAACCGAAAAGCTGTCCATGAGTTCCTTGACGTCAACGCGGACCTGGAGGGTTTCGGTGGAGAAGATCTCGAGCGTGTCCCGGTTGTGGATGCTCTGGCGCTCCAAATACAGGCCCGCGTTTGCGTAATCGGAAAAGGGGTTTGATTCGCGGCCGCAGAACACGAACGCCGTGCTCAGCATCGGGGGGATCAATAAATATTTAATGAAATTTTTCATTTATGATCTTTGATAGTATCGTAAATCAACATTAACTTCAAACGTCTAAAACCTGAACGACCAGCATATCCCCACCGTTCCTATCGCGATAACGCCCAGGCTCGATATGAGGTTCGCAAGGTCGTTGTTTTTCGCGTTTCTCGCCGCCTCCCAGGCGGCGCCGGTATTCTCCGCGAGATTGAGCTTGTCGGTGCTGTTGATGGAATTGAAATTCCGCTGCGACGTGGCGAGCTGGCTCGCCTCGACGAGCGCCGCGATGACCCCGACGGCGGTCGCCACCACGCCGCTGTAGCGGATCGTGTTGCGCGTGGGGGCGAGCGGGTCTTTGAGCAGGGTAATGGGGATTCCCCCCGAAACCGCGTCGGTGACCGTGGCGGCGTATTCGTACGGCTGGTCCGAGACCTTGTACGCAACGCCCAGCACGGTGAGATTGCCCCTGCCGTTGTGCAGAAAGAGGCAGGGCGACAGTTTAAAAAACTTGGTGAGTGAGCTTATCCCGTCAACGGAGTACATCACCGCGCAAAAGGAAAGCTGGGTGCCGATGGCGTCTTCGTGGATGTAAATGCCGTTCCAGTCGTACGGCGCCGCGTCCACCGCGCTGCGCTTGTTGTAGGCCTTGTCGTTTACCGACGTGAATACCACCGGTCTGTCCTTGCCGCCCCTGACCTGCAGCGTGCCCAGCACGTGCAGGCCCGTGAAGTTCTTGAAGCACAGTACGGTCCCCTCGGAAATCGTCACGGTTTTTCCCTGCGGCACATAGAGGTCGCCCGCGACAAAATACGGATGGTCTTTGGCGGCGAGAACGGCGGGCAGGTCGCCGGCAATGGTGTCGAACACGCTCTTGACCGTGTCAACCGGCGCGGGTTTCGGGGCCTGGCCAAACGATACGCAGGAAACAAGCAATAAAATGATACTTATTTTTTTCATATCGGCACCGGTTTATTTTGCCGCCACACTCGTGCTGATGCGCCGAATCTCCGCGTCGGCTTTTAAATAATATCGATGCTCCGGAGAGGTTTTAAAAAGCGTTTTAACGTCATACCAGGCCTCCATGGCCTCTTTTCTCGCATCGTCGGAGGGGCTTCTATCGTATAGCGCGCTTGCGCAGAGCGCCTTCGAATACAGCAGGAGTTCCCGGAAGGCGCGGCCGTCCATAAATGCCGCGGGCGTTACCGATGCGCGTTTTATCAGATCGTAGGCCTGGACAAAGTCCTTTGCGACGTAACTCCAGCGCGCCTTTTCAAGATAAAATTCGCCATCATCGATGGTGTTGGCGGCGACAAAAGATTTTACCGCGGCGTTGTCGCCCGTTCCCTTGAGAGCCCGCAGTTTATACAGCTTGGACTTTTTCGAACCGGCCTGTTCCGGCGCGAGCATCTTGTACAGCTCAAGCGCGTTTGTAAAACGGCCCGCCTCCACCTCCTGGGAGAAAATGGTCATGACGTCCGACGTCCTGTACAGCTGTTTTAGCTTGTCAAGCAGGGTGGGCCCGGTCAAACCGGCGGTCTGATCCGCGACCGGCTGTGGCGCGGGAACCGGTGCCGGAACAGGTGTGGCCTGCGCCGGCTGTTTCACCTCGCCGATATGTTTTGCGCCGCGTTTGGTTTTAACCGGCTTGGCCGCTGCGCCGCCGGCGGTGAAAATTTCATCAAGGTCTTTTATATTTTCTTCAGTTTTGGCAGGGGCCTCAACAGGAAGAGATTGCGGCTGCGCGGCAAGGGAATCGGTGTTCCCGGCCGCGGAAGGCGCAACGGCATGAGGGGGCGGAGGCGCGGATGGTTCCCCGGGGTACAATGCGGTCGCAACCGAACGCGGAAGGAGCCGTACGGCGAGCGAGGGGTTCAGCACATACAGTCCCGCGAAAAAGGCAGCGGCTAAAACCACGGCACCGATGGTCGCCCCGATCACGAAGGGCGCTATGTTGCGTTTGTCATGGAAATTCACGATGTGTTTGACTTTTCCCCGTTTTTCAAGGAATTGCTGGAGAATCTGCTCGGGCGCCCTGAGCGTGAGCGTTTTATGGATGCGGCAGACGGATCGGAGGAATTCGAGCGAATTCTGTACGCGCTTTTCCTTTTCGTTCCGGATGCAGTGCTGGATCAGGCCGCTCAGCGCCGCGGGGATTTTTGCCGAGACGTTCGAAAGCGGGATGTAGTTGTTGCTGAGCTTGTCCGTCACCAGCTTGCCGAGCTTTTCCTCGGGAAACGCCCGCCTGCCGGTGAGCGCTTCGTAAAGCACGGTGCCGAGCGAGTAGAGGTCGGCGCGCACATCGACTTCTTGCACGTCAAGCTGTTCCGGCGCAAGGTACTGCATGGTACCCATCACCGTGCCGTCTACGGTGTGGATGCTCGCGTCCATGGGCTTTGCAATGCCGAAGTCCATGAGCTTTGCCACGCCGTCTTTTGCCACCATGATGTTGCTCGGTTTCAGATCGCGGTGGATCACGCCTTTGAAATGCTTTCCGTAAAGGACGTAAGACTGATTGTGGGCGTAGTTAAGCGCGCGCCCCACCATGATGCCGAGGGAGGTGACCACCTCGGGCGGCAGGCCGCCCGATTCACCGATCAGCGTTTCGAGCGTCACGCCGTCGATAAGCTCCATTTCAATGTACGGCAGGTCGTTCCATGTTCCCACTGAATATATCTCGACGATGTTGGGATGGTGCAATTTGGCCGTGATTTTCATTTCGGTGCGGAAACGGTCTTCAGACTCCCTCGTATGATCGGGCTTTAAAAGTTTAACGGCACGCTTCACTTCAAGCACCGGGTTCCAGATCTCATAGACAATGGCCATACCGCCTGCGCTGATGAGCGACGATATGACCCCGGAGCCCAGTTTAATGGGCTTCTTGCCGTCCGGTAACGAAACTGTTCCCGGCAGCTCGATGCGCTTTGTATCATCGGGTCTGACTATGATTTGTTCTGTAGCCATTTTTTTACCACGAAAAAACCGCTTTAAGCATTATATATTCTACAATTATGACAATTCATTTGTGAAGAAGCAAGAAGAAAAACATAATTATTTTACGGCGGAACCTCTCCTGGTTATCTATGATGCTTGACCCAGAGAATATTTGTTTAAATGGGGTCGCAATTAAGTAGTTATAAAAGAGAGGTTGTTATCAAATATTTTAATAATAAGGATAAAATGATGGCTGACGGCTTTATTCCCCCTCATGGTGGCTACAAAGATTTGCTTTCTTATAAGAAAGCTGTGATTATTTATGATGCTACAGTCTATTTCTGCGACCGTTTTTATAAACAGAATTATAAAATTACGGACCAAATGATTGGGGCCGCGCGATCTGGTAAACAAAATATTGGTGAAGGAAGCGTGAACTCGGGGACATCAAAGGAAACGGAAATAAAACTGACGAATGTGGCACGGGGAAGCTTGCAGGAATTGCTGGAAGATTACCAAGATTTTTTGCGGACAAGGAAGTTTTCATTATGGGATAAAGATCACAAAAACTCTCTCATAATTCGAAAGTTGGGCTATGGGGAACATGTGTCATATGTGATATATCGGTCCTATATTGAAAACGAATCTCCCGAAATTTCTGCAAATACAATTATTTGCCTCCTTCACCAGACAAATTTCCTTTTAGATCAACTAATTCGAAAACTGGAAAAAGATTTTTTGGAAAACGGCGGCCTACGAGAACGGATGATGCGAGCCCGTTTAAAAACACGTTCGCTGCAGGATGGGGAAGAAGCATGAACTATTTCCCCCGCCTCCCGCTTTCCCCCTTCGTCCAAACCATGCAAGCCATTGCCGGCAACGAGATCTGCATTACCGGCGCGGCGCCGCTGGCGCCGCTTTCCTACGGCGACGAAATGGCGCTCAAGCAGAAGGCGTTTACCGAGTTCTTCAGGAAAAAGAGGGTCGAGGGCGATTGGGAGCCCCTGGCGGCGTCGCCGTTTTCACGGCTGTACCGGACCACCACCAAGCGCCGCGTGGTTTTCGCCTTTGGAAAGTATGTGCTCAGCATGGGCGACGCCGGCCGCGACCGGCCCGACGAAACCAGAAACGAGGCCATGCTCGAGCCGCGGCAGCACACGGCGCTGTATGAGCTGCTGCTGAAAAAGCTCAACGAGCCGCTCTTCTCACCCATGGCAAAGCGCTGCAATTACCTGATCATCCGCGGATCGTACAAGGAATTCTGCGTGATCTTCAACATGCACAAGCTCGACGGTCCGACGGTGCGCAACCTCAAGATCCTCGGCGCACACCTGTCGGGCGCGGGCATGGGCGTGGTGTCGTCGTTCGTGTTCCTCGATCCTTCAAGCTCGAAGTATTATATTGACAAAAGGGAATCAGGAGGCCGGGGCGGCGTCAAGAAGCTGTTCGGGCCCGACACGCTGCGTTTTTCGGCGGGCGGACAGACGTATGTGTACGACGCGCTGTCGTTTTCCCAGGTCAACCAGTCCATGGTGCCGCTGATGCTCAAGAAGGCCGCCGGACTCCTTGAGGTTGCGGTAAAAGAGAATGCCGGCATACGGCTTGTCGACTTATACTGCGGCTACGGGCTTTTCACCCTGTTTCTTGGAAAACATTTCGGCGAGGCCTGGGGCATAGATTGCGACCCGGCGTCAATCAGAAGGGCGCGCGACTCCGTGGGACATTTAAAAGATCTGCCCGCCTCATGCAAAATGCGATTCATGACCGGCCAGATAACGAGCCGCGGCCTGGAGGAGATGCTTCCAATACGCGGCGATATTCCCGAAGTAGTGATGCTCGACCCGCCGCGCGGCGGCACGGAGAAAGGCGTTATTGGCGCCATTGCGAACAGAATGCCTTTTAAAGTCCTTCATATTTTCTGCAATGTGGATATCATTCCTGAAGAATTGGATCAGTGGAGACGGGTGGGATATTCTGTTTCCCGCGTTTTGCCCCTTGATATGTTCCCCGGCACCCCCAATCTTGAGGTGATGGTCCTTCTCAAGCCGCGATAATAAAAAAATTGCTTTTTTCCCTGGGCACCTTGCATTTTCAAACATTCGGGAAATTGGGACTCGGCGAAACCCCAAACCAACGGCCATCTTTACCACATTCTTATATAATAGTGAGGTTTTTACCATTGCACCCAAGGCAATCGCAAACAATGTTTGTTGAAAAATCATTTTGATCTGAATCAAAGCTAACTTAGGTATGAGCGAAAAACCTTTATCCCAAACCCGGCAGGCCGTAAAAAATGATCCTGCAGTAGGAGTGCAGCCTTCAAATGCACCGCTGCTGTATTCCATACCGGCGTATTATTACGACGGGCATACGGAGCTCTCGCCGCACCAATTGCAGGAATATATCCATGGCACACGAGACATCACCAGCGCACTGTGGGTGGGGATAGACGTCGGTTCCACCACCGCCAAGATCGCGGTTCTTGAGCCGGTGCAGAAAAAACTGCTGTTCTGGAAATACCGGCGGCATTTTTCCAAGCAGGCCGAAACCGTTGCGGCGCTTCTTTCCGAAGTGCATGAGGCCTTTCCGCTCGCCCCGCTCAAAACGAGCATCTGCGGCAGCGGGGCGGAGCCCATCGCCGACATCATCGGCGGGTGCTTTGTGCAGGAAGTGATCGCCAACAGCATCGCGGTGTCGGAATTGTTCCCCTTTGCAAAGACCTCCATCGAGCTGGGCGGCCAGGACGCCAAGATCCTGTTTTTCCGCGAAGACGAGAACACCCGGAAGCCCAAACTCACCGACATGAGGATGAACGGCTGCTGCGCCGGCGGCACGGGCGCTTTCATCGACCAGATTGCCGGGCTGCTGGACCTGCCCATCGAGCGGTTCGACGAAACGGCAAGAAACGGCAGCAACGTTTTTGACATTTCTGGCCGGTGCGGTGTGTTCGCCAAGACCGATCTGCAGCCGCTGCTCAACATGGGCGCGCGCAGGGAAGACGTGGTGCTGTCGGTGTTCCACGCGGTGGCGAAGCAGACCATCACCGGGCTCGGCCACGGCATGCAGCTCGCGGCGCCCGTGGTGTTTCTCGGGGGCCCGTTCACGTTCAACCGCCAGTTGGTGAACGTTTTCGCGAAACACCTGGGCCTTGCCAAGGAAGAAATCCTCATCCCGCCGTGGCCGCAGGTGGCGGTCGCCATCGGCGCCGCGCTGGCCGCGGGCGTGGTGCCCGCCGAATCGCATAAGCCGTACCTCGGCAGAAAGGCCCTTGCCCGGCTTTCCGATTCGAGCCGCGCTTTTGCCGTTGATGCAATGCCGGCGCAGCCGTTCTTCAGCTCGGCAACAGAGCGCGAGGACTTTCACCGCCGCCATGCGGAGCCGCCGTTTGTCCCCAGGGAAATCACCGCGGGAACGGCGCAGGACGTGTACATCGGCATAGACGCGGGATCGACCACCATCAAGTTCGTGCTCATGGACGGTGGCGGCGGCATCATCAACAAGTTCTACGCGTCGAATTCGGGCAACCCCCTCGGCGTGGTGAAAAAGGCGCTTGTTGACATATACGACTCCTACCTGAGAAGCGGCGTTCGCCTCAACGTGAAGGGCCTGGGCACCACCGGCTACGGCGAGGCGCTCGTGGCCAAGGCCTTCGGCGCCGATTTCCACACCGTGGAGACCATCGCGCACGCACATGCCGCGCTGCACCTTGTCCCGAACGCCACCTTTGTGCTCGACCTCGGCGGTCAGGACATGAAGGCGATGCGGATATCAAGCGGCGTGATCTGCGACCTGTACCTCAATGAAGCCTGCTCTGCCGGGTGCGGATCGTTCATCGAGACGCTGTCTTCGTCGCTGAACATTCCCATAGAGAAAGTCGCCGACCTGGCCTTTACCGCCGACAGCCCGTCCAACCTCGGTTCGCGCTGCACGGTGTTCATGAATTCATCGATCACCACCGAGCAGAAAAACGGCAAATCAGTCGAAAACATCATCGCGGGCCTGTGCCGCTCCGTTGTGGAGAATCTTTTCATGAAGGTGATCCGCGACCGCAACGTGTCGTATCTCGGCAGCACCATCGTCGTGCAGGGCGGCACGTTCAAGAACGACGCCGTGCTGCGCGCCTTTGAGCAGCATACGAGCGCGAAGGTGATCCGGCCGCAGCATGCCGGTGAAATGGGCGCCTTCGGCATTGCCCTGCTCACCAGGGAAGCGCTCTCCGGAGCGGGCCGTTCGTCGTTCATCGGGTTCGAGGCCATGCGCTCGTTTGAATGCTCGGGCGTCACGCACGACAAGTGCGGCGGCTGCGCAAACGGCTGCAAGCGGACCGTCGTACGGTTCAACAACGGCGCGGTGTATTGCGCGGGCAACCGTTGCGAAAGGGGAAACGTGGAGACCGCCACCGAGGGCGCCCGTGCCGCGGCGCACCGGGAGCCTGCGGCGTCGCTTGCCCGGTTCCGCGAAGCGGCGCTCGTTGCCGATTACGGCGAGGCGCGGCCGCAGGCGGCCCGCGGCCAGACCATCGGCATACCGCGCGTGCTGGAGTTCTACAACAGTTTTCCCTTCTGGAAAGCACTGTTCTCGTCGCTCGGGTACGACGTTAAATCGTCGCCCCGCAGCAACCACGGCCTGCACGAGAAGGGCATGCGGTATGTCGCATCCGATAATATCTGTTTTCCCGCAAAAATCGCGCACGGCCACATCGAGTATCTGCTCGAGCAGAAGGTCGACCGCATCTTCATGCCGCTCATGATCGCGGTGCCGTCCACGCTTTCGGACAAGCGCGCGGTTCACATGTGCCCGGTGCTGCAGGGCTACCCGGTGGTGCTTGACGCCATGAACAAGCCCGGCGCCCGCGGATCGACCATGATCGACAGTCCGGCGTTTTACTGGAACAACAAACGCATGCGTGACCGCCAGGTGGCGCGCTTTTTGTGCGCCGAATACAGGCTCGACAAACGGGAAGTCCGGCGCGCGATCGCGGAGGCGGAAAAAGCCGCGGAGCAATTCAGGCAGACCATGCGCGCCGAGGGAAAACGCGTACTTGACACAATAGAGGCGGCATGCGGCATGGGCGTCATCCTGGCAGGGAGGCCGTATCATTACGATTCGTACATCAGCCACGGCATTCCCGAAATATTCGCGTCGCTCGGCATTCCCCTGCTCACCATGGATTCCCTGCCGGACGTTGCGCAGCTCGACCTGCGCCGCGTGCGGCCCGACCTGTACAACCCGTTCCATTCGGAAATTTACGCCGCGGGCCTGTTCGCGGCCGCGCATCCCTGCCTCGAGGTGGTGCAGCTCGTCAGTTTCGGCTGCGGCCACGACGCCATCATCGCCGACGAGCTTTGCCGGCTCATGCAGACGTCGTCGGGCAAACAGCCGCTCGTGCTCAAGATTGACGAGGGAGAAGCCCTCGGTGCGCTGAGCATCCGCATCCGGTCGTTCGTCGAGACGGTGAAACGGAGGCGCGTATGAAGGCGGCGGCACGCGCGGCGGCCGCGCTCCCCCGGCCGTTTTCACCCCCGTTCACCCGCGCCGACAAGCGCAGGCGGGTCATGGTGATCCCCAACCTGTCGCGTTCGTTTTCCACCATGTCAAGCGCGGTGTTCCGGAGTCTCGGCTACCGGTCGCTCACGCTCCCGCTCGCTGACCACGAGGCGCAGCGGCTCGGCAAGCGCTTCGTGCACAACGACGCCTGCTTCCCGGCGCAGATCAACGTGGGTGAATTTATCAAGTTCCTTTCAACCGGCGCCATGGCGCCGGGCGAAGTGGCGGTGACGCTGGCCAAGAACTGCGAGGACTGTCGCGCCGGCCAGTATTCGGCGCTCACGCGCAAGGCGCTTGACGACGCGGGATATACCGACGTGGCGATCGTCACCACGGGCGCGGACACCAAGCGCATTCATCCGGGGTTCGCGTCCGGCATACGGTTCAGGCTGAAGATGCTGTGGGGCACCGCAATCACCGACGCACTCGACGCCATGGTCCGCGCCACCCGGCCGTACGAGCGGGAGCCTGGAAGCGTTGAACGGTTGTACGAGGAGCACCTCGACCGGATATCACTCGCGCTGGAACGGGGACCCCGGAAAGCGCTTGCCGCACTCCGCAGCGCTGTGGCGGCGTTCAACCAGGTGCCGGCCGAACGGCCGGCCAAGCGTCCGCGGGTACTTGTCATAGGAGAAATCCTCATGAACTACCACGAGACCGCGAACCGGCAGATCGTGCGCTACCTGGAGAAAAACGGCATGGAGGTGTTGCTGCCTGACATCGCCTCGTTTTTCGCGAAGCAGGTGGTGGTTGACAAACACATGGCGTGCCGCGGGCTTGCACGGTATCCGCTGCTCAAGCGGTGCGAGTCCTTTGTCACCGAATGCGCGTTCCGCCATGTGCTCGGCCGCGTGGAGGCGATCGCAAGACGGTTCAGATTTTATGAGCCGCGGCCGGTCATCAGCGAGCTCGCGGCGGGCATCACCGGATTCATCGACCCAGCGATCGTGGCGGGCGAAGGGTGGCTCATCCCCGCCGAAATCATGCATTACGCAAAGAAGGGCGTCACGTCGTTCGTGATCATCCAGCCGTTCGGATGCCTGCCCAACCAGATCACGGGCAGGGGCATCGTGAAGCCGCTCAAGGAGCGTTTCCCGTATATCAACATTCTCGCCCTCGATTACGACTACGACGTTTCCATGGCAAACCTCGAGAACCGGCTCCAGATGCTCGTCATGGCGGCGAAACAATACACCTGAACAGGGAACAGCAGAACATGAACATCGCATTCATCACGCCGGCCGCCGACATAAGAAAATCGTTCCCCTACCGGCTCGGCAACAGCATCTATACCCGGCCCAACGCCATCACTGGGCCGCTCATCCTCGCCACCATCCTGCGCAACCGCGGCCATCACGCCGAGGTCTATGAGGAACTTTACTCGCATGTCAATCTCGAGCGGCTCATGGGCGCCGACGTCATCGGCATTTCCACCATGACCTCTACCGCTCCGCGCGCGTTCGCAATCGCCGATTATTTTAAAAGCAAAGGCAAGCGCGTGGTCATCGGCGGTATGCACGCGACGGTCGCACCGCAGGAGACGCTTGCGCATTGCGACACGGTGGTGACCGGCGAGGCAGAGGAGGTCATCGCCGACGTCATGGAGGGCCGGGCATCCGGGCCCGTGGTGGACGCAGGCCACCCCAATGACCTCGACGCTGCGCCATTCCCCGATTATTCCCTGCTCAAGACGCCCTGCAGGGAGGCGAACATCCTCACCACGCGCGGGTGCCATTACTCCTGCAGCTTCTGCAGTACCTCGCGGATGTTCTCGCCGTACCGCGAGCGCGGCGTGGACAGCGTCGTGGCGGAGATGGCGTATTACAAAGAACGCGGGTTCCGCTATGTCAATTTCCAGGACGACAATTTCACGGGCAACCGGAAGCGTGCCAAGGAGATCCTGGCGAAGGCAATCGAGAAAAACCTGATCTTCAGGGACGTGTTCTTTTTCGGCCGCGCCGACATGGTGCTCGACGAGGAGCTTCTGTCGCTGCTTTCCCGCGCGCACCTGCGCAGCGTGCTGATCGGGTTCGAGAGCCTCAACCCGGCGTCGCTGGAATACATCGGCAAGAAGATACGGCTCGAGCCCATCCTGGCCAGCGTGCCCAACCTCGGCAAATACAAGATCAAACTCCTGGCCAGCCTGGTCCTGGGGCTCGACACCGACAGCAGGGAGGACATCCGGAAAGCGGTGCGGTTCTGCCGGGACATCAACGCCTTCACGCTCCAGCCCGCGGTGCTCACGCCGTTCCCCGAGACGCCGGTGTACCGCCAGTACGCCCAGGAACAAAGAATGGTGACCAAGGACTGGCGGTATTTCGACCTCATGCACGCAACGTTCCATCCGAAAAAAATGAGCGTGGCCGAGCTCCAGGAGGAATTCTACACCGCGCTGCTGCGGTTCTATTCGTTCAGAAAATCGTTCACCATCATGAAGATCTACGGGTTCGCCGCCGGCATGCGGAGGCTCGGCCTGTGGCTCGCCATTTCTTTTGCCTATTGTGTCACGCGCCTGCTTGACAGAGGGTATTTTGCAATCCTGAAGAAATCAAGGCCGTTTGCCGCACCCCAGGCGGACGTCGACACGGCCGCCCTTGCCCCGACCGGCACGAACGGGTCCGCATCAGCGTAGGACGCTCCCTTCATCGGGCATAAAATATTTTTACCACCTCTCCCGCGCAATGGAGTATTTTACCATCTGACTTTTTTGGTAAAATAGTCAGTTTAGTAAAACCTATGGCAACAAAGACTCCTCGGGACAAGCACGAGATCATCCTCGGCGCGGCGCAAAAACGCTTTGCGCGTTTCGGCCTTGCCAAGGTGACTATGGACGAGATCGCGGCCGACCTCGGCATGAGCAAGGCCGCGCTCTATTATTATTTCCCCACAAAAGAGGACATGTTCCGCAGTGTGGTCGCTACGGAACAAAAAAATTTTATCGAGCGCATCGAGGCGGTCGTCCGCGGCACTGCAACCGCGGCCCGGAAGCTTTCAGGGTATTTTACCGAGCACCTTCGGCTGCAGGGATCGTTGCTTGACATGCGCATCATCGAGGCGCGCGTCACGGAGCCGGTCAAACCCATCATGCGCGACCTTTTCCGCAAATTCAGCATCACTGAGACGCGGTATCTGGAAACCATCATCCGCGAAGGGAAAAGGCGGCACGAGTTTTGCGTAGATTTTCCACAAGGGGCCGCGCGTCTGATCCAGCACGCGCTACAGGGACTCCGCATTCGGTTCTTCAAGACCATGGGCGACGGAGAGCCGAAACCTTCCGACATCCGGGCATACCGGGACGAAGTGCTCTATTTTCTGGAGATTTTTCTCAAAGCCATGTCACCCCAACGAAGCAGGATGAAAAACGCATGAACGCTTCTTCTTCGCAACAGTCAAAACCTGATTTCACGCAGCGGCCGCAGAACGCACCCGCAGCGCCGAACAACGGCGACCAGTCCATCGACGATGTTCCGATGTTCAAGCGCAAGCGCGTCATCATTCCCATTTTTCTTCTCATCATCGGTGTTATCGCAGCGGTGTGCGCCTGGTACGTGGTTCGTTTCTCGTCGGTCGCGACCGACGACGCGTTCGTGGACGCGTACCGTGCCACCATAAGCTCAAAGATCCTCGGCCGCATCACGGCGCTCCGGCACGACGAGGGCGACACCGTGCGGCAGGGCGACACCCTCGCGGTGCTCGACGACACCGACCTGCGCGCCCAGCTTGCGAAAGCGGAAGCGTCGCTGCGGCTCATCACGCGCAGTGTAGAGATCTCGTCGGTCAATCGCGACAAGGCGATCGACGATTTCGAACGCATCGAAAAGCAGTACAAGAACCAGATCGTGTCGCAGGAGCAGTACAACCACGCCGACAACGCGCGCAAGCTCGCCGAGGCGCAGATCGACCGCGACCAGGCGCAGGTCGCCACCGCACAGGCCGATCTCGCCATAGTAAAGACGCAGCTCGCCAACACCGTGATCACCGCCCCGTTTTCCGGCGTGATCGCGCGCCGCTGGGTGCTTGCAAGCGACGTCGTATCGCCGGGACAGGCCATCTTTTCCATGTTCGATGACAAGCACGTGTGGGTGACGGCAAACTACGAGGAGACCAAGCTGCGGGAGATTCGCCCGGGCATGCCCGTGCAAATCTCGATCGACGCGTTTCCCGGCATCGTCGTGAAGGGGAAGGTGGAAAGCATCGGAAGCTCGACCGCCTCGGAATTCGCGCTCATTCCTCCGAGCAACGCATCGGGGAATTTCACCAAGATCACGCAACGCGTGCCGATAAAGATCGCCGTTGTCCAGGTCCCGGCCGGAGTGTCACTGCTGCCGGGCCTGTCGGCATTCGTCCGGATCTTTCCGAGATAGGCCTCCATGCTGAGACAGCGATTTGTCAATAACATCCCTTCGCTCCACCATGAACACGGTTCGTACAAATGGTGGGTGCTTGTCAACATCATGATCAGCGGGTTCATGGTGGTGCTCGACAGCACCGTGGTCAACACCGCCCTGCCGAAGATCATGGCTTCGTTCGGCATTTCGGTGGACGTGGCGCAGTGGATCCTTACCGCCTACATGCTCGCATTCGGGATCATGCTTCCCACCTCGGGATGGATCGCGGACCGCTTCGGCTACAAACGCACCTATGCCGCGGGCCTTGCCGTGTTCACGCTGTTTTCGTTCCTCTGCGGCATTTCGTGGAGCGAGAAATCGCTGATCCTCATGCGCATCGGTCAAGGGCTCGGCGGCGGCCTGCTTCAGCCCCTCGGCATGGCCATAATCATGCGGGAATTCCCGCAGGAAAAACGCGGCATGGCAATGGGGTTCTGGTCCATTTCAGCGGCGGCCTCCGTTTCGCTGGGTCCCATGGTGGGCGGCTATATCGCCGACAATTTCGACTGGCACCTCATCTTCAACATCAATGTGCCCATCGGCATCATCTGTTTCATGGCCACCTGGGTGATCCAGCGGGAGTACAAGACCCAGAAGGCGCGGTCCTTCGATACGGCGGGATTTCTGTCGCTGTCGGTGTTCCTGGGGTTCCTGCTCTTTGCGCTCGCAAGCGGCAACGCGCAATGGAACACGGGCGGGTGGACTTCCGACACCATGATGCTGTGCTATCTTGCGTCGGCGGTCGGGCTGGTGGTGTTTCTCGTGACCGAGTTCAACGTGAAGTCCCCGCTTGTGAACCTGAAGCTTCTTTCCAAATACAATTTCGGGCTCACGAACGTGGTGATGTTCATCTTCGGCATCGGGATGTTCGGCAGCGTGTTTCTCATCCCGCTTTATCTTCAGAATGTTCTTGGGTACACGGCGTTTGAATCGGGAATGGTCCTTTTTCCCGTGGGAATCATTCAGGCCACCGTCGGGCCCATTGCCGGGTATACGTCCGACAAGATAAACCCGAAGATCCCGATCTCCATCGGCATCGCGCTGTTTACGACGAGCTTTCTTCTCAATACCCGTCTGTCAATTTTCTCCGAACACGCGCAGATCATGCTTCCCATGTATTTGCGCGGCGTGGCGATGGGCCTCATGTTTTCGCCGCTTTCCTCGGTCGCGCTTATCGAGATAGGCAGGCACGAAATGGCCCAGGCCTCGGGATTGATCAATGTGATCCGGCAGATTGGAGGCAGTTTCGGGGTCGCGATTCTGCAGACGCTTCTGACGCAACGCGTCATTTTCCACACGGTCACCGCCGGCGTGACCCTTGATCCCTCGTCGCCGGTGTTCACCCGTTCGATGAGGGCTCTGCAGACCCATGTGATTCACGCGGCGGGGTCCGCGCCGCAAAACGCGGTCGTGCAGGCGTCCATGCAGCTGCTGTCGCATTTTACACAACAGGTGTTTGTTTGGGGAATCAACGACGCCTTCTTCTATTCTGCCGCGTGCACCGCGGCGTGCCTTGTGCCGGTGTTGATCTTGAGGACAAGACGAAAACCCGGCATACCGTTGATGGGCGGGTAACATTCGTGAACATCGATGCACGATAAAAAACGGAGATCATGATGCACAAACGACATATCCGGCGGTGGACGCTGGTGCTGTGCCTGAGCGGGATTTCGGCCGCGGCCGCTCAGACGCACGATTCGATAACCTTGCCCGAAGCGGTTGATCTGGCACTTAAAAACAACGCGGCGCTTGCCGCGGCGCAACAGGGACTTTCTGCGGCGCAGGCGAGAACCGACCAGGCGAGAACCGGATGGTGGCCGACGGTGAGCGGAACCGCGTCGTACACGAATTTGTACCCTCTTGAAAAAATGAACCTGCCGCTACCGTTCCCGATATACAAGGACCCAAATACCGGTTACTGGGAAGTCACCCCAAAGAATATCCCTTTTCAATTATACCCCGCCGACAATTGGGACATTCACGTGGGGGCCGAATACCTGCTGTTCGATTTCGGCAAACGACAGAAAGCAATTGCGCTCTCTCGCATTGGCGAACATGCGCTTCAGACCGGGACCGATCTTGCCGCCAAGGCCGTGAGCTACCAAACGATCATCGCATTTGAATCACTACTAGGCAGCGCCCAATTGATTGCCGCCAAACAGGAAAACATCGGTAACTTAAAGGAGCACCTCGATTTTGTCAAGAAGAGACTGGCAACGGGAAGCGCGACCGAGTTTGACGTTTTAAGATCCGAAGTCGATCTTACCAATTCCCAGACCGAGCTTACCAATCTCAACAATGACCATGCCAAACAACAAATCGATTTCCGCCTCCTGCTTGGGCTTGCGGAATCGGCGCCCGCTAACTGCACGGGTAACTTCGACTCCAGCTTCAAGGAACCTCCCAAGGACTCGCTTATTGATGAGGCACTCAAGCAAAGGACCGAGATCGCTCTCCTTGATACCGCAATGAAGATTGCGCAGGTGCAGCTGTCCCTTGCACGCCTCGAAATGACCCCTGCGCTCACCGCGCACGTTTCTGCCGGAGAGAAGAACGGATACTTTCCGAACCTCGACCAGCTGCAATTCAACACGGTCGCCGCTGCGCAGATTACCGCCCCCATCTTCGACGGTCGCAGGACCCATTATCATATCATGGAACTGAAAGCCCATCTCGACAGCCTCCGCATAATGCATGATGATCTCTTGCGTCGCGTTCGCACCGACGTGCTCAAGGCAATTGCAGATGTCAAGAGCGCCCATGAAAACCTCTCGGAGGCGGCCGAAAATATCCGTCTCGCCAGCGAGTCCAGGCGCATTGCGAAGCTGCAATATGAGGCCGGTGTCATTCCCAATCTTGACCTGCTCGACGCCGAGAACAAGTATACGCAGGCGAAATTCTCCAGGGTGCAAAGCGAATTCCGGTATACGCTCAGCAAATACGCGCTTGACCAGGTCACGGGAAAAATGCCTGATGTGAAATAGCGGACCATCGATGAGCGAAAAACATTAACCGGTAACGGAGTGGATGCACGGATGGTCAAATACAGTTTTATTGCGGAATAAACATGTTGCTCATAAACACGATATATTTTTTTGAACGATCCAATCAACAATTTTTCAAAGAACCACTTTTACTATGAAAAAGAACCTGACGATAATCTTGGGGTTGATGCTGCTTGCGTGCTTTTTCTGCTCCTGCAAGTCCAGGGCTCCCGATCCGAAGGCTGCGGCCGGGGCCAACAAATTCAACGCGACACCCCTTGTCGAGGGGTTCGTCGTGAAATCAAGCGTGGTGGTCCAGTCGATTTCCATCTCGGGCACCCTGATGCCGTTCGAGGAGACCGTTCTCATGCCCGAGGTGACGGGCCGCGTGGTGGCCATAAATCTTCCTGAGGGGAAATTCGTCAAGCAGGGCACCCTGCTTGTAAAACTTTTTGACGACGATCTCCAGGCAAGCCTTCGCAAATCGCAAACCCAGCTTGATCTTGCGAAAGTGACCCAAAAGCGCCAGGCGGAACTGATTAAGGTAAACGGCCTGAGCCAGTCGGACTACGACCAGGCCGTGCTGCAGGTAAGTTCGATCAACGCCGACATCGAGGTGCTCAGGGCGCAGATCCGCAAGACCGAGGTGCGTGCGCCGTTCGACGGAATCATCGGGTTGCGCAACATCAGCCTTGGAGCGGAAGTGACGCCGCAAACCGCGCTTGCCACCATCCGGGACGTGGCGCGCCTCAAGCTCGACTTTGCCGTGCCGCAGAAATACGGCGCCACGCTGCGGCCGGGCATGATGGTTATATTCACCCTCGAAGGCATCGACGCAAAATACGAGGCCACGGTGATGGCCACCGAGGAGGGCGTGGACGAGGCAACGCGAAACCTCAAGGCAAGGGCCATGGTGAAAAACACTGAATTGCTCCTTAAGCCCGGCTCGTTTGTAAATGTCGAGCTCGAACTCGGAAAAGAAGCCAATGCCCTGATGGTGCCCACACAGGCCATCATCCCGCAAGAGCTCGGCAAACAGGTGATTCTCGCGAAAGACGGCAAGGCAAAATTCGTGTCTGTGAAGACCGGCATCCGCCAGGCTTCGCTGATCGAAGTGGTGTCGGGCATTGCGGAAGGCGACACGATAGTCACCACGGGACTGCTCTTCCTTAAACCGGGCGCAGACCTCAAGTTCTCCAAGATATCACAGCACGAAGGCGGCCGGTAGTACCCTGCCATGACCCTATCAGAATTTTCACTCCACCGCCCCGTAGCCTCCATCGTGATGAGCCTCATCATCGTGCTGCTCGGCGCGGTCGGCTTTACGTTTCTGGGTGTGCGTCTGTATCCGGCAATCGATCCGCCTACCATCGGCGTCCGGACCAACTATACCGGGGCGAACGCCGACATCATCGAATCGCAAGTGACCGAGCCCCTGGAAAAGGCGATAAACGGCATCGAGGGGATCAAATCGATCTCTTCCACTTCGGCAATCGGCATCAGCTATATCACCGCGGAGTTCAACGTGGGCGCCGACCTCGAAAAGGCGGCCAACGACGTGCGTGACAAGGTCTCCCAGGCCGCACGCAATCTGCCCCAGGACATAGACGCGCCTCCGGTGGTCTCCAAGGCCGACGCCAACAGTGACCCGGTCATCACCGTTTCGGTGATGAGCACCACCATGAATGCATTGGAACTTTCCGACTATGCCGAAAACATCCTTCAGGAGAAACTTCAAACGATTCCCGGCGTGAGCTCGGTGGTGCTGTTCGGTCAGCGACGGCCCTCGATGCGGCTGTGGCTCGATCCGGAAAAGATGGCAGCCTACGGCATCACACCGCAGGATGTCAATGCCTCCCTTGACAAGGAAAACGTGCAGCTGCCGGGCGGCAAGCTTACCGGGAAGTCGACCGAGCTCATCGTCAATACGTTCGGCCAGCTCGTTACCGAAGACGATTTCAACAATCTGATCGTTCGGCAGACAAACGATCAGATTGTCCGCTTCCGCGACATCGGCGAGGCGGCGCTCGGCCCGGAGAATCCCGAGACGATCGTGAAGCTCAACGGCACCGAGGGCATTTCGCTCGCGCTCCTTCCGCTGCCCGGCGCGAACACCATCGACATCGCGGACGAGTTCTACAAACGCTATGCCGAAATCCAGAAGACCCTTCCGCCGGGCGTCAAGCTGGAGATCGGCTACGACAAGTCCAAATTCGTGCGCGAGGCCGTGAGTGACGTCCGGATGACGATCGGTATCGCCCTGTTCCTGGTGATCCTCATCGTTTTCCTGTTCTTCAGGAATTGGATCTTGGCCCTGCGGCCGCTCCTTGACATTCCGGTATCGCTCATCAGCGCGTTCTTCATCATGTACGTGTTCGGATTTTCCATCAACGTGCTCACCCTGCTCGCCGTGGTGCTGGCCACGGGCCTCGTGGTGGACGACGGCATCGTGGTGACGGAGAATATTTTCAAGAAAATCGAGCACGGCATGGGCGTCTGGGAGGCCTGCATCAAGGGAACCCAGGAAGTGTTCTTTGTGGTGATCGCCACGTCCATGACGCTTGCCGTGGTGTTTATTCCCGTGATCTTCCTGCAGGGGTTTACCGGCAGGCTGTTCCGTGAATTCGGAATTGTATTGGCGGGGGCCGTGTTGGTCTCGGCGTTTGTGGCGCTCACCCTCACGCCGGTGCTCAACCTGAAACTCGGAGCAATCAGAACGGAACACTCTGGCTTCTACAAATCGACCGAACCCTTCTTCCTAGGGCTGGACGCCGGATACAGGCGGCTCCTTGCCTGGTTCATGAAACGCAAATGGCTCTCCATCGCCATTCTCATCGCCTGCGCGGCAATCATTGTGGTGCTTTTTAAAATGCTCAAGTCCGAGCTTGCGCCGCTCGAAGACCACAGCCTTATTCGGGCGAACATCACGCTTCCGGAAGGAACCGGATTCGATTACACACAGAATCTGGTCGACCGTATCGCGCAACTCGAGATGGACAGCATCCCCGAGATGCGGCTTATTTTTGCCGGCGTCGGATTGGGGGCCGGCGGGACCAACACAGGCTCGGTCCAGACGTTTCTCGTGGAGCCGAACGAACGAAAGGCCAGCCAGCAGCAGGTCTTCGACAGGCTGGCCAAGATGTACAGGAGGTTTTCCGCCGCGCGTGTCGTGCCCAATCAGGAACAAACCATTACCACGTCGCTATCGGCGGGGCGGCAGCTTCCGGTGCAGTTCGTCATACAGAACCTTGATTTTGCCAAGCTGCAGGAAGCGCTGCCGAAATTTCTCGACGAGGCAAAGAGCAATTCGATTTTCGGCACCATCGATGTGGACCTGAAGTTCAACAAGCCCGAGATCGACCTCACCGTAGACCGGCTCAAGGCCACCGACCTCGGCGTCAACGTCATCGACGTCTCGAATACGCTCGACTATGCACTCAGCGGCAGGCGATATGCCTACTATCTGCGCGAGGGAAAACAGTACCAGGTGATAGGCCAGGTTCTTCGCGAGGAGCGCGACAAGCCGGCCGACATCACCTCGCTCTACGTGCGGAGCAACGGCGGTCAGCTGATCCAGCTCGACAACCTGGTGAAGATGACCGAAAACAGCGCCCCGCCCACGCTGTATCACTACAACCGTTATAAATCGGCGACCATAGGGGCCACGCTGGCGCAGGGCAAAACCATGGGCGAGGGCATCGAGGCGATGCGTCGCATCGCGAAGAAGGTACTCGACGGCACGTTCCACACCGACCTTTCCGGTCCGTCAAGAGACTTCGCGGAAAGCAGCTCAAACACGTCGTTTGCCCTGGTGCTCGCGCTGTTCTTTATCTATCTCATTCTGGCGTTTCAGTTCGAGAGTTTTCGGGAACCGTTCATCATCATGCTCACCGTGCCGCTTGCCGCGGCGGGCGCGCTTTTGTCCCTGTGGCTCACCGGGATGACCCTGAACATCTTTTCGGAGATCGGCATGATCATGCTCGTGGGTCTTGTTACCAAGAACGGCATCCTCATCGTGGAGTTTGCAAACCAGAAACAGAAGGCGGGGCTCGGCAGGGCCGAGGCCGCGTTCGAGGCCGCGGCCGCGCGGCTGCGGCCTATTCTCATGACGTCGCTCGCCACGGTGTTCGGCGCGCTGCCCATCACGCTCGGCCTCGGCGCTGGCGCGGAAAGCCGTAAGCCGCTCGGCGTGGTGGTGGACGGCGGTCTGCTGTTCGCGCTTATCCTGACGCTGTTCGTGATTCCGGTAATGTATACAATGATGGCGAAGGACAGAAAACCAAAACAAAGTCAAGCTGTGGGAGTAAAATAGAAGGATAAGATAAATTTGTTCGACAATCGGTTAACGCCTCACCCCATCACCCCGACCTTCGGGCACCGCTCTTCCTCTCCGCAAGTGGAGAGGGGAAGAGGGGCTTGGGGGAATTAGGGTGAGGCGAAAACGGAAAAGAACAAACAATTACATGAATAGAATTTTCATATCATTACTTTTTATCGGCCTTGCGATAGGTACTTCCTGTGCCCAGCCGATGTTGCCCGCCGACGAGGCGGTGAGCGTCGCGCTCAAGAACAACTTCGACATTTTAGTGGCGCACAACGACGCGCAAATCGCAAAAGTCAACAATACTCCGGGAAACGCGGGCATGCTGCCGTCGGTCGCGGCCAACGGATCAGAAGAATTCTCGCAAACAAGTACGCTGACAAAATTTGTCAATCCTACCAGTATTGACACCGTCCCCAACGCCCAAGCGAATACGGCAAGCGCCACGGTGGCGCTTGCCTGGACCTTGTTCGACGGCGGCAAGATGTTCGTCACGAAACGAAAGCTCGGTGAACTGGAGAAACTGGGCGCCATCCAGTTTCGCCAGAAGGTGCTTCAAACCGCCTACAGCGTATCGGTCGCGTATTACGATGTCGTGCGCCAGAAACAGCAGCTCGTCTCGATCCGCGAGGTGATTGCCTACAATCAGGAACAAGTCAAGATCCTGCAGACGAGCTTCGGCGCTGGCCTCTCGCCCAAGACGAGCCTACTGCAGGCACAGATCGACCTCAACGTGTTCAAGGAAAACGCGCTGGCACAGGAATCGGTGATCAGGGACGCGAAGCGCGCGCTCAACGTCCTACTGGCCAGGAACCCGGACACGTCGTTCGAGGTTGTCGATTCCATTCCGTTAACCTATGTCCCGGACAGGGACAGGCTCATGGCGCAGGTGAGTTCCAGCAACGTGGATATAGCGGCGTTCCAAAAGCAGGTGGAAGTCGCCCGGCTGAGCCTTGAAGAAGCTCGGTCCCTTTTCTTTCCGCGGCTGCTCTTTTCCGCCGGCTACGGCGTTTCGCGCATCGACAACACGCACACGTCCCCCACCACCCCTTCGTGGAGCTGGGGCTACGGACCGCAGGTGGGCGGAACGCTCACTATTCCTTTGTACCAGGCCGGAAACGTGGTGCGTCAAGTGAAGGCCGCCCGGCTGTCGCTTGAGTCGTCGAAGGATGCGCTCGAAAGCGAAAAACAGCTCGTCGCGTCGCAGTTGAGCAGTGCGCTTGACGAATTCGAAAACCAGCGCGGGCTGCTTGCCATTGAAAAGGCAAACGACGCCCTCGCCAAGGAGAACCTCGATATCTCCATGGAACGGCTGCGGCTGGGCCAGTCGACTTCTCTGGAACTGCGCCAGGCCCAGGAGAGTTTTGAAGATTCGCGCACCCGCCTCATCAATATAGAGTTCAATCTCAAGGCGGCGGAAACAAAGCTCAGGCAGCTCACGGCCGAACTCTGATTTGCCGTGGTTTGCTTTATCGCAATGCAAAAAGTATATATGTAAACGATGCCGAGCGGTCTTTGCAAAAGGGACTGGGCGCCTGGCATTTTTTCTTCTCGCTGCGTGCCGGCAGCGGCTTTGACGCCGGCATGCCTCGTACACGAAAAATTTACAATCTTTCTTAGTGAGAACAGGATCCCCCCGTCATGGACTCACTCGTCGAGCGCATCGGCAAAATCCCCTTTCGGCTCACCATGCAGGCGTTTTCGCGGCCGTCCGACGAGACGTTGCTCAAGCGGTATTTCGAGCTCATCCGCGCCACCTTCAAGAGGCACAAGCCCCCTATCGTATTAGGCGAGCACATCGGCTCGGGCGGGTTCGCCGACGTTTTCAAGGCGACGTCGAGTTACGGCAGCGTGTCTGATTTCGCCATCAAGATCCTGCGCGGCGACCTGCTCGAGGTCAAGCGGGGCAAGGGAGGCGCGCAGCAGGAAGACGAGATGCGCGTCAAGGAAATGAAGCGGCGGTTCACCAACGAATCATACGTGCAGTGGGACCTTTCCCAGAGCCTCTCGGACACGGTGGCGCACAGCGTGGTGCGGGTGTTTGACTTCGGAGAATTCGACCACGAAAACAATTTCAGGTTCATCCTCATGGAACAGATGGGAGCCACGCTCCGCGGGTTCCTTAACGACCGGAAGCAGTCTGGGGAATCGTCCGACGCGCTTTTGTACAAGACGAAGCTCATGCTCACCATTGCGGAAATCATCAGCAACGTGCACACCGAGGGCATTTTCCACCGTGACATCAAACCCGAGAACATTTTGTTTCCCCGCAGCTTTTCCCTGCCGCGGCCCGGCGACGACGAGTGGTGGCGAAGAGGACAGACAAAAAAAATCGAGGTGAAGCTCGCGGATTTCGGCACCGTGCGCTGGGTGAGATCGTACGCGTCGAACTTTGACGGCGTGATCATCGGCTCCCAGTTCTACATGTCGCCTGAGCAGATCAGCAATCCGGAGCACCTCGACCAGCGCACCGACATATACTCCTTCGGCGTGGTGTGCTATGAACTGCTCACCGGCGCGCACCCCAAGATCGTCAACAAAGACACTTCGAACCTGCTGCTCAAGCTCGCGCAGGAGCGGCCCCTGCTCAGAACGCCGCCAAAGGGGTTTGAGGATCTGCAGGAGATCATCGTGAAATGCATGGGAAACATCCGCGAGCGGTACCAGTCCATGGAGCAGGTGGTGACGGATCTGCGGAGGTTTTATGAAAAGGCGGCGGGGTAGAAACAATAAAATTTAAATTCCTGCCTGCCAATCCGGTGAAGTCTTTCCTACGAAGCCCCGCCCTTGGATAAGACCATGGTCGCCAGGCTTTCCGACCACGCCGCTATCTTGTTCCAGTCGCGGCAGTCCTCGGTTTTGACCTTGCCCGACTTGTCCCTGCGCATGACCCAGCCGAAAAAACCTCCCAGCTTCGATAAGTCGAACGCGCCAGCGAAAACGCCGGTCATGTCCGGCGCCCTTATCCTGACCAGCGGCCTGAGATACGCCTCGGCGGCCGCGCGGTTTTTCGGCGTGTCTTCCTTCATAGTCATGCAGACGCAGAAATAGGCGACGGTTTTTCCGGCAAGGCCGGCGCGGTTCTTCCTTACGAACGCACGCGCCTCGCGCATGAGGAACCCGGCCCGCACCGGGCTTCCCACGACCACTGTGGAATACCGGGAAAGGTCAAGGCCATGGTTGACAATGGAAACATCGGCGCTAATGCCCTTGACGCACAGCGTTTTGGCGATGGCGTTGGCGATGCCGTTCGTTGATCCGGTTCGGGAGGCATAGGCCACGAGTGCGCGGTCAGCCATGGCGGTTCCTTTCAGATGATTCTTCCTGAAAAAGAAATTTTATCGCCAGCATTTCCAGAGGATGCAATAGCGGCGCGAATCCGGTCACCATCGTCGTTGCAGACGCCGGCGCGCTCTGGCCGGACTCACCCGATGCGTTGAGAGCGGATATTTTGTAGTAATACGTTACGCCTGCAACGAGGCCGGTATCGGTAAACGTGTCCGTCGACGCATTCCCGACAAGCGAATAGGCGCCTGTGTCAACGGTGTCCCGGTAAATATTGAACGAGGCGGCGCCGGCAACCGTCGACCAGGTCGTCATGATTGCCGATTTTGAAACGGCCGCGGCGGAAACACCCGACGGCGGTTGACAAATAGTTATTGCGCTTATGGACGGACTTCTTACCGATTCTCCGAAGCGGTTGACCGCGCTTATTTGGTACGTGTGTGTTGATCCCGCGGCAAG
>Ga0335081_10001323_pt1 | contig 39446 bp, 41 predicted proteins | sample Lox_Sample_35_FD_206713 | JGI IMG/M metagenome (GOLD analysis project Ga0335081, IMG submission 206713) | Soil microbial communities from Loxahatchee National Wildlife Refuge, Florida, United States - Lox_Sample_3.5 | ecosystem: Environmental > Terrestrial > Soil > Wetlands | place: USA...
TTCACCCTCACGGCGATAGTCTCGCACCCAGCGCCCTACCGTTCCACTGCTCAACCCGCATTCCTGCCGGATCACCGAAACGGGGATGCTTTCCTCAACAAACTTCTTGACGATTTGAAGCTTGAAATCGGGTTTATACCGTTTGCTTCGCTTCGGGAACTTCCTTTTCCTGCCGCCTTGCTGTATACTCTTTTTTGGTTTCATGATGACACTCCTTTCAAAACCTATCTTTGGAGTGTCACCCTATTTTCTCAATTTCTTGTTATCATAAACTGGTCGCTAGGACAAATTAAAAACGAGTTAAAACCCTGTCTGCCGCTCTAACCTAAACTGTCCAATCACAGTGGTTCACTCCAGTTCTTTAAAAAAAATACCAATTATTACTATTAAATATTATTGGTTCTTTATTTATATCATTTAATAATATTTAGTATTGATAGTTAATATTTAATCTTAAATGAATAACTGTAGGTAAAGATACTCCGGAGATCCTTACACGTATATAGCAAGGTATTTAGGAAGATAATTGTCAACTTTTATGAATATTTTCTTAAATGAAAAGTTGCAGACCTACCTGCAAACCCAGTAGCTATCATAGTCGCACATCTAGTCGCGTACAAGTTGCAGGCACATCTTATATAGGCATGATATATCAGGAAAATATGAGATAGCTAATAGGATCATCCTTTATTTTATGAACTATCATCCGCTATCTTAGCCATCTCTGATTTGGCGAAACAGGCTCCCACCATTCCATTTCTCTAATAGGCAAGCTCTGCGGCGTATCATCAGGGGCATCACGGGGAAGAATGAATTTGCCCAGAGTTGGGAGGGGCTGAGTCAAGCCAAACGCAACCGATAATCGTTCAAAGGGGATGCTATTATTGAATGAGTGATAATTATCCGGCACTGGCAAAGTATTAACGGGATATGGTCCCCAATTCTCCATCCATGAATTGCAAAAAATATTTTTTATATACGATATCTTCGATGCGCCACCACAGATAAATATCTGAACTTTATCTTTTTCCCATTCTGATTGTCTTTTCCGATGTCTGTAGGCATCAGACCAGGCATCCTGTGAGCTTTCCCATAATTTGGACAACTCCCTTTTGATCTTGTGCTAACGACCAGTTTATGATACCAAGAATTTAAGAAAATAGGGTGACACTCTAAGCTTAGGAAAATGAGAGGAGTGTCATCGATGGATCCAGGAAACAGTATACAGAAGAACGGTTCAAAAGGGAAGATTCCTGAGCGAAACAGACGTTACGGTCCAGACTTCAAGCTTCAAATCGTTAAGAAGTATCTTGAAGAAAGCATCCCCGTTTCAGTGATCCACGAGGAATGCGGAGTGTGCGAAGAGTCGATTGGGCGATGGGTCCGCGCCTACCGCCGTGATGGAGAAGCAGGCCTCACATCGAGCTACAGCGGCAAGGGACGAAGCCTTCCCGCACCGGTAAAGCAGAAGATCATCGAGCTCAAGAAAACCAATCCACTCTTCGGTATTAAGCGCATTTCTCAGCTTTTAAAGAGGGCGTTTTTTCTTTCCGCCAGCCCCGAAACGGTTCGAAAGACTCTCCATTCCGCCTCACTCGCCACGGCCCCGCCAAAGAAACGGCAGAAAAATATTACCAGACCTCGATTTTTCGAACGGTCAACTCCGAACCAGCTTTGGCAAACGGACATCTTCACGTTCCGCCTTGGGGGCCACTATGCTTACCTGATCGGCTATATTGACGATTACTCCCGCTACATGACGGGACTCGAGCTTTTCAGGAGCCAGACGGCGCAGAACGTCATCGAGGTATATCGCCGGGCGGCCGCCGAGTACAACCCTCCCAAGGAGATGCTGACGGACAACGGCAGGCAGTACACGAGATGGCATGGGAACAGCCGCTTTGAGGCAGAGATGAAGAAAGACCGGATCCATCACATAAAATCTCAGCCTCATCACCCGATGACGCTCGGCAAGATCGAAAGATTCTGGAAAACGATCTACTTCGAGTTTTTGAGCCGGGCGCAGTTTGCGAGCTTCGAGGATGCTGTTGAGCGGATACGGCAGTGGGTGAAGTACTACAACCACAAACGGCCGCATCAGGGAATCGGCGGCTTGTGCCCCGCAGACCGGTATTTTGAGATTCAGAGCGAGCTCAGAAAAATCATCGAACAGGGAATCCAGGTGCTACCCCCGGTCAATGACTGACCCACCCCCCACCGGAAAACTGACCCACTTGGCCGTTAGTGTTTGAAAATAATCGCACCGGAAATGAGACCCACCTGTAGTATCACCCCCTCCATGCCTATCCGTTAAAAAATCTTTTTTCTTTGTTGTAACAAGAGCACAATCCGAGTTCATGTAGTTCCCTCATGCAAATGTTTTTGGAGGAATCATGAACAAGAGGTGTGCATGCTGTCATGACAAACTTCCGTCCGTCTCCGCGGTGCGCAATCATCGGTATTGCCGTAAGCCGGCCTGTCAGAAGGAACGGAAGAAACTGTGGCATAGACAGAAACTGACATCGGACAGCGCTTATCGGGAGAGTAAAGCCGACGCCCAGCGGAAGTGGAACTGCGCAAATGGCGGCTACTACTGGAAGGAGTACCGGGCAAACCATCCCGACTACGTGGAGCGAAACCGGGAAAAGCAGAGGGAGCGGAACCGAAAGAGGCCCCGGAAGCGGGACACGCCCGCATCCCCGGTGATTGCAAAGATAGACGCGCTAAGTCCGCAAAATGTCATCCCTTTTGGCCGGTACCGTCTCGTCCCTCTTGCAACCAACATGATTGCAAAGATGGACTCGCTCGTAGTGGAAATCGGCGTTGTTTCAGGCGGTTAGGAAGAGGGTGTCGCCGGTCCGTCTGACGGGAGAAAAATCGTTGATTGCAAAGATATGACTCGCTGGCCTTTTCCGACTCTGTCCTTTATGCTACGGCCTAACCAGGAGTGGGTCCGATGGATGATCAGGCCGTTTTGGAAGAGATAGAGGTTTCCACAGTGGGCGAGAAGTTTGCGGAGCTTCGGATCGCCAAGCCTCGGATGGTTCTTGCCATGGAACGTTCGATGGTGAAGTACGGGCAGCTTTCTCCGGTCGTCTGCATGCGCGTAGATGCGGGTTGCGAGATGATCGACGGCTTCAAGCGTCTTCATGCCTGCCGTCGTCTTCGCCGCAAGACTCTCACAGCGCGCGTGCTTACGACCACGGACCGAGCCTGTAAGGCCGCCATCATCCAGCTGAACAAGGCGGGCGGATCTATCAGCGACCTTGAAGAGGCGATGGTGCTCCGGTCGCTCTACCGTGACGACAAACTGACCCAGCAGGAGATAGCGGTCCTCCTTGGCCGTCACAAGAGCTGGGTCAGCCGGAGGATAGCCTTGATCGAGCGGGTCAGTGACGAGGTCCAGCAGGACATCAGGCTGGGGATCATGTCGGTGTCGGTCGGCCGGGAAGTGGCGCGGTTGCCGCGCTGCAACCAGAAGGAGGCGGCAGCGGCCGTCATCAAGCATCGGTTTACAAGCCGTGAGACCGCAAAGCTCGTGTCGTATCTTCTGTCCCGGCCGAGCTATGCATATCCGACGATTCTTGCAAGCCCCTGGGAAGTCGTCGAGCCGCGTGAACGGCCCACGGGCCTTGCAGCAAAGCTGCTGTCCTTCCAGCGGGCAAGCGATGCGGCGTCGAAAACGCTCAAGGACTCCTGCTCGTCTGACATCCTGGGGAGCACCGGGCTCATCAGGCAGACAATCACGAGCGTGCCGCAAACGGTAAGCGAGCTTAAAAAGGCGTTGGAGGTGCATATATGAACAAGAGCCCCGCCGGCTTCATCAGCAGCCGGGAGGAGTTTGAGCAGAAACTCATCCTTTTAAGGAATGAGGGCGTGAGCATCCGCGGCCTGGCGAGGCGCTTCGGCGTCTCCCGGAACACGGTCCGCAAAATCCTCCGGGCGCACGCCGACCGGAGGGAAAAGGGCCACGAGGCGCCAACAAGAAAACTCACACGAGCCAGCAAACTGGACGCCTTCGAAGAGCTGATCAAAGAGACGCTCACGACGTACCCCAAGATCACGGGTCAACGACTCTATGAAACGCTTAGGGATGCGGGTTACGGGGGCGGCATCAGCATCCTGCGCGACAGGCTGGGGAGGCACCGGAAGAAAGAGCAGGAGCCGATCATCCGGTTCGAGACCGAGCCTGGCAGACAGGGGCAAATGGACTGGAGCCCTTACACGATCCCCTTTACGCGGACCGGCAAGGCAACGGTGCAGTGTTTCTCCTATATCCTGGGGTTCTCCCGAAGGCAGTACATCGACTTCACTCTGCGCCATGATTTTTACACCCTGATCAGGAGGCACCAGGATGCGTTCGCACACTTTAACGGCGTTCCACGCGAGTGTCTCTATGACAATGAAAAAACCGTTGTGCTCCGCTGGGAAGCAGGTCGGCCGGTCTTTAACCCTGCGTTCACTGCGTTCATCACTCACTACAACTGCAAGCCTGTGGCATGTCGGCCAAGAAGCCCTTGGATAAAAGGTAAAATCGAGGCTCCGTTCCAATATGTAGAAAAAAATCTCCTGGGCGGTAGAACGTTCCAGTATCTGGAAGACCTTCGTAACACGGCTCGGTGGTGGCTATCCGAGAAATCTGATCTGCATATCCATGACACAACGAAAAGATCACCGATCACGTTGTTCCAGGAAGAGCGTCTCCAGCCCCTGCCGCTTCATCCCTATGATACCTCGGAGGTTGCGTTACAGGTCTGCGACGGAGAGGGTATGATCGAGTTTGAAGCCAATCGCTACAGCGTACCCTCCGGCAACATCGCGGACATCCTGACCATCAAGGCAACCGAGCATGAAGTTCTGATCTACAATCCTGAGCTCGACCTGATTTCGAAACATGAACGACAGCCCGCGGGCAGCAATAGAAGAATAGAGAATCCCGAACATTTTAAGCCGAAAAAGGACCGATACGGTCTGGAGCCGGTGCGGAAGCCTTCCTCGCACTCGGTGAAGCGACGGAAGCGTTTCTCTCCGGGCTTTCGGAACGTTATCCCCGAAACTGCGGGTTCCATGCACGTTACATCCTGCGGCTTAAGGAACACTTCGAGACGGGCGACATCGAGAAGGCTCTCGTTCACGCACAGCGGTATCAAGCCTTCGATGCAAAATCCGTAGAGCGGATCCTTCGGGCGAAAGCTGTTCCGCGGACCCTGGAATCGATTAGAAACGAGCGTGCGGGGCTGGAGCTTGAACAAACCCTGCCGAAGATTACGCAGCGGCCACTCGAAGAATACGGCGCGCTGTTTGCCGGGGAGGCGGATCATGAAGAACCAGACGATGCCGGAAGAGACCGTGACCAGGATCAGACAGCACCTGACGACCCTGAAACTGACCGCGATACGCAAGGCTCTTGACGCCGAGCTCGCAAAAGCGGCGAAACAGCCGCCCACCCCTACGGAACTTCTCGATCGGATGCTGGCGATAGAGGCGAACGCCCTGATCGAACGGAGGATCGAGCGCAGGATCCGGGAAGCAAAACTGCCTGAGCGAAAGCTCCTGGCCGACTTCGACTTCGTCTTTCAGACGGGCGTGGATAAGGCACAGATCATAGAGCTTGCCAAGCTGGACTTCGTGGAACGAAAACAGGGGCTGGTGTTCGCGGGAAGGTCGGGGACCGGCAAGAGCCATTTAGCCAAGGCGCTCCTTTTAATTGGCTGCAAACAGCTTCACCGTTGCCGCTATACCACGGCGGCAGACATGTTGACTTATCTTCTCGCAGGCCTGGCCGACAACAGCCTGCACAAGAGGCTCAAACAGTACACGACTCCCGACATCCTTCTCATCGATGAAATTGGCTTCGACCGGCTGGAACAGCATGACGCCCGGAATGCCTCGCTTTTCTTCAAGGTCATCGACGGCCGGTACTGCAAGGGCTCCACGCTTATCACGACCAACATCGCCTTCAAGGAACTGGGCGATTACCTTGGAGATCCCGTCGTCACCACCGCCATCGTTGACCGCATGGTCCATCACTCCGTCATTATCAACATCGAGGGACCGAGCTGGCGGATGCACGAATCGAAAAAGCTCAACGCAAAGACGACAAAGCCCGCGAAGACGAAAGAACCCCGCATAGACTCGTACGCAAGCCAGTAGCTTAGGGTGTTGAAAATTACCGGCCAAACCAACAAAAGGGCGACTGGCTTCAATGAGCAAGCCGGTAGCTTAGGGTGTTGATATTTTCAGCAGAAAGTTGGCTAATAATTAATCAACATCACTGGATGCGGGTAAAAAACAGACGGATGCTATTGTGGCTAAAAACCTTGACAGGAAAAAGGAGAAGAGATAGGATTAAAATACTGGAACGTATCAAGTGGGGTAAAACCCGGAGAAAAGCAGCCGGTAATTTTTTGGTGGACATAAGCAAGTACCTTCTCACAGCGGGTTTAATTGCGAGGGTGGTCCAGAAACCCCAATTTACGTCCAGGGACCTGATTATTGTAGTATCGGCATCACTTGGTGCTTTTGTAGTTGGCATCTATGCGATTCCCAAGGAGGATGAGTAATGGATACAGGAATACTCATTATCGTGGGTGCAGTCCTTCTCATTGCAGCGGTCACCGCTGCGATGACCTATATTGACGAGAAGGGCAAGAAGCCTTCGCATTAAAAATATCTGGCAAGCATGAGAACCGGACAGTTGATATATAACTGCCCGGTTTTTTATTTTTGCGCAGCTTCAAAAAAAAGTAACTATGGAGGGAGCATGATACATATCGCTATATCGCCCGGCTCCATGGGAGTTGCGGGCCATGCAATAGATCTGTTTGGCGCTCAAAGGGTCAACCCCGGGACATGGGCATCGCCGGTGTACGTAAACGGCCTCTCAAAAGATGAAGCGAGTTTCGCGAAGGAATTTTTCGGGGAATTAGGACTTTCGGTCTCGGAAATAAGCCCTGCCTGCGTATAGTAGTACCACACGCACAACTATCATAGAATCGCCTCCCCCGATGCTCTCTGATATGAACAGCATCCGGATGGAATTTTTTATTCACGACACTGACAGGGCAAGGGAGGTGCTAGTATAGAACGCAATTCAAGCGGTCCATAACAACTTTTGCAAGCCAAATATGCGTTTTATCGGGAAATATATTCCGCAAATGCAACGGCCTCTAAGTACCTGACTTAGAGGCCGTTTTTGTTGGCTTGATCAGTGAATTTCAACACCCTAAGCTACCGGCTTACTTCAATGAGTTATGCGCCCCTCACGTTGCGGAAAATATCTTCTGCAGAAATCACGTTTCACTTCCTTCAAGGCGAGTGCCCGCGGTTGAACGATGCGGCTTGAGCTTTCTTTGAAGCTTCTCTGATTTCCTCTTCACGAACTTGATCTGCTCGGCAACCGAGAGACCTTTCGTCTCTTCGTAATGCTGGTCCCTGATCTTGCGAACCATTTCAACTGCTTTTACCGGCATGGGTTGTTACCTCCCGTGAGGAATAAATGGAAATCGGCTTGTACCCCATCTCGATCTTACTGAGTAAGGGGATGCATAAATATTATGCAATTTTCGAGGGTAAAATGCAACACCCTAAGCTACCCCCTAAGCTACCCTAAGCTACCCTAAGCTACCCTAAGCTACCCTAAGCTACCGACTTGACTCGTACGTCCTCTCTGACTTAAATATCTGCGTGATAAATCAAGAATGGATGTTACCCGCATGCACTGCCCCGCTGGGTCATGAAACCGGTGCGCAGCTCTACGTAAAACTCAAAGCAAACAACTGTGAATGGGTCAGTTTTTAATCGTTGAATGGGTCAGATCCAGACCGGTAGTGGCAAATCCAGGAGAATCTCCTCGAGATGGCGCTCCGAGGGAAGCCTCGCCTGCCGTTCTACATGGTAGGCCGCATGGAGGGCCAGTCGATGGTGCTGCGTGCTGAAAAGGGCAAGCTGCGTTTGTCGGTTGACGACGAAGAAGATGACAAAACGCAGGAAGTTATCTACAATCTAAACGAGGAAGGACACGACCATGGAAAAGACGACAACGAAGAACAACGGAAAGAAGCGGGAGATGGTACATTACGGAGCGATGGACAAATGCCGGGCGGTCCTGTCGATATGGACGGAGCGGCGCAAACCCTCGGAGATATGCCGGGAGCTGTCGGTGCCGTGGGTGGCGCTGCCGTACTGGCAGAAGCGGGCGATGGAGGGAATGCTCCAGGCGCTGGAGCCGAGAGTACGCTTGGAGAAGGGGCCGGCGCTCTCCCCGCGTCTTCAGGCAATGCTGGAGAAGCGGAGGCTCACGCTCCTGACGAGTACGCCGCAGGACAGGCTCGAAAAGATGCTGTCGAAGGCCCAGGACGCAAGGAAAGCGGAGACCTCAAAGGACGGGAAGCCAGAAGGCCTGCGCAAGAGTGAGAAAACGTAGCAGCAAAGGAGTGTACCTATGAGCTCTCGGGACGAGGATATCGCCCGAAACCGGGCGGCTGTAGTTTTTGCGGTAAGAAGCGGGCAGATAACTGCCGAGGAAGGTGCCCGCCGTCTGGGGGTATCTCGCAAGACCTACTACGAGTGGGAACGCCGGGCTCTTGAGGCGATGACGGAGGCCCTGGAGGACAGGGCCTCCGGAAGACCCGCTTCACCGAAGGATGAAGAGAAGGAACGCCTCCAAAAAGAGATCGCCGAGCTCCAGAACAAGCTCTTCGTTGCCGAGAAGACCGTAGAAGTGCGCGACATGCTGCACGCCTATGAGTTCCAGAACGCCAGCGCGAAGAAAGGCATGCAGGAAAAAAAACAAAAGCGAAGGAAGAAACCATAACTCGTATGCTTGCCCTTACTGAACAGATCAGGGAGAGGACCGGGATGCCCTATCGGGAAATCTGCAGCGCCGTGAGAATGTCCTACCCGAGTTTCATCCGGTGGCGCATGCGGCACAAACAGGATACACCCGTGGTGCGGCAGCCGGGCCCTCCCAAGGTTAAGCTGCCGGATTTTGAACGACTCAACCAGGAGATTGCAGAGCTGTCTCATGGTCAGAGCCGCTCACAGGGCACAGGCGCGTTTTACGCTCGCCATGCATCAAGCCTGTCGAGGCGGGAACTACAGAGCATGGTGGCAATGGCGCGGCATGATCATAATGCCTTCCACCGTCAGAACCTGCGGCGGATCAGCTGGAACGTACCGAACGTCGCATGGTCCATGGACCCCTGCGAATATGAGCAGCACGCCCACACCAGAGCCAAGGTGTATCTGAACCAGATGCAGGATCTTGCTTCCCGCTATAAGTTCACTCCCATGACGGGAGACGTTCCCTGCGGTGAAGAAATCTCCGGCTACCTTGCGGCTACCTTCAATCGCTTCGGGGCGCCACTGTTCCTCAAGCGCGACAACGGTGGCAACCTGAATCATGTAGCGGTCAACAACGTGCTCTCGGACTTCTTTGTGATCCCGGTGAACAGCCTGGTCCATTATCCGCCGTACAACGGCGCGATCGAAGAGGCGCAAACCGAGCTGAAGAACGGGCTCGCCATAAAGCTCTCATGCAGACCCCAATGCCCGTGTGAACACATGGAAGCCTATGCCTCAATGGTCGAGAATGATCTTAATCACCAGCTTCGTCCCTGTTTAAATGGCGGCAATGCCTGCAGGGTGTACTTCAGCGGCAGGAGAACTTTTACCAAATGGGAAAGGAGGGATGCCTATGGTTGGATAACAAACGTGCAGAATGATATACTAAGCAGTGATGGGGTTCAGCCGCAGGCCGCCTGGCGTATCGCCGTCGAGGCCTGGCTGAGGATTAAAGGGTTTATTACTGTCAGCATCAATGGGAAAGTGTTACCCAATTTTCCGTGATTCTGGTATCATAAACTCCTGGCGTGCACAGGGTATAAAGGAAGGATTTTCAACTGAGAAACCTGCGGTTTCTCTTACTCTTCCCTCTATAAGGTGACCACGCAGCAAGCTGCGTGGAATAGCAAGTTTAAGCAATGCATCAGTTATCAATGCTTGATTCTCGGTTTTTCCTCCGGGCAAAGTTCCGATTTTAAACGAAAGAATACGATTTATATTCGTACACTAAAGCCTGAATGGCTTTAGCTGCACAGGTTTAACCCATGTAGGCGCACGGTTTCAGCGGGACTTAAATGATTTTGGAAGAAGGTCTTTTTTATACAACGCGCCATACAATTTTACAATGAGAACTAATGAATCTTCATCAATCTGAGCTTTTTTGTTCAAGAGGGCAGCCGCTTCTTTTTTCAGGTTATATTTTTTATATTTAATATTTTCATCACTCTCTATTTGTTTTAAAACAATAAATAAATAAAATAGATCTTCTTTTTTTTCATCTTCAGAAAAATACACGTTCATTAATGTCTTAATGTCGACATCGTACATTTTTGCGATTTTCATTACAGCATCGGGTGATGGCTTGTCGATTTTTCCTCGTTCTACCATTGATATATAGGAATTATTTTTCAGACCGCCAGATTTGGCGATTTGTGTTTGCGTTTTTTTTAAAACGTTGATCCTTCTTTCTTTCAAATACTCACCGAGTTTATATTTCGCCAAAACGTTTTTTTCGTTATTTATAGTTTTCATAGTCCCGCCTGCATACCAGTATAGTTAAATTCATATTTATATAATTTATATTATATCAAATTTGCTCACAATATTAAATACAATTAATGTGTATTATGATTATTAATTGCAGCACTAAGCCACCGGCTATGCCGATGTGAATAAAAAAAAGGCTTTGCCGCAGTATTTACTAAGTAAATCTAGTTTAACACTTCCCTTTGTCCTGCAAGGTTCAATTTCAAACAGTAGAAAAACAAATGTGACGAGATTAGAGGGGGGCGACTATGACACCCCTTGAATCGATCAGAGCATTTTGTACCGCGTGCGTAGGAAGCCCACATCTCGTGAAGACCTGTGGTGGTGACAGAATTATAGGTAGTCAGAGCACTAATAATGCGATATGTCATTTTTTCCCTTTTCGGCTAGGGACAGGCAGGCCCTCAGTGAAGACCATTCGGCAATTCTGCTTACTATGCATAGGAGGAAAACCGTCCTTGGTGAAAGAATGTACTAGTAAGAAATGCCAAGTATGGCGTTACAGGACGGGGAAAAACCCGAATAGGGCAGGAATCGGTGACGCGAATCGATTAAATAATCCCTCAAAACGTGCTTTGACAGGCATTTTTTGAATAAAATTCGGCTTTGTAGGCGTAGTAACGTAGAAATCAGCTGTAAGGGCATTTTAAGGCTAAAAAGCTCGAACAAGCCCCTTCTCAGCATAGGCAGTAGGCTAACAATGAGTGTTTAGCTGAATAAAAGATCGACCTTCGAGGGATAGGGTAGCTCCCGACAAGGCTGGAATTTCCTGGCCAGCTTTCCCTCGATACTTTTATCCAGGGCGTAATAGGAGACGCCATGAATACGTCGAAAGAGCGCACGAAACGATTTTTAGAAGCACGGCTTGAAGCAGCCTTTGAAGCGGCGGCGGAGAATGAGCATGGCATAAGCATTGAAGAGGTTAAGGATAAAGGAAATGATTTCACATTTTCAATCCGGCGCGAAGTTGTTAGACAGTTCAAAAAAATCCACAAACAAGCGGTTGAAGAGTTCTTTAAATCATTCGATCTTGAATATGCACACGAACTTAGGCGCGACGGTGATGTTTTCCCTATGGTCTGGATGACTAATGACAAGGAGCTATGGTCTGCAATTGGGAATAAAAAATCTATATTCATTCCGCTGCTAAATCATTTATGGAGTAGCAGGATGAACATAAACGACTCTAAAAGACTATCTATTCAGCTAGGTGCTGGCAAAGCTAAAATGACCACTAGGAAAGGTGAACAAGTCACCCGTGATTTTATCTTCATAGAAGGAATCGATTACGAGGATTTGGGGAAAAAAGTAAATGCATCGAAGAGTACGATTTACAACTACATTAGAGCGTTAGTGAAGCAGGGCATCCTGATTCAATTTGGGAAAGATGGCTCACGCGGGAGAATGGTTTATGCAATGGGTTATTTTCTTCCATACAAGACAAGGGATAAAAGCGGTTTCAAGCAATTACCGTTTGTCAATGAGAAAATGAAGCATGCGTTACGAGAGTTCAACGTGTATGAATAGCAATATCAAATTTAGGAATAAATATGATATTTGCTCAAAATAAATTGGACAGGGCTATTTGGGCGGTCAAATTTATTTATTACAAATTGCATTTTCATAAAAGTGCTGATTCTAAAGGGTGCGATTAATGGACCAAAAGAAAGTTGTGGCCGCAGTACACTGACTCACCATGCTCGTTTTGTCTTATGTGACATGTCCCATACTATGCTTTGCTTCGCATACATAGTTAAGATGGTCCATATCAAATAAGACAGCGATTTTTTTAACACCAAAAAATCGCATTCTTTCTTTGGTGGAATCTTTGGATGGGTTTTTAAAGGGCAACAGGTAGCTAGATTCAAATGGCCAAAGAATAAGCTCGCTGTTAGATGACGGCGCGGCATTAAAAAAACGTGGAAACAGTGGGCAGCCTACGGGTCTTCCACCCGATAGGCCAGACGGCAAATCATAAGCCGGGCTGTTGCTGGAGCCCGAAGCACCGGCAATTATTAGAACCGGCGTGAAACCGGTAAAGGGCCCGTCACATTATAGAATTGATTTTAGAAAAGATGAACGGGGAGCGCGTGCAGTGGTGGGATTAGACTACTATGGTTGTCGGGGCAGTTACGTAGCTGCGCAGATAGTTGGCTTTAACAAGTTGAAGAAAGAACTTGGCTCCACGAATCAGGTGGACGAGTTTTTCCAAAAAAAAGATATCAGGGAGTTATTCCGTGACATTCAGAACGGATACGTAAGAAGGGACCATTTTACCGACATGCAAGGTCAAGAATGCATCGAATGAGCATACAATACGAATACTAATGACTAAATTCTATAGTCCATAAAAAGGGGTGATGAGCGAATGGGAAGGGAAATAGGAGATCTCCAAATGGCAATACTCACGATTGCCTACGAGAAGTATAGGCAGGATGCCGCTGCCTACGTGTCTGCCAGAGAGATACTGGTTGAGCATTACGGATTCCCAATAAAGGGAAAGTATGTTGGAGCAGGCAGATGTGCCCCCATTTTTGACAGAAGAGAAATCGGCGTTAAAAGATACATGAGCGCAAGCGTAACCGTCGCCCAGTGTTTTAACAGGCTGACTGCAAAAGGGTTGGTCGAGCGGCGGTATTGCTATGGCATCAGATTAACAGGCGTGGGCGTAAGGCGGGTGAAAGAAATTAATAAGAAATGTCAAAAACCGGTAGATAATTCATTTGGGAATACGCAGACGTGCACACATCATCAAGAAACAGAGCATTCGTCCATTCCCTGATCGATACCGCCTTCTCCTACAACTGTGCACTTTGATTAACGGGAAGCAATTACCAGTTACCTATGAAATATGCAACCGAAAATACTAAGGTCTTCTTAATTCGCGGGTCCATTTCCGTCGCGACGTCCCACTAAATGTTTGCAGTCTTCTATAATCTATCCTTCCCACTTATCAGGCCAAGCTACCTATGCTTCGTATAATGAATACAGCGCAGTCAATCGCGCGTTGTACGAGTTCCGGCGGGGTATTTCGCGGTCCATGCGTGTCAGAGTATTCGCGTCGAAAGGCACCCAAAACATATGCTGCTTGATTAACAGCCTTGTTGTGGTTATTCCAAACCGTGATGACCTCATCAGGTTTCATTATTTTGAGTGGGGCTTTATACTCGCTTTCGAGAGAACGATAAACCTTCGATACACGTTCATGATAGGAGTCTAAATGGTGATCGCCAAGCGATTTTTCCGTATATACTTTTTCTGTAATCGCGTCCACAAGTCCACAAATTGCGGTTACAGCCCCATCAAAATCTCCATCGCGGTATCGTCGAAGCGTTTTGGATATGCCATCTTGCATTCCTTTTTCTAAAATAGATGTTTCCAACTCTACTTGAAGTCGAAGTGGATATACGCCGTCCGAAGAGACGCCCCAGCCAACCCGACCCATGGTGGTTCGAAGTTTGTCGACGACTTCATCGCCTGACATGAGCAAATCTTCCACACATGCTACAACAAAACGATCCCGGGCATCATCGTCCAACTCGTTCACCAATTCATCGATATTGTCCATCAACTGTCCTTTAGAGGCGCCACCACGAAACTTCTGCTGAATGTGCGCCAATTTGTGAATAGGCAAACCTCCCTTACCGACAAGGTCTTTTATCTCGGCGAATGACAAGGCTTCGCGAATAATACCCCGTATGCTACCCCACGCATCTCCGAGTTTGATAGCCATTGAACGCTTTCCCTTTGCCCACGTGACATTTAAGCTCAGGAGACACTATCTATCGAATGTCAGCTGGCTTTTCCAAACTAAGATAAAAGCTACACGATTTTACCCGCAGGATCAGAGAGGTAAAAATGTGATTTTACTGAATTTCCCTCTCGGCCTCGGCAAACGCTTTCATGGCTTCTTTCAAGTCCTCAAGAATCTCTTTCATCAACTCCCGAGGATTACTTGCTTTTGGCCCACTTGTAGTATCCTGTTGCCACTGGATATCGAGGTTTGCTTTATCCCGCGAGATAATTTCCGAATATTTAAATCGCCTAAAACGAGCCGTCTCCTTACGCCGAGCGCGATTGTCAGCCCTGTAGCACTCAATAAAATCCGCCATGTCGGTTGATGTAATCGGATTCCCCCTAAGAGTGAAGTTTTGATCCGAACGCAGATCATACACCCACACTTCCTTCGTTGCAGAAGTCCTCGAGAGCGGTTTTTTGTCAAAGAAAATAACGTTCGCTTTCACTCCTGGCGAATACCAAATGCCGGTTGGAAGTCGTAAAAGCGTATGAACATCACTCTGTTGGAGCAAAGTCCGGCGAATCTTCTCGCCCGCGCCACCTTCAAATAGTACGTTATCCGGCACGACCACTGCGGCGTGCCCGTCTTCCTTGAGCATCGAATAAACGTGCTGGACAAAATTGAGTTGCTTGTTGCTGGTCGTGGCCCAGAAATCCTGACGCTGATAAGAGATCTTGTCTGTCTGATTCCTTCCGCCCTTCCCAATGATGGTGAAGCTGCTCTTCTTGCCAAACGGAGGATTCGTAAGAACCATGTCCACTTGTTCAGACTTCGATTCGAGGCTGTCACGAATCGTAATCACTGGATGTTTGTGGTCGGTGCCAATCCCATGAAGGAAGAGGTTCATCGCACATAAGCGGGCCACGTTCGGGACAAGATCAACACCATGCAATGTCCTCGTCCGTAAATATGTTGCTTCTTTGGCATTCACCGTTCTACTTTTTAGATATTCAAACGCTGCCAACAGAAAGCCGCCCGTGCCGCAGGCAGGATCAGAAATCCGCATCATGGGTTCAGGTCGCATTACCTCGACGATTGCCCGGATCACAGGGCGGGGCGTGAAATACTGTCCAGCTCCGCCACGAACATCATCCGCGTTTTTCGACAGCAAGCCCTCGTAAACTTCACCCTTCACATCCACGTCGAGTTTGGACCAATCCTCACTATCGATCATTTGGATAAGGAGGCGAAGTTTGGCTGGATCATTGATTTTACTTTGCGGTTTCGTAAAAATGAGCCCCATTAAACCCGGCTGCTCACTCAACTTGCGTAAACCCTGATGATACCGCGCCAATAGCTTCGCATTTTCATTTATGTTCTTCAATGCACCCCAAGTGTAGCGCGATGGTATCTTATTCGCTTTAACCTGCGGTTGTTCCCATGCCATTTTCAGAAACAGGAGATAGGTGATCTGCTCAGTATAATCCATGAACGCAAGCCCATCATCTTTGAGGACATGGGCATAGTTCCAGACCTTCTGAACGAGGGCATTGCTTTTCTGATTCATGATCTTAAGTACCTTTCTTTCAGACTGCCTGGGCTTCGGACGCGAGACGTTGAGCCCATTGCTGTGGCCGGCTGCGGAGGCACTCACTAGCAGTCGCTGAGAACTCTGCCTCAAACTTCACCATCTCCCGCAATTTCAGCATTTGTTGTCGGATAGCCTCTTTCTTTGTTGCCGATGGGCTCTTTGACATCTCGTCCATCAAGTTCTGACAACGGTTTACTTCACGGACACATCTTGACCAGACATCGCGCCGTGCTTCCATCAAAGGTTCATGTTCGCGGAGTTTGTATCGTTTGATAGATTCCTCTACACGAGCCGTGTTCCACGCGTCCAGGTCTGGAAGTGCTTTCACATCTCCATTTTCATCGAAGCTTAGAAGAACCGGGTCCTCAGGTCGGGTTGGGTCGAGCAGGTAAGGAAACTCGTCTTCAATGTTCCGGTCTACGGCGCTTGCCCGATGGGTTCCAACGCGCAGTGGGAAGAATGCTCCCTTCTTACGATTGCCAACATTGCCGCAAATGCGGAAATTACGCCAATCAAACGCCAACCACCAATAGCCTTCACCGCGTTCGCTACCATCGAGATTCTTCGCGGCCTTCTTAGGACGATAATGCTCAACATCCCAATGACTAAAGCTGTCACGCGCCTCTGAGAACCAGCACTTACCATTGGAAAGTGCTAGAAGCCAAGGTTTTAACTCACTCCACACAGCACTATTGTGATCTATAATCTCATCACGCTCAGCCTTTGTCGTTGCAGCATCCAATTGCTCGGAAAGAGCCTGTGCCCTCTTACGCCACACTTCATCGGGTTCTTTCCCATCGAGATTGATAAATCTCATTTCTTAGCTTTCTTACTTATAATTTCGTCGAGAATTTCGTCGGCTATTTTTTCTTGCTTTTCCTGCTCTTTTACTGACAGAACTGGTTTGCGAAACTCGGGGTGTCGCGCCATCGCTCTTAAGAACTGTCCATAGTCAGGATCGCGAAACTCTCGGCCAAACCCTAGTTCGGCTAGTTCTTGAGATAATTTATTAAACTCTGCATCTTCCTTATTGTTACGCTTATCACCCCATGCCAGCAACCGCGCCCGCTCGTCTAACTTTTTCTGAATCTCTGTTCCGACTGCACTGCGCAGCCCAAACATGTTACGCAGTATTCCCTGTACCCCCATTCCAACCGGGTCTTCTTCTGGCTCGAGGCTGGCCACTTTGCCACTCTCTTCATTCCGCTCTAGAATCGCGACTTGATTACGTCGCAGGTTTGTGAGCACGAGTGGATCGTGAGTGGCAATAAGAAGATGGCTGTTCTTTCCAGTATCTGCATGTTTGCGCAGGATATTCAGGTATTCTATTCCCCATGCTGGATTTAAATGAGTATCCGGTTCATCGAGAAGAAAAAGAGAATCCTCATCTCGCGTGAAGCGCAGCATTCCCACCACGGTTAGCAATTGCTGCTCACCCTCGCTCAACTCTCGAAAAGTGAGCGCCCCGGCGTGGCGGACTTGTACGCGAATTCGCGTTTCATGAATCAAGTCGGACATGAAAGTGCTTTCCAGAAGCTTGAAGAACTCTACGGCCTTGAAAGCTTCTTTCTCAATCGTTTTCTGATGACCTGTCTTCCTTTGCATTGCAGCCAACGATTCGCGCGCCAGTTTTCTCAGTTGTTTTACGTCACGCAGATAAAGGTAGAGAAACTCCGTGTTCTCCATTTGATCAAAACTATGTTGAATTCGTCCAGGCAGCCTGAGGGGTGCCAGCGAACAGTCGTAAACACATGATAGAAAATCCTTCACGACTCCTCCGGCATACCAAAAACGCGGGTCTCCATCTTCGCGACGTTTTTGACTCTTTGCCCAATGAGGACGCTTAAGCACGAAGAGTGCGCTTTCCAGCCCTTCTATCCATGGATACTCACTCAGAAATTCAGTGACGTCCGGGTCTTCTGTCATAAAAAATGCTAAAAGTGCAAAGTGCGAATGAATTGGTTTTGCGTAAAAAAGTGGACGTAGAGGAATAACGTTGCCCTGTAGTAATTCGTCACGAAACTCAAGTTGCGGTTGGAAAAAGTGGTGCTCCATCCGATTGCTGACGCCCGAGTAATAAGTTACGACATAACGCGGTAAGTAATTCCTGAGGTCCTTCTTGGCAATGCGATCTTCAACGCCTTTTTCGACTACGAAGAAGGAAAACGCGTTAATAGGTTCCCCCTCTTTCGATGTGAAGGGCTCTGGAGATGTTGCGCTACCTGTACTTTCATCTTGCAGAGGTGGGTTCCAAATACGCACTTTGACATCACCACCGCGAAGAGTGTACCGAAGATCGTAACCGAAATCCGTTGTTGCCTTCCCCCTGAAGAGATCACGAAAAATGATAACCAGCGCCTCGAATAGGTTGCTCTTCCCGGAACCGTTTCTACCCAAAAGCACGGTTACAGGCTCCTGGCTGGTTTCGTTAAAGTCTGATACGAATCCATTCAGATTCTTAAAACGGTCAATTTTTAAGTAGTCGAGTCTCATCGTAAGACCCTCAATAGTATCTGTCCCGAGGCTCTACGCTCCTCAGCGACTTTTGCCGGATGGTTTGTAAGCGTGCGCAACTCGGCAAAGAAATTATCTATGGACTCTTGCGAATAGCCGGATGTGTGGAATAGTTCTTCCGGCGTCATCGGATCGCCATTCTCCTGTAACACAGTGAGCAGCGGTCGACGAATGATGCCTTTCTTTGAGGATCTAGGCTTCGGCATACCCTTTCCTTTCGGCTTCCTCGTGTCGGCTTCGCGAGCAGCGCGGATGCGTTCCATCAACGCGGACGCGGGTTCGTCATTTGGGTCTTGGGGTACTAAGTGGCCAGCAAAAGCCTCATTAAGGAGAGTCCGGCGTGCGGATAGCGAGCGATCAAATTGCTGCTTCAGCACCTCTTCTAACCTGTCAGCTGCTGAAAGACGATGTTCAACTTCGCGAATGATTTCGATCTGCTCGGCAAGGGGCGGCAGTGGAAGCGCGATGCTCGAAAAGCGAGAAAGGCTGACCTTCTGCTGTGCCACGCCCATAGTAATTTCACGGATTTGATCGCGACCATGCTTGGAATTGATAAAATGGACAAAGATAGGCTTTACAGTTCCAAGTAATGGAGAGAGTTGCAAACGAATGCAGTCAGCTGTAATAATCGCTGTTGGTGCATTTTCTGGATACAAGCATGCATCACCTGGTGGATCGCCCATCTTGGCAATTAGAATGTCACCCCCTGTAACTTGGTGCGCGACGAGTTCCTGGGCCTTCTTTTGTGAGATGAAACGTGTATCTTCGCCAAAAAAACCCGCCGTCCGAATATTTCGCACGAAAATCAACGGAACTCCAGAATCTCTGTAATCTGAAACCTTAAGATTACTTCCGAACGGGCCAATAGCTAGTGAATACCTATTGCCTGAAGACAGTTGTTCGGGGGATATCCATGTCCACCCTTCGGGAAGCGCTGACAAGTCAGCAATTTTCGGCTCATTGGGTTCAGGGTATCGTGATTTCCAATTGTCATCTTTTGGGACTTTGCCAGCTGAGCTGCGTCGGTTCAACTCGGCTTCTTCCCATAGGTGGCGACGGGCGGCAAGCAACCGACGCAACAAAGTATCTCCTGATTCGAGCTTTGCTTTTTCATTCTTCTGTTGGACTTCCCGCCAGTCGCGAGTTAGCTCACCAGTGACTGCAGCCTGCAGAACAGCGGCTCTATAACGCAAAAGCCGCTCTCGGCCTCGACGCGCTGCCATTTCCGCGCGGCTTACTGCTGACAATGCGGCTGTTAGCTTAGCTACTATTCTCTCCTGTTCCTTCGCAGGAGGAAGAAGAATTGATTGATCTCGTACATCGCGATCACGTACCGCTGGATAGCTAGTACCGGTCTGAAGTTTATGCAGAGGCTGTAAAAAATTCTCCGACAAAACCTGAAAAAATAAGAATTGCGAAGACACTCCTTCAGCAGCGCGGATAACTGTAAAGCCAGTCGATGCAACCGGGTTGGGATATTCACGTTCCACACGGGCAATCTTTCGAAGGTACGTCCGAACCGTGGAAAACAGAATATCGTCTTTACGTACAGCTTGCCGGGCGCGACTTGGCGCATTTCGTCCCGTTACTGTTTTTGTCTCGGCAATCCGATTGGCTTCATTATCGATACCGCCTATATCGAAGTAAGTGAACTCCGCATCAGGCGTGTCTCCCGGCTGGATAGTCTCGACTGGAATGCAGACTTCACCGAGCTTCGTTTTCACCCATCCCTTTGGCAGTTCTTCGGACATTGATCAACACCGGTTTCCGCTGACGTTGATTTATTTCCTGGCATCAGCGACCATTATTTCGCATTCTCTCAGGAGGACACTGCTACACGGTATCGCAATTAAAAATGCAATTGGATATTAATATACTCGATATATGTCGTTAAATCAAATTGGCTGTGCAGGAAATGGAACATCGAAATCCCTCAACGAGTTGATTACTGAATGCGTTCCGATAATCCAAAATCAGCGCCGGCGCACGGCTTTTTTGAGTGTCCTGTGGTGGAGCGAGGGGTTGACCAATTCGCTGTTTCGGCCAACCCCTCGCCAATACAGTACATCAAGGTGGACACGAGCAAATGCACTGGACGAAGCAAGTCGGGTCGCAGCATCTTGATAAGCTTGACTCGCTTCAGGTGTCACATATTTGACGCCTTTCCAAGGTGGCAAATTCTTAATACCGTAATTCTTACGAATGGCTTTAGCTGCGTAGCTGTCTAGGGGAACCTCAAGCCACTTCTCTATTTGTTGGAAGGCAAAATGCCGGGACAGGTAGCGGTTGTATAGCACATCACGCAGAAAAAGGTTCAAAGCCTTTCGGGCTGCGCCCCAATGCCTAGCTCCTTTTGGAAAGGAGAACTTAAGACGGTCTGTGTGGGCGTCGAGAACAGCTTTGAACTGCTGTTCAGTAGTGACCGAGAACTTAAACAGATCGATTGCCTTTAGAAAACGCCGGGCTGCGGTGAGGACACCCCTGCTTCCCTGATTTCGTAGGGCAGATGGGCCTACAGCGCCCTCTGCTGTACGATATTGAAGCAGCTTAATCAATTCTTCGTTCATCTCTTCCGCCTGTTGCAATCCGCGTGAAAGCTGTAATTAGACCAATTTGTGACCATTGCGCAATTACAGAGTGAGGCTCCAATTGTTCTCATAGCGGGCTAGTGGTTCCCTCATGAGTTTTGCCCAAGACAAGTCCCTCATATGTGGATTCTTTCTGTTGGGACCCGGGTTATTTGCGTACTGCTTGGCTACGGGGAAAGGAATTACCCATGATCTTAGTGGGCCAGCCTTCTGCTGAAACACGAGCACCAGCCAATCACAGTCTTTGCGTTCGTCAAAACTGAACCACTTACTCGTCCTCCATCCCGCGCTTTCGCTTCGAGTCTTGACACTAATGCGAGCGAGGCCACGACCCGTCTCCACTGCGAGATCATAACCAGACCAACCGTCAGGCATTTTTGTAGCAGGCTTTCCAGCAAAGGTGAATTGGCTGAGGGCAAAGTGCTCCCCAGCGTCCCCGAGCATCTTCGTTGTGACTTGCAGCGAAAATTCTTTACCGTTGGATACGTGGATTCGAGCCATCAACTATTTCTCGTGTTTATCTGCCTGCTTTTGCTTCTGTTGTTGAATATTATTTCGTCTGATCCGATCTAGTAGTACAGATGCCGATTCGTCATTCGGATCTTGCGGCACAAGTTCACCGCGAAAAGCCTTAGCGAGGATTGATTGCGTAATCTTATCCACGTGCACTTTGCCCTTGGCATAACGGACTTCGATTTGGTTAGCAAACGCGAATAGTGCTTCTACTCGGCGGACAATTTCTTTTTGCTCTTTAAGTGGTGGCAACGGCGCGCGAAAGTCTCGAATCTCGATAAGATGAAGGTCAGGCGTTCCAATTCCACTTACTCGTTCACGAGCTTGGTTAAAAACAATGTCCGAATTCATCACTAACTCAGCATAAGCACTAGAGAAGAACGGCGTGACTGGCTTAATCAGTGCAAGACTGACAAAAATGCTAAAAGGGTAATTACGGTCATTAATAGCGGCGTATCCGAATGTCGCGCCAACTTTTGTATAGAGAATATCCCCTTTCTCTGGGTTGCACCGCGCGTTTATCCATCTGTGCTCTTCCTCGCTTATAAATTTAATATCGTCATCACGGACCAAGAATGGTCGGACGTTTTTCACCGATAGGAAAGGCACGCCTCTGACCTTGTACTGCGGGGTCTTATGAGTTCCATCTGTAATAAGATGGCATAACTCTTCAAGTCGAAAGTAACCCCAACTTTCAGGAATTGCCGGCAAATCTCCAACTACATTTCGCGACCGTTCATTTGAATCTGGATGCTTAGGCTTTCGCTTGCCCACAGCAAAAGACTGCCTACATTCCTCGCTATACCTTCTCTGGCGCTGAGTTTTAATCTTTGCGAAAAGTTCTGAGGCTGATTCGACGATTTGATTCTCCTCTCGCCAATCAGCAGTTAGGCGGCCCGAACAAGCGGCGGCGAGCACGGCTTGGCGAAAACGTTTAAGGATACCCGGAATCTTGCTCAGCCGCTGCTTGCAAGTGTGGACTTTACCTAACAGCGCCTCCACCTTCATCATGATACGACGCTGTTCATTAAGTGGCGCGAGCGGGACCTCAAGATTCCAGAAAATTTCAGGATCGACATGTGGGATGCCTGTACCGCGAGTATTTGAGTTAATCGTCTGAAATTGGCTTGTTAGGAAATACCGAAGGTAGTTGGATTCTACCATCTTCGGAGTTAAGGCCATGATGGTCGATCCAATTGCGCCCGTTATACCAGTACCGACCCAGCCACTTCGCGCTCCATCCCAAACGACAAATAAATCGTTCTTTGTGGCGACTTTTGACGATATCTTTTCCGCGAACTGGCGGACCTCTCCTTTTTCGATTGCGTGAATATCCAGGTAGGGAACGAAATTACCAGCTGGGCTTGTACGCAACACTTTAGGTTTTTTTCCTTTTTGAGCGCTCACAACTTCTGCAAGTCTTGTTGCAACCCACCCGTTCTGAAGTTTGTCACTCACTTCGCTACACCCTCTTCCTTCTCAATTAGCGCCACAATCTCTCGCAAATCATCTACAACCGCCTCAAGTTCGGTAATTGCTTCCCCTGCTAAATCTTGCGGTTCGGGCAGTTCATCGCTGTCTTCGAACGATTCATCCTTGAGCCAGATGATGTCGAGCTTGTAATCGCGTTCCTTGATCTCATCAAGCGAAAACTTCCGGAAGCGGCCTTCTTCACCTAGGTCTTTCCTTTTGCTCTGCCCATTCGGGTCTTTCCCATAACACTTTTCAAACTCAGCAAAATGCTTCGGCAAAAGAGGTCGGTCCTTCTTCGTAATACCCGGCACGTTAGATCGTGCATCAAATATCCAGACGTTCTCTGTCGGCAGACCTTTCTGGAAGAAAATTACATTCGCTTTCACGCCCTGGCTGTATGGCGTAAACGTACCGCGTGGCAAACGGAGGACCGTGTGAAGATTGCAGTCGTTCATCAAAATCCTAAACACTTCTCCTGCTTTGCCTTCAAACAGACAATTATCAGGCAGCACCATAGCAGCCCGACCGCTGGGTTTGAGCGTGTTCATCACATGCTGGACAAAGTTAAGCTGCTTGTTGCTCGTCTCGATGGTAAAGTCGCCACGTTCCGGGGCCTGATTCGCGCCTTTTGTGCCAAAAGGCGGATTTGTCAGAATAGAGTTATACAGTTCTTCCCTGTTTGGTTCATAAATCGTGTCGCCCAGATAAATCTTTGCCTCTATCCCATGCAGGAAGAGATTCATGAGCGCAAGCCTGCGAGGTCGCGGGACGAGGTCTTGGCCATAATAAGTCGCCGTTTTGATCCTCTTAATGTCCTTTCGCTCAATCGCGCCGCCTTTTGTCTGTTCCATTAACCATTCATACGCACAGACAAGAAAGCCGCCCGTGCCGCAAGCAGGGTCGCAGATCGTGAAGTCGCGGGAATCGCGGGGATCGGGCTTCATGATGCGGACAATGGACTGGATCAGGACACGCGGGGTGAAGTACTGACCTGCACCTTTCTTCCCTTCGCTCGCCGCTCTTTCGAGCAAGCCCTCGAATGCCGCACCCTTCACATCGATATCCATCTCGGACCAGTGCTCCTCGTCGATCATATTAATGACCCGTTTGAGATTCACCGGATTGTTGAAGCGCGGCATAGACTGAGCGAAGATATCTCCAAGTATTCCTTTTGCTTCGCGGAGCTTGCGCAGAATATCCGAATAGCGATCAGTCAGCTTTGTTCCTGAGAGGTCTTTCAAGCTGTCCCAATCACAGTCTTTCGGCACTTCAACAGCTTTCTCATCCGCCATTTTTAGGAAAAGCAGATATGTCAGCTGTTCTATGTAATCGCCGTAATCTATTCCATCATGGCGAAGGGTGTGACAGAAACCCCAAAGTTTGTTGACAATATCAGACATGCAATTCCTTTCAATCCTCCCTTACCCAGCCCTCACCCACGAGGGGCGAGGGTACTAATGAGGAGGGGCAAATTTATGCCGCTACAGCCGCATTGATCTCAGCAAGGAATGCGGCTAGTTCTTTATCAAATACCTTTTGCGCTTCACCTAAGCCACCACGCTGTTCAAATATCGGCATATATTTCAAATCATCCATGTCTATCGTAAGGTTCTTAATCAAATGCTCTCGAATAAAGCCGAGCCATTTCTTCTGCTCATCATTAAACTTCTCGCCCGTCGTCACCTTCTTCATGGCTTTATCCACCCGCTCTTCAGCAGTGAGAATCGGCTCCTGCTCCTTCGCGGCGTGCTTGACCATGGAAATGATGTCCACGAGAGGCTTTTTATAAACGAACTTATGCGCTTTTTCAAGATCGTCAGGCGGGAACTTGTTCTGCTTCAGCTTTTCCACGAGTTCATTCAGCACGGCAGTTTTCCAGTCCTTCGGTCGCTCAAGCAGAATGCGTATTGCCTCGATGTGCTCGGGATTCTTTTTGACGAATTCAGAGAATGCGACGAGATAATCCTCGGGCTTTTGATATTCTGCCCCTCGTTTGATCATTACTTCCGATGTAACCGTGTCCTTTACCTCGTATCCGATAAGAAATGAACGTTTTGCTCGGGGATAATTCAGCAACAAGTCCTGAAAGTCTTTATCTCGCAGTAGCTTCATTGTCTTCGTGAAATCTTTTTTGATCTTGTCAGCCAACTCGGAAGCGAACCTTCCCACATCGCCATCCGGGATGTGGATGGCAAACTTCTCCCGAGCTTCGCCGCTCATCTCCTTCTCAATGCGCCGAAGACGCTTCACCAGAACGTTGACATGGTATTGACGATCAATATTCTGGTAAATATTTTCTATTACTTGCTGGAGCGTGAGTGATTCTTTCTGGAGAGTGACCTCGAAATCCGTCGTATTTTTGAAATACTCGATAAGGCTTCCATTGAAGCAGTCAAAGATCACAAACTTGGATTTATTGATCGCGTCACATGTGCGAGTTCCACGCCCAAGCATCTGAACCCAGAGAATGCGCGACTTGACAGGACGCAGAAATACAATAAATTCAAGGCTCGGGATATCTACGCCCGTTGAGAGCATATCCACAGTAACCACGACCTTCGGGTTCGGACGGTTCCTGAATTCCCGGATTTTCTGGAGCGGCCTGTCCACGCTCTTGCTTCCCGTGATCTTCTGAACAAAATCATCACCCTTTCGGAACACTTCCCGGCAGGTTTGGACCAATTGATCTGCATGCGAAGTGAACGGCAAGTCATTAACCGCGAAGATGAGAGTTTTGGGGAATCGGCCTGTCTCTTCTTCGTGCTTGCGTGCATACTCTGCTATTTCCTTGATGATCTTCTTGTTGCTATCAGGCGAAGTTATCTTTTGCTCTATATCAGTAGAGGCAAACGCACGCTCATCCTCAAGGGTATCGTGAAGAACCCTGCCGGTGCTTGTGTCAACAAGGCCGACCTGCTCGCCCTCTTTAAGAAATGCGCCTTTCATCCGGACATTTGAATTGATCTTGACTGGTTCATAATCTACGAGATAGCCATCAAGTATGGCCTGTTCTGTTGAATACCGATAAACAACCTCCCGGAAATACGCAAGTGTATGCAAGGCCGGTGTTGCGGTAAGACCGATCTTTATTGCGTCAAAATGGTCCAGAACAGCACGCCAGGTTGCTGTTTCCGATGCCGTATAACCCCGGTGACACTCGTCAGCAATGATCACATCAAAGGCATGAATCGGGATGTCCAGTTTTTCGGCGTCGCCCTCATCGTCAGGATCGCCCCCGCCTTGGGGAAAAGCGCTTTCCCACCCGAAAAGATTGACACACATCCTTTGGATGGTGGAAACATAGACAAATGTATGAGCTGGTTTTGGAGAAGTCAAATATGATGCAGGCAGAATCTTGGGGTCGAACGGCTTGTCATCATCAAAGTCTTCGCGATGAAATTTCTGACTGAACACTTCATATTCTTGGATAAACTTATTGCTCTTTGGCGTGTTGAAGGCTGCAAAAGCGCTGACCGCCTGCGCAGCCAGTGCCCGCCGATCCACGAGAAAGAGAATGCGCTTCGCCGTGTTTGATTCCAGCAGCCGGTAGATTCCGGCAATAGTGGTGTAAGTCTTGCCGGTGCCCGTAGCCATGGCAAGGAGCATAGTCCGCTTGCCCTGGACGATGGCGGACTCGACCGAGGAAATGGCGTCTTTCTGGTAGTAACGAAGCTTTTCTATATTGTTGGGATTCGATTGGAGCCACGCGGCACCGGCTGCTTTATCCCTATGAAACAGTTCTTCCAGTGCATCGGCAGTATGAAAATCGGCAATCTGGCGGGAGAGGTTTAGTTCATCGCGGATATCGATATGGTAAATCAGCTCGCCGTTCGTGGAGTAAAGAAAAGGGACGTGATAGCCGTTCCATTTACCGCATCCGCCAAAAGCGCCCCGAGAATAGCGCTTCGCCTGCTCCAGGACGTTTTGCGGATCTACGCCGACCTTCTTCGCCTCGATAATTCCAAGCAGCTTTCCGCTAACAAAAAGCGCATAATCCGCCGGACCGTTCGCAGTCGGATATTCCTCCACAGCGTGGCATTTCAGTTTAGAAGTATCCAGACCATCGCGGTACTTGATTATTGACCAAGTAGGAGTAAGCGCCTTGAGCTTTGTATTGATCCTGTCCCGTCTTGTCTTCCACTCGAGTTCTTCTCCCATCGACATTTTTCCCTTAGATATTGTTACGACCACTTGACCATTGCCGCATTAGCTACAAATATTACCAGAGGCCACAGAGAGTTCAAGGAGGAGTAAACTATTGCGATCGCCAACAGAATAGCATAGAAGGCCGGCTTAAGTCCAGCGGACAAGCTGCCAGTAGTATGCAGAGCAAGACAAATCACAATAATAAAGGGGCTTAGAGTTCGGATTGCACGTCCGGGATGAGGAAGGGCTTAGCTGATAATCGACAAGATCAATTTTTTACACAGGATAGGAAGATTATTAGCTTTCCTTTTCTTCATTATTATAAAAACGTTGGTTTATTATATGCAAATAGTTAATCATAAAAGGCTGTACTTTTAATGATATAATAGTTATAATATAATTAGTTATAAAGCCTATTTATTTAATTAGGAGGTTTTATGCGTGGTAACCGAAAAAAGACGATTGGGTATTTGCGAGTCAGTACTCAGGATCAAGACCTTGAAAAGAACAAGGCTGATATTTTAAAGCTCGCCAACAGCAAAGATCTCGGCAAAGTAGAATGGGTAGAGGAGAAGGTAAGCGGAACGTTAGATTGGAAAAAGCGTAAAATCGGTGAAGTGCTTAATACACTGAAATCTGGCGATACCATAATCGTGTCCGAGCTGTCGCGCCTCGGAAGGTCCACGTTGCAGATATTAGAGATCATGAAGATCGTCAAGGAGAAAGGCATAGCTGTCTTTGCCGTTAAGGGCGGTTGGTCACTGAATGGGTCAATGGAGTCAAAGATCGTCCTAACCATGCTGGCGATGGTAGCAGAGATCGAGCGTGACCTTATCAGTGAGCGTACAAAAGAGGCGTTGCGAGCCCGAAAAGCGGCTGGAGTGATACTCGGTCGTCCGAAAGGGCCAGGCAAGTCGAAGCTCGATTCGTTCAGCGAAGAGATAATCGCTCTTTTGCGAAATGGATCCACACAGAGGTATGTGGCAAAGCGCTATAACACTACGCCTGCAAATTTAAATATTTGGCTCCTCAAGCGCAAAGTCGACTATTCTCCCGTTTTATATCCTGTGCCTGCGGCAAAAACTGACTATGTGAAAAAATAATTTGAAATTTCGAAAATAACTCAGGTCAATCTTATATAACATGTCAGCAGCTAATATTATTAACCTGAGAGGAGATTCAAAATCATGATAATACAGCCTCTCTATCAATTACGGCAAGATTCAAGCACACCGCCTTCAATAGAAAAGCTCAGGTTCGCGCCCATAATCCGCGTAAGCACCGAAAAACAGAAGGATAAGGGCGAATCTCTACGGACACAGCACACCCTGATTGAATATTATGTTAATGCGTTAAACGGAATTATTCCAGAGGACTGCTGGAAATATTGTGGACAGGAGCATGCCACACCGGATCAGGAGCGGCGATTGCTCGATTCGTTGCTCGCCGATACCAGTAAGGGAATATTTGATGCAGTTATCGTATGTGATTTGAGTCGCTGGAGCAGAGACAGCAAAAAGAACCTTGAAGGTTTGGACATACTCAAACAAAATCACATTCGATTTTTCGTGGGGATGACTGAATACGATCCGTACAATCCTGAACATATGGTGATGCTTCAGATGATGGCCGCGCAGAATCAGTATCAAGCGAGCTCACAGACGCTGAAGAGCATAATAAATCGTATTCATAGGGCGAAGCGTGGTATTCCCACAAACGGTAAGCTGCCATATGGCAGAACATTCAATAAAAAAACAAACGAGTGGAACATTAACGACGAGGCGGCGAGTAAAATACAACGGGCGGCAAACGAATACCTTCACGGCAAAAGTCTAGTCAAAATTGCCAAAACCCTTGATATGAATGCATCCAACCTGTGGAAGATTCTCACAAGACGTTCAGGTGACACATGGTCGATCCGGTTCAAGAGCACAAAATTAAATATTGACGAAACCGTAGCGGTCACGATTCCACCCCTGCTATCTGCGGAAACGATTGATAAAATACTGCGCAGAAGAGACGCCAACAAGACCTATACGCATGGCCAGATAAAGCATCGATATCTTTTGAGCAGGATGGTTTTCTGCGCTGAGTGCGGATATGCCATGTTCGGTCAGACCAATCATGGTAATCGACGTTACTACCGGCATTTTCGTTATGGCAAGCGACCATGTGATGCGAGTATATGGGTTCCGGCAGCTGAGCTTGAAAATTCCGTAGTAATGAATATCTTCCATACGTTCGGTGACAAGAGAGCTATTGAAAAATCGATAGAAGCGGCATTTCCTAAGGCAGCTGAAACACCTGCCCTTGAGAACAAGTTGGCGCACTTCAACAAGGAGCAGGCGTCAGTCCGCGATTCAATCAATCGGATTGTGAAGGCGATAGCAAGGGGCACTATTACCGATGTCGCCGCTGATGCAGAAATGGCTGCGCTCAATGAGCGTGCTTCCATCCTGTCTAAGGAAATAGATATACTTCGGACCAAACTTGGCAGCTTACCATCTAGGAAGGAAATCAGCGTGCAGGCGCGGAGAATGCATCAATTAACACGATTGCGCGCTCTGGATCATTGGTACAGAAGCCCCGAGTACTTTGCCGAAATGTCCTATGATAGTAAGAGATACCTCGTTGAGCAGGCATTCTCCGGAAAAGACGTTGAGGGCAAAAGATTCGGGGTATATGTGAAGCGGGCAACAGATGATAAGGCAAAGTGGACCTATAGTGTGAAGGGTATCCTCTCTGATCAAATACTGGGATTTCTACCCATAAGTAAACAGGAAGAAGATTATCTCCTCAGGAGGTTCAATCCCGAAACCGATCTTTTGCCAGAGGATTTTGCAACGCATGAAACAAAATATTCATTGTCTTTACAAAACAAGCTACCTTCTACAATGATCACCGTTCCGGCGGTCAATCGTAAGAAAGAAGCAAACGATATAAGAAAGCTCATCACATGCAGTATGAAAACGTAAATACCCCTGTGTTTTGGTGGCGGATAAATCGTCGGAAGGTGATCTACGGACAGCCACGATGTCAGATAGTCACAATAGAACGGAAATTATTTGTGGACAAGGGCGTGAAGATTATCAAAGGGCATGCATTGTTCTGAACTGCACCCCTGTGTTTGGACAGTCAGGTTAGAGAAACCAGGCAGGAGGTTTCCTCTTGATTGATCGTTTGACGGACTTTTTAGCCTTTCGCGGTTGAAGTCGCCTCTCAAATTTGCCCCAGGATCGATTTTCCCGGGGATGTCCATGTCCTGATACCCCCTGCAAGGTCGCCTAAAATTCATTCGGGAGCATATAGTCGAGCAAGGCGTGCAGCCGTTTCTGATTATACACGTTCTCGATAAAATAAGGAATTCGTCTCTGAACATCGTCCAGCGTGCGATATTCCCAGAGATAGACCTCCTCGGTTTTAAGGGTCTTCATAAAGTTCTCGGCAAAGGCATTATCATATGGGTTGCCTTTCCGGGACATGCTGATGTTGATTTCGTGGTTTTTGAGTACCCAACGTAGTCATGTGCTGCGTATTGCACGCCTTGGTCCGAGTGATGGATCAGCCCGTAACGCGGATTCCGTGCTGCAATGACCATCTGAAGCGCCGCAAGGCTTAAATCCCTATCGAGAGATCGGGATACGGCATATCCAATCCCCTTCCGCAAGTACAGGTCCAGAATGACGGCAAGGTACGATCCGGGCGATGATGGCCTGCTCTTCAGGAGAGAGCTCCCGGCGTTTCGGCTTGTAGTAGTAACTGCTTCGAGGGAGATTCATGAGTTCGCACACCCTCGTGATGGTTTCGATAAGGTCTCGGTTGTCGGTAATGAACTTCCTTTTTTCTGGGACTGTTCGAAGCTCTGGTGCAGAGCTCTTTTTAAAAGCTCAACCTCCAGATGGGCTTTTCCAAGTGCTGCTCTAATTGGCGAATCCGTTCTTCCTGGGCAGCTTCCCGGGCTGAATCGGCTTCAAAGCTGTTTTTAAGATATTGCCGTCTCCAATGATACAAAAGATCGGAAGAAATGCTATGTTTCCGGCAGATCTGGGCTGCGGTGGCGGCACCGCTCAGATATTCTTCAACGACCTGACGTTTGAACTCGATGCAGCAACTTCTCTGTTTTCTCATGGCAAGATCCTTTCTGCCCGTCCCAGGCCGGGGGGATCCTGCCTGACAGTCTAACACAAATTGTCTAAACGGAGGGGGTCAGTTCATACGCCAGTGCGTTATTACTTGTATTACAATTATCAGCATGTATTACAATTATCAGCATGTATTACAATTATCAGCATGTATTCTTGTTGAATATTTATTTTATAAATTATGCTTGCATCCTTTTATTATTAGTGTTATATTATTACATTGGCGTTTAGTCAGGTTTCAAAAAAGGGCGCCTTTCCTTTTTAATTAAAATAAAAAGGAGGTGATATTTATTTAAAATAAAAAAAGCCACGGCGGAAGATCAATGGTTTTGGAACATGAGAGGACTTTCCAGATCAGGCAATTGTCCAGTAGATTATTTTCGCCGTTGCAACGGGCATAATAAATAAAACAGCCTGGGTTAATGGATGTTGAAGGTCAGAATCGGCAAATGCTATGGAAATGACTGACCGCGAGAATTTGTCAATGTCATAATAAAAGAAAGGAAAAAACACATGGAGTTTCAACAAAACTGCCCCGCCTGCGGGAAAGTTATTTTCATAGATGATGCTAAAAGTCTCGAATGTCAGGTCCATCCCGTTTGCGGCGGTAGCATGTTCGTTTGCTTTCATTGTTACAAGACATTGAAGCTGACGTTATGCGTGAACTGCGAACAAGTGGTAGCCATTAAAGAAGCAAAAAGATGTCACTTCTCGAAGACATATAGCGACCATTACGAAGAAGATAGCCCCGAACATGTCTGCAAGCAGTGCTACGAGACAATCAAAGTCAAGGGCACATACAGCTTTGAAAGTTATAACTATTGTGAGAAATGGTACGCTACCTACAATGGCGTTATAGTTTTTAAGCTGAAGAGAAAAGATGACCTTTAAAGGCATCGACGTATCACTATGCAACCTCGGCAACTTGCCATTGTTACACGCCAAGTATGGATGTCATCACTTGACGGGGGTAAAAAAAGGCTGCAGGTTCCGCTATCCATGGTCTTTTTAAAGATGCATTGTATTGTTTTTTATTTTTTTATGTGATCCTCCCCCGGCTGGAGCCGGGGGTATCTTTAAAGTTACGAGCAGGCTTGGCGTCCTTCGGACGAGCCGCTGCATCTCCAGGCAGGAGTCTGGAGTTTTATGCGGCTGAATAAGGAAGGATTCATTTATGAGTGACAACATTCGTCGAATATCAGTTGTATTAGACCTGAATGATCCTATCGATAAGCAAATAGCAATAAAATTGAAAAAAAGCCGATCAGGTAAGATGTCTGATCATGTACGCGCCGCCCTCGCCAATTATTATCGTATTGATATGAGTGGCAATAATATAAATATTGCTCAAAATGGCACAGCCGCCAGAACACCACCAAATATAACCAGTGTGTCTACAAGCATAGCGAAAGCCTCTTTTTCTGATGAACCTCGTCCAGAAGGACAACCTTCTAATAAGGACACAGTGGATGATAATGGCCAATTGATGAACCTTGTCTATTGAGCCTCTTATAGCACCGGAATAAAATGGTTTTGGAGGGCAACTTGAAGTCGAATGCTGGGGAAATAAAAGATAAATTAATTTTAGCACCCAGAACTTTATCAGTAATCAAACACCTAAGTTATGGGCCATCTACCCATGACTCCCTTAGAAATGCGGCATTCGCGCGGTATCCCGATCTGGATTATACAAAATTTTTGCCGAAGGGTAGACTGTTGAATAATGATGGCAACAACAACTTCATTAGCCGTCAACAGATAAAAGAAAAATTAACGAAACTGGAAAATAATAAAATAATCGAATCATATGACTACGTGCATATTACCGATGGTGCATATCCAGTACACACGAAAGTATATGCGTTAACGGAAAAAGGGGCCGGAGTCGCATCCCGACTCTTGAAACGTGACATAACAAATATCAGGTTCGGTTTGCCCTCCGAAAACGTTCTCGGTCACGAAATTCTTATCAGTCGTGTAATCGATAAGTTATACAGCGGTGAAAATCATAAAAATAGTTTATATACAATTAATTTTATACACGCTGATAGGGTTTTACGTTCATTATATTCTATTTCGAATGGTCATCTTCCAAGTAAAGGGGTTCACTTTTTTGATTTACTTGTATCAATTACAACGCACAGCGGATCTGACATTATTATGCGTATGGAACTTGCAAACAATTATGATTATGGACTCTTCTGGAAAGATAAATTACATTATTTTAAGAATGACCCATTTTATATTCTCGTAAATGACGGTCAACTACTAAATAATTTGATCGTATGGATTCAGCAGTGGAAATTGCCTAATCCTGTTTACCTCACTTGGTTAAGTAAATTTTTAGATCTTGGATTGGAAGGAACGCCTTGGAAAAGAGTAACGAATAATGAAATTCGGGAAATACAGTTAAATATCGATTAGTGTGTTGATAGTTCAAAGAAAGGAGAATTAATCAATACCCCGCAGCAAGCAGGCTGTCCGACAATTCCTATATCTTATGATAGAATAGGATGCAAAAGATCGGACAAGGAGCGCGGGAGATGGCATATATCCAGTCGTTTAAAGAGCAGGCATGGTTGTTACCACCGAGCGTAGAAGATTTGATTCCCGAGGACCACATCTGCTTTTTGGTTGAGAGCCTCGTGGATAATCTCGATTACCAGACTTTTGACATTAAATATTCTGGGGCAGGCCATCCGGCATACCATCCTCGGGTTTTGTTGAAGCTTTTAGTGATGGGCGTTTTGGACAGAGTCAGATCCTCTCGGAGACTCGCGCGGAATGCCCGGAAGAATGTAGTCTATTTGTATTTATCCGAGAAGCTAACTCCTGATTTCAGGACGATCAGCGATTTTCGGAAAGAGAATCCATCGCTGGTAAAGGAAGTATTCAAGCATACGGTAAGCTTTGCCAAGCAGGAAGGACTGCTCGACCTGTGCCATCTTTCCACGGACGGGAGCAAGGTGAAGGCCAATGCATCAAACCGAAGAGTGTTGACGAAGGATGAGCTGAGCGTTCTGCTGAAATTTGTCGACGAAGAGCTTGAGGAATGGGCAAAACGCGATACTCAAGAGGATGCCGAGTTCGGCGATTTGCGGGGAAGCGACCAGTTGCCGAAGCAGAGCAAGAAGGCCATTCGTAAAGCAGCGCAGTATTATATTGTCCTAGCGACCAGTTTATGATAACAAAAAATTGAGAAAATAGGGTGACACTCCAAAGTTAGGTTTTGAAAGGAGTGTCATCATGAAACCAAAAAAGAGTATACAGCAAGGCGGCAGAGAAAGGAAGTTCCCGAAGCGAAGCAAACGGTATAAACCCGATTTCAAGCTTCAAATCGTCAAGAAGTTTGTTGAGGAAAGCGTCCCTGTTTCGGTGATCCGGCAGGAATGCGGGTTGAGCAGTGGAACGGTAGGGCGCTGGGTGCGAGACTATCGCCGTGAGGGTGAAGCAGGACTCGCAAGGAGCCACACCGGCAAGGGGAAGGGCCTTCCTTCTCCGGTGCGCCAGAAGATCGTCGAGCTCAAGGAAGCCAACCCGCTCTTCGGCATCAAGCGCATTTCACAAGTTTTAAAGAGGGCGTTCTTCCTTTCCGCCAGCCCTGAGACAGTTCGTAAGACACTTCACGACAAATCCCTCATTAAGAATCCACCCAAAAAGCGGCAGCATAACATCACCCGACCCCGGTTTTTCGAGCGATCAGTACCGAACCAGCTTTGGCAGACGGACATCTTCACGTTCCGTCTTGGCGGCCACTATGCGTACCTGATCGGCTACATCGACGATTATTCCCGCTACATGACGGGACTCGAGCTTTTCCGCACCCAGACGGGGCAGAACGTTATCGAAGTGTACCGCCGGGCGGCCTCCGAGTACAACCCGCCGAAAGAGATGCTGACAGACAACGGGCAGCAGTACACGAGCTGGCGCGGGCACAGCCGCTTTGAGCTGGAGCTCAAAAAAGACAAGATCCACCACATCAAATCGCAGCCGCACCATCCGATGACTCTGGGTTATGCAAAGTAAATGATAATGTAAAGTAAGCCATCCAATATCCCATGAATTCAACTCATTTCAGTTGATTTACTTTACATTATCTCCCTATTGTCTATGTGGGCATATCGCCTAATACACATAGGGAGGTTTATGATCATGACAAATGAAAGGCAGCAGACACTTGCAGAACTCGCATCGGAAGTAGAAGCATATTTTAAGACCCTGTCATATTGCGGCCACAGGATGCGGATTTTTAGGAGCGGATGGCATGCATTAGACAATTATATGAAAGAGCACTCGGTGCGCTTTTACGATCCCATGGTGGGAAAAGAGTTTATCGAGAGCATCCTGGGTACAGGCTCCTATGCCGAACTCAGCAGGTTCAAGAAGGATAATATCCGCAGCGCCAACGTGCTCGCCGAATTTCAAGCCGTTGGCACAGTAAGGTTCCGTTCAGTTTTAAAAATATACGAATTCAATGGTGAGATTGGCGAAGTCATCCTCGGTTACCTTGCCTATCGGGAGTCAAATGGCTTGGCCAAAGACACTCTGGATGGTCACAGAGTTTATATTCACAGATTTCTGGATCATCTTATTGCCAACAACGTTCAGACGGTAAAATGCATCGATAAGCCGCACGTCCTGGATTTCATCAATAGTCTGGCCTTCTATACGAAAGCCACCATGCATTGCATGCTGTCCTGCCTGAGAAATTTTCTGAGGTATCTGTACGACAAGCAGCACACGGCTGTTGATTTATCCTCTCTCGTGCCGAAAAGCAGCTACAAGAAAGAAGCGCGTCTGCCGACGACCTACGAAAAAGAAGAGATAGAACGCCTGATACAGGCCGTAGATCGTGGAAGCCCAAGGGGAAGCGAGACGTAGCTATGATTTTATTGACCGCCAGGTTAGGGCTACGGGCTTCCGATATCTGCGGTCTCAAGTTTGAAAATATCCACTGGGAAACAAACACGATAGCTCTCATTCAGCAGAAAAATCGGCAAAAGATAGAGCTACCGCTGCTCGAGGAAATCGGGAACGCGATCATTGATTATCTGAAATACGGCAGGCCGGTATCCGATCTACCCTACATATTCATTCGTATTAACCAACCGTACCGCAGGATGCAGGAATCGACGCTTCACAGCATCGTTTCCTTTTATCTGAATCGAGCCGGAATAAGCAATGTGAGCGAGAAAAAACACGGCCCCACGCGCTGCGCCACAGTCTCGAAGGATTCCTTCTGAAAAAGAAAATACCGTTTCCTGTAATTTCAGAGGTCTTGGGGCATGCCAATCCCGAGAGCACGAAGACCTACCTTAGAATCGACATGGAGTCTCTACGCCAGTGCGCTTTGGGGGTGCCGCCGTCATCATCAGCTTATTACCAGGAGGTGGGCTGATCATGGAACTTCGTGGGACAAATGCCATCTTCATCAAACAATATATCGAGTTTAAGAGAAACCTGGGCTATGCCTTCAAGACCACGTACAATCTCTGCATGTTCGACCGGTTCACCGTCGCCAACGGTGTGAACGTCGTTGGTTTGACGAGGGAGTTGGCCGAGAAATGGGCGGAGAAACGGCCAAATGAGTCCGAAGTCACGAAATATAAACGCGTGGGCGACGTGATCAACTTCTCTAAATACCTTAACCACCTGGGCTACAATTCCTTCATTCCGAACCAGACGAAGAAGTATCGGTCGACATTTACTCCGTATATTTTTACGCACGATAACCTGAAGGCTTTCTTTGCCGCCTGCGATTCGTATGAAGTCCATGGGACTTCAACCATGAAATATGAAATCCCCATCGTCTTTCGGGTAATTTACGGTTGTGGATTGCGGGCGAACGAAGCCCTGTCGCTCAAGTGCGGGGACGTTCATCTGGATGAGAAGCATATCGTAATCCGTGAAGCCAAAAACGGATGTGACCGAATGCTTCCCATCTCAGGCTCCCTTGCGGCAGTTTGCGATTTGTACCGGCAGCGGTATCTTGGTGGATTTTCAAGCGGCGATTACTTCTTCCCTCAAAGAAACAAGAGTCGATATGCCGTCGATACCCTTTACAGATGGTTCCGAAAAATCATCTGGAAAGCCGGCATCTCGCACGGCGGGAAGGGGCTGGGGCCACGGGTACATGATCTTCGCCATTCGTTCAGCGTCCATTCCCTTGAAGCAATGTCACGGAGCGGATTGGATTTATATTATTCCCTTCCGATCCTGTCCAAATACCTCGGACACCGTTCTCTGGAGGCGACCGATGCTTATGTCAGGCTGACCTTTGAAATGTACCCGGAGCTGGTCGGACAAGTGGACAACCTCTGCTCTTATGTCTTCCCGGAGGTGGAGGCGTCATGAAACCGACCGATTTCTCTTATTACCTTACGACCTTCCTCACGAAGTACCTGCCTTCTGAACTCGGCGCTGGGAAAAATACCATCTCATCCTACAGAGACACGTTTATCCTCTTTCTGACGTTTCTCAAAGATGTGAAAAACATACCGGCAAGTCGCCTGACTCTTGGCATAATAACCAAGGACATGATGGTCGAGTATTTGGCATGGACGGAAAATGAGCGATGTTGCAGCGCCACAACTCGAAACGTACGGCTGGCTGCAATCCATTCTTTTGCCCGTTTTCTCCAGTATCAGAATCCCGACAACCTGATCGAGTGGCAGCGAATTCTATTCATCCCGGTGAAGAAAACCGAAAAGAAAAGCATCAATTACCTCACGTTGGACGGGATAAAAGCGCTTTTGAAAAAACCTGACCAGGGCACAGCCGCAGGCCGCCGGGATTTGGCTTTGCTCACGCTCCTTTATGACACCGGAGCTCGTGTGCAGGAACTGATTGACTTGACTCCATCCCAACTCCGGTTTGACAAGCCATATACGGTAAAACTGGTTGGGAAAGGCAATAAGGCGAGGATCGTGCCGTTGATGGAGTCAACCAAGCAGATTCTGCAACGATACATGGAGGAGCAGCGGCTCTTGGAATCGTCAGCCAATATGTATCCTCTGTTCTATAACAAACGGAGGCAAAAGCTGACCCGGGCCGGGGTCAATTACGTACTTGCCAAATACAGGGATAAAGCTCGTGAAAATAACAAATCGCTGATTCCAGAGGTTCTGACGTGCCACTGTCTTCGACACAGCAAGGCAATGCACCTGTTACAGGCTGGCGTGAATCTCGTGTACATAAGGGATCTTTTGGGTCATAGCTCGGTTCAAGTAACCGAAATTTACGCCAAAGTAGATTCAAAGCAGAAACGTGAAGCTATCGAAAGGGCTTACACGGATGTGACGCCAAAGGAGGTTCCGGCGTGGCATCGGGATGACGATTTACTAGCTTGGCTGAAGAACTTCGATCGATAGGAGGCTTCTTATAATGTAAAGTAAATCACACGGAGTGCATTGAATCAATGGCATTTACGAGGCTTACTTTACATTATCATTTACTTTGCATAACCCAACGTCATCGGGTGGTGCGGCTGCGATTTGATGTGGTGGATCTTATCTTTCTTCAACTCACTTTCGAAGCGGCTGCTCCCGCGCCAGCTCGTGTACTGCCGCCCATTGTCCGTGAGCATCTCTTTAGGCGGGTTGTACTCCGTGGCCGCCCGGCGGTACACCTCGATAACGTTTTCTGCCGTCTGGCTGCGGAAAAGCTCGATCCCCGTTATATAGCGGGAATAATCATCGATGTACCCGATCAGATAGGCGTAGTGGCCTCCCAGACGAAACGTAAAGATGTCCGTCTGCCAAAGCTGGTTCTGAACTGATCGCTCGAAAAACCGGGGACGGGTGATATTGCGCTGCCGCTTCTTGGGTGGGGCCGTAATGAGGGATGAATCGTGAAGTGTCTTGCGAACCGTTTCAGGGCTGGCGGAAAAAAAACGACCTCTTTAAAAACTGCGAAATGCGCTTAATGCCGAAAAGCGGGTTGTCTTCTTTTACTTCGATGATCTTCTGCCTGACCGGGGAGGGAAGGCGTCGCCCCTTACCATGCCGTCTTGTGTTAAGCCCGGTTTCACCTTCACGGCGATAGTCGCGCACCCAGCGTCCCACCGTCTCGCCGCTCAACCCGCATTCCTGCCGGATCACCGAAACAGGAACGCTCTCCTCAAGGAACTT
>Ga0335081_10001324_pt1 | contig 39446 bp, 34 predicted proteins | sample Lox_Sample_35_FD_206713 | JGI IMG/M metagenome (GOLD analysis project Ga0335081, IMG submission 206713) | Soil microbial communities from Loxahatchee National Wildlife Refuge, Florida, United States - Lox_Sample_3.5 | ecosystem: Environmental > Terrestrial > Soil > Wetlands | place: USA...
GCCTGTCCGGCCACGGATCTGCTATTCTTCTTCACGGCTGGTCTCCTTTTGCACCTTGAGTGCGTTCTCTATTGGGAAGCTTAACGCTATCCCGCTGAGACCAGCCTTCTCATCCCATCTGCCCCACTATACCTTCTCCACCATCGACACAATTTCCGCGCCAATTGCCAGCGACGCCGTAGCCGCGGGGCTGGGCGCATTGACCACATGCAACGCATTAGGCCGCGCAATCAGACTGAAATCCTGGACGATTTCCCCCTCGGGAGAGATCGCCTGCGCACGCACGCCGGAGCCGCCCGTGTCCAGGTCGTCCGGCTGCAGTTCAGGAACGAGGCGCTGGAGTGCGCGGCAAAACAGCTGCTTGCTAAATGAGCGCCGCATCTCATACCACGCGATAGAGGGATAGCGCCGTAGGAAACGGAGGAATCCGCCGTACGTCAACGCATCCCAAAGGTCGCGCACGTTGACATCGGTTTTGCGATATCCTTCGCGCGCGAAGGCCAGCACGGCGTTGGGTCCAGCTTCGATTCCACCGTGGATCAGCCGCGTCAGATGGACTCCCAGAAACGGAAAGCGCGGATCCGGAACCGGGTAGATCAGATGCCGCACCAGAAACTGCCGCTCGTGCCTCAGCTTGTAATACTCGCCGCGGAACGGCAGAATCCGCACGTCGCGGTGCTCCCCTGCCAATTCGGCTACCCGATCGGAATGCAGGCCGGCGCAATTGATGAGGAAATCGCTCTCGAAATCCCCGCCGCTAGTCCGCGCCAGCCAGCCGGCGCCGCGCTGTTCCAGGCGCGTCACGCGCGCTCCCGTCGCCACCTTCATCCCTCGCGCGCACAGCAGCGAGTGCAGCTTCTCGCAGACCGCCGGGTAATCGACGATGCCCTCCTGCGGCACACGCAGCGCCGCCACGCCACCCACATGCGGCTCGATCTCGCGCATCGCTTCCGGCTCCAATCGGCAAAGACCCTCCAGGCCATTGGCGCGGCCCCGTTCTTCGAGCGCGCGCAGTCGGGGGAGTTCGGTTTCGTCGGCAGCCACAACCAGTTTGCCGCACACTTCGTGCGGGATCGCGTGCTCGCGGCAGAACTCGACCATCTGCCGGATTCCGGTCACGGCCAGCCGCGCCTTCACGGAGCCGGGCTTGTAGTACAACCCGCAATGCAGTACGCCGCTGTTGTGCCCAGTCTGGTGCCGGCCGACTTGGCTCTCTTTTTCGAGGACGGTGATGCGCGCGCCCGGGAAGCGCTCACTCAAACGGTAGGCGGTGGCCAGGCCCACAATGCCGCCACCGATGACGATGACACTTTTCATTGAGTAGGGCAGACGGTCGCTTTTTGCCGTCTGCCGGCGTTGTTGGCCCAAAAGACAGACCGCACAAAACGACGGTCTGTCCCACAAGCTTCTCTCAGTCCAGCGACACGACCGCTTCCTCGTACCGGCCCGCCCCCATCTGGCCGTCGGGAAATATCTGGTGTTGCGCGATCCACTCGAACGATTCCTCGAACACCTCTTTCGTATAGGGCTCGAAGACGATCCGCTCGCCGGGACCCCATCGCCGTGTGTCCATCTGCGCGTGGAAGCGCTCGGGGAATTCCTTCTTGTAGTAGTGCGTATACAGCTCGGGCCGGAGATCCAGATCGCGCTGCGCGCGGCGCAAGGCGCGGAAATATTTGCGCACGTCCTCGGGGTCGGGATCGCCCGTGATCATCGACGCCATCATGAAGGTTGTGTCGATAATCTTGCGAAAGCCCAGCTGCTCCGCGAAATAGTAAGGCCCGCTGAACAACGATGCCGCCGGAACTTTGCGGTCGATCAAGAGTTCCATGCGTTTGAACAGCAGGCCGTCCGCGAAAGATAAGCGGGTCTCCTCCGGTTTGAGATATTGCTCCAAAGCCTGCAGCGTGGCGTAGTGACTGCCAGACTGGTAACCGACCGATATCGGCACGCCCGCTAATTCCGCCGGATGCGTGATCGCAGATTCAGGCGGAACGAAGACACCGGCCGGCGAGACCGAGTAGGCATCGGCGTAGAGTTTGCCGTGCCCCCTGGATGCCGCTACATTCACCGTCCAATGGCAGGCGCAACTGATATTGCTCGTCCTTCCGCGCTCGAACGTCTGAAACGCGCCGACCCTGTCGCCTAGATCGTGCCGCTGCCCATCGGGCCCCACGATTTCATCGCGGAATTCGTAATCGAGACCTTCGCTCGCAAAATAGCCTTTCTCTTCCGCGATCCACTCATGGAGGCGCATGTGCGGCGCGATGACGAACCTGGGCATCTTCCCTCCCGCACCATTGTAGCTTTGCCGGAGGGCTAACATGAGCTTGTGGAGGCTTCCGTTTCCCACGCCTGGTTTCGGTTCTACGCGGAACTGAACGATCATCTGCCCTTCGACCGGCAGTACCAGACGTTGGAGAAGACGTTCTACGTTCCGGGCGCGGTGAAAGACATGATCGAGAGCTTCGGCGTTCCGCACACCGAAGTCGAGCTGATTCTCATTAATGGCCAGTCGGCGGATTTTTCCAGTTTGGTTCGGGATGGCGATCGTGTTGCGGCCTATCCCATGTTTGAGTCCCTGGACATCACGCCCGAACTGCGAGTGCGGCCGGCGCCCCTTCGCGATCCGAAGTTCGTGCTGGACGTGCATCTGGGCCGGCTCGCGGCCTACCTACGCATGCTAGGTTTCGATGCGAAGTACGATCACGCGGCGAGTGATCCCGAGCTGGCGCGGATTTCGGCGACGGAACAGCGCATCCTGCTTACTCGCGATCGCGGGCTGCTGAAACGGTCAGCCGTGACACACGGCTATTGGGTGCGCCAGACTGGAGGCCGGCGGCAGGCTGCCGAGGTCGTAGCCCGCTTCGATCTGGCCCGTGGCTTCCGGCCGTTTACGCGCTGCATGGTGTGCAACACCGTCCTGCGGGAAGCCACTACGGAAGAGGTACGGCCTCTGCTACCCGTGCGCGCGGCTGCCACATTCGATCAATTCCTTCGCTGTCCAAGCTGCACCCGCGTTTTTTGGAAGGGCTCGCATTACCGGCGAATGCAAAGCTGGATCGTAGAACTGGCGCGCCCGGCGTAGCCGTCGGCGGCCCCGAGGCCGTTCCTGCACTACTTGACCGATACTGTGACGCCGCTCTGTGAGCCATTGCCGCCGATGGTTACTAGCACCGGCAGATCGCCCGAGCGCGCGGTGGACGGAATCTGCACGTTGAGTTGCATGATGCCTTCCACTACTCCCGCGATGCCTCCCGCATAGGTCCAGTTGGCCGGCTGGTTGTCGATCAGAACGCCGACCGGCAGCGCCGCGATCGCCACGCCCGGCCCGTTCGCCGGGTTAACCCGCCCGGTAACTCCGGCAGGAGCCAGTGGGCCTTCGCCCGTCATGAAGAAGACGACATAGCCGCCCGCAGCAACCGGATTGGCGGCATTGTTTGAGCTAAAGTCTGCGTTATGCGCGCCGGGTCCGGTGCCCTGTGCATTCAGGGTGAATATTGCGGGAGATGTCTTCGCGACTGCTACCGAGGTGACATTCGACCTTTGGTTCAGGTAGACCACCAGTACCGTGGCCTGCTGGAAACCCGCAACTTCGTAGGGCACCACAGCGGTAACTTGAGTGCTGCTGGCATAAATCAGCGGCGCTGGATAGCCGTTTACCAACACTTGCACGCCCTGCAGGGTCGTCGCCAAATTCCCCGCCGAGTTGAGCTGCGCAGTGGTGGCCGTGGCCGGTCCCAGATCCGTGCCGAAGATGCTGATGACTTCACCGCCGGCAATCGCACCCGACAGATAACTGGCGCCATTCACTACGCTCGTGACCGTAGGCAACGGCAAAGTCACGTTCAACGTGACGGTGATGAGCACGGTGTTATTCGCGCCCGTTACCGTAATCACACCCGTATAGGGTCCGGCGCTCTGACCGGATGGGTTCACGGAAATCGTCAGGTTCGTTCCGTTCGTCCCCGACCCCGGTGAAACGGATAGAAAATCGCTTCCACCGGTAACGGCTGCGGTGAACGAGCCACCCGAAATCTGTACCGTCTGCGAAGCGGGAGTCTCCCCGCCTGCCTGGTAAGCGAAGGTATAGCTGGTTCGCGTTGCCGATATAACCGGCTGGGCCTGCACCGTAAACGTAACGTTCACCGTCACCGGGCTTCCGCCTAAGGGCGTGATCATCACTTGGCCCATATAGGTGTTCGCCGCGAGGCCGCTGGGATTAGCGGTAATGGTGATGCTCGATTGCGTCGCGCCCTGCGCGGGAGTAGCGGATAGCCACGATCCCGCCGGCGAGGTGGTCACGTTGAATAGAACCGGCGCCGTGCCCGCTACTGAGTTGGATACGATAACCGTGCCCGATTGCGTCGCGGTTCCGGCCTGCGCGGTGAGGTTCAACGACTTCGTGTCGGTCGTGATGTTGCCGCCGCCAGCGGGGCTGACAGTTAAGGTCACGGGAATCGTTTGCGTCTGACCGGTGGTCGGCACGGTCAAGGAAATCATGCCGGTGTACGGGGTCGCGTCGGGAGCTACCAGAGACGGATTCACGCTCACGTTCAATGTGGTATTCGTGGCGCCGCCAAACGAGGGAGTGACCTCCAGCCAGGAAATCGTGTTGGTCGTGGTGATCGTAAGATTGAAACCCGTGGTAGTCGGCGCCGAGACGGTCACTTGTTGCGCGGCGGGAACCGTGCCGCCCTGGAGCGCAGAGAAGCTCAGTGACGACGGATTGATCGTCAGCGGCCCGGTGGTTCCCCCGCTGTTTTCGGTCATCAGGATCGGAATCGACACCGGACTGTTTGCCATGCCCGCAGCCGTAATCACGATCTGATCGGAAAGTAGCGCCGGAGCGGTCCCGGATACATTGGGTGTGATCGTTAGCGTGTTCCCGTTGAGCGAAACCTGAGCCCAACTGGGGGACGACGAAACCGAGAGTGCGGGGGCGGATCCATCGCTGGCAACCAGGGTCACCTTCTGCGAGACCGGTGTAGCGATCGACCCCTGCGAGGTGAACAGCACGGTCCCTCCGCTATTCGCGGTTCGGGCCCAAAGTACGGGTGAGGGAGTGACCGTTAGTTGTACCGTGACCTCCTGGGTGACAGTCCCGGCCGTGATTTCTACATGGCCTAGCAGCGAGGTCTGCGTCGTATACGCGCTGGGATTGACGAGCACCGTAAGATTCCCGGGAACCAGGCCGGTTGCCTCGGAAGGTAGTACGATCCATTCCGGATGGTCCGTGGTTGCCGTGAAAACGGAGCCCACGGGTGTACTGACCAGGAGCGTTTGCGCAGGAACCCCAGACTGCGACGCATTGGTGGAATAGGCGAACGTCAACTGGCTTGGATTGACAGTCACAGCACCGCTCGTTCCGCCGTTCAGCGACAAGTTCACGCTGATCGTAGCCAGCAACGTGCCATTCTGCTCCGTAATCACGACATATCCTTGGTAGAGGGCTGGAGCGAGCGTGGCCAGATTGGCCGCATTTACCGTAATCGTCAAGACCTGCGAGGCAGGAAGGGACGGGAACTGCGTGCCGGTGCTCATACCGGCCGTCAGCAGCAGCCACGAGCCGCCGGAGATTGTGCCGGCGCTGGCCGAATACGGTGTTGCGCCGAGTACCTGAACCTGTTGTGCCGGGAGTGTGGCTTGTCCGCTCGAGTACGCAATTGGCAGCACAGAAACCGGGTTCGATGCGGAAGGCTGCACGGTCAGGGCTCCCGGAATGCCGACCACGCCGGGGTAAAACGTGACGTTGATCGTAACGGGTGCGCCACCGCCGCTGTCCGGAGTCAGCGTGACGTTTGCTGTGAACGGCCCTGTGTAATTCCCCAAGTCGTTCGTCAGGATCAGGCTCAACGTGTTGGGCGTGGGGCAGTTTGTAGTGGCTGTGCCGCATCCGACTGCGGTTGCACTTAGCCACGACGGGAGGCCTGCCGGTTGAGGAGCAGGATAGCTTACCGTGAAATGAAAGCTCAGCGCGCTGCCATCTGAACTCGTAACGTTAACATTTTGTGATTGAATCGTTCCGGTGAGGTAAACGGTTCTATTGTCGACGACCAGATTGGCAGCATGACCGGCGGCTGCCGCCAACAATCCTGCCAGTAACAGCAGATGACTGCGTTTGAAGGTTTGACGGGCGTCCATTCTACTCTCGGTTAAATTTGATGATAATCGACATCACTTCTGTTTGCCAGAGAACCGGACGCGGTTATCTAATTTTACACTACCCGGTGGATAGCTCAATATACTAGTCCCAAAAGTCATGCGGCTGCGTACTTTATTTCTAGTACCCGCCTGGTTCTGGTTGGCTGCGTTGTTTGCAGCCCCCTTCGCCATCGTGCTCGGCTACAGCCTGCTAACCCGAGGTGTGTACGGCGGCGTGGAAGCTCCGTGGACTTCCGAGAACTACGCCCGCCTGGTCGATCCTTTGTACCTTTCGATACTGCTGCGGTCCTTCCTCATGGCGCTGGCAGCCACCTTGGTCTGTTTGATTCTCGCCTTTCCCGCGGCGCTGTTTATCTCGGGTGCCGGCAAGCACAAGAACGTGTTCCTGCAACTGGTCATGCTGCCCTTCTGGACTAGTTTCCTGGTCCGTACGTATGCCTGGCTCTTCCTTCTGCGCGATACCGGCTTGATCAATACCGCTCTCCAGTCTCTCGGCGTAATTCACGTGCCACTGCCCCTGCTCTACAACGATGGCGCGGTTCTGCTTGGATTGGTTTACGGATATTTGCCGTTCATGGTGCTTCCCATCTACGCCACGCTGGAACGACTCGATCCGGCGCTGGTGGAAGCCGCCGCCGACCTGGGCGCGCGGCCTCTCGCCGCCATCTTCCGCGTAGTGCTGCCCCTTTCGAAGCCAGGCATCATCGCCGGAGCAGTCCTGGTCTTTATCCCCTGCCTGGGCGCGTACCTCACTCCCGATCTTCTGGGCGGTGGGCGCACCGTGCTCGTCGGGAACCTGGTGCAGAACCAATTCACAACTGCCCGCGATTGGCCCTTCGGGGCCGCCGTCTCCATGCTGCTGATGGGTCTGGTCACGTTGCTGGTCTGGCGCATCCTGCGCCGCGAGGTGGAGGACCTGGTATGAAGCGATGGCTGGCCGTCTATGCGGTTGCGTTCTTCGCCTTCCTGCATCTGCCGCTGGCGACCCTGGCGGTCTTCAGCTTCAACTCGTCCCGGTTCACGGTCTGGGAAGGCATCTCGCTGGTGTGGTACCGCGCCATCTTTCGCGATCCGCAGCTTCTCGAAGGCGCGTGGAACAGCGTCATCATCGCCCTGGTGTCCACCATCCTTTCCACCGCCATCGGTACATTGTGCGCCTATGCGCTGTGGAAGCGCGGCTCCCGCCTGCTCACGGGCTCGTTGTACCTGTCGCTGGTCACACCCGAGATCGTCACCGGCGTTTCGCTGTTAGCGCTCTTCCAATGGTCTTTCCGCTGGCTCGGATGGCAACTGGGGCTGTTCACCGTCATTCTGGCTCACGTGGCTTTCTGCCTCGCCTATGTCGTGATCGTTATTTCCGCGCGGTTGCGCACCATCAGCCCCACGCTCGAAGAGGCGGCTATGGATCTGGGCGCCACCGAGTGGCAAGCCTTCTTGCATGTCACACTGCCGGCCTTGATTCCGGGGATCATCGCTGCTGCTCTGCTGGCGCTCACTGTCTCTTTCGATGACTACGTCATCACCAGCATGGTGGCGGGTGTCGATTCCCAAACACTGCCCATGGTCATCTATGCCATGGCCCGCCGCGGCGCAAGCCCAGTCATTAACGCGATCTCGGCTTTGATCACCGTCTTTTTCGGCGTGCTGATTCTCATCTCCGAGAAAGTGCGGGCGGCATGAAGCGGCGCTCATTCCTGACGGCACTGGCTGGCGCCGCAGCCTGCACCCGCGATCGCCGTGCGCGACTGAACGTCTACAACTGGTCGGCTTACGTCGCCCCCGAAACGATTCCGGACTTCGAGGCGGAATTCGGCGTACGCGTGCGCTACGCCACCTATGAGAGCAACGAAGAAATGCTGGCGAAGGTGCTCAGCGGCAACTCCGGATGGGACGTCGTCTTCCCCACGTACAACCGGCTCCAGCCGATGAGCGCGTATGGCCTGCTGGCCCCGTTGCGTCACGAGTGGCTATCGGGCCTCGATCACCTCGGCGGGAATTTCCGGGCACCCGCGTGGGATCCACCGCTTGAATGGGGCATCCCGTACATGTGGTTCGCAACCGGGATCGCTTACAACCGCAGCATCCAACCCGCACCCACAAGGTGGGCCGACCTGTGGGATACGAAATTACGCGGACGCCTCACCATGCTGGACGATCCCGAAGACATGCTGGGCGCCTGCCTGAAGAAAATCGGCCTCGACTTCGACGCTACCGATCCTACCGCCCTGCGCCGCGCCGAGCGTGAGGCCATCGCGCAGAAGCCGCTGCTGCGGGCCTATCTCAATGCCGAGGTTCGCGATCAATTGGTGGCCGGCGATGTTCTCGCCGCCCAGCTTTGGTCCACCACCGCGCAGCAGGCCATTGACGCCGCCCCGCATCTCGCCTTTGTCTATCCCGCCGAAGGCTTTCCGTTCTATTGCGATTGTGCGGTGGTTCTACGCGAAAGCCGCCGCCAGAGGCTGGCGCACCAGTTTCTGGATTACCTGCTGCGTCCTTCCGTTTCGGCTGCGATCGCGCAATACACGCGCACCGCAACGGCCAACGCCACCGCGCAAGCGCTTCTGCCCGAAACCACCCGGTCGAATCCCACGCTCTATCCACCCGCCGCGATCTACCGCCGCGGAGAGTGGCCGCGCACCCTGCCGCCCGCCGCGCAACGCCTGCGTGACCGGATTTGGACGGAAATCAAAGCTTCGTAGCGGTTACCGGCTGCTTCGCTCTGCCGCGCCAGGCCTTCCAGGCTTCATTAATGGTCGGCAACAAAGAGACGAAAATGATGAGCAGAACCACCTGGTCGAAGTGCCGGCGCACGATGGGGACGCCGCCCAGCGTATAGCCCAGCATGGTCATGCTGAAGACCCAGCCGAGGCTGCCGAAGACGCTGAACGACAAGAAGCGCGGATAGTGCATTCCGGAAACGCCCGCCATAAAGGGCGCGAAGGTTCGGATCACCGGCACGAAGCGCGCCAGAATGATCGTCTTTCCGCCATACCGCTCGTAGAAATGTTTCGTGCGCAGGACATATTCCTGCTTGAACAGCAGCGAATCGGCACGCTTAAAGATGCGCGGTCCCGTATGCCGGCCCAACCAGAAACCCGTGGTATCCCCCACGAGCGCAGCCGCCATCAACACGGCATTAATCGCCACGATGTTGAGTTGTCCCGCTCCCGAAACCACCCCCACGGTGAACAGCAGCGAATCGCCCGGCAGAAAGAAGCCCAGCAGCAGACCGGTCTCCGCGAACACGATGCCGGACAGAGCCGTATAGCCCCACCACCCTGCGAGCAGCGTGCTCAACAATAGAATGAGCCGTTCCGGGTTAGTGAGCGAACGCAGAAACTCGAGGATGCTCTGGATCATTCCATTTCCTAAGAACCTGACTTACCGTGCGACCAGAGGGAATAAGTGGGGCAGACGATCGTTTTTGGTCGTCTGCCAGGCCGGCCGACGCAAGCTGGCAGACCGCAAGAAAACGACGGTCTGCCCCACAATGCTCCCTCTGCATGCGAACCTCATGGAGCACCGGGTGCCCACAAACGTCATGCACACTCCACAGCCCTGGCTGTTCCTCTAGTTCTCTGCGTCTCGGCGGTGAACTCTACCTAGCTGGTCTTATACTGCCCCACCAGGTTTTGGATCGCCTGCTGGCGGATTTTGATCTTCCCCTGCTTCATCAGGGCCTCGCGCAATCCGGCTTCAAACAGCGTGGCCCGGTCGCGTGCTTTGTCGCCCTTGATCTGATCGCGAATGGTATTGCGCTCGGCTTCGAACTTCGACATGTCCGGCGGTATGTGCGCGACCACCTTGGCCACCACCGTGCCATCCGGCGTTCCGACTGGTGGAATGATCGAGCCGTCGGGGCGCGAGAACCCCTCCGCCAGATAATTCGCCGAGCCCAGCCCTTCCACGTTACCCGTCCGGCCCACATCGTCGGCTATTTTTGCCGTGAATCCCATCGATTTCGCGGCCTTCTCAAGGTCTCCGTCCGCCTTCGCCTTGTCGTACAGTTCCTGCGCATGAATCCGCACTGCCTGCGAGGTACGCGTGGCCAGTATGGCCGTTCGGATCTGGCCCTTCACTTCCTCTAAAGTCGAAGGACGCGGCGGCAGCACATCCATCACCACGGCTAGCGCAATCCGATTGTTCGGCAGGGCTACCGCCGCCGAAACCTCTCCCTTCTTCAGAGGAGCGATGGCCTGGTCGAAATCATTTGATGTCCCGACCTCCGGAACTGGCTTGCCCGCTTCTACCCCGTCCGCCTTCACGAGTTGCATTTGGAACTGCGTGGCCACCTTGTCGGGATTGGCCGGATCCTTCTGCAGCGCAGTCTGGACCTGGTCTGCGATCTTTTGCATCTGTGCAGCCGCCTGTTGCTTCTTCATCAAGGCCGCGATCTCCGTTTTCACTTCCTCGAATGTCCGCAGGCGGGCATCTTCATGCTGCAAGACCTGGATAATGTGGTAGCCGTACTGAGTCTTTACCAAATCGCTGGTTTGCCCGGGCTTTAGGGAAAACGCTACCCGCTCAAACTCCGCGTCCGTCTGGCCGCGCGTGACCCAATCCGGCAGTTCCCCGCCGTTCTGCGCCGATCCGATATCCTCCGAATTCTTCTTGGCCAGTTCCGCAAAATTCGCGCCGGCCTTGATCTGCTTTAGTAAGTCTTCGCCTTTCGCCTTCATCTTGGCGTCTTCCGCCGCCGGTTTGTCCACAGTCTTGAGAAGAATGTGCCGGACCTTGATGCGCTCCATCACCCGGTACGACTCCTTGTTCTGGTTGTAGTACTGCTGCAATTGGGCGTCGGTTGGGTTGATGGCCGCTTCCAGTTTGCCCTGGTCTGCGATCAGAATTGCCAGATTCTTTTTCTCGGGCGTCTGGAAAACCGATTTATTGGCGTCGTAGTAATTCTTCAGATCCTGCTCAGTGGGTTCCGACTCCTTGTTGTACATGTCAGGCTTGACCAGGACCCACTGCACTTTGATCTTTTCGTATTTCTTCTTGTACTCCTGCTCGATCTCAGCCGGCGAAACTACAACACCTTCCACCGCGATATTGCGCAGCCGGCTGATCAGAATCTGCCGCCGCAGGCTGTCTTCGAATTCCGGAATCGTCATATTCTGCTGGGCCAGCATGGCGGCGTATTGGTCTTTACCCACGAAGTTCCCGTCGGGGAAAAGGCTGGGCGCCATCTGCTTGATGGCATCGCGCACGTCCTGATCGGTCACTTGAAACCCCAGCCGGTCGGCCTCATATGCCAAGGCTTTATCGGTAACCATTTGCTCGACCATTTGCGGGATGTAGTTCGGAATGATCTCGGCCGGCAGCCTTTGGTTTCGCATGGTGCTCTGCACCACTTTCTGGACGTCGCTCACGGTAATGGTTTCCTTGCCCACCGTGGCTACCACCTGGTCGGGATTATTGCCCGACCCGGTGTCGTAGTTGGGAATCAGGTACAGCAGCATGGAAGCCGCTACCATCACAAGAATGGCGCCCAAGAGAATGCGTACGGCCCGATCACGCCTGCGAAAAAGATCAAACATTGGATAAATACTCCCGTCGTTTTATTTGGGAAATACTAGTATAACGTGGCGGCTGTGGCGCATCGCCGTGCGCTGCCATCTGATAGCAAACTCTATCGATAGTTAACGCTTCCCCAAGCCGCACTCCTCGTGCACCGCGCGCACCGCCTTCTCCAACCCATCGCGGCGCACCACGATAGCGATCGTCAGCTCGCTCGATCCCTGAGCGATAGCGATGATATTCACCCGCTCGCGCGAAATGGCCGTAAAGATGCGCCCCGCCAGCCCCGGCTTCCCCTGCATGCCCTCACCCACCACGGCCAATAAACCGACATTGTTATCCACCGCGATGGGCTTCACGTACCCGTGCGCCAACTCCAGCGCGAGCGCCGATTCCAGAGCCTGCAACGTTCGCTCCAGTTCCTCGGCCCGGACCAGAAAACAGAAGCTCTGCCGGTAGCTGGAACTGGAAAGCACCATCACCTCCACGTCCACCCGCGCGATGGCGTCGAGAGCCCGCGCCATTACCTGCACGCCGGCCAGTTCCGCGCTCGCCGGCTCCAGTGAAACCAGCGCCACTTGAGCAAGTGAGGTGACGGCCCGCGCGCCATTGGCCGCGGCAATCGTAGGCACGATCTTGGTTCCCGATTTCTCCGGCGCGAAACTGTTCTTGCTCCATACCGGAATCTGTTTCTCCACCAGCGGCGCCAGCGTGCGCGGATGCAGTACCTTCGCCCCGTTATACGCCAGCTCCGCGGCCTCGGCGTAGGTGACTTCTTCGAGCACCACGGCATCGGGCACCAGCCGAGGGTCGGCGCTCATGATGCCGTCTACATCGGTCCAGATCCAAACCTCGGCCGCATCGAGCGCCGCCGCCAGGATCGAGGCGGAGAAATCCGAACCGCCCCGCCCCAAAGTAGTTGGGCGCCCATCCGCCGTGGCTCCGTTAAACCCTGTGATTACGGGCAGCACACCGCGCTCGATGAGCGGGAGCAAACGGGCTCGGGCCTTTTCGCGAGTCGGCTCCATCAGCGGTGAGGCGTTGCCGAACACGGCATCCGTCACCACCAGTTCCCAGGCGTTTACCGCCGCCGCGGGCGTTTCCTCCGTTTGCAGGAACTCACTCACCAGCAATGCGGAGAGCAACTCGCCCACCGCCAGCGCCTCGTCTACCGAACGAGGCGGCCGCTCACTCAGCATCGCTATGCCGTTGGCGATGCGCTCGAAATCGGCGATCCGGCTGTGGATCGCCGCCAGCACGGACGCGTGGCGCGTCTCCGGCAACAACTCGCGGCAGGCGTCTGCGTGCCGGGCGCGTAGCGCAGCCAGGTTGGTCTCCATGCCCGTGCGGTCCCCTGCTTCTGCTTGCCGCATGGTGCTCAGCAGAAGATCGGTAATCTTCGACATGGCCGAGACCACTACCACCACCGGGCGCTGGCGCTTTTCCGCCGCGGCCAGCCGCGCCGCCACGCGCATGCGTTCGGCCGAGCCGACGCTCGTGCCGCCGAACTTCATCACTACCAGGCCGTCCATCCGACTCAACGGAAGTCCTTCCCGTTCGTCACCCGCGACCGGATAATCTTCAGAATCGCCTCCTCCACCTGGTCGATCGTCAGCGGGGTGGTATCCACATACAGCGCATCCGGGGCTTGCGCCAGCGGCGCATCCGCCCGCGTGCTGTCGCGCCGGTCACGCTCCTCGATTTGATCCGCCACCGCTTTCTGGGAAATCGTCTCCTGCGGCGCCTTGGCCTGCTCTTCGATGTAGCGCCGCCGCACCCGCTCGGCCGGCTGCGCATCGAGGAAGATTTTGACATCGGCATCGGGAAAGACCACGGTCCCGATATCGCGCCCTTCCATCACCACGCTGCTGCGCTCGCCGATCGCCCGCTGCTTGGCCACCATGGCCCGCCGGACGCCGGGGATCACCGCCACCTTCGAAGCGCAGCTCGAAACTCCCAGCGTGCGGATGGCGTCTGTCACGTCTTCGCCGTTTAACCGGATTCGTCCCGGCAAAAGCTCGATCTCCGCGGCCAAGGCCAGTTGTTCGAGACGGTGCATGTCGCTCGTGTCGACGTGCTGCCGTTGCGCCCACAGCGCCACTGCCCGATACATCGCGCCCGTATCGATATAAATGAACCCGAGCCGTTCCGCCAATCTCTTCGCAATCGTGCTCTTGCCGGCGCCCGCCGGCCCGTCGATTGCCACCACGACACGTCGCTGTCCCATCGGTATCAGAAAGTAGAATAGCAGCAGGCATGCATCCCGACGAGTTCGATCGCCTGGTGTCGGCCGCCTACGCGCGCATTCCGGGCCGTTTTCGTAAGCGCCTGAAGAATATTGCCTTGGTGGTGGAACCCGAGCCCTCCGCGGCGCAACTGGCGCGCGGCCAGGTACCGCGCGGCGGAACGTTGCTGGGCCTCTACGAAGGCCGCCCTCTGACGAAGCGGAGTGTGTTTGAACCCTTCGCCATGCCCGACCGCATCACCATTTTCCAAGGCCCCCACGAACGCCTGGCCCGCAGCCCCGAACATCTGCTACAGCTCATCGACGAGACCGTCTGGCACGAAGTAGCCCACTATTTTGGTATGAATGAAGCGGAAGTGCGCGCCGCTGAGCGCCGCCGCCGCAAGTAGCGCTACGGCGCTCCCAACCGGATATCCGAAGGCGGTCCCTGCTGAGTCTGCGGAGCCCCGCCCGGCATGCCGGAAGTGTTGCCAAAACTGGAAGTATTCCCGAAACTCGAATTGTTTCCGGGGCTCGAATTATTCCCAAAGCTCGAATTGGCGCCGAAGCCCGACCCGCCGACGCCGGTTTGAGCACCCGGATTCCCCGGCGTCGTTCCCATGTTTTGCACCGGCGTTCCGGTGACGCCGGCATTGGCGTTGGGCGTCTGCCGCTGCTTGGTGTAATCGAAGATGAACTCCCACTCGTTGTAGTTCGTCCGATCGTTGTACACCATGATGGAAGCGTCTTCAGAGGTGCTGGCGACGCCCGCAATTCCGCCCCCGATCTGCGTTCCCCCCGGGCCTGCCTGCCCGGTGCCCGGCCCTCCTGGCGCTTGGCGCGGGCTGGTCAGCATGTTGTTGATCATCGCCGTAGCCGGATTGGCCGCTTGTCCGTTCGCTTGCTGGCCGAATCCGCCGCCCGCATTCTGCTGGCCGAATCCGCCGCCCGCATTCTGCTGGCCGAATCCCCCGGTGTTGTTGAAGGTTTGCTGGCCAGGTTGATTGAATCCGGTGTTTGGATTCTGGGCATTCAACGATGGATCGGTACCCGGCTGTACGGGCTGCGTAAACTGGTTTTGGTTAGGAATCGGAGGGGCGAAGGGCCTGGGCGGAACGGACCCGCCTCCCAGGCTGGACCCGTTCGAACCGAGCGAACTGTCCCCACTAAACGAGGAGCTCGACCCGCCGATCGATGACGAAGATCCGCCAATCGACGACACCCCGATAGACGATTGATTTCCCTGATTAGAAAGAGCCTGTTGTAGCGGCACCGGCGGGCGGTTTGGATTGAACTGCGTGGGTATCGGTTGGCCCGGCTGTACGGGTTGCCCCAACTGCCCCGGCTGCCCGATCTGTCCTGGCGCAGCGGCTCCCGGGAAATTTGCCACTTCCGTAGGAACGGGCGCCCCGGCCTGGCCCTGGTTATTGTTGCCCAGTTGAGGGTTCGGATTGAGCAAGCCGAACCCCGGTTGTCCGGTGGGATTGTTTGGGTTCGTCGGAGCGGCTGGAGCCGGATAGGGCTGATACGCCTGCTGCGGCGTTCCAGCATTCGGTTGGCCGGGATTCGGCTGACCAGGATACGGTTGCACGGGATAGCCCGGACTGGGTGGCACGCCTGCGACGCCGGCGTATTGCTGCGGAATCGGCTGCCCGTCCGGCCCCACGGTTGGGGCCGTTCCGCCTTCACTGACGCGCCGCCGGCTCGCGGCACTGTTGACCGTCGGCTGCCCCGGCTGGCCCGGGAGCGCCCCCATGTCCGGGATTTCCGCGATCGAACTCTGCGTCGCGCTGCCCTGTCCCTTGTCATCTTGCTTGGCTTTATTAGTGATCGAGTCGGTGAACACGCCCGCAGCGTTGATATGAATCAAGCGCCATTCACTTTTTCCCGTGATTGGATCTTTAAACCGGTGCCTGAGGAAACGCCGGTTGTTAAAATTCTCCAGATCTTCGATCTTCGCTGGATACCGTCCGCTCGCCCGCACAAAGAGCTGGATGGCGCGTTTATACTGCTCGCCGCGCTCCATCAGCAATTGCTCCTTCTGCCGCTGGGCCTGAAACGCCGCGCGCGGAATCTGGATGTACAGGGAAATCGCAATCACCGCCGCCATCAGAAACACCAGCAGCATGGCAAATCCGGATTCGCTGTTCCGTTTCGTCCGGCTCATCCGGCTTCCTCCGCCAGCGGTATCGTCTGCTGCCGCTTCGACTCGGTATCCTCCATCACCACCGACGTCAAACCAATGCGCACCAGCCGGTAGCGCCGCTTGAGCGTGTCCCCTTCTTTGGCGACCACGATATCTTCCCCATCGAGGAAGAACGCCGTTTTTCCGCCGCCGATCTTGGCGGAAGTGTATCCATAATATTTCAAGTTGATCGGTGGCGGAGGCGGCGGCCCCGGGGGCTTCGGCGGTTCCACGTTCGCCACTACCGGCGCAATCGGCCTCAGGGGAACCTTCGGCTCCGGCCCCTTGGGAAGTTCCTTGGGAGGCGCTTGCCCGAATTGAAACAAGTTCCGCCCCGGGCCCGCAGCGGCGACCGCTTGCAGCTTCCCCAAAAGATCGCGCCGCAGCGTGGGATCTACCTTCGTGGGATCAATCCGATCCTCAGGCCTCTTCGACCGCAACACCGGATGGAACTCATCGCTGCGATTTCGGCTCACCGCCCGCGGTGTGGTAGCCGGCGTGGAATCCGTTTGCGGAGTGACAGCTGGTGCGGCCGGCGCTTCGGCGGCACGGGGCGCGCTCGCAGCCGGCGTTGAGTCCGAAGGCCCCGAAAACACGTTCGAATAGACAAGGTATCCGGCGATGAGGCCAAACACCGCGAGGGTCGCCACTTTCTTCGGCTCGTTGGTGCCCAGCTTCATAACGTCGCTCCCGGCGCACCTTCTCGCACAAACGAGTCCAGTTTCAAGCTCACCGTCAACAGCGTCCCGCCCTGTTGCGGCGAGGTCTGCATGCTTTCGATAATCAGGAAGCGCGGCGATTTGTCCAGCAGGTCCACGAACTTGGTCAGGCCGCCGTACGGACCCTCATACGCCACCGTAATCGACATCATCTTGAGCGTGTCGCTGCCTTCGATGTCGTTCAGCTCCAGGCTGTCCTGGCGCAGCTTGATTCCGGCTTCCTGCGCCATGCGTTCCAGCTCCGCCATCACCGTGGAATATGCGGCGCGGCGGTCCGTAAAATAAGTGCCGATAAAATCGTCGCCATCGCGGCGCGCCGATTCGGCCTTGTCCACCAGCCGCTTCGTGTTTGCCAGGTGCTGCTGCATGCCGGTCAGTTGCCGGCGCAAGTCCGCCTGCTCGCGCCGCAGATCGTCGGCCGACCCGCCGAATGGTTTGATCGCCACGATCGCCGCCACCAGGTTCGCCGCCAGCAGGGCGCCGATAATGACGCGCATGACTACGCGTGGATCTTTGATGGCGGACTTAAAGTCTCTGGGCATAGTTCACCACCACGCGGCTGCGAAACAGCGGTTCCGACTGCGAAGGCGCCTGGCTGCTGGGCACCGAAGGCGATTCGAAAAGCGCCGACGATTCGAGAGACTTCAGGAATTCGATCACCGCGCCCTGCGACTCGGCCCCCACCTGCATGTCCAGCGTCACCTGGTTGTCCTTGTTCACATACGGCCGGATGGCCATCAGCCGCACGTTGAACGGCATGGTCTTCTCCAAATCGGCCAGGATCTTGGTCCAACTGATTCCCTTGCGATAGAGTAGCTCGTTCAACATGACGCTGCGCTCGATCACTTCGGTGTTCTCCGGCCGCCGCAGGATGGCGTCGAGACTGGCTTGCTCCGCGGTCACTTTGCGAGTGTCCTTTTCGAGCTGGTTTACTTCGTGCCGCACATCGGCCAGCTGCGAACGGTCGAGCAGGATCAAAGAAATCAAACCGCCCAGCGTCGCCAGCAGCAGAAGCGAGACCGCAATGGAAGCGACCATCAGCGCCCGGTCGCGCCGGAACGGCTGGCTCGCGAGATTGATCGGAATCTTCATGTCAGTTGTTCTTCGCGATCGACCGCAGATACCCCAGCAGGCCGGCGTCGTTCTCCCCCGGAACCCCCAAAGGCGATCGCAGCACGTCCACCGGAACGGATAGTTCTTCCGTGAACCGCCTCTGGGCCTCGTCCGAATCCGCGCCGAAGCCGCACAGAATCAGGTTCTCCACACGCCCGCTCAAATTGTCCTCCACGTATACAAACGTGGGCAGGAGCACCGCCGCGATGTCTTCCAGTTCCTGCGAAGCCACCTCCAGGCAGCGCGCCAGTTTGATGGCGCTTTTGTCCCGCACGATCACGGTGAGCGCCTGCCCCGTGATCTTCGCCAGCACGCTCAATCCTGCTTCCGGAGCCAGCTCCAGAGCCGCCATGCTCGAGGTAGTCACGAATCCCGGATTCAATCCTGCCGCGCGAAACGGCGCTTCATACCGCGCCACGATTTCGATGGGCGCCATCACCACCAGGACATCACATCGCTTGTGTGCACCGGGCTGCGGCCAAAAGCCCACGGCCGCCGCCTCCACATCGAAGGGCACGCTCCGCTTCAATCGGAACCGCACCAGCGAAAGCTGCTCCTTGGCATCCGAAGGAAACTCGTCGAAATCGAGCACGGTGATACGCGTGCTGAAATCCGGCAGAATCAGCGCGGCATCCTTCCGCTTCCGTGCCCCCTGCCCGGCCACCAGCCGGCGCACCGCCATCGAAAATTCGTCCGCATCGATGACGTTCTCTTTCACCGGCGATACGGACAATACTCCAGGCTTGAGCGGCCGAAACTCGACCTCCGCCTTGGACCCGATCCGCGCCACGGCAATCCCCGCTTCCGAAACTTCGAAAGCCATCGCCGGCGGTGGTTCGTGAACTAGCGATTTGAGCCGATCTAGCATTTATTCACCGCCGAGACGCCGAGACGCAGAGGATAAGCAAGATTGCCACGTGCCCGTACCGTTTGTAGGTTTCCTTTGTTCCATGAGGTTGGCGCGCAGAGGAGGCAGAGGGAACAAGTCCTCGACCGGGTTCCCGGCGCAGGTCGAGCAGGGAGGCTGAAGCTGTCGCAGCGGTTTGTTCCAGCACTTGTTTCCTCTGCTCCCTCTGCGCGCCAACCGGATAAAGCGCACGCCGTTCGCCAACTCGGCAGCGCCCATTCGTAAAACTCTGCGTCTCTGCGTCTCGGCGGTGATATCCATCCCCTCTACCCTTCAATAAACGTGACCTTATTGATCTCGCGCAGCGTCGTGATGCCCGAGCGCATCTTATCCACCGCCGACTCGCGCAGGAAGGTCATTCCGTCCTCTCGCGCAGCCCGCTTGATTTCCGAAGTCGGCCGGCGGTCCAGAATCATCTCGCGGATGCGATCCGTCAGGTCCAAAAGCTCGTGAATTGCCGACCGTCCACGGAATCCCGTGCCGCCGCATTCGAAGCAGCCGGCGCCCTCGTAGAGCGGCACATCGCGCCATTCGTCGGGGTTCAACCCGGCTTCCACCAACGCGGAATCGGGGTGGCGCACACGCTTTTTGCAGTAATCGCAAATGACGCGCACCAGCCGCTGCGCCAGAATGCAGTTCAGCGAAGAAACGAAGTTGTACGGCTCGACGCCCATATTCAGGAATCGGCCGAGCACGTCCAGCACATTATTGGCGTGAACCGTGGTGAACACCAGGTGCCCGGTCAGCGCCGAGTTGATGGCGATCTGGGCCGTCTCTTGGTCGCGGATTTCGCCCACCATGATCTTGTCTGGATCGTGGCGCAAGATGGAACGCAGCCCGCGCGCAAATGTGAGGCCCTTCTTCTCGTTGACCGGAATCTGCGTGATGCCCTTGATCTGATACTCCACCGGGTCTTCGATGGTGATGATCTTGTCTTCGTCGTTCTTGATCTCGCTCAGCGCCGCGTAAAGCGTGGTAGTCTTGCCCGACCCGGTCGGCCCCGTGACCAGCACCATGCCATACGGTTCGAGAATGTAGCGCCGGAATTTCACCAGGTCCTGATCGGAGAAGCCCACCACATCGAGCGAGAGCTTGGCGAACTTCTCGCTCATCGATTCTTTATCGAGAACGCGCAGCACCGCGTCTTCGCCGTGGATCGTCGGCATGATCGACACGCGGAAGTCAATGAGCCGGTTCTTATAACGCACGCGGAAGCGGCCGTCCTGCGGCACGCGCTTCTCGGCGATGTCCAGCTCGCTCATCACTTTGATGCGCGAAATGATCGTCGACTGCCAGTCCTTGGCAATGGGCGGCATGGCATAGTGCAGCACGCCGTCGATGCGATACTTGATAGCCACTTCCTGATCGCGCGATTCGATGTGGATGTCGCTGGCCCGCCGCTCGAGCGCGTTGAAGATCGTGGTGTCGACCAGTTTAATGACGGGGGCGATATCGCTATCGGTGGCCGTCAGCTTGTCGATCGAGAGGGTTTCATCCTGGTCGCCCTCGTCCGCAACAACGTCGAGCGTGAATCCTTCGGTGACCTCTTCGAGCACCCGCTGCGATTGTTCCGTCTTTTTCAGCAGCTCGGCGATCTGCGACAACGTCGCGACCTTCACGCGCAGCTTGGTGTTGAGCAGGAGCGTCAGCTCATCGATCAGGTTCAGATTGCGCGGATCGGCCAGCGCGATTTCGAGCGTCCCATTCCGCATACCCATTGGCACGAAGTTGTAGCGGAACATCAGATCCACCGGGATCGACCGGAAGAGATCGTGATCGATCGAGGCCTCGCGCAGATCGACATACTCGCAGCGATACCGCGCCGCCATGGCGCGCGCCTGTTCCGCTTCCGCCAGTGGATCCGTCAATCTCGGTTTTTCCGTCGTGGCCATTTTAGTTCACCGCCGAGACGCCGAGGCGCCGAGTCAAAACAATGGCCAATACGCGCGCGTGACGTTTGCAGGCTCGCGTTGCTCCATGAGGTTGGCGCGCAGAGGGAGCGCGAACAAGTGCTGGAACAAGGTTACTAGCGTCCATCAAACGTTCCAACGCCGCTAACGGCGCCGGAGCATTACAGAGAACCGACAGGACGCGCGGCGCCCAAGTCGAGCACTTGTTCCCTCTGCTCCCTCGGCGCGCCAACCCCATAAAGCCGGCAGCGCTCCCAAACGCCTCCGCGCCCATTCTTAAAACTCTGCGTCTCTGCGTCTCGGCGGTAATATCCATACCCCACCTACCGAATCGAATCCGCCAACGAAAAAATCGGCAGATACAACGAAATCAAAACAAATGCCACAAACCCGCCCATCACGATCATGATGGCCGGCTCGATCAACGATAACGACGCCTGCATGCGCGTATTCACGTCTTCTTCAAAGAATTCCGCCACGCTGCTCAGCATGGTCGGCAGCGCGCCAGTCGATTCCCCCACTTCGATCATATCGACCGCTAACGGCGGAACTAGACCCGAAGTCCGCAACGATCCCGAAAGCGGCTGCCCTTCCCGCACGCTTTTGCCCGCAATCGATACGGCCTTCTCGAGCAGCGGCGTGCCCAGCGATTCGGCCGCCGTCTCCATGGCCTGCACCAGCGGAATTCCGCCCGTCAGCAGCGTGCTCAGAATTCGCGCCATTTGCGCCACCTGGTACTTCAGCCAGATCTCGCCGAATAACGGCATCTTCATCTTGACGCGATCCACCTTCTCGCGCGCCGAATCTTTCTTGGACCACCACCGGAACAGGAAAATGCCGCCCACGATCGCCGCGGCGAATGCCAGGATGTATGTCCGCGCCGTCGTGCCCACCGCAATCAGGATGACCGTCATCTTCGGCAACTGGGCGTTCATGCTGGCGTAGAGTGTCGCGAAGGTCGGCACCACGTACGTTACCAGGAACACCATCAACAGGATCACCAGAACGATCAGCACCGACGGGTACATCAGCGATACCAGCACCTTCTTCTTCACCGCCAGGGAAAGTTTCTGGTACGTAATGTAACGGTCCAACACCTCCGTGAGGCTGCCGCTTTTTTCACCCGCCATCACCGAGGTCACGTAGATCTTCGGAAAGACGCCCTGCTGCCGGAAGGCTTCGGAGAGCAGCGTCCCGTTGCGAACTTCATCCCGCACTGCTTTGACATACGGCCCGAGCTTGGCGTCGGTCAACCGTTCCGCCAACAAGTCCAGCGATTTCAGAATCGGAAGACCGGCCCGAATCAGCGTCACAAATTGCTGGTTGAAGATCAGGAACTTCTCCAGATTCAGCGCTTTGCGCTTGCCCACGAAGCCCCTGAGCGCCACCGTCCGCGGCTTGATCGAGTAGATCAGGAAGCCCTGTTGGGAAAATTTCTCCCGCAACTCCTTTTCGGAGCCGGCGACCGCCACCTGCTGGTGAATCTGGCCGCGCCCATCCGCATACTTGAGAACGAAATCGGCCATAGCCTATTGGCTGGTCTCCTCCACCACCACGCCCGGCGGCGCCTTGTACTGGAAAAGCTTGGCATCGAGCGGCGGATCCAGCTTCTCCTGGTCGAACGTGAACGCCAGCAGGGAACGGTCGAATCCCGTCACTTTCAATTCGCGGATGTGCCCATCGGGAGCCACCAGGAATTCCACTGAGGAGTAGGGCAAATCGTCGCTCTTGGGCTCCCCGGTGATGCGCGTGTCAGCCCCCTCGAGAGTTCCCTGCAAATTGCGAAACTCCTTATTAAAGTGCAGCTTACCGAGAAGAAAGGCGAGCGGAGCGCGCATATCCTCGGTTTCCTTCAACTTCATCTTCTCGGCCTTATTATCTATTGGTGTATAGAGCCAAAGGAACTTCCCATCGGAAACGAATAGCTTCCCTTTGGGTTGGGAATATTCCCCCCGCATGCGGCCCGGTTTGCGCAGCATGAGCGTTCCGCTCTCCGTGCGCCGGATGCTTCCAGGAGGCGTATATTGCTCGGTAAAAAGGACTTCGAGCGTTTGCGCGTGGTTGTAACGGATTTCCGCCTTCGTCAGCAGGTCATCCAGTTTCGTGTCCGCGGCAAACGCCGACACCACCAGCAGGCCGGAAATCAGCCAAAAAAGCTTCACAAACCTTTGACGCCGTGGATTCCCGAAACGTGTAAAGCCTCGGGGTTCAAATGGCTCTAGCCGCCTGCGCCGGCGGTCCGGCTGGGCCGCAGGACGTCGGAAATCTTACGGGCGAGCTCTGCCGCTGTGAACGGCTTCTGCAAAAATCCGATGGCACGGTTGCCCAGACGCCGCTGCGCCTCTTCTGCCCCGTAACCGCTCGTAACAATAACCGCTGCCTGCGGCCACCGCGCCAGCAAGCGGCTCAGTGTTTCCTCGCCGCTCATTAGGGGCATGGTCATGTCGAGCAGCACGGCATCAATCTGACCCGGTGTGGCTTCATACGCCGAGAGAGCCCCGTTGCCGTCGGTGGCTGTAACCACTTGATAGCCGGCACTGGTAAGCACGAGTTGCGCGGTGCGCCGGACCACTTCCTCATCGTCCACTACCAGCACCGTACCGCGCCCCCATGTGGTGAACGAAACCGTCGCCGGAGCGGCCTCGGCCGGTTGTCCGGCAACCGGGAAGAATACCCGGAACGTCGTCCCTTTACCCGGCTGGCTCTCCAGCATCAATGCGCCACGATGCCCCCGGATGATGCCCAGGACCGCCGAAAGCCCCAATCCCCGGCCAGCGAATTTGGTGGTGTAGAAGGGGTCGAAGATGCGCGCCATGGTGGATTCTTCCATCCCTGCGCCCGTGTCGCGCACCACCATCGCTACGTAGTCTCCGGGCGCGATAGGCTGCCGCGTCACATTCGCCTCCAGCTCCGCCGCTCCCACCGTCCGCAAGAAGGTGCTGACTTCGACCGTGCCATTGTCTTCGCCAATCGCTTCCGCCGCATTGATCACCAGGTTCATAATCACCTGTTGCAGTTGGCTGGCATCTGCGTCGACGCGTGGCAAATCCTTTTCGAGCAACAGCCGCAGCCGCACGTTCTTGGGAATCGATGCCTGGATCAAGCTCGTTATCTGCGTCACCTGCTGCGAAAGATCCAACGCTTCGATGAAGAAGCGTCCCCGTCCGGAATAAGCCAGCATCTGAGCGGTCAGCTTGGCCATGGCTTCACCGGCTTCGAGCAGCGAACGCACCGACGCGGCATCCCTGGAACCGGCCGGGAGCCGCTCCTGCAGCAGGCTGGCATTGCCGATCACTCCGGTCAGCAAATTGTTGAAGTCGTGTGCGATTCCGCCGGCCAGCACGCCCAGGCTTTCCAGGCGTTGCGTCTGCTGAATCTGCGTCTCCAGAGCCTTGCGTTCGGAGATGTCCGCCGCCATCAACACCACGCCATCCAGGGTCGCATCGGCGGCCAGGATCGGCGAAGCCCAAACCGCCAGATGGAACTGGTTCTCCCGCGCGGCCACAGTCACCTCTACACCTGCAACCGACTCGCCCCGTCCCGCCCGCATCGCCAGATCCCGGCACTGCAGATTATCCGGCACCGACATCGCGTCCGCCACCGGGTTCGACCGCCGCACGCTGCCATCCAGATTGAAGGCGCAGATTGCCAGCGGACAGGCTTCGATCAGACTGCTCAGTATGGCGTTGGTCTGCTGCAATTCCCATTGCGCTTTTCGGCGGTTGGCCACTTCCAGTTCGAGCAGTTCGTTCGTATTGACCAACTCGCGCGTGCGCAGGTGGACCTGGCGGTCCAGATCGTCGCGAGATTGGCGAAGCTCCGCCTCCGCGCTGCGGCGTTGTAGATCGACACTCAACACCTGGGCGGAACTAAACCACAAAATCGCGATGGCGGCGAGAATATTGACCGATGCATAGATGGCCGCACCGGGTTGGCCGCCATAGAGACCGAAATGCTGCAGCAGAACCCGCATGGCGATGGTGAACGCCGGCAGAACCAGCGGAACCGGCAACAAGCGGCGCGTGATCAGGCCGGCGGGACCCGTGTCGCGGAGCAAGGTGATCAAATGGCCGGCTCGACCCAGGAGCAGCGCGCTCGTCGCCCCGAGCAACGCCATTAGGGCCGTGATCGGTGTCATGGTTTCGCGCTCGGTCCGAAACCCGGCCGCCGCGTAACCCGCGAAGTTAAAAAAACAGAGCGTGATCACGATGACCAGGCCGCACTCCCGAATCAGCACGACCACTTTGCGCCCGACCGGGAGCAGCAGCAGGGCCATCGCCAGCAGGCAAAAATGGAATCCCGACAAAGCCCCGGGCCGCCCCGGATGCCGCACCGTATGCAGAAGCTGCTTGGGAAACAAGAGTTGATCGAAGGGCGTGTTCTTGTCCAGAACATACTCGCCCCAACTGATGGCTCCGATCGCTAAAACGACCAGGCTACCCAACCGGAGCAGGTTTGGATAGCGTGGCGCATCGGCGCTCCACAAGTTCCAACCAATTAAGAAGAACGCGACACACGACCAAGGTGGAAGAAACGGGAGCGGTAGGCGAACACCCGCGGCATACCCGCCGATCATTGCCAGGGACGCAATCGCGATGGCGCCCCCCGATGCCTTCGCAAACCAATGGAGGCTCATTCGGGCTATCGTGACATTGTATCGTACGAGACGATTTCGGTTATGTTGCGATTCGCACATACCCTGTAGGACAGACGGTCGCTTTTCGCCGTCTGTCTCGTCGGCAGGCGAGGCAGGCCACAAAAACGATGGCCTGCCCCGCCAAGCGCCAGCACTCTGTCGGATTGACGCCCATCATCTACCCACGGTAGAATCGGACGCCAAAGGGTTTAGGCGCGATTTCCAGGAGGGGACTCGATGCGTAAAATCTCGCGTCGCAGGTTTTTCGAAGGTACCGGCGCAGGATTGGTGGCGGCGTCCACGGTTCCGCTCAAGGGACAACCGCAGACGCCGGTGACACCCGGTGTTCCGCGGACAACTATCCAGGTCACGGTGAACGGGACCCGCCGCAAGATTGAGGTCGAAGACCGCTGGACGCTGGTCGAAGTGCTGCGCGATCACCTGGGGTTGACCGGGTCGAAGATCGGCTGCGACCGCGGTGAATGCGGCGCTTGCACGGTCCTGCTCGATGGCAAGCCGGTCTATTCCTGCAGCCAGCTGGCGGTCTGGGCCGATGGCCGCTCCGTCCAGACGGTCGAAGGCCTTGCCAGGGGCGGCCAACTCGACCCGCTGCAGCAAGCCTTCATCGAACACGATGGCCCACAGTGTGGATTCTGTACCTCCGGCCAGTTGATGAGCGCCAGGGCGCTGCTCAATCGGAACCCCCATCCGACCAGAGACGAAATCCAGCATGCCATGGCGGGCAATATCTGCCGGTGCTCCAACTATAACCGCTACGTGGAATCGGTCCTGGCCGCCGCCGGAACCCTCTCGGCCAGCGCGGGGAGGAAAGCATGAAGACGCTCAACACTGTCGGCCATCCTTCCTCGCGCATCGATGCGCTGCTCCGCGTCACCGGCAAAGCCACCTATACCGGCGATCTTTATGTTCCAGGCATGCTCTACGCGCGCGTTCTGCGCAGTCCGCATCCGCATGCACGCATCCGGAGCATCGATCTTTCGCGCGCGCAGGCGCTGCCTGGCGTGAAGGCCATTCTCACGCACGAAAACTGCGACGTGATCTGGGGCAGCGGCGATACGCGCAACAAGCGCTACCTGTTTAACAATCCTGTGCGTTTTGCCGGCGACGCGGTTGCGGCCGTGGCCGCCGTCGATCGCCACGTGGCCGAAGACGCAATCCGCCTGATCCAGGTGGATTACGAAACGCTACCGTTCGTCCTCGACCCCGAGGACGCGCTCAAGCCCGGGGCCGTGGAGATCCAGCCCGGCGGCAACCTCTCGCCCAACAACCGCAACGAGCGCCAGCCCGAAGTCTACAAGCGCGGCAAAATCGACGACGGTTTTCAGGCTGCCGACCGCGTCTTCGAAGATCACTACACTTCCTCGCACATCAACAACGCGCAGCTCGAGCCGCGCGTCGCCATTGCGCATTGGGATGGCGACCATCTAACCGTCTACACCCCCACGCAGGGCATTTCCAACTGCCACACCGAGATGGCCCGCGACCTGAAGATCCCGCCCGAAAAGGTGCGCATCGTCTGCCAGTTCATGGGCGGCGGCTTCGGCAACAAGAACCAGAATCACGATTTCGAGCTGATGGCGGCGATGCTGGCCAAGCAGGCCGGGGTGCCCGTGAGGCTTGAATTCACGCGCAAGGAAGATTTCGTTTCCGTGCACGGCCGCTGGCCCACCAAGCAGTATTACAAGGTGGGCGTGCGCAACGATGGCACTCTCACCGCCATCCAGCTGCGCGGCTATAGCGGTATGGGACCGTACCGCAAGAGCTCGGGCGGCATCGGCGGCATCGAGATCTACCAGTGCCCGCACGTCGAGCGAAGCGTCTACCCGGTCTACACCAACATGGCGGTCTCCGCCAATCTGCGCGCGCCGGATTATCCGCAGAGCGTGTTCGGCCTCGAATCGCTGATGGACGATATCGCCTACGCGTTACAGATGGACCCGCTAGACTTCCGCCTCAAGAACATGACGCGGAAATTCAACGACCAGTTGGCGTACACCAGCATCGGCCTCGAAGAGTGCATCCGCCGCGGCGCCGAGGCGATGGAATGGAAGAAGCGCTTCCACGCGCCGGGTGAAGGTACAGGCATCGTCAAACGCGGCGTCGGCATGGCGATGGGCTCCTTCTTCTCGAACATGGGGCGCAGCAGCGCCGTGATCGATGTCGATTCGAAGGGAATGTACCACGTGCACGTCGGCGTAACCGACATCGGCACCGCTGCCAAGACCACCATGGCATTGATCGCCGCCGAAGAACTGGGCGTGCCGCTGGAAAACATCAACGTCATCTGGGGCGATACCGACCGCTGTCCCTATTCGGTGGGCGAATCGGGCAGCCGAACCACAACGCACACCGGCCATGCCGTGGTGGAGGCGGCCAAGGATCTGAAGCGCCAGATCGCAGAAAAGGGAATGCCGCAGGGCAACGGCATGCTGACGGCATCGGTCAACACCAACCCGCCGATTCCGCCCAACGTCGCCCGCTACAGTTTCGTCGCGCATTTTGCGGAAGTGGAAGTCGATACCGGGACGGGTCGTGTGCGCGTCACTAAGTACGTGGCCGCTCACGATAGCGGCCGCGTCGTGAACCCGCTCACCGCCACCAGCCAGGTGAAGGGTGGAGCGACCATGGGGATCGGCATGGCGCTGCACGAGCAACTGCTGTACGACAAGGCTTCCGGAACGCCGCTCACCGCCGGCTATTACCACGCGCGCGTGATGACCCATCTCGACACCCCCGAAATTGAGGTGCACTGGATCGAGACCGAAGATCCCTACGGTCCGTTCGGCGCCAAGACGCTGGGCGAACCGACAATCATCCCGTCGGTGGCGGCCGTGGCCAACGCCATTTACAACGCCATCGGGAAACGGGTGCGCGACTTGCCCATCACCCGCGACAAGATCCTGGGGGTGCTGGCATGAAAGCCTTCGCCAATATCAATCCCCGCGACCTGAAGCAGGCGGTGTCCGAGTTGCAGAAGCCGAACGCCGTAGCCGTCGGCGGCGGCAGCGACCTGCTCGGCATGGTGAAGGAGCACCTGGTCGAGCCGGATGTTTTGGTGCATCTTCGCGGGCTGCGCGGATTCGATCAGGTCTCCGCCAAGGGCGAAGAGGTCACCATCGGCGGCCTGATTACGCTCGACACCTTAAGCCGCGAACCGATGATCCGCGATCGCTACAAAGTGCTGGCCGAGGCTGCCGAAAGCGTCGCCACGCCGCAGATCCGCAATGCCGGCACGCTGGCCGGCAACGTGAACCAGCGGCCGTGGTGCTGGTATTACCGCAACGGCTTTCCCTGCTTCAAGAACGGCGGCAACCGGTGTTTCAGCATCACCGGTGAAAACCAGTTCCACGCCATCTTCGGCGGCGGGCCGAGCTTTATTGTTCACCCCTCGGATACCGCGCCCGCGCTGGTGGCCCTCGGCGCCAAGTTTCGCATCGCCGGCCATTCGGGAGAGCGCACCATTCCGGCTGCCGACTTCTTCGCGCTGCCCAAAGTGAATCCGGCCCGCGAAAACGTGCTCGCTCCAGGCGAGGTGCTGGTTTCGATCCACCTGCCGAAGACCGCGCACTCCGTTCGCAGCACCTACCACAAGGTACTCGACCGCGAAGCCTGGACCCACGCCGTAGTAAGCGCGGCCGTGGTCCTCGAGATGGACCAGGCGGTTTGCAACAGCGCCCGCGTCGTCCTCGGCGGCGTGGCCCCAATCCCGTGGCGGCTTCCGAAAGTCGAAGCCATGCTCGCAGGCCAGCGCATCACCGAAGACGTCGCCGCCAAAGCCGGAGAAGCCGCCGTCGAAGGCGCCAACCCGCTCGCTAAGAACGGCTACAAAATCCCCTTAACCAAGGCCGTCGTCAAACGGACCTTGCTCTCGCTGGCGTAAGGTGGGACAGGCCATCGTTGTTTGTGGCCTGTCAGCCTGACGGATGACAAACACCTGTCCCACTCCCACCTGATTTCCCACAGCTATAGAATTTCCTTGACTGGAAATGGTAGAACCATTACGCTACATGTAGTATGCAAATCAGGAGTGCCGCGATTTGCGGTAGAGGGCATCCCGGGTAAAGGGCGAAACAAAGACTATAGCGGCACAGAGTAAGAAGCTCACGTTGATGAGCCCGTTCGCCTTGAACCGGTCAGCGGCAACGGAGAAACTCTGTGCAACGATTAGTCATTGCCAATCAACGTGGTGGCGTTTCCAAAACCACCACCACTGCTACGCTGGCGCGTTTTTTCGGTGACCAGGGAATGAGGGTGCTGGCCATCGACGCCGATCCACAAGGCTCGCTCGGGTTGGTTTTGGGCTTACGGCCCGATCGATACCTGCACGATTTCCTGGTGCACAACCGTCCCCTGGAAGAGTGCGTGGTGGAGGCGTCGCCCAACGTTCATGTCTTGTGCGGAAGCCGCGACACCACGGTAGTCGAGGCGGCGCTGTTTGGAACGCCCGGCCGGGAGCTGGCCTTCAGCCGCCAACTTTCGGTGGCTGACGGCCGTTACGACGCCGTGTTGATCGACGTCTCGCCTTCCATCAACCTCCTACAGACCTGCTCCTTGCTCTACGCGCAGCAATTCCTGGTTCCGGTAGCCATGAACATGCTCAGCCTTCAGGGAGCAGCGGCCTGTCTCGAAACCGCGCAGATGCTCGCAGACAGCTTCGGAACCAGCATCCGTCCGGTGGCGTTGCTGCCGGTCATGGTGGACCGCCGCTTCAGCTTGACCGAGTACATCCTGAAGGCGCTCGAGGAGATGTCGGAGCAGTACCGTGTGCCGCTGCTGCATGCAGTGCGAACGGACGGGACGGTTCCGCGGGCGGAACGCGCCAGGCAGTTCCTGGTGGATTACGACTCGAAAAGCAAGGCCATGGAGGACTACCTGATCGTTGCCTTGCAGGTGTCGGAACTGTTGAAGACCGGGCAGGATGCGGAGCCATACCGGCAAGCGCTCACGGCCTAAAGCGGAAATCGAGCCGATCCGGGTAAGCGAACTGCTTACGGGTGCGGGCATGCGCGGCTTCTTGAGCGTTTTGGAGCCGCCCGTCGCCGTGCCGCACCTGCGTCAGTTGGCCGTCCGGACGCCGGTTTTCGCCAGCCCGGAAGAACTGGCAGAGTGGTTGTCGGCGCGCGCGGAAGCTTTGCTGAGGCGGATGGGCGGGCAGCAGGAGGATTTGGCGGCCATTGCGGAGATCGCCCGCCGCACGAACGATGGCGCGGAGAGGTTGCAACGCGTGACCGAGAGAATCCGGTTGGGAACGATTCACCACGCCGCACTGTCGGCGGCGTGCCATTGGAAAGGAGAGTCATTCATGAAGAAGGCTGCAGTAACCCGCGCGCATCGTACCAGCGCCACGGAGGCGGGTTGGCAGGAGTGGATTTCGGAAGCCGTAGCGGCGCGCACCGCGAATGAAGCTACCGCGGCGCCGCACGACGGTGACATGACGGCCGATCTGCGCGCGCTCCATGAGGCCATCGCGCGCCTGGCTTATGAGCATTGGCAAGAACGGGGCTGCCCTTCCGGCTCACCCGAAGTGGATTGGTTCCACGCCGAGAAAAAACTCGTCCAGCAACAGAACGCCAGCTAACTTCCCCCTAAAGCTGCACACTCTCGGCCACCGACACGTTGACAACGTCGTCACACGTAGTGTGCCTGCCTGGCCAAGAATTCCACAGGAGTCGTCCTAACCCATTCAATTACGCCACAGGTTGTGACAGTTAGATAGTTAGCTTGCCGCGGGGATCGGCGTTAGATTGCTGGTGGAGAAATCGTGATTATGAGAGTACTCACCATGGTGTTAGCGACTGGTGCACTCGCAATAGTCGCTTCCGCTCAAAACCAGCTAGTGAATGCGCCGCCGGACGCGTATCAAGTGCGCTATGCGGCCAACTTTATCGTCGGAGATTCCGTCGTGGATCTCACCAATGCTGCCACTGCCGGGGGCTACGAACCGCAGGGCGACATCTGCGCCAGCGTTTATGTCTTTGGACAAGACCAACAGTTGGTGGCCTGCTGCGCTTGCCAGTTGACGCCAAATCATCTCAAGACTCTTTCGGTCCGCAGCGACCTGATCAATAACACGCTGACCCCGGGCGTACCGACGGGTGTGACCATCGCGCTGCTGGCCAGTAAGAATACAACCTGCAATGCCGCTTTCGTCGCAGCGTCGGACCTGGTGGGCGGGTTGCGCGCTTGGGGAACCGCGCTGCATGCTGCTCCGTCCGGCGGTTATGCGGTCGGTGAGACGCCGTTCTCGAATGCGCCCTTGAGCAGCACCGAATTGCAGAAAATGACTTCGTATTGCGGGTACATCCAGGCGATCGGCAGCGGGTACGGTCTTTGCAGCTCCTGCCGCACGGGTTCGCAAGGCGCCACCAGGCAGTAGCGTATAGTTGAGACACCGCTCCTTACAGTCGCGGCTCCGCAAGACGCGCGTTACTGAGCCGCGACCACAGGGAGCGGTGTGTCTATATCAGTGACTGTTCTAACCCAACGCATTAGCCGGCAAGTTGAAACACTTAGATACTTTGAAGTCACTCCTGACTCGATGCTAGATTCCTCAGCAGAGGAGTGAAGATGTTCACAATACCAAGAACGAAACTTACAACGATTCTGGCGGTGCTCACACTGGCGGCCGCCGGTTCCGCTACGCAAAACCAGCCCATAAACGCCCCTCCGGATGCCTATCAGGTACGTTACGCCGCTAATATGCTTGTGGGCGATTCCGTCGTGGATCTCACCAACGCAGGAACGGTTGGCGGGTATGAACCGACGGGTGATATCTGCGCCAACGTTTACGTATTCGCGCAGGATCAGCAACTGATCTCGTGCTGCTCGTGCCTGTTGACGCCCAATCATCTGCGGACGCTTTCCGTCCGGAGTGATCTCATCAACAACACACTCACGCCGGGTGTGCCGACGGCCGTGAGCATCGGTTTGCTGGCAACCAAGGGCCCGAATTGCAATGCCGCCATTGTTACGGCAAGCAACTTGGTAGGCGGCCTGCGCGCGTGGGGTACTGCGCTACATGCCGCTCCGGCCGGCGGTTATGTCGTGGGCGAGACGCCGTTCTCAGACGTGAGCTTGGGCAGCACCGAATTGCAAAAAATGACCTCCTATTGCGGATTTATTCAAGCCAATGGCAGCGGGTACGGTCTTTGCAACTCCTGCCGCACCGGCGCGCAAGGGTCTGTGCGGCAGTAGCTCTGAGGAGACAGTCTGGCCGTGTCGAATCCCGAACGAGTGGCCGGCCCCACCGGTCACTCGCCGGGAGCGATTTCAATAGATTCCCCCGTGTAAAAACTCAATGCGTTGTCGCCCTGCTTGACGATGCGAGTGCGGTGCAGAACTCCCCGGACATCCGGAAGGGTTCGGCGGATGGAGTGCTGCACGATGACAAGCGAGGGCGTCCCCTCTGAAAAGATCTCCAGTGCAGCCGCGTACTCACGTTCCTTGTCGTAGGGCGGGTCCAGAAACACAATGTCGGCCGGATACCTCGCCAAATTCACCACCGCCGGCCCCGCGGCCACTGTAGCCCGCCGCTCCAGTTGGAGCGCGGCCAGGTTCTCGCGGATCGTCTCCAGAGCCAGCCGGTTCCGCTCCAGGAAGTACGCGTGCGCGGCGCCCCGGCTGAGCGCCTCGATCCCGACTGCACCGGTGCCGGCGTATGCATCCACGAACGTTGCGCCCACGACGCGAGACGCCAGAATGTCGAAAAGCGTTTCGCGCAAACGGTCAGGCGTGGGACGCGTGGCTGCTCCCGGAATGCTTGTCAAACGGCGTGAACGGAACTCGCCCGCGATCACGCGCATCAGCCCACCGTCACCAATCCGTAGCGGCGCTGCCAATGTCCGCGGATATAGGCGATGGCGCGATCCAACTCTTCCGCCGATGGCGGATGCTCGACGAATGCCAGCGCTTCGCGGCGCGCAATCTCCAGGATCTCGGTGTCGCGCAAAATGCTGGCCACGCGCAGCGACGGCAGCCCGGATTGTTTCGTCCCGAAGAACTCGCCCGGACCGCGCAGTCTCAGATCCATCTCCGAAATGTAGAAGCCATCGGTGGATTCCACCAGCGTGCGAACCCGCTCGCGCGCGGCGTCGTTCATCTTTTCCGTCACCAGGATGCAGTAGCTTTGCGCCGCGCCCCGGCCTACCCGCCCCCGCAATTGGTGCAGCTGCGCGAGGCCGAATCGCTCCGCCTGTTCGATCAACATGACGCTGGCGTTCGGCACGTCGACGCCGACTTCAATCACCGTGGTCGAGACCAGAATCTTAATCTCGCCTTCCTTGAACCGCTGCATCACGGCTTCCTTTTCGTTTGCGCCGAGGCGGCCGTGCATCAAGCCCACGGAAATTTGCGGAAAGACCTCGCGCGAGAGGTGTTCGTACATCTGCTGCGCGGCCTTCATCGCCTGCGTTTCCGACTCTTCGATCACCGGGTAAACGACGTACGCCTGGCGCCCCTCGTCGATCTGCCGCTTAAGGAAACTGTAGACCTGCTCCACGCGATCGGCGGTGGCGTGCTTGGTGATAATCGGTTTGCGGCCCGGCGGTAATTCGTCGATGACGGAGACGTCCAGGTCGCCGTAGAGCGTCATCGCCAGCGTGCGCGGAATGGGCGTGGCCGTCATCACCAGCACATCCGGGCGCGCTCCCTTCTCGGTCAACCCGAGGCGCTGCAGCACGCCGAAGCGATGCTGCTCATCAATGATCGCCAGACCCAGTTTCTTAAACTCGACATCTTTTTCGAGCAAAGCGTGCGTGCCGATCACCACGTGCACCAGGCCCTCGGCCACCAGCTTCTTGAGTTGGCCCTTTTCGCGGCTGGTGAAGGACCCCGTGAGCAGCGCTACCACATAGCCGAGCTTGGAAAGAATCTGTTTGAAGTAGATGCCATGCTGGATGGCGAGGATCTCCGTCGGCGCCAGCACGGCCACTTGATAGCCGTTCTCGATGGCAATCACGGCTGCTTCGGCAGCCACAATCGTCTTGCCGCTGCCCACATCACCTTGCAACAGGCGGCTCATCGGGCGGGGAGCCTTCATATCGTTGGCGATTTCCTGGATCACACGCTTCTGCGCCCCTGTGGGCTTGAACGGCAGCATCGCCTTGACCTTTTCGCGAACCCGGTCGTCGATGTGGAACGCGATGCCTGCCAGCGTGCGCGCATTGCGTCGCTTGAGCGTGATCCCGCATTCCAGCCAGAAGAACTCTTCGAAGATCAGGCGAATCTGGTCGGGAGAGCGGAACTGGTTGAGAAGCCGCAAATCCGACTCGGGCGGCGGGAAATGCGTATGCCGGAGGGCTGTCCAGCGGTCCGGAAACTTGAGCCGCTGGCGGATGTCCGCGGGCAGGTAGTCGTCGAGCGGATCCAGGGAGTCGAGCACGCGGTGTACGATGGTGCGCAGGACGCGCGTCGTCATTTTCGAGACCGCTTCGTAGATCGGCACCACGCGGCCCGTGTGCAGCGAGGTCTCCCCGTCGTCATCCTCTCCGGTGAGGATTTCGAATTCGGGGTGCAGCATGGTCAGGTCGCCCGAGTAGCTGTCGAATTCCACCTTTCCGAACAGCGCCAGCTTCATACCCTCGGCCAGTACGTTGGCCAGATAGCCGCCATGGAACCATTTGCCCACCAGGATGGCGCGTGAGGAGTCGGAAAAGCGCGCTTCGAACAAACCCAGGTTGCGCCGCTTGAAACCGGAGAGCTTCGCCGAACGCACCTCAACTATCACGGTGGCCATCTCGCCCGGCGCCAGTTGGGCGATGGTTTTCAGGTTGCTGCGATCCTCGTAGCGGAAGGGCACGTACGCCAGCAAGTCCTCCATTACCGCGAGGCCCTTGGCTTCGAGCATGGCGGCGCGCGCCGGGCCAACGCCTTTCACGTAAGTAAGCGGGGTGGTAAGGTCCACAGTGGTGCCCGCCGGTTTCCTTGTGGAACCGGCTCAGAAATTTCAGTCTACACGGTACACTGTAGTTTCATGTCCAAACTGTTGGAGGGCAAGCTGGCCCTCGTGTTGGGGATCGCCAACAAGTGGAGTCTGGCCTACGCGATCGCCCAGGCCTTTGCGCGCGAAGGAGCGACGCTCGCGCTCTCGTATTTAGGTGACCGTCAGAAAGAATCGATTCAGGAACTCTCCGAAGCCTGGGATGTGGCGGCCCTTCTGCCGTGCGATGTCACTAAGGACGAGGAATTGGCTGCACTGCCGGAATCGCTTGGCAAGCTCGGCCGGCCAGTCGATGCCGTCGTGCACAGCCTGGCGTTCGCCAATCGGGAAGATCTCTCGCGGCCCTTCGTGGAGACGACGCGCGAGGGTTTCCTGCTGGCGCAGAACGTAAGCGCCTACTCGCTGGTGGCGGTGGCGGGCGCTACGGCGCCGCTGATGACCCAAGGCGGTTCGATTACCACGCTCACGTATCTCGGCTCGACCCGCGTGATCCCTAACTACAACGTGATGGGAGTGGCCAAGGCGTCGTTGGAGGCCTCCGTGCGCTACCTCGCGAACGATTTGGGACCGCAGAAGATTCGCGTGAACGCGATTTCCGCAGGAGCGGTGAAGACCGCTTCCATGCGGGGGATCAAGGGCTCCTCGGCCCTGTTGGACGCCACGCCGCAGCACGCGCCCCTGCGCCACAACACCGAGCCCGCGGAAGTCGGAGACGCGGCAGTTTTCCTGGCCAGCAACCTCAGCCGCGGCGTGACCGGCAATGTTCTGTTTGTCGATTCCGGCATACACGTGATGGGGCTCTAACAAATATGAAAGTAGAAGTAGTCCTATCGGAAGCCGACATCTCGCAGGAGTTTGCCGAAGCCATGGAAGCGCGCGACCTGCCGGAGAAATTCTTCTTCTGGTCGCCGCGCTCGGCTCTGGCCTGGAAGGCTCTGAGCGAAGAGCCGGCGCTCTACGGCGGTTTGACCGAAACCTGGAAAACGATTGCAGCCGAGGCCGGCCCGCTGGCGCGCGGATTTTCGGGCCGCGTGCCCGTGATCAGCTTCGGCGCGGGCGATGGCGCGCGCGACCGGCTGCTCTTGAATGGCCTCAAGGACCTGGGCCGCGAGTGTCAATACTTTCCGGTGGACGCGAGCCAGGCGATGCTCGAACTGGCCTGCGCGGGCGCCGAGGATGAGGATTTCGAAGCGGTGGGCATCAAAGCCGACATCTCCAGCCCGGTCCACCTGGTCTATGCCGCCGATGCCACCGAGGCGCCGCGCCTCTTCATCATGTCGGGCAACACCATGGGATCGTTCGACCCCCTGGCGGAAATCCGCTACATCGCGCAGGGCCTGCACACGGGTGACCGGCTGATCATTGATGGCGAGATCTATGACGAGAGCAAGACCATGGCTCGCCGCGATAACCCTTCCGCCCGGCGGTTCCTCTCCGCCATGTGGAGCAGCGTCGGAATCGGCAGCAACGACGGCGAAATCCATTTCGACCGCAAACGCGACGAGCGCCACCAGGGTCTGCACCTGATCACGCGCTACTTCCACGCCGCCCGCGATCTGGCGTTGTCCGTGGGAGGCATCGAAATCGCGCTCGAACGCGGCGAACGCATCGGCATGAACTTCCAGTACACCTACGCCCCCGATTCGTTCCGCTGGCTGATCGGCGAACACGGCGGCCTCGAAATCCTGGACGAGCACGAAAGCCCCGACGGCCGCTTTCTGACGGCGATCTGCCAGAAGTAAGGCCCTGCTCCCTCCAGTTGAGCTCGTGCCAACTGCGGGATGAATCGGGTCAATCCTCGGTGCAGCCGGCGGCAATTTCGATTTGAAAGGACCAATTTTTGGGGATCACGACGATACCGTTTAGTGTATAGTCGATGAGAGCCGTGCCGACAACGCAAGTTGGCTAGTGCCCATCGGCTCAGACCTCGGAAATTTTCGCCAACCCTCGGAGGAACGTGGCCTTTCTTGTCACTTCGATGGTTATCTGTTTCTGCGCCGATCGCGCCCTAAAATCCGCGATTCGAGTGCGGGGCTTCGCCTGGTCGAGGTCTCTGACTCGCCACTTCCGACTGGCCTACACCAGACACCATTTCCCTCGGCCCGGGCGTTTCGGCAGTGGACTGGCCGGTTTAGTTCTGTCGACGGCTGTCTTATCACTCCTGCTTTCTCAATTCGGAGCCTGCGTGCAGACCTGCTTCGGCGCCGCTCTGGGAGGCGCCGTCAGCAACTACGCGGACGCCAGATCTCCGACGGGCGTCGTAAACTGCTTTGTCTTCCGCCCCTGCTGGGCCTTCAATCTTGCAGACGTAGCAATTTGCATCGGAACCCTCCTGGGCCTGCTCACGCTTGCGATCAGCATGGCTGCCAAATAGGAGAACGCTGGCGTGCGACCCGATCTCTTTGTGTGGAAGGGCCAGAGGTTCCACAGTTATCCGGTTTGCTTGACGTTGTCGTTCCTCGTATTCGCGGAAGCAATGGCGGCTCAGATTATCGCCCGGCGGCTTCCGGTTTTCTGGTCGCTCGCCGTTACCGGCATTGTGTTGTGTGCCGGCGTGTCCGGATCGAGGCTTTTGTTCGTTCTGTCCAGATGGCGAGAATACCGGCAGCGTTGGCGGCGGGTTTTTGCGCGTGGCGAGGCCGGTGCTTCGATGTTCGGAGGCTTGGTTCCGATTTACGCCGCGGGCGCACTGTTATGGTGGGCGACGCCGTTGCCCGTGGGAGCGTTCCTGGACATGGTAGCAGTGGCGGCCTTGCCGGCTCTCTTTGTGGGAAGGCTCGGCTGCGTTCTGCACGGCTGTTGCGCCGGACGTGCGACTACTTCGTTCCTCGGCATCCGCCTCAACCCCACCGATCCCCCCGGTATGCGCCGCTGGCCTGTGGCTTTTTTCGAGATGAGCTCGCTTGTGGCACTCGGTTTCCCGGCACGCCATCTGTTGGTGGTTAACGCGCGTCCAGGCTTTTCGTTCCTGGCGCTGTCGGCTTCCTACTGTCTTCTTCGGGTGCTTCTGGATTCCCTTCGCGCGCACCCCGCTCGTGAGATTACGATTTCACAAAAGGTTGCGCTGACCATAACCGTTCTGAACGCCATTGCCCTCGTGGCGATGGCATAAGAAGGAAGGCATAACATGAAATATCGGGTCGCGGCTCTCTCGCTGATCGTTCTGGCTGCGCTGGCGGTTCTCTCCGAGTACACATCCCACATCGGCCCCCAACAACTTCTGCCCTATGCCGGTGGATTACTGGTAGCGCTCGTCGCGGCGTACCTGACGACGTTTGTTGCCTGTTCCAGTATCGGTGAGGGTCTGGCAAAAGGAGCCGTGGAAGGACTCGATAAGGCCGACCCTGCCCTCGTGAAGAAGATCGACAAGAAGATCGATGAGCTGCCAACGGACGAACTCAAGAAAGCTGCCGAGGAGCTCAAACATTCAGGCCAGAACATCGACGATCTAACCGAGCAATTGAAAAAGAAGCTCAAAGATCACGACCCCGATATCGACGAATTTCTAAAGGGTCTCGGCGCCGCCGGCCATACTCTCAGGACCATTGATAAGTGGATCAAGACCTTGGACGAGATCCTCGAAGGGCTGAAGGATGACTACAACAAGATGATGCTGGCCTGCATCTACTTCTTCCTGCAACTCGCAAAGAAAATCGATGAAACCGAAAAGTGGTCGGAGTTTCTCGCCTACCTGATTTATCTCACGTTCCGAGACCGTCTTCAGAAAGCAATCGATAAGCTCAAGAGCACCTACTGGTGGCTTCGGTTTCTTGCGTCGGTGCTCTAACTCGGTGCTCTAAACAAGGAGGAAGCAATGAGTGTCACTGTGGATCCCCCAAACGCTAATCCGGGACAGATCGTCAATCTACAATTGCAGTATCAAGGCAACCCTCCCATACCGAACGACGTGCACGTCGAGGCGGAGAGCGGCGGAAGCTGGGTACCCGTAACCGGTTACGACCACATCCCCGCCGGGGCGAATCCCGCCAACGGCATCGACCTGCCGCTGCCCCCCACCGGCGCCTGGTCGACCCCCGGACTGCACCGGCTCCGGGTTCGCTGGACCTTTAACGGCGACGTCGTGGGAACCGAGATGGCATACGTAACGGTGA
>Ga0335081_10001326_pt1 | contig 39415 bp, 32 predicted proteins | sample Lox_Sample_35_FD_206713 | JGI IMG/M metagenome (GOLD analysis project Ga0335081, IMG submission 206713) | Soil microbial communities from Loxahatchee National Wildlife Refuge, Florida, United States - Lox_Sample_3.5 | ecosystem: Environmental > Terrestrial > Soil > Wetlands | place: USA...
GCTCTGTGCCCAGCTGCCGCGTGGCGGGCTGCTGTGAGCCGGGCTGCCGCGTGGCAGGCTGCATCTTGCTCACCTGCTGTGTGCCGAGTTGCTGTGTGGTGGGCCGCCCTGTGCTGGGCACCGCCTTCACTGTGGTGGTCATTGCGCCTCTCTCCTCATGTGTTCGGTCCTGGCTGGCTGATAGCCGGCGATGGTGTGGTCAGCAAGGACCGGACACAGCGCGCTGGCCTGCCGACGCAGGTCGACGTGGAGCCGCTGGTAGAGAGGGCTGCCGAAGTGCACGAGGACGATCGTGCCAGATTTTTGAACAAAATCAATCGTCTTGATGGATAATTGACCAGCGACCTCGCCCGCCGGGCCCGTGCGCTGGCGCCCGGCGTGCCATCCGCCGGGTTATGCCGCTTCCGCCACGCGCATGACGACATTCGTGGCTGAGGCTACGCCAGCTGATACGATCCCTGGCTGAACAGCTTGTTATCGACTGGGTACTTTCCGCAATCAGACAATCCACCAGACTTCGGCAGAACATTTCCGGATGGTCGGATGTCACGCGGAACCGATCGCCATCCGGGGGACACAGATGACAAGAGCACACCATTCCAGCTTGCCGCGGCGCAGATGCGGCGAGCACCTCCGCACTTTCGCTGCGGCGGCGCTTATCGGCCCGCTGATCGCGTTGTTCTCGCAGCTTTCACCATTCCTGTCGCAGGCGGCTGGGGCGGGGGTACCCAGGTCGGCGCCGCGGGAAGCGCAAAATGCCCGCCACCTGACACCGGCCCGGCACCTGACACCGGCCCGGCCGCTGACCCCGATGAGCCCCGTGGCCAGCCCGGGCAGCCATCCAGCCAGTCGGGGCGGCCCTTCAGGTAAAGGCGGCCACAGCCGATCGGCGGGCCTCATGCACCCAATGGTGCCGGCCGGCGGCGCGAACGCGCCCGCGCTGAGCATCGGCGTGGACGACGGCAGGCAGGCCGCGAAGCCCGGTGATCTGCTCAACTATACGGTCAAGATCCAGAACATTGGCACTACGGGCGCCAAGGGACTTGACGTCGTTCAGACGCTGCCGACCGGCCTGAAGCTGATCTCGGCTTCCCGGCACGGCGCTGCCCGCGCGGGACACGTGAGGTGGCGGGTGAACCTGCCCGCCGGCCGCACCGACACCTTCGGCGTCGTGGGCAGGGTCGGCCAGACACCGAAGCAACTCCTGCGGCTCGCCACGATCGCATGCGCGAGTACCGCCGGCGGGATCAAGCCGATCGTCTGCGCCGCACACTCCGATCAGCTGCCTGCCGGGGCCGCGGCGGGCGCGTACGCACGCCACACCGCCGTCGGCCATACCGGTGGATATGTCCGCGTCATCGGCATGACACTGCTCTTGGCCGTCATCGCCGCGATCGGCGTCCGGAGTCTCCTGGCACGCAGGCGCCCGCGCCGCGCGACGTGACCTGGTGCGAACCGGCGATACCGTCCGGGTGGAGCAGCGCTACCTCGTCCCTGGCCACGTCCGCGCGCACGTCAGGGTGGACGGCAACGCAAGGACCGCCAACCAATGCTTAGCCATAGCGGCTGGCCTGGGCTTTCGCGCCAGCCGCTATGGCACCGCCGGTCTTTGGGTAGGTCAGGGCGCGGTGAATGCCGCATCGCCTTTCGGCGTGCCGAGGCCGCTCGGGCCGTCAAAGCCGATTCGTGCCGTGCACAGGTATGACGGGCTGCAGGATCCGTCGCTGCCGGACGTCACATCGTGCAGCGCCGACGCGTGCCGGTACGGGTACGAGGATGGGTACGTGCCAGCGGCTGGGTTCCCCGCGAGCGCATATGTCGCGGCGATGATCGGCGAGGACGCGGACGTGCCTCCATACACCGCCCAGCCCTTGTCGTAGACGGCGACGCCGGTGTCCGGATCGGCGACGGCGGCGACATCGGTGGCGGTGCGCCTTGCGCAGCCCCCGTCGGTCTGCCATCGAGGTTTGGCATCATAACCACTGCAGCCTGATCCGGTACCTCCGCTGCCCGAATTTCCCCACACGGTCTCGGTAAAGCCCCGTGCCTCGCGACTCGGCTTCAGCGTGGACCCGCCGACTGCGGTCACATATCTGGAAGCGGCAGGATAAGACGTGGCGTAGCCACCATCCCCCGCCGACACCGTGATCGCCACGCCGGGGTGGTTGAAGTACAGGCGGTCGTATCTCGCGTCCGCGGACGACTCCGACCCACCGTAACTGTTGGACACGAACTTCGCGCCGAGCCTGACCGCTGTGTTGACCGCCTTGCCAAGATCGCTGATTTCGGGCGAAAAGGCTTCTACCAGCAGTATGTGGCAATGCCAGCAGATCGCCGACACCATGTCCAGGTCGAGGGAGATCTCTTGGCCCCAGCTGGAACTTGTCCTCGGATAGCTGGTGCCGCCATTCTGGTTGACCTTCCTGAAGCAGCCGTTCGAGGTGGTGCAGGGAGGCAGGCCGTAGGTGCGGCGGTAGGTGGCCAGATCTGACGCCGCGTGCGGGTCGTTGTAGGCGTCCACGATCGCGACCGTGCGGCCCGAACCCGGGCCCGATGGCAGCTCGTACGCGCGGTGCAGGAGAGCCGGGCTGTACCCGAGGGGTGTGATGGTGCGGACGGAATCGCCCCCCGCGCTGGCATGCGGGCCGACATAGGTGTCCGGGTCGGTGACCTTCATGGCGAAACAAGCCGCACGGCCGGGGCGGGGAGCCGCGGAGCAGACAGCGCGCACATCGAAGTCTCTGTCGTGGTCGGGATCCAGGCGGCTGGCCGCGAAGGGAGAGGCGTGGGAGCCCGATGGGCCGGAGATCTGGCCAGCATGCGCGGGCGTGCCGATGAACATCAGGCCGACGGCGGTTGCGGAGATGACTGCCGCGGCCGCGCGCCCTTTCCCGCCGTCAAGGTGAATTCCATTAACGCTCACTACAGTTGCCCCCAATTCGGAGTGGATGCGGATAAGCTGCGGCTCGCCCGAACGGTGGTTACCGTCGGCAGGTGAACCGGCATCATCGACCAGTGCTACCGGGGGGCTTTCGGGCTTTTAGTCAAATATGGGCGGACCGGCGCGCGTTCGGCATACCTGGCATTTCGTCATCACATCCGGCCTGGCGGAGGATGCCGGCTCAGCAGCCGGACAATTCCGGTGTTGACTCGATCTCTGGTCGGCCGTGAGACATTTGCCACGCATACGGACGGCTTTATAACCGCGAAAAGTCCAGTGCCGTTGGTATCGCGCATGCACGATTGGTACCCGCGACAAGGCTCCGCCGCACATAACTTGGCCAACCGTCAGGAAATATGCCGCGCATCCCGGGATGTGATAGGGCAGACGGTGCATCCAGTGCCGGTCGCACGGCTGCGCAAAGCGCCAACGGCTAGCCGTGTCAGTTCCGGTCTCGACCAATCATCCGGGCTTCCTGCCGGAACTCAGCCGGGAATTTTCGGCATTTCCCGGACACTCGATCCTGCTCTTCCGCACCGCCGGGCAGTGGTTACTCGTCGAGCTCCGCCCGCGCTGCGATGAACACCGGCGGTTCACGCCGAGCCGGCGGATCACCTGGAGATCTGCGGCCCATATTGAAGCCGAACGGCTGCGCGGCGACCTGCGCAGCCGTTCGGTTCGTCGCCGTGGTGGCGAGGCGTACCAGTCCGCTCCCGCATGCCTGCCTCACCGCCTGGATTTGGTCGCTGAGGCTGACCTGCTACCGCCCGTGTCGGTGGGCCGTGTGGCTAGACCGTGCGGGGAGGCCGTGCGGGTAAGCGGCGCTTACCTTACACGCCACCGCGGGCGGAACCGATACCGGCTGGTGCGTCACCACGAACCCGGCAAAATCCACGTGCTGCGTCTGCGGGGTCGCCCAGGTGCGGTCAGAACCCCCGAAGAATGTGCTGAAAAATAGGCCGTCGATCCGAAGAGAGCCGACCGTACGGAATGTTAGGCCCAGGGCGTCAAGCGCCGGTACGCCGTTGATATAAACCATAATGTAACCATTAGACTTGCCCGGCGTATTCAGGCTCACGGTTTCCTGGACTTTGGTCCACTTCCCGGGCTGCCACGTCCAGTTGCCGCACCCGAGCTGGTTGCCGTAACCATCCGTGCCGTACAGGTAGGCATAGACCTCACCATTGTTGTCATTACGCCACATCAGCCGGCCGCTCCAGCCATTGGTGCCATTAGGGTCACGCCCACCAGAGGCAACGGTCGTGTCGCCACCGTACAGACCTGGCAGCTTGCCACCCCTGACTGACTGGAAACCTGGTTGCGGGCGCACGTAGTACTGGAGAGTGGTCGGTGCGGACGTCGCGCCCGTGGCGAAAGGGATCACCGCCTGCGCGCCGCCGAGTGGCGTGCCGAGCTTGGTAACCGATTCCGAGTTGATGCTGCCCTTCGGGTAGACGACGCGCAGCATGTCCGCGAACGGGGTGTTCGCGGGAACGCTGTCAGCGGTCGTCACCGACGTGTCCTCATCCCAGCCGAAACTGCCAGCGCAGTATGCGCCGCAGCGGAATTGCGGGCCGAAGAAGCCGAAGGGCGCTGATCCGGTTGGCCGCAGGATCGACACGACGTTGGACCATCGCGACACGGCGGCCAGGTTTTCCGCAAGCACCCGGTAGTAGTAGGTCGTGCCCTCCGCCGCGCTCGTATCTGTGTAGCTGGTGGCGTTCGGCCCGACGGCGAAGTAGGTCACATCCGCGCTGAACCCGGCGAGGGTCGACCGCTCGATCCGTCCCGCTGTCGCCGCCGGGATCGTGGCGTTGTTCGTCCAAGTCAGCAACACCGACGGCCCAGCGGGTGAGGCCGTAAGCCCGCTCGGAGCGGCCGGCGCGGCCGATGCGGCCGACTGGGCCGGGACGGTGCCCGGCCGCGCCGCGGCGGCCCAGGTGGCCCCGGCCGCCGACGCAGCCACCGATGCCAGTGCCGCCTGGGCGTGGCTCAATGGTCCTATGACCGTGACAAATATGGTCAGAATGAGCGTGAGTTTCCTCTGCATGATCCGCCCCGAACTGGACTCGTAATCAATCGAATGCCGGGACAGCGTGCCGTCGGTTCTCAACAGGCCGATGACCTGGCCCCAGCTGCTGCACTTAAATTATTTGATCACATATCTGTCCCCAACAAGATCCATGCCTTTAGCAGCTAGGCGCAAGCCCGCCGAGTTATTTTTTGTCCAAGCCGTCAGAAAACTTCGGTCAAGCGATCAGGAACACTACTGAAATGACTATCCTGCCCGCATCTATCAGTGCCAGGCGCCGGAAAGTACAGCTGCTAGTTTGCCCACCTTAGGGAGGTACGAAATGAGTATGTCAGCTGCTGACGATTGCTGAGATGTACACATTTGAGCGATTCAGTCTTGAGACGTAGGTCCCTTGGCATATAGGGAGGTTGGCCCTGGCTGGCCTCGAAGCGGTGCTTCAGTTTGGGACTGATAGCTCAATATGCGCAACCAGGAGGGGACCGCCCGCGACGGGGGAAGATCATGCGCCAGCTAATCGCAACCAGCGCCATCCTCGTATCAGCGGGACTGCTGATCGGCCCCGTAGCGTGCGGCTCGACTGCTGCCGCGAAGCATGCGGCCGCAACCACGGTGACGCACACGGCAACGCCAGTGCCAGCGAAGAAGGAGCCGCCAGCGCCAAAGCCCGCGGTAACGAGCTCTCCCGCACCTGCACCAGCGCCTGCGCGGCTGCCAGTCCTCACAGCAGGCACTTACAGCGGTGTCAAGCCCGGCACGATCTATTTCAGCGGGGACGCCGGGAACGTCGTGCAGGTCATCACCTGGACATCATGGAACGCCGGCAGCGCAACCGGCACCGGCGTGTCTGACATCCAGGGGTGCGTGCCTGACTGCGCCACCGGTTCGGAGACGCCAGTGCTGGCCACCATCACCCTGTCCGATCCCGTGAACGGCGCATTCACGTCGATCACAGAAGTCAGGGACGGGATCACCTACACCGGGTGGCCAGAGGGAGCGGCAACAGACCCTGGTCGGACTCCTGTCGCAGTGCCCGCCCACGCAGGCGCCTGACAACGGAACCGAGCCAGGCACCGGTCCGGGCTGGGTCGATTTGAAAACCGACCGATCCGCTTGGCCGTGTACGACCGCCTGGCCGGACCGGTCTAGGGCCTGATCTGCGAGGTGGTCCGCGACCCTGCCCGGTCCGAGGAGGTCGCGCAGGAGGTGATGCCCGAGGTGTGGCGGACGGCGACCGTTTCGACGCCGCGAAGGGCAGCGCCGATTCCTGGGTCATGACGATCGCACATCGCCGTGCGATCGACCCGGTGCGGTCGGTTGCCGCCGTCGGCTGACCCACCGCAGCGGTCGCCTTCGCTCCCTGGGGCATCATCGTTGTCAAGCGCTGGCCGGATGCAGCCCCTTCCGCTGGCGTGGGCGGGTCAGCGAGCAGGGAGCAGGCAGATGGCGGCCACGGTGCTGTTGGTTGAGGACGAGCGGAAACTGCGCGATCTGGTGCGCTCCTACCTGGAGCGGGCCGGATTCGCGGTGTTGTCGACGGGATCGGGTGCGGAGGCGATCGCCCTGGCCCATTCGGTGGGTCCCGACCTGGTAGTACTCGATCTGGGTCTCCCGGATGTCCCGGGCGAGAGCGTGGCAAGGGAACTAAGGGCCGCCGGGACCACGCCGATCTTGATGCTCACGGCTCGAAACAGCGAGGAGGACCGGATCAGCGGTCTGGAACTGGGCGCCGACGACTACGTCACCAAACCGTTCAGCCCGCGTGAGCTCGTCCTGCGCGTGCAGGCGATCTTGCGGCGCGGCGGGCAGCCCGCGCGCGATGCCGGGGTGACCCGCTACGGCGGTGATGTGCTCGTCATCGACGAGCCCCGGCGGGTGGTGAAGGTGCGCGGGGCGATTGTGGATCTGACGCCGACCGAATGGGGCATCCTGCTGGCGCTCGCGGCGGCGCCCGGCCGGGTCTATTCGAGGTTCGAGCTGATCAACCGGGTGCGCGGCTACGAGTTCGAGGGTTATGAGCGCACCATCGACTCGCACGTCAAGAACCTGCGCCGCAAGATAGAAGAGGATCAGCGGGCGCCGGAGATCATCCAGACCGTGCTCGGCGGCGGCTACCGGCTCGGCCTGACCCGGGATGGCTAGGCAGGGCGGTTCGGGTCCGCTCGGCCTGCGGCTGGCGCTGGCGTTCGTCGCGGTCGCGCTGTCGGCTATCGCCCTGCTCGCCGCGGCGACGGCGGTGTCCGCCGCGGCCGACATCTCACATCTTGCCGATACGCAGCGGGCGCAACTGACCCAGGCGATGACGGTGGCCGCCGCTGCGGCCTGGGGCCGGGCCGATAGCTGGACCGGTGCCGAGCTGGAACCGGTGCTGGACCTTGGCGGCCGGGTCGGCGCCGACGTCGAGATTCTCGACAACGTGGGCCGGCCCGTCGCGGCCTCGCCAGGCTCGGGCCATGGCGAGGCGCACGTTAAGCAGGCTCCGATTACAGTACGTGGCCAGCGAGTGGGAACGATCGCAGTTCTTTTCACCGGCGCCGGGCTCACCGCCGCTGACAACGCGCTGCGCACAGCGCTGTGGCACGCGATCGCCGGGGCCGCTGGTCTCGCGGCCCTGCTCGCGCTGCTGGTCGGCCTCGGCGTGTCGAGGCGGATTACCCGCCCGGTCGGCCGGCTGATCGAGGTCGCCAGGACGATGGGGCGCGGCGACCGCACCGCCAGAGTGGGGGAGATCCGTGCACCCGGCGAGCTACGCGACCTGGCGGCCGCCTTCGACTCGATGGCCGATACCCTGGCCCGTCAGGAGCAGCTCCGGCGCGATGTCGTCGCCGATGTCGCGCATGAGCTCCGGACCCCGGTGGCCATCCTGCAGGCTGGGCACGAGGCCCTGCTCGACCAGGTGGTCGAACCGGCTCCTGAACAGTTGTCATCGCTGCGAGACGAGGTGCTTCGGCTGGCCCGGATGGTCGATGACCTGCATACTCTGGCCGCCGCGGAAGCTGCCGCCCTCCAGCTTTCGCTCCGCCCGTGTGACCTCGCAGAGGTCGCCGGCGCCGCTGCCGACAGCCTGGCGGGCCGGTTCGTCGTCGCCGAGATCACCCTTGAGCGACGACTGACGCCGGTGCTGGTCCTGGCGGACAGCGGGCGGCTACATCAGGTGATCACTAACCTGCTCGTAAACGCGTTGAAGTTCACGCAGGCCGGCGGGCGGGTGACCCTGACGGCCGGGCCAGCGGGCGCGCAGGCGCGGCTGGGCGTGTCCGACACCGGCTCCGGGATCGCCGTGGACGAGCTACCGCACATCTTCGACCGGTTCTGGCGCGGCCGTGAGGCGGCCGGTGTGACCGGCAGCGGCATCGGCCTCGCCGTGGTCGCCGAGCTCGTCCGCGCCCACAACGGGCGCGTGGGGGTGCGCAGTACCCACGGAGAAGGCACCCAGATCAGCATCACGCTGCCCCGGTTTGATGGCTGAGGCCTGGCAAACGGTGGCCGCGGCGGGTCGGCCTGATCCGCCGGTGACCGGGCCTACCCCGGTCGGGGTGCCCTTGTGAGGTGACGCCGCGGGCACGGATCCCGGCGCGGATGAGCCCGCCGCGCGCCCGGGTTCGGACCTGGGCCCGGACCCAGGTCCGGGTGATTTTGCCGAGCGCCGGGACCTGATCCGGCTGAGCACGCGCCAGGGCCGGGTCCGCCGAAGCAGCTCGACGAGGGCACTGACCATGAGCGCGACGCCGAGTGCCAGTAGGAAACCCGCCCAGGGCCTGTCCACGAACGCCTTGCCGCCGAGGCGCCCGATCAAGAACGCGTATGCAGCCCAGATGGCGGCCGCGCACGCGGTAGCGACGACGAAGTTCCGCCGCCGGTAACCAATGATTCCGCAGGTAAGAGTGACCGCCGTGCGGCCGCCGGGGACGAACCGGCAGAGAATGATGATCCGGAAGCCGTAACGATCTAGAGCGCGGCGCGCCCACGCACGTCTTGACGCGCCGCGCTCGCCCCCGAAAAAACGCCGCTCGACGCTCGGGCCGAAGCGGCGTCCGACCAGGTAGGCGAGATTGTCACCGATGAACGCGCCGCATGCCGCGAGCGTGATCAGTACCGCGATCCTGGGGTCGGCCCGGCCCGCGGTTGCGACGCCGAGGGCGACCACCGCTGTCTCGCTGGGCAGCACGGGCAGGACCGCGTCCAGGGCCGGAACAATCACCGCCACCAGGTACGACACCGGCGAGGAGACATCGAACTGCGACAGGTCGATCACGGGTGAGACCGCCTCACATCGGCTGGGCGAGAAGCTGCGCGCGGGTGTTGGCCCGAGGGCAGGACCTGGCACTGGTGCGGCTGCCGACCCGCGTCGGGGTGCGTGCTCCGGCCTGGATCCGGGGATGATGAAGCCGGAGCCCGCGCCGCGGCGGGCGTGTCCAGGGGCAGGGTTGGCGCCGCCGCGTAAGCCGGTCCGAAGCCGGGGCCGGAGCCGGACGCTGGGCCGGAGCCGGGTGCTGGGGTGGAGCCGAAGCCGAAGCCGGAGCCGGACGCTGGGGCGGAGCCGGGTGCTGGGGTGGAGCCGAAGCCGGAGCCGGACGCTGGGCCGGAGCCAGGCACTGGGCCGGAGCCGGGGCCGGACGCTGGGCCGGCGCGGGCCTCGCGGCGTCGCTTCCACACGCTCAGGAAGATCGCGCTCGCGACGATCGCAATGACTGTGCCGAGACTCACCATGGTCGGCAGATGAAACACCGGCGCGAGGATCATCTTTGCCCCGATGAAGGCCAGCATCACGGCAAGGCCCTGGCTCAGGTAGCCGAAGCGCTCCATCGCCCCCGCGAGGACGAAGTACAACGCGCGCAGGCCAAGGATGGCGAACGCACCGGAGGTGAAGACGATGAACAGGTCAGTCGTCACCCCGAAGGCTGCCGGGATCGAGTCGATCGCGAAGATCAGGTCCGTCGCCTCGATCGCGACCAGGACCACGAGCAGCGGCGTCGCGGCGAGCCTGCCGCCAGACCGGGTGAGGAACCGCGGGCCGTCGTAGTCCTCGGTTATGGGAAGGATCTTGCGTAGGCCACGCGGCGCGAGACCGCCGCCCGGGCGGATATGCACGCCGCCGCGTGCCATCCGGACGGCGGCGAGCAGCAAGAACGCGCCGAACACGTAAAAGGCCCAGCTCAGCTGGTCAATCAGTGCTGCTCCCGCTGCGATGAAGCCGCCGCGCAGGAAAAGCGCGCCAACTACGCCGCCAAACAGCACGCGGTGCTGGTAAGCGGCCGGCACGGCGAATGCCTTGAAGAGCAGCGCGAACACGAAGAGGTTGTCGACGCTCAGCGCCTTCTCGACCACGTACGCGGTGAAGTATTCCGCGCCGGCGGCGCCGCCCTGCGACAGCGCGAGCACAAGCCCGAAGACGATCGCCGCGCCGACCCACGCGGCGCTGCCAAGCACCGCCCTCGCCATCCGCGGCTCGCGCCTGCTCGCGAGCAAATCGACGGTGAGCAGGCACAAGATCGTAAATCCGGTGACCGCCCATGCCCAGCCTGGGGCGGCCGTCATCGGATATGGCGGCGGTGCTGGCGGGACTTGCCGCGGCCGTGCAACAACCTGCAGCCGATCGCTGCAAGGCCGGCTCCAAATATCAACCATGGAGCCAGCACGAGCAGGTCGGCAGCGGTCACCTCGACCGTCCTCCCATCCGTGCCCTGGCTGGCACTCCAGGCAAGGACAGCGCAGCGGGGCGCAAGGCGCGTGAAGCCTCTGTGGTGAGCATGTGAAGGCGTCAAGTTCCAGCGCTGGGTGTCCTTGCGGTTGCTCGTCGCGCGCGGGGAGTGGCAGGTGGATCACCCCGGGAGCGGGCATGATAGGTCCAGAAGGCCCGCCCGCTGGCGTCGGTACCGATGGCGGCGAGCAGTAGTCTTGGCAGGCTTGGTGCATTGGTGGCGACGTGTGGCGATGAACGTTAACCCGGATGAGAGCGAAGTCGGCGACCCGGCCTGCTGGCTGGCGCGGGTCTGCCCGGAGTGCGGAGCGCTGGTGGACAGCGATCTGCCCGCGATCTGCCCGCGCTGCCGCGCCGAGCTACTCGCCGAGTGATCGCCCTGTCGCTGGCCGCACGCCGAGGCGGCTCCGACTCCACAGGCTTGCGTGGGCGGGATTACCGCCGCTGCCCGTGGGCGGCGGCCTCGCGGGGCTCTCGTGTACTCCGCAGCGGAATTTGCACGGTCACGGTGGTGCCGGTGCCCTCCTGCGACTGCACATGCACTTCTCCGCCGTGCGCGGTGACGATCGTACGGGAGATCGACAATCCGAGGCCGGTGCCCGGCAATGAGCGCGCCACGACATTGGAAGCCCGGAAGAACCGGCTGAACAGGTCCTTCTTGTTTCGCTCTGGAATGCCGATTCCGGTGTCGCGGACGCTCACTACCGCCCACCCGTCAGCGCAGGTTGCCGTCACGGTCACCGACAACAACGGCAAGGAAACCGCCGCTCCAAGCGAGGCTGGCTTCGAGCGAGCGCCGGCTATCGCGGGTCACCGTGCGGGCCCACGCCGCGGCGCGCTGCTGCAACTGCCCGTTCGCCCGGTAGAACGCCGCGGCGGCGGGCGTGTCCTGCTCCGTCAGCGTGACCGCCGCCCGGCTTCCCCACGGGACGGTCGCGCTCTGGTCGATGATCTTGTACCAGGATTGCGCCGCGCGCGCCTGCGTCCCGGCGGCGCCCGCCAGTTCGCCGGGCGCGAGCCTCCGGATCTGCGCGAGCGAGCCAGTCAGCTCGGCGCGGGCATCGCGGTAGACATCAAGGAAGCGCTTCTGGCCAGTCAGGAGATAACCGTAGAGACCTGCTTGCGACCTCGCGAATTCTTCGCGCAGCCCGATGTTCGCCGCCCGCAGGGGCTGGACGTGCGTGGTCTGCTCGCCAAGCGTCTCGTCCTGGCGCGATACCGCCGCGACGGTGAGACCGGCAGTGGCGGCGAGCGCCAGGGCGAAGACGGCCAAGCCGATCCGGAGCCGGCGCGTGATCGAGCCACCGGCACTCATGCCGGGCTACTCTCGCCCGAGAGCGTGCTCACTCACGCCTGCACGCGGGCCAGCAGCGCCTCGATGCGACTGACAAGCTCCCGCAGGCTGAAGGGCTTGATGATGTAGTCGTCCGCGCCCGCTGCGAGGCCTGCTTCGATGTCCGATTCCTGTGCGCGGGCAGTCAGCATGACGATTGGCAGACGCTCGGTCGCGGGGTCGGCCCTCAGCTCGCGGCAGAGATCAAGTCCGGACATGCCGGGCATCGTGATGTCGAGCACGACGATGCCATGGTCGGGAGTCAGTAGTGCACGCCGATCTTCCGCCATCTGCGGCCGCCGGTACCTGGCTCGGCAGGCTGGACAGCCTGGCGGCTCCGGTAGACGATGTAGGGCCGCCACAGGTACCAGAGCGGATAGCTCCAGGCGTGCACCAGCCGGCTGAACGGCCAGAGCGCCCAGATGAGCCATGCCGCGGTGGCGTGAACCTGGTAGATGATCGGTGCCCCGGCGATGGCGGTCACGTCGGGCTGTCCGCTGAACAGGCCGCGGAACCAGGGCGCGACGGTGGTCCGGTAGTCGTAACCGGGCCCGAACAAGTTGACCCCGATGGTCGGGACGATGCCGGTGAGGATGACGATCAGCAGCAGGATCAGCGTGACATAGTCAACGGCGCTGGTGGTGGCCCGGACCCGGGGGACCAGCAGGCGGCGGGCGGCGAGCACGACGACGCCGCCGATGACCAGGAGGGCGGCGACGGTTCCGGCGGCGGCGGAAAACCATCGGTAGGCGCCCTCGGGAATGCCGATCGCTCTCGTCCAGGCCTCGGGGATCAGGATGCCCATGACGTGGCCGGCGATCGCGGCGAAGGTGCCGTAGTGGAAGACAGGGGAGCCCCATTTGAGCAGGCGGCGTTCCTGAAGCTGGGTGGAGAGGCTGGTCCAGCCGAACTGGTCGTAGCGCCAGCGCCAGACGTGGCCGACCACGAACACCCCGAGCGCGACGTAGGGCAGGATCACCCACCAGAACACTTGCGCGCCGCTCGCGCCGCTCACCGCCGTGCCCCCGGCCCGGCCAGGTACTCGGGCGGGGCGAACGGTTCAAGGCCGACCTCCTCGCCCGGCGGCCCGCCATCCCACGCCCTGGCCACCAGTTCGAGATCGCGCCGCCCCAGCTTGGGCAGCCGCGCGCATACTGCCTCGACCAGGTCGGCGTACGGCGTGCCCGCTTCCCGCAGCGCGCGGCGCAGCAACTCGAGGTCGGCTCGGTGGCTGCGCAGCAGCGCCTCGCCGCGCGGCGCCAGCGCCGCGAAATCCAGCACCATCGGCAGGTAGTCGGGCAGTTCGCCGTCGGACGGCTCGAAGCCGGCCGACCGGTAGGCGGCCTTGAAGGCCAGCATGGCCATGCCGCGCCGCCGGGTGTCGCCGTAACGGTAATAGGTGAGGTACAGCGCGCAGCGTCGGCGCAAGTCGAAGGTCGCCACATAGTGCTGCGCCACTTCGGCCGGCGGGGTGGCGCGCAGCCACCCGAGGAACCGCTCGAACGCCTCCCTGGTCGCCCGCGGTGAGGTCGCGGCGGCCGCGTCATCGAGTGGGGCGAGCCCGGCAAGCAGCGCCGCCGTCGGGTACTGGAGCAGCACCGAGGCGAGCTTGTACGGGCTGATGCCGGTCGCGCTCACGGCGTCTCCCGGTCCGGGAAAAGGTGCGGTGAACTGCCCCTGCCGTCCCAGCCGAACAGGTTGAAGTGCACCCGCCCGTCGCCGGCTTTGAAGGTGCCCTGCTCGCCCGCGCCCGCGGCCGGGTGGAAGGCCTCGACGTCAGTCGCACCTGGCGGGCCGTTGCCGCCCATGCCGGGGCCACCCTCGCTGTCGAGGCTGCAGAACAACTGCTCGTGCTGCGCGGCCAGCTGGCCCGCGTCCTCCGCGTGCGCAGGCGGGATGACGTAACGGTCCTCGTACTTGGCGATGGCCAGCAACCGGTAGAGGTCCTCGACGTCGGCCGCGGCTGCACTTCCCGCCGGCGGCAGCCCCGGACCCGCGGCCCGGCCGAGTTCAGTCGCCCGCATGTGGGCGCGGACCGCGGCGAGCTTGCGTAGCACCTTGCGGACCGTGTCCGCGTTGCCAGCGGTGAAAAGGTTGGCCAGGTACTCGACGGGGATGCGCAGCGCGTCGATGGTGGCAAAGACACGGTCGGGGTCGGCGTCGTCGTAGCCCGCAGCGTGGACCACATCGGCGACCGGCGACAGCGGCGGGATGTACCAGACCATCGGCAGAGTCCGGTACTCCGGATGCAACGGGAGGGCGACTTTATGCCGGACGGCTAGCGCGTACACGGGTGAACGGATGGCCGCGTCGATCCAGTCCGTGGGGATGCCCTGACGTGCCGCCGCGTCCTGCACGGCCGGGTCGGCGGGGTCGAGGAACACAGAAAGCTGCGCCTCGTAGAGGTCCTGCGGATCCGGGGTCGCGGCGGCGGTGAGCACCGCGTCCGCGTCGTAGAGGAACAGGCCGAGGTAGCGCAGGCGGCCGACGCAGGTCTCGGCGCAGATGGTGGGCTGGCCGGCCTCGACGCGCGGGTAGCACAGCGTACACTTCTCGGCCTTGCCGGTGCGGTGGTTGAAGTACACCTTCTTGTATGGGCAGCCGGACACGCAGAACCGCCAGCCCCGGCAGCGGTCCTGGTCTACGAGCACGATCCCGTCCTCTGAGCGCTTGTACATCGCGCCGGACGGGCAGGATGCCACGCACGACGGGTTCAGGCAGTGCTCGCAGATGCGCGGCAGGTAGAACATGAACACCTGCTCGAACTCCAGCCGGACCCGGTCCTGCAGGCCGGCCAGGTCGGGGTCGGCCGCCGCGTGCTCGGCACCGCCGGCCAGGTCGTCGTCCCAGTTGCTGCCCCACTTCGGCTGCATTGTCCGGCCGGTCAGCGCGGAGATCGAATGCGCGCTCGGGTTGGGTGTGCCGGGCGGGGCGTTGAGGAGGATCTGGTAGTCATAGGTCCACGGGTCGCCGTAGTCGTCAATCGCGGGCAGTTCGGGGTTGTAGAAGATCGACAGCAGCCGCCGCAGCCGGCCTCCGGCCTTGAGCTGCAGGCGGCCCTTGCGGTCGAGGGTCCAGCCGCCCCTCCAGGTCGCCTGGTCCTCGTAGCGGCGCGGGTAGCCGACGCCGGGCTTTGTCTCGACGTTGTTGAAGTACACGTATTCGGTGCCCGGCCGGTTGGTCCACACCTGCTTGCAGGTCACCGAGCAGGTGTGGCAGCCGATGCACTTGTCGAGGTTCATCACCATGGCGACCTGAGCCATCGGTCTCATCGGGTCGTTCCGGTCGCTCTCATCGGGTTGCTCCGCTCCGGTCTTATCGGGTTGCTCCGCACAGCTTCATCGGGTTGCTCCGCACAGCTTCATCGGGTTGCTCCGCACAGCTTCATCGGGTCGCTCCGCCCGGGGCATCAGAACTGCACCTCCTGGCTGCGGCGGCGGATGACGGCAACCTCGTCGCGCTGGTTGCCGGTGGGCCCGTAATAGTTGAACGCGAACGATAGCTGGCCGTAGCCCCCGATCATGTGAGTGGGCTTGATGACCAGCCGGGTGAGTGAGTTGTCCCCCCCGCCGTGCCAGCCGGAGATCTCCGAGCGTGGCGTCATCAGGTGCCTGTCCTTGGCGTGGTACATGAACACGGTGCCCCGCGGCATCCGGTGGGTGACCACGGCGCGGCAGGCCACGACCCCGTTGCGGTTGTAGGCCTCGATCCAGTCGTTGTCGGCCACGCCGATCCTTGCGGCGTCGTCCGGGCTCATCCAGATCACCGGGCCGCCGCGGAACAGCCGCAGCATGTGCAGGTTGTCCTGGTACTCGGAGTGGATCGACCATTTCGAGTGCGGAGTGAGGTACCTGACGGTGATCTCTGGCCGGCCAGCGTCACAGCTGCCTTGCTCGCCGAAGTGCCTGGCGTAGTCGAGCGGGGGCCGGTAGGTCGGCAGGCTCTCGCCGTACTCCTCGATCCAGTCGTGATCGAGGAAGAAGTGCATCCGCCCGGTCAGCGTGTGCCATGGCTTCTTCCGCTCGACGTTGACCACGAACGGTGAGTACCGCCTGCCGCCGGTCTCGCTGCCCGACCACTCCGGCGAGGTGATCACCGCACGCGGCTGCACCTGCGTGTCCGCGAAGGTAATCTGGTCACCCGCTCGTTCGGCCGCGAGGTCGGCGAGCGGCATCCCGGTGCGCTGCTCCAGTTGCCGCCAGGCCTGCACCGCGACCTGACCGTTCGTCGTGCCGGAAAGCGCCAGGATGGCCTCCGCGAGCTGCACGTCCCGCTCCAGCGACGGGCGGCCGTCGGCAATGCCGCCGCGCACGACGCCGTTGGCCCTGCGCAGGTAGTCGACGGCACCGGCGGGTACCCAGGTGACACCCTTGGTGGTGGTGCCGAGCGTGTCCACAAGCGGGCCGAGGGCGGCCATCTTGTCCGCGACCGCGCCGTAGTCCCGCTCGACCGCGACCAGCTTCGGCATGCTCACCCCGGGCAGCGGCTCACACTCGCCGGCCCGCCAGTCCCGCACCCGGCCACCCGGCTGGGCCAGCTCGTCCGGTGTGTCGTGCATCAGCGGCGTGGCGATCACGTCGGTCCTGGTGCCCAGATGCCGGGCGGCGAGCCTGGAGAAGTCTTTGGCGATCAGGGTGAAGGCGTCGAAGTCGGTGCGGGTCTGCCACGGCGGCGCGATCGCGGGGTTGAACGAGTGCACGAACGGGTGCATGTCCGTGGTCGAGATGTCGTGCTTCTCGTACCAGGTGGCGGCGGGAAGCACGATGTCGGCGTACGTGCAGGTGCTGGTCATGCGGAAATCGATCGTGGTCAGTAGGTCGAGCTTGCCGCGGGGTGCCTGCTCGCGCCACCTGACCTCGGCCGGGCGCAGGCCCGGTGGCGACTCGGCGGCGCGGACAGCGTCCTCGACGCCGAGCAGGTGCCGCATGAAGTACTCCATGCCCTTGCCCGACGAGCCGAGCAGGTTGGCCCGCCACACCGTCAGCACCCGCGGGAAGTTACCCGGGTCGTCTGGATCCTCGCAGGCGAAATTCAGCCGGCCGGCCCTCAGCTCGTCGACCACATGGGCGCCGACCGGCCGGCCGGCCCGGCTGGCCTCGTCGGCGAGGTCAAGCGGGTTGCGGTCGAAGGCCGGATGCGACGGCGTCCAGCCGAGCCGCCCGGCCACCGCCAGGCAGTCGGCAAAGCCGCGGCCGGCGAACAGGCCGCGGCCAAGCGGGCTGGCTAGTTCGGCCGCGCCGAAGTGCTCGTACCGCCATTGGTCGGTGTGCAGGTAGAAGAATGATGTGCCGGTCATGTGCCGGGTCGGCCGCTGCCAGTCGAGCGCGAACGCCAGCGTCGACCAGCCGGTGAACGGCCGGACCTTCTCCTGGCCCACGTAATGGGCCCAGCCGCCGCCGTTGACCCCCTGGCACCCGCAAAGCATCGTCAGCGTGAAGAACGTGCGGTAGATCTGGTCGGAGTGGTACCAGTGGTTGGTGCCGGCCCCCATGCAGATCATCGAACGGCCCCGTGACAGTTCGGCGTTGCGGGCGAACTCGCGCGCGACCCGGGCGGCGGCCGCGGCCGGCACCGAGGTGATCCGCTCCTGCCAGCCGGGGGTGTAGGGCCGCGGGTCGTCGTAGCCGTCAGGCCAGTCGCCGGGCAGGCCGTCGCGGCGCACCGCGTACTGGGCCATGAGCAGATCGAAGACCGTCGTGACCAGGTGATCTCCGACGCGTGTCACCGGGACCCCGCGGCGGATGACCGTCCCGCCCTCGGTCGGTCCCCCGTCGAACAGCGGCAGGTCCACGGGGACCGCATCCGCGCGGCCGTAAAGGGTCAGCACCGGTTCTACCCCGGTCAGGTCGAGGTTCCAGCGGCCCTGCCCGGCCGTGCAGAAGCGGAATCCGAGTGACCCGTTCGGCACGTGCGGCTGCCCGGTGGCCGCGTCGAGCAGCACGGTCTTGTGCCCGGCGCCCTCTGCGGCGTCGCCGACGTCCGCCGCGGTCAGGAACCCGGCGGGGACATAGCCGCCCTCGCGTTCACGCAGGGTCACCAGGAACGGCAGATCGGTATAGCTCTTGACGTAATCGGTGAAGTAGGGCACCTGCCGGTCGCGGAAGAACTCGCTGAGGATGACGTGCCCCATCGCCATCGCGAGCGCGCCGTCGGTGCCCGGCGCCGCCGCCAGCCAGTCATCGGCGAACTTGGTGTGGTCGGAGTAGTCGGGGCTGACCACGACGACCTTCTGCCCCCGGTAGCGGGCCTCGGTCATGAAGTGCGCGTCGGGCGTGCGGGTGATCGGCAGGTTGGTGCCCCAGATGACCAGGTAGGTCGAGTTCCACCAGTCCCCGGACTCGGGCACGTCGGTCTGGTCACCGAACACTTGCGGTGAGGCGATCGGCATGTCCGCGTACCAGTCGTAGAAGGACAGGATCGTGCCGCCGATCATCGACAGGAACCGGGTGCCCGCCGCGTAGGAGACCTGCGACATCGCCGGAATCGGGGTGAATCCCACCACCCGGTCCGGGCCGTAGCTCTTGATCGTGTGCACGTGGGCGGCCGCGATCAGCTCACTGACCTCCGGCCAGGACGACCGCACGAACCCGCCCTTGCCCCGCGCGCTCTTATAGTGCGCGGCGCGCTCCGGATCGCTGGTGATCTCCGCCCACGCCGCCACCGGATCACCCAGCCGGTCCCGCGCCTCCCGCCAGATTTCGAGCAGCTTCCCCCGCGCATAGGGGAACCGAATCCGCGCGGGGGAGTAGGTGTACCAGGAGAACGAAGCGCCTCGTGGGCACCCGCGCGGCTCGTACTCGGGCGAGTCTGGGCCCACCGACGGATAGTCGGTCTGCTGGGTCTCCCAGGTGATGATCCCATCCTTGACGTAGACCTTCCACGAGCACGACCCGGTGCAGTTCACGCCGTGCGTGGACCGCACGACCTTGTCGTGCCGCCAGCGTTCGCGGTAGAAGTCGTCCGCGCCGCGCCCGCCCCGCCTGTGCACCTCCCGGTAGTCGCCGGACGGTGTGCCGGGCACGAAGAACTGCGCCCGCCGCAGCAGTTGCTCGACCGGCTCGCCGCCCGGTAGCAGCGGCGCCAGCAGGTCACCGCGGTGCCCGGCATCCGCGGCGCGGGCGGGGCCGCCCCGATCGTCATCCCCGCGCCCGCCGGCGGCGGGCCGAGAGGTCGGCTCGGTCATGCGACCACCTCGGTTCATGCGGTGCCCCGGGCTCAACGCGCAGTGGAACGCACGGCTCCACGTACGCGCCTGCCACCTGCGTCACCGCCGTCACGATCGCACAGCGGCCTCCGGGGTCACATGGTTTGTTTTTACTACCAGCAAGGAGCAAATTACAAGGTGCGGCCGCCATGGCCTGCCAACGGCGCAGCCGGCTCCTTCGTGTTGCCGCACGTCAAGGCCATCGTGGCGGGGGACGGTTGACGTGTCCGCCGAGGACGCCGGCGCCCCGCGACGGGGCCGTGGCATGCTGGCGGAACACAGGGACCAGAACACCGAACACGGCGGGCGCCCCAACCTCCCGGCCACGGCGACAGAGTGCATTCGCAGCGCGGGATTGTGGCCCTGGGCGGAGCAGCCGCAGGGAATGGGAATGAGGTCCGCATGGATAAGGACAGGTCCAGCGCTGGTCGGCTCGGTGCGCGGCTCAGGATAGTGATCGTCGGCGCGGGTTTCGCCGGGTATCACTGCGCCCGTGGCCTTGAGCGCCGGCTGCCGGCCGAGGCCGCGGAGATCGTTATCGTTTCGCCGACCGACTACATGCCGTACCTGTCGCTGCTTCCGGAGGTCGGCTCGGGCGTCGTGGATCCGCGGCACATCGCCGTATCGCTGTCCTCCACGCTGCGGCGTACGCGGCTTGTCCCGGGCTACGCTGTCGACGTCGGTCTGGACGACCGCACTGTCACCGTGGTCGATCCGGAGGAGCAGCGACGGGAGATCACCTGGGACCTGCTGGTGCTCGCGCCCGGCAGCGTGTCCCGCACGCTGCCGCTCCCCGGTGTTTCTGAGCACGCCAAAGGGTTCAAGAACATCGCCGAGGCCCTGTACCTGCGTGACCACATTCTCGGGCAACTGGAGTTGGCCGACGCGAGCGACGACCCCGCGCAGCGCCGGGCCCGGTGCACCTTCGTCGTGGTCGGGGCCGGCTATACAGGCACCGAAGTGGCCGCCCAGGGACAGCTGTTCACCCGGGCCGCACTGCGTCAATACCCCCGCATCCGCCACGACGAGCTGCGCTGGTTGCTTGTCGACCGTGCGTCGGGTGTGCTGCCCGAGCTAGGCCCGCGGCTCGGTGTCCCCGCGCTGCGTATCCTGCGCCATCGCGGGCTCGACGTCCGTCTGCAGACCACCGTCGAACAGATCACCGATAGCTGGGTCCGGCTCTCGGACGGCACCACAGTGCCTACCCACACGCTGGTGTGGTGCGTCGGGGTCACGCCTGGCCCCCTCACCGAAGCGCTCGGGCTGGACACCGTCAAGGGGCGCATCGTTGTTGACGAATTCCTCGCCGTTCCCGGTCACCCGCACATCTTCGCGGCCGGCGACGCCGCCGCGGTGCCCGATCTCCACAAGCCCGGGCGTCTCACGCCGATGACCGCCCAGCATGCGCAGCGGCACGGCGCTGTCGTGGCGCGCAATGCCGCCGCCTCCATCGGCCACGGGACCCGCAAGGCGTACAAGCACCGCGACCTCGGCTTCGTCGTGGACCTGGGTGGCTGGCAGGCCGTCGCCAACCCGTTGCACGTTCCGCTGTCCGGCGTCCCGGCCAAGATTCTCACCCGCGCTTACCACCTCTACGCCCTTCCCGCGGGCCGGCTGCGAGTGGCCACTGACTGGTTCAACGACGTCGTCGAACACCGCCAGTTTGTCCAGCTGGGCCTGATCCGGCAAGACCAGTCGGGGCTCGTCGCTGCCGAGCACACCGACATCTACTACCGAACCGACGGGCAGCCACTCGGCAACCCCGGCCGGCCCACCGGATCCGCCAGCTGATCGGGCCGTGGCCGATGCCGGTTGAATCGTCAGCCCGGCTGGCGCAGTTCCCCGGCGAGTACGGCCGCTTGGCTGCGGTCGATGTCCTTGGTGGCGGTGAGCAGCGTGACAGTCCCTGAGCGGGCCACGGCACGCAGCCGGTCGAGGGCGGCCTTGGGCCCGGGTTCGGCTAGTTCGGCTTGGTAGCGGCGGCGGAACTCGTTGAACTTGTCCGGATCGTGACCGTACCATCGGCGCAACTGGCTGGACGGCGAGACATCCTTGGCCCACTCGTCCAGGTGGGCCGCCTCCTTGCCGAGCCCACGCGGCCATATCCGGTCGACGAGCACTCTCGTGCCGTCCTCAGGTGACGGGTCGTCGTATACCCGACGCAGCCGTATGCGCCCATCCATCCAGGCCTCCTTTCGCCTTTCTGCCACCGCGACCGCCGCTGACTCCCATCCGGCGCGCCATGATCTCTTTCCGTGTTTACTATTCTGCAAATACGACCGGTGAGTTAACACGACTACGGATCATGGCCAGGCAACCGGCGTACGGTCCTCTCAGCAGTGGTATGCAGCCGATCAATGGCCTCCATCGCGATGTTGCATGCGCTGGGGCAGGGCCGCCAGGCTATCTTGGCGCCGCTGGAAAACACCATTGGTGAGAAAAACCAGCGCCACCACGCGGAGCGGGCGTCAGGTCGTCCCAGGGATCGCCGGGGTTGTGCTATCGGCGTTGGCGTCGTCGCCGTGGGTGTCGTTCGCGTTGGTGTCGTCGGCGGTAAGGTCGGTCAGGCACAGGTTCGGTTCGACGAACGGTTCGAGCCGGTGCGCGATGACGGGTGCCCGCATTTCGGCCAGCGCGCCCTGCATGAGGCCAAGGTGAAGCGGGCACACGACGCCGGGGTGGTGCAGCGCGACCTCGCGGAACGGGCAGTTCCGGAGCAGTATGCGGCGCCGCCTCCCATCGCCGGTGGCCTCCGGCGCGAACCCGATCTCCTGCAGTGTGCCGGTCAGGCGTTCGATCGCCTGGTCGGGGTCAAGATGCTGGAACGGGGCTGGGCGCTGCGTCAGGTAACGGCCCCAGATCCGGCCAGCCTCGGTCGCGGCGCCGCCTGGTTCGGCCATCGTATCCGCGACGAGGCTGCTGAGTATCTCGGCGAGCAGGTGGTAGCTGCGCCGTCCGATGGTTCCGCCGGTATCAAGCGCCCGGTACACGGTGCGGGGACGGCCCGGCTGGGCCCGCCTTTCCGGCGTTCGCTCGGCCAGGCCGACCTCGACCAGGCCGTCTAGGTGGAAGCGGGCCGTGTTGGTGTGCAGGCCAGTTCGGTGCGCGATCTCCTGCACGCCGAGCGGCGAACCGGCGGCACGCAGCAGGCCGAGCACCCGCGTCCGGCTCTGGCCAAGCGATGCGCCCTGATCAGGCGCGAGCAGGGCTCGGACGTCCATCCACGCAGTTTACCCGAGTTTTTCTAGTAGAAACTAGACCATCCTGGCGCCGGTCTCCCGGCTCATGGCGGGAGTGCAGGCGTTCAGCTACGGCTCCCCGGCCTCCGCCGGGAATTGTTCCGGCCGCGGGGATGCGGCACGGGCGCGGAAGACTCCGTCCCGGCTGGCGTTCGGCCCTGCCGGGTTGTTGCCACCTGGTTTTAAATATGAACTGTATATGTATATATCAGCGTAGTAGTACGGTAAGCGCGAGGTCATCCCGGCCTGAACGTCCCGCGGCCAGCTGCCGACCGCGATGAGCGTCGGGCCCGCGGCGTTGTGGCGCCGGTCCGGCAGCTCACGTCCCGCGGGCTAGCTTGTTCTCGGGGAAGGGATCCGGCTCAGATAGTGTTGGCCTCCGTACCAATGGACGTGCCGGGGAAGTGAGCCCATTACCGCCAGATCATCGGGCCGGGTGCTGCCAACTCACGGCCGCGTGGTCCACCCGGCATAGGTGACCGAGAGGGCGGCCATCGGCATCCCGGAAGGCTCTCATGTCGGCTTCCCCGTCACCTGGCTCTCGATCCGTCATTGTCACCAGGCTTCGGGCCGCCGGGTGTGTCTTCGCCGAGGACGAGGCGCGGTTGCTCATCACCGCGGCACGAACGCCGGCCGACCTCGCCGGCATGGTGGGTCGGCGCACTGCCGGCATGCCGCTCGAACACGTCCTTGGCTGGGCGGAGTTCTGCGGGCTGCGAATAGCCGTGGACCCGGGAGTCTTCGTACCCCGCCGCCGCACCGAGTTCCTCGTCCGGCAGGCGGCCGCCTTCGCCCGCCACGGTGTCAGCCCCATCCGCCAGGCGGCCGCCTTCGCCCGCCAGGGTGTCAGCGCCGCCCGCCAGCGTGTCAGCCCGGCCGATCAGGCCGCCCTGGCCTGCCTGGCCGTCAGCCCCGCAGGCGAGGCGTCCGCCCAGCCAGGAGCTGTCGTTGTCGACCTGTGCTGTGGCTCGGGCGCGGTCGGCGCCGCGCTGGTCGCGGCTCTGGACCTGACCGAGTTGCATGCGGTCGACATCGACCCCGCCGCGGTGCGGTGCGCCCGCCGTAACGTGGCCGCCGGCGGTGGCCAGGTGTACGAAGGTGACCTCTACCAGCCGCTGCCCGCTATGCTGCGGGGCTGCGTCGACGTGCTGGTCGCCAACGCACCCTACGTGCCCACCGAGGCGGTCGGGCTGCTACCACCGGAGGCCCGCATGCACGAGCCGCGGGTGGCGCTCGATGGTGGCACGGACGGGCTTGATGTCCTGCGGCGGGTGACCGCCCCGGCGCCACTTTGGCTGGCACCGGGCGGCCACCTGCTGGTCGAGACGAGCGAGCGCCAGGCGCCGCAGATCGTGGAAACCGTCGCGCGCGCCGGGCTGATACCGCAGGTGGCCAGTTCCGACGAGCTGAACGCCACGGTCGTCATCGGAACCAGCACCGCCAGGTGATCCGGGGTGCGCCGGTACCGGCAGCGGGGCCACGGCCAGGGGCTCGTGCAGGCTTGGTACGGCCGTCCCGTCGCAGCGTATGGTCGGCGGGCACGGGACACCCTTAGCTGCGCCTGGTGGGGGACCGGCTGGTCAGAGCCCGAAGTGGTCGGTCAAGCAGCGCGCCGAGCATGGCTAGCAGGACCGCGAACCAGACGGCGAGAGCCATCCAGGCTTCGTCGACGCCCAGCGTCACCAGCCACGGGACGTGCAGCGCCGCGCCGAGTGCGTGGCTGGCCACTCCGTACATGCCGACCGGGAAGACGATGGCCCACAGCCCGGGCTCGTAGGCCAGCCGGACCCGGCGAACCAGGTGCCGCCACACCCCCAGCCCGATGAGCAGCGGGATGACCCACGTGCCGAACACCCACAGCACCACCGACGTCCCGGCGACCGCTGGCCGCATCGCCGCCACCAGCGGGTCAGCCGGCAGCCGCAGGATTTGCGCGCCAGCAAGCACGCTGATGGCGGTCGCGCCCATGAACACCCAGTACGGCGGCGTCAGCCCGGCAGGTTCCACCGGGTACTGAAGCAGGCTTATCAGCACCATCGAGGCGACGACAAGGTAGAGCACCACACCTACCGACCAGCAAGCCACCGACAGCGCGGCGATTGGATCCGGCACCGGCGGCGGCAAGGAGGTCGCCGCCACCGCGATCGACTGGGTGCCCACAACCCAGAGGAACCACGTACCGTTCGCACCCGCCAGCGCCGGCCGGGAAGCATGCCGGGTCACCAGGACGATCGGGACGCCGTAACTGAGCAACAGCCAGGCAAGACCGGCGACGACCAGGAGTACAGCGGTCGCCACGGCGTGGCTGTGCGCGGCGAGCCCGGCGCCGAGCACATTCGATCCTGCGACGAAGGTGAAGAACGCGAATGCCTTGCTCGGATCGCGGGCGTCGGCCAGGAATTCGCTGCGGTAGGCGGCCAGGCGCCACCCGTAGGCCACCACCAGCGTGACGTACGAGACCACAGTGAGCGCAAGCAGCAGGTCCGACAGGTATGCCCTCCCGTCGAGCCCCATGGCATGGGACACGATTCCGGTCGCCATCACCACCGCGAAGTAACCGGGGCTCAGGTCCCGGATCCCGGATCGCACCGCAGGCCCGTTCTTCACCGGGCGCGAGCCCGGCCGGCCCGTTGCTCCGTCCACAGCCGCCCTCCACTCGCCGCGGCGACGAGGCTGCGACCGGTCGTCTTCCACTTGGTCATAACCACGCGTGGCCCCGTCAAGCTGACGCCTGGGCGCTCTCCACCGCCCGAGCCCCGGAGGAGGGCCAGCAGCACCGCATCTGGTCGCCGCGACGGCGACGCTACTGGCCCATCCGGAGGCTCTACCCCCGCTGCTTCTGGCGCCCGCGGACTCCGGCCACGCCGCCTACGGCCTCGCGGTAAGCGCCACGGCGGCCTCACTGGTGTACACAAAGAAGGTCAGGGATTCCTGGAAGTAAAGCTGAACGCTGGCGGCGTCGTGTGACAGGTAGCCGATGGACAGGTCCTGCCCGACGCGCAGCTCGTAGTCGCCGCCCCGGGTGGAAAGCACGAAAGCCCCCTCGATCGCTGGCGCCCAGATGATCTCCCCGTCCACGACCCGTGCCAGGTGCTCGTGTATGGGGTAACCGTGGTCTGCGGTCTCGGTGACGACGGTGTAGGCCTCGGCGCTGAGCAGCACCGTGTAGGGACCGTTGACACCCGCGAGACGCAATGAGCTCACCGCCTGGCTGATGATGTTCGGATACGCGAGGGCATCGCCGGGCAACGCGAGGGCGGGATTCGAGGAACTTTCCCTGATTCCCACGATGCCCGCGACCGGATAGCTTTCGAACACCGCGCGGTCCTCGGCGAAGGCGATTTTCCTCGCCGCATCCTTCAGCGGCTGCCAGTCCGAGTCCTTCGCGCCGCGTTCGACGTCATCGACGGCCTGCCGGTCTACGGTGAACGGCACCCGAAGTTCGATGATCGGCTGCGAGTGCCGCGCCCGGGCGATGACACCATCGGCCGGAGGTTCGATATCGCTGAAATGGCCGGTTCCGGCTGCGGACAGGGTCGTACCATCGGGACCCTGCACGTCCACCACCCGCCGGCCTGCCACGTGGCGCTTGAACGTGCGCCGGGCCTCCTCTTCGATGTCGGCCCAGGCGGCGGCGGAGATGGGGGCAAGTTCGCGGTGCAGGTTGTTCATGACGGGATGCTCTCTTTTAGGCCGCCGATCCCGAGGGAACCGTCGGACATGGACAAGACATCCGGCGCGGCGGCCGCGGGCGGCGAATCGAGCCCGGCGCCCTCCGGTGCGGCCGGTGCGCCGGCGGCGGAGATTCCGAGCGCCGGGGGATCGGGCAGGTCGTCAAGGAAGTCAGCGGTCGGTACGAAGAACAGCGTGCCGGTAATGGCGGTAGAGAAATCGAGCACCCTGTCTGTATTACCTGGGGGGTTTCCGATGAACATGTTCTTGAGCATCTGCTCGGTAACGCTCGGCGTGGCGGAGTAGCCGATGAAGTAGGTACCGAATTCGTCCTTCCCGATGGTGCCGAACGGCATGTTCTCCCGCAGGATCTCCCGCTGCGTCCCATCGGGTTCGGTGATGGTGTTCGCGGCCACATGGGAATTGGCTGGCTTGATGTCGTCGGGAAGTTCGATATCGGACAGCTTGGTGCGGCCGATCACTTTCTCTTGCGCCTCCACAGGAAGCGCGTTCCAGGCCTTCATATCGTGCAGGTATTTTTGTACGATGACGTAGCTCGCCCCGGCGAATTCCGGGTCCTCCGCGTCGATGAAGACGGCGGCGCGGGCCGCCTGCCCGGTGGGATTCTCGGTTCCGTCGACGAAGCCGAGCAGGTCACGTTCGTCGAAGTATTTGAACCCGTGCACCTCGTCAGCCACCGTTACCGAGCTGGCCAGCCTCTCCATGAGCTGGGCGGCAAGCTCGAAGCAGAGATCCATCTGCCCGGCCCGGATATGAAAGAGCAAATCTCCGGGCGTGGACACCGCGTGGTGCCTTTCACCGTTCAGCTCAAGGAAAGGGTGAAGCTCCGCCGGGCGTGGCCCGCTGAACAGGCGGTCCCAGGCTGCGGAGCCCACACCGGCCACGCAGCTGAGCCCGGCAGCGGGGACACGGAAACCGACCGCCCGCTGCAACCCGGCCAGATCGGCAAGGAGATCCCGGGTGGCGGCCTCGGCGCCAGGATTGATGGTCACCACGAGAAAGATCGCCGCTGCACCTGGTGGCCCGAGCACAGGCTGAGATTGGGCCGGCGGGCCCGGTTGCCTCGGCACTGTCATGGCTATGCGCTCCTTTGCGGGCGGCACCCTTTCCTGCGGGCGGCGCCGTTGGGGACAGATCTTGCGGGCGGCTCCGTTGGGGACAGCCTCCCATGACCGGTCCCTGGTGCCGTGCGCACCTGGCACGAGGTCGTCACCAGCCGGAGACCGTGGCGTGCGTTTCCCATCCGAGGATCTCGGCGGGCTCTGCGGCGGTTACCCGCTGGCCGCGCATCCGGCGGCTGGGTCGCGGACATACTGACGATGCCCGCGTGCCGACCACGGCTGCCGTAGCCCTGGTCACACCGGGTCGGTCGCCGCTCCCGCTCTAGCGGGGCGGCCGTGCCCAGTAACGCTCGTGCGCACCACGCGTGGCGCTATCGGCGACGACGGCAACGCCGCCGGTCGTCGTTCTGGACGCCGATCCGCGCCGCCAAAGATCCACGGGACACGCCCTAGTCCTCATAGCGCCGGGGGGCCTCGGGGCTGACAAACTTGTCGTCCTCCTCAATCGCTGCGACGTCCGCGGCGGCGGCCCTCTTGATCTCGGCTGAGTGTGCTGACAGCGTGCCCGAGCGCCGCGGGCGCATGCCGAGCACGACCACGACCACCAACGCGATCACGGCGACGAGGACGAAAAGCGAAATCGCATCCGAGAAGGAAAAACCAGACGACGCGGACGGCACGGCTGCCGCCCGGACTGTGACCGGGCTGACGCTGTATATCATCGGCCTGCCTCCAGACCCTGGGGACCAAATGGTGCCCGCCGCGGACAAATGCTCACCTTATGTATACCTGCGGATGCGGGTCGGCCTGACCTGATTGTCGTTCATCACGACAACAGAAGTCACGTGCGGTGGGCCGGTGCCGGGGCTTTCCGGGCCCGTACCGCGACGGCTTAGCCGTCCTGGCCGCACACCGGGCCGCACACCGGGCGGACTCGCCGCGCCGGTGTTGTAGGCGCGGTTGATGCTCCGGACGGTGCCGTAGCCCTTGGCGTCTACGACGGTTCCGCGCGCAGGCTCATGCCCGGGCGCGCGACCCCGGCCGTCGGCCGGCCATGCTGTGGTCATGCGGCTCGCCACGTGGAACGTCAATTCCGTGCACGCCCGGCTGCCCCGGCTGCTGGAATGGCTGGCAGAAATCCGGCCCGATGTCGTCTGCCTGCAAGAGACCAAGACCTCGCAGGACACGTTCCCACATGCGGAGATCGGCGAGCTTGGGTATGCCGTAGCCGCGCACGGGAATGGCCGGTGGAACGGGGTCGCCATTTTGTCCCGGGCCGGGATCGATGAGGTGCGCCGCGGGTTCCCTGGCGAACCTGGCTCCCCCGGCACGCAGGCCAGGGCTATCGCGGCAACCTGCAACGGCGTGCGTGTCTGGTCGGTCTACGTGCCCAACGGCCGTTCGCTCGACAGCTCTCAGTTCGGCTACAAGCTCGAGTGGCTCGCGGCGCTGCGCGACGCCCTGTCGGTGCAGGCCCGCGCAACCCCGCCGCTCGCGGTCTGCGGTGACTTCAATGTCGCACCGACCGATGACGACGTCTGGGATCCGGCGGCTTTCACCGATGCCACCCACGTTAGCCCGCCGGAAAGAGAGGCACTGGGTGCTTTGCTGCGGATCGGGCTCACCGACATACGCCCGCGGGCGCTCAAGGGCCGGCAGCCATTCACCTACTGGGACTACCGGGCGGGAGCGTTCCACCGCGGCCTTGGCATGCGCATCGACCTGGTCCTCGCCAGCGCGGCGGTGGCCGCGGCCGTGCGGGACGCTTACGTGGACCGTGAGGCCCGCAAGGGAAAGGCGCCCTCCGACCATGCGCCGATCGTCGTCGATCTGGACCTGGCCGCCCAATCGGCGTAACAGGCAACGTCGAAGTCAGTGCCAGCAACCAAGATGTCTTACGACTTGGTGCACAACAACGACTGGCGATCTTGACCGCGCAGGTCCATGGCCGGTCACGGGCACGTCACGGTAATACCACATTCACCCAGAGTTCTTCGGCGCTGACCCGCCCGCCAGCCTCCGCGACTGCCTGCGTGACGAGCAGCTTCCCAGTGTTGGAGACATGCTGTGCCATCGCCTCACCGGCAGTGGTCACGTCGGCGGCCGCGATGGCGTCGACGATCGGCACATGCTCGTCGGCGATGGCATCGAGGTCGCGCGACCGGTCCACGGTGGAGGCACCAAGCAGCCGGGTGGCGTCCCTGAGATTGTCCGCGATGCCCACTATCCGGCTGTTGCCCGTCGTGGCCAGGACGAGGCGGTGCAGGCGCTGGTCGTGGCCCATGAACACCGCCTCGTCGTGGTCAAGTGCCGCCTTGCGCATCTGCTTGAGCTCCGCACGCAGGCTGGCCACCAGGCCGGCTGGCGCTGCGATGGCGGCCCCGCGGGCCGCCGGGACCTCCAGCAGCAGGCGCAGTTGGAATATCTCGGCGATCTCCTGCGGCCCCGGGATCACGACACGGAACCCGCGGTTGCGTTCGAACGCCACCATGCCGGCTTCCGCGAGCCGCATCAGGGCCTCGCGTACCGGGCTCCGCGACACACCGAGGTAGCTGGCTAGCTGGTAGGCCGAGTACAACTGGCCGGGCTGCAGCGTGCCGTTGCGCACAGCCTGCCGAATCGCCGCGACCGCCTGATCGGTCAGTGACGCGGCGGGGGCCACCAGGGGCTCCAGCGCAGGCGTGCTCAGCTCTCCGGCCATGCGCACACGATACCGGCGGGAACGGTGCCCTGACCCGCTCTTGACATGCGACATGCGACATGCGAGTTTGCTTGTTCAAACGCTTTCCCGGGAGGTCAGATGGCGACAGCAACGAAGCTGCATGTGCTCGACTGCGGCGCGATGAGCTGCGACCTCACGTGGCTGCTCCTGAAGGCGGGGCGCAGCATCCGCAGCCGCGCCGACCGGGACAAGCCGGTTGAGTGGTATCCGTGCACGACCCACGCGGTGGTGGTGGAGACTCCCGAGGGGACGATGCTGTGGGATACCAGCTGCCCGCGCGACTGGGAGAGCCGCTGGGTGCCGACTGGCCTGCAGGAGTTCTTCCCCTACGACCAGGTCGCCGAGGAGCAGTACCTCGACTCCCGGCTGGCCCAGCTCGGGATCACCGCGGACAAGCTCGACTACGTCGTCCTCTCGCACCTGCACTTCGACCACGCAGGCAACGTGCGGACCTTCGCCGGCGCGGGCCCGCGGCTGGTCTGCAACGACAAGGAGAAGGAGTGGGCCTTCGGGTACCCGGGCGCGTTCAATGGCGCCCACCTCAAGGCCGACTACGAGGGGCTTGAATTCGAGACCGTGTCCGGCGACGTTGAGTTCCTGCCGGGCGTCTCCTTCATCGAGCTTCCCGGTCACACCCCCGGTACCATGGCGATGCGGGTTGACCTGCCGGAGACCGGCACGATGATCTTCACCTCGGACGCCCTCTACATGGGCGACTCCTACGGCCCGCCGGCCACCCCCGCGGCGATCGTCAACGACCTGTCCGCCTGGTACGCATCGGTGGAGAAGGTCCGCGACATCGCCGAGAAGTGCGACGCCACCGTGGTTTTCGGGCATGACGCCGACCAGCTGCGGTCGCTGCGGCGTGCCCCCGACGCTTTTTACGCCTGAGGAGCCGGGAGTGAGCATCACCCTGCCCGCCAACCCTGAGGCCATCTTCACCTACGGGGCGCCGCACCTGAAGTTCGGCCCGGGCGCTTCCGATGAGATCGGCTTCGACCTCAGCCAGTACGGGGTCAGGCGGGCGCTGGTGGTCACCGACGCCGGGGTCGCGGCGACCGGCGCGCCGCAGCGGATGGCCGATCAGATGGCGCGGTTCGGCATCGAGGCCCGCGTGTTCGACGGCGTCCACGTGGAGCCGACCGACTTGAGCCTGGAATCCGCCATCGCCCATGCCCGCGAGAACGGCCCATGGGACGCGTTCGTCGCGGTCGGCGGTGGCTCGAGCATCGACACCACCAAGGCGATCAACCTGATGCTGACCAACCCCGGCGAGCTGATGGACTACATCAACAAGCCGGTCGGCAAGGGCACCGCGCCGGTCAACCCGCTTAAGCCCCTGATCGCGGTGCCGACCACAACGGGCACCGGCGCGGAGTCCACCACGATCTGCGTGCTCGACGTGCTGGCGCTCAAGGTGAAGACCGGCATCAGCCACGCCCGGCTGCGGCCCACCCTGGCCGTGATCGACCCGCAGCTGACCCTCACCCAACCGGCCGGCGTGACCGCCTCGGCGGGCATGGACATCCTGTGCCACGCGCTGGAGAGCTACACTGCCCGCTGGTACACCACCTACGAGCACAAGCAGGCCGAGCAACGGGTGCCCTACTGCGGGTCCAACCCGATCTCGGACATGTGGTCGGAGAAGGCGCTGCGGCTGCTCGCCTCCTCGTTCCGGACCGCGGTCCGGCACGGTGACGACGCCGCCGCGCGCGCCGACATGGCGATAGCGGCGACCTTCGCCGGAATGGGTTTCGGCAACGCGGGCGTGCATATCCCGCACGCCAACGCCTACCCGATCGCCGGCCGGGTGCGTGACTTCCACCCCAAGGACTACCCGGCCCATGAGCCGATGGTCCCGCACGGCATGTCGGTCGCGCTTACTGCGCCGGAGGCGTTCCGCTACACCTTCGACGCCTCCCCAGAGCGTCATCTGCGCGCCGCGGAGCTCCTCGCACCCGCTGCGGACCGGCCGGCGGACGCCGCGCAGACGCTGCCGTGCGCCCTCGTCGCCCTCATGAAAGACATCCAAATACCCGGCGGAATCGCCGCCGTGGGTTTTACCGCAGGTGACATTCCCGACCTCGTGGGCGGGACCATGAAGCAGCAGCGGCTGCTAGCCACCGCGCCCAAGGCGGTCACCGAGGACGACATCGCCGCGATCTTCTCCCGGTCGCTGGAGCTCTGGTAGCCGATGCCCATCTACCAGCTCCGGTGCGCCCAGGGCCACAGTTTCGAGGTGATCCAGTCGTTCCGGGCCCCGCTGCCGGCCTGCCCGGACTGCGGCGGCGGGACGGCGAAGGTGCCATCGGCGTTCGGGATCGGCGGGCGGGCCGCGGGGACGCTGCCGCCACCGCCGGAGGCCATGCCGCAGACGTGGCGCGGGACATATGAGGGAAACCGTGAGTACGTGGCACAGTTGCGGCGTACCGCGGAGCGGCGGCGGGCGCTGGAGGATCGCCACCCCGAGCTCGCGGGCGACCGGCGCCCTGTTCTCGCGCACGAAGGGCGGTTCACGTCCGCGCCGCTGCGGGCCGGCGACCAGCTGCTGCCCGGGCCGCACGGAGACCCCGGGCCTCATGGATCCTCCGGGCCTCACGGAGCGCCCGGGCCACACGGATCCCCCGGACAGCACGGAGACCCCGGGTCACATGGATCCTCCGGGCCTGACAGAGCCTTCGGGCCACGTGGAGTTCCCGGGCAGCACGGAGCCGCCGGACCACATGGAACCCCCGGGTCACATGGAATTCCCGGGCAGCACGGAGCCTCCGGGCCACCGGGAGCCCCCGGGTCACCGGGAGCCTCCGGGCGGCACGGGCCCGACAGTCAACGCGAGCAGGCGTGTCGGCACCCGGCGTAGCGGCGGCATCTCACGCAGCCGCGGCGTCCGAGGTAGCGGCAGCTCTCAGCAAGGCCGGCATCGTCGAGCTGAGTGACAGTGTCCTGAAGCGCGCCCTGTACTCCTCGGATGCGTCGCTGTACCGAGTTGTACCGGCGGTGGTGGCGCACCCGCGCAACACCGACGAGGTGGCCGCCGCGATTGAGGTGGGCAGGACCCTGGGCGTGCCACTGACGTGCCGCGGCGCCGGCACGTCGATCGCGGGAAACGCGGTCGGAACCGGGGTGATTCTGGACTTCAGCAAGCATATGAACCAGGTGCTCGACATCGACGCGCGGGCCCGTGCGGCGACCGTACAGCCAGGGGTGGTGCAGGCGCAGCTCCAGCGCGCCGCAGCGCCATCCGGCCTGCGGTTCGGGCCCGATCCGTCAACGCACAACCGCTGCACGATCGGCGGAATGATCGGCAACAACGCCTGCGGCTCCCGTTCCCTGCAGTACGGGCGGACGTCCGACAACGTCTTCGTTCTCGATGTGCTCACCGCTTCGGGCCGTCAGCTCCGGCTCGCCGGGCCCCGTGCCGCCGGACCGGGTGCCGCCGGACCGGGTGCCGCCGGACCCGGTGCCGCCGGACCCCGCCGGTCCGGTGCCGCGGCGGAGGGCCCGGACGGCAGCGGCCAGCTTGACGGGCTGCGCGCTGTCGTGACCGGCGGGCTCGCCACGATCCGGACCGAGCTTGGCCGCTTCGACCGGCAGGTGTCCGGGTACGGGCTCGAGCACCTCCTGCCGGAACGGGGGTTCGACGTCCGCCGCGCCCTGGTCGGCAGCGAGGGGACGCTCGCCATTGTCACCAGCGCCACCCTGCGGCTGGTCAGTGAGCCCGCATACCGCGTGCTCGCCGTCCTCGGCTACGCCGACATGGCGAGCGCGGCGGACGACGCGCCCGTAATCCTGCGCCATTACCCGGCGACATGTGAGGGCCTGGACTCACGCATCGTGGACGTGGTCCGGGCTCGGCGGGGCCCCGGAGCCGTCCCCGCCCTGCCGCGCGGCGCCGGCTGGCTCTTCGTCGAGCTGACCGCCGAAAGCGAGGCAGCGGCGGTCAGCCGGGCACGGCAGGTGGTATCGGCCGCCGGCGCCCTTGCCGGGACGGTAATCTCCGACCCGCGGCATGCTGCGGCGCTTTGGCGGATCCGCGAAGACGGAGCGGGGCTCGCCGGGCGCGGGGCGAATGGTGAGCCAGCATATCCCGGCTGGGAGGACTCGGCCGTCCCCCCGCGCTCACTTGGGTCCTACCTGAGGGATCTCGACGTATTGCTCGCCGAGCACGAGCTGACCGGCATCCCCTACGGCCATTTCGGCGACGGATGCCTGCACCTCCGCCTCGACTTCCCGCTGCAGCGCCCGGACGGGCGCACGGCGCTGCGCAAGTTCTTGTTCGACGCGGCCAGGCTCGTCAGTCGTTACGGCGGATCACTATCCGGCGAGCACAGCGACGGCCGCGCCCGGAGCGAGCTGCTCCCCGTCATGTACTCACCGCAGGCGCTCGAACTGTTCCGTAAGGTCAAGGAGTTCTTCGATCCAGGTAACCTGCTTAACCCCGGTGTTGTGGTGCACCCGGACGCGGTCGACGCCAACGTCCGCGTCAGCGAGTCCAGGCCGGTCCGCCAATCCCTGGCCCTGGCCTACCGGCATGATGGTGGCGATTTCGGCTCCGCGGTCCACCGCTGCACGGGGGTGGGAAGGTGCCTCGCGGACACCACCAGCGCGGGCGGGGTGATGTGCCCGTCGTACCTGGCCACAAGGAACGAGAAGGACTCCACCCGCGGCCGTGCCCGCGTGCTGCAGGAAATGGTAAACGGCACGCTTATCATCGGCGGGTGGCGGGCCCCGGAGGTCCGCGCCGTTCTCGATCTATGCCTGTCGTGCAAGTCATGTGCATCCGAGTGCCCCGCCGGGGTTGACATGGCCGCCTATAAGGCGGAGGTCCTCTACCAGGCCTACCGGTGGCGGCTGCGTCCCCGTGCCCACTACGCGCTCGGGCAGCTGCCGCGATGGGCGCGGCTGGCCTCGATCGCGCCACGCCAGGCGAACGCGGCACTGGCGACTTCCATCGTCGCCCGGGCCGCCCGGCTCGCGGCGGGCATCGATCAGCGCCGGGGCCTGCCGTCCTTTGCGCCCGCGTCGTTCCGCGCCTGGTACAAGCGGCACCCGCGCCACCCTGCCGCCGGTGCCTCGCCGGTGATGCTCTTCGTGGACACGTTCACCAACTACTTCAGCCCGCAGGTCGGCATCGCCGCGGTCCGGGTTCTGGAGGATGCCGGGTTCAGCGTCGCGATTCCCCGTCATCCGACGTGCTGCGCGATCACCTGGATCAGCACCGGCCAGCTGGGTGCTGCCCGGCGGATCCTGCGGCGTACTGTCGGCGAGCTGAGCCCGGCCGCCGAGGCAGGGGTCCCCATCGTCGGCCTGGAACCTTCGTGCACGGCAACGCTGCGCTCCGACGCCGTCGAGCTGCTCGGCACTCCTGGCGCCGAGGCCCTGGCCGGCTCGGTCCGGACCCTGAGCGAAATCCTGGCCACGGCCCCCGCCTTCGAGCCGCCTGACCTGCACGGCATGCCAGTCGTCGCCCAGCCGCATTGCCATCACTCCGCGGTCATGAGCTGGGACGCCGATGCGGCGCTGCTGCGCCGGGCGGGCGCGGATCTGACCCGCCTCGGCGGCTGCTGCGGGCTGGCCGGAAACTTCGGCGTCGAGCGCGGGCACTACGACGTTTCCGTCGCCGTGGCCGAAAACGCCCTGCTTCCCGCGGTCCGGCCGGCCGGCCCGGACGCCGTGCTGCTAGCCGACGGCTTCTCGTGCCGCACCCAGCTGGCCGACCTGGCCGGCCGTACTGGCATGCATCTCGCGCAGCTACTGGCCGGCCGGTTGACGGACCGCCGCCATGGCCACGGCGTCAGCCGGGTTTAGCCGGACGGCTGCTGGTGGCGCTTCGCGGGCTGCCGCTCCGCGCGCGTGCCCGCTTGCACACGGCGCAGTCGCGGCCGGCCGCCTGGCGGCCGTTCGGCGCAGTCAGGGAGGTCGGCCGGGGTGTGGCCGTCGTCGAGCCAGGCCCGGGTCAGCCAGGCGAGTGATGCGCCAGCGGGTCGCGGGCTCGCTCGCGGCCCATCCAGCTAGCTGCGTGGCGACCCAGGCATGGACCGGCCCTTCTGGCATTCCCCGATGTGGTGATGCCCGGCCGCGGCAGCCGTAGGGTGTCCCGTGGATCTTTGGCGGCGCGGATCGGCGCCCAGAACGACGACCGGCGCCGTTGTCGTCGTCTGGATCACCGCCCGCATCCACCAAGATCCACGGGACACGCCTTAGGGATCCTGCTCGTGCGCACGGCGATGCGGGCGCCACGGCTGCGCGGCGTGGCCTCACGCCGTACCCGCCAGGGCAGTGCCGAACCGGGCGAGGCCGTCGTGGCGGTCATCGTGTGATAGTGGTGCCGGGCAGAGCCTTTTTTGCGGCCGTGGCCGCGCAGGTACTGGACCAGCTCGGCCGGGTAGCGGTCGGTCGCCTCCGCCGGCAATGACCGAGAGCTGCGGAGCGCGACGCCCACTCCCGGCTGGTAGACCGATCCTCGGTGTGGGCGGCGGCGGTGACGGCGAGCAAGCACATGCCGGCACCCGGCCCGAGACGACAGCGAGATAGCGGAGCAGAAGGGGACATATGGCCGAGGTCGGCGATGCCGTGGCCCATTTGGAGGCCCTGCTGTCTGCTCGCGGACAGGAGCTACTCGCCTATCTCAAACAGCAGATCGTCAACTCGGACACCGCGTTGCGCCTCGGCGCGCGACTGCGCACCGGATACCCAGCGGGGTTGGTCGCTGATGCGCTAGCCCAGCATGAGTTGCGCCTGAAGGCTCGCGGCAAGTTCGACCGGGCGATGGATATGTTCTTCACCAGGTCCGGTTTGGAACAGGCCTCCGCCGAGATAGTGGCCCGTCACCGCGCCGGCCGCTACGCGGGCGACAGCGAGGTCGCCGACCTTTGTTGCGGGATCGGCGGGGACCTCATCGCCCTGGCCGAAGGCCACCGTGTACTCGCGGTAGACCGTGACGCGTTGCGGCTGCGGATCGCCAGGGTGAACAGCGAGGTGTACAACGTGGTGAACAGCCTCACCACAGTGGCGAATGACGTCCGCGATGTCGACTTGGCTGGCGTGGATTCGGTGTTCATCGACCCGTCCCGGCGGACGGGTCAGCGGCGGCTGCGGACCGGAGACAGCGAACCACCCCTCGACTGGTGCGTGCGCCTGGCCGACCGGATCGCAGCGGTAGGCATCAAGGCTGCGCCTGGCCTTCCGCACGAAGCGGTACCCCCCGGGTGGGAGTTGGAGTTCATCGCCGTAAGGCGTGACTTGAAAGAAGCAGTCGCCTGGTCACCCGCCCTCGCGAAGGCATCCACGCGGGCGACAATTTTGCCGGGAGGCTACACGCTTACCCCCGGATCAGGCGGGCCGGTAGAGGTGCGCAGGCCCGGCGAGTTCTTGCTTGACCCAAACCCAGCGGTCACCAGGGCCAGCGTGGCGGAGGAACTCGCGCGGATGTTGGGCGCGTGGAAGATCGACAAGCGGATCGCGTTCCTGTCCGCCGACTCGGCGGTGTACACACCGTTCGCGCGTACGCTGCGAGTGATCGATTCGGCTCCATGGAACCAGAAACAGCTCCCGGCCAGGCTTCGCGCGCTCGACATCGGTGCCGTCGACATCCGCCGGCGCGGATTGGCGGGCGATGTCGACCGGCTGCATCGAAACCTCAAGCTGTCCGGCTCACGGCGGGCGACCCTCGTCATGACCCGGGTTCAGGACCGGCCGTGGGGACTGGTCTGCCTCGACGTCGGCCAACCCGGCGATTTGCCCTTGCCCATCCTTGCCTGACCGGTGCCGGGATCCTTAACTCCCCGCGTGCGGGCAGCCCCCCGCGCGCGCCACGTCGCGGTCCGCAAAGCCTGAGGCCTGGGTGGTCTGGTCGCCTTACGCGACCGGCCCGTCGCGTACCGGATGGTGCGCACCAGCAGCCCAGTCCCCTGAGGTCGCCGCCGCGGGCAGGTGCCTGCTAGGGCGTGTCCCGTGGATCTTTGGCGGCGCGGATCGGCGCCCAGAACGACGACCGGCGGCGTTGTCGTCGTCGCCGATAGCCCCACTATCGGCTCCTCCTCCGCCTTACCGGTCGCAGTCTGGATCACCGCCCGCATCCACCAAGATCCACGGGACACGCCCTAGGTCCGAATCCGGGGTTTCGCGTCATCGGCCCGGGTGATCCACCCGGGCCGGTACGGCCACGGACTACGCCGTCCCGAGGAAACGTTTCACGTTCGCCGCGTCGCGATCCAGAGCTGCTTTTTCGGCCCCGGTAAGTGAGGTAAACGGCTTCAGCGTGACCTCGGCGTGCCGCATGCTCCAGGTGGCGGCGGCGCGGCCGCGGACGAGCGCGAACGGGCGGAACAGCCCGTTCACCGTGACAATCCCATGATGCGCGCCCAGGTATGTTTCGCGCGAGGCCCATCCGAGCAGAAGGGGGTCGAACGCGCCAAGCAGGCGGGGCGGCGGCAGCCCCGGGCCGTCCCGGTTGGCCAGGTCGGCCAGCCCGACATGACCAGCGAGATCAGGGCCGCGATCGGTGAGCTCGGCGGCGATCTCGGTGAGCCCCCGCCGTACGTCGCGCAGTGGCAAGGCGCACCATCTGGCCAGATCGCGGTCTGTCGCTGGCCCATGACCGACGAGATAGCGGCGGGCGAGCCGGGCGAGGGCGGCGTCGCGATCCACCGCGGCAGGCGGCGGGCCGAGCCAGTCCCGCACCAGCACGTAAGCCTGCTCACCGCCGGCGACCGGCCCTCGCACCACAACGCCGCGCAGGGAAGGCCAGCACCAGCAGGTGTACCAGGGCCTGCCCTTCTGTGCGCACGCCAGCCGCCGCGATGCGCTCGCGAAGCTGCGCACGGGTGAGCGGCCCGTCCGCCGCGAGTGAGCGCTCAATCACCGCGACGCCCCGGTCAGCGGAATCGGGCGGCACGCCCTCTTGGGCCAGTCGGCGGGCATTGCCTGTGAACAGCGGAGGCGTCATCAACCCATGTAGCCACCAGTAGTCCGCACTGCGGACGAGATGCAGCGTGCCGCGGTTCAGCCAAGTGATCACCAGCGAGCGCTCGGCCGTCAGAGCGCGGTCGACCTCGGTCGCATCAAGGCCGACCGACCGCGCCATGATGGCCAGGCGCGCCCCACGGGGAAGCAGTCCCTGGATGGCGAGCAGGCGCTCTGCCACGTCCACCGCGCTGCGTGCGGCCGGCCCGGAAAGCAGCTGAGCCGCGAATCGTTCAGCGATCACCGCCTGCTGTCCCGGCGACCGGGCCCGTTGACGCGCCATGGGTCGATCGTGGCACCAGAGCACCAGGTCGCGCGGCTTGCGGGGGAAGCCCTCAGGAAGGGCGCACCGGGCCACTCGTTGTCAGGTACCCACGGTGACGTTTCGACGGTGAAATAGATCAGGCCTGTCCGCTCCGCAGGCGGTACGACATCCGCTCCTGAGCCGTTGGCGCGGGCGCCGCTGGTGCAGCCCCAATCCCGCGCACAGACACACAACCCGTCGCAATCAAGGTCAGCCCTGCG
>Ga0335081_10001327_pt1 | contig 39397 bp, 38 predicted proteins | sample Lox_Sample_35_FD_206713 | JGI IMG/M metagenome (GOLD analysis project Ga0335081, IMG submission 206713) | Soil microbial communities from Loxahatchee National Wildlife Refuge, Florida, United States - Lox_Sample_3.5 | ecosystem: Environmental > Terrestrial > Soil > Wetlands | place: USA...
CGATGAAAAACACTGCTCCAGCTCCGATCCCAAAGAATACCGTTGCATCGACAGGAATTATCAAGGCCGTACTCAGACCGAGTACTGTTGGAACCCCTGCCAATAGACCTAGGACTACATTACGCGTTAAACTAGTCTTTGCAGCCGCAGCAAAAACCCCAATGACCAGCCCCTCCAAGAATTTGTGCATTAGGTAAGCGGCACCAGCACCTATTCCGCCAATCGCCTCGATAATGTTCACGGAGAGAGGGGCGGACAAAAATGAGTAGCCTATCAGAGAACCAATTTCCACACCCTCTCCGAAGGAGTGGGCACCTATCCCGACTGCAACGAGGATTACAGTGACATAGGTGAAAGTCACTAGGGAAGTCTCTCGTCGACGCCTAGTCCTCTGAAACTTCGCATCCAACCAAAACAGGGCGACTACTGTCGCTGCAAAAAGCGCGGCGATTAGTACGTGGGATAAACCTCCACTAAATCCCTGGTTAACTCCGAGTAACGTGGCATCGTCCATAAGATCAAGAAACGACCAAAACATTACGCCAGATGCGAGAGCGATTAGAAGTGTTAGCCGTCGCTCTGATTTCTCCATGACAAAGATGGGAGTGAACAATCCAGCATAGAGAGCTAGGAACGTGGTGGCCGCAGCTTCGAGAGACACAACTAATTCTCCGAACAAGACTACAATCTCCTGGCCACTGTTAATTAGCAAGACACGAGGTTTGCAATGTACAGATAAACCAAACTTCACAACATTTCACTCTGCGCTATCTTTGAGTATGCAGCGACACAACACGATTGTACCAAACGACTTAACTAAGCAAGGCTTCAATTTTCGCGTGATGCAAACTGAGGATTACGGGAATGAAAATTAAGACGGCTCTTCCAATCACCGTGTTGTGTTTCGGTATAATACTTCTAGCGTCAATGCCCTCAACTTGGGCGCACACGCACCGAGCGCTCACGATAGATAATCAACAGGTCGAGTTCATAGTTGGATGGGTGAACGAACCGCCCTATGCCGGCGAAATTAATGCCGTCGATTTTTGGGCACATTATGTTAACGCGACATGTCCACAAGGATCCGAAAGCACCTCATCACCATGTCCTGTGTATGGGCTGGACCAGAGCCTTCGCGTTCAGGTTACGACAGGGGGACAATCGCAGATCCTTAGCTTCTCTCCAAATCTATCTGATGACATCCCCCCATCTTTCAATGGCGAATACACTGCTGAGGTTGATCCCACAGTGCCGGGCTCTTACTCCTTCACGATCTTTGGAATGGTTGGGTCAACGGCCATTAACCAGACCTTCAGCTGTGGACCAACCACGTTTGAATGCGTTGACCCAGCGAATGAGATTCAATTCCCACAATCGCAATCGTCCTCAAGCAGCGATCTTCAAACCTCCTTGTTGAACACACAATCGCAAATCTCGAATTTGCAATCCGAGGTCACCCAGATGCAAAACACGTTGCAATTGACATTCGCCGTTGCGGCAGTTGGCGTTGTTGTCGGGATCATTGGAATGGTTACGGCCGTCATAGCCGTGAATCGTAGTAGCAAGCAAACTCAAGGAAAGGATAGAAGGCGCACCTAAGAAACTGCGAACGAGGACTCGATTGCGACACCGTGCGCTGATCGTCATAGCGACAGCACTCATACTCTCTGCTCTTCTCATCCCTGTTTATGCGCATGCTAATCTAATACGATCAGACCCTCCCGCAAACAGTATACTTGGCAAATCCCCAAGTCAAGTCACCCTTTACTTCACCGAGCAACTCGAACCTAAACTCAGCGGAGCATCCATTCTTGATTCAACCGGACGAGAAGTAGACACTGGGTACAGCGTTAACCCAACAGACCCAACAATCCTCATCGTGAGTTTGCCGGTGCTGCAAGAGGGAGTCTACACTGTCTCTTGGCATGCAATCTCGGCAGTTGACGGGCATCATACAAGCGGATCCTTCTCATTCGGCGTTGGCAACGTAACTATACCTACTCAAAGTAGCGCAAGTCAATCCTATACTCCGCCTTCTCTCCTCGAAGTGACTGAGCGCTGGCTGAACCTCCTGGCCGATGTTCTCTTCCTCGGTGCAGGAATCTTCACGCTGCTCGTTTGGAACCCTGCTCTCTTGACATTAAGAGGTCGGCGATTCGAAGAGTACAGCGGCAAAGTCTCGAAGCGCGTATCGAAGATTTTGTTAGCGTCTGCAATTCTCGCGATTGGTGCAACATTACTGCTCCTTGTCGTTGAAGCGATCGCGGCATCGGTTACCCCAGCAATCGAAGACGTTGTTGCCACAGCCTTCACGATAATCACTTCAACCGAACTTGGAGAATACTGGATAATTCGTTTTGTAACTACCATAGCTGCTGTATGCGCCTCGATCATACTGGCGCGAAGTGAAGTGACCTCAAAACGAAACTGGTTATTGACACTAACTGTTGGATTGGCGTTGTCATTAACGACGAGTATCTCAAGCCACAACGCCGCCTCAACGGAATATCTTCCCGTCGTTAACCTACTTTCAGATTGGATTCACTTAATCGGCGTGGCAGCTTGGATTGGAGGTTTGACATACGTGGTAGTCGCTGTCACGTCTAACAGTCACGCCGTCACAGAGAAGAGGAAACTCGCAACAGAATTGATCAGACGATTCTCACCGATCGCTGTGGTTTCAGTCGGCGCGATAGGGATTACGGGAGTTTACAATCTTGTTCTAGAAGTAGGAAGTCTGACAGCCCTCTTTACAACCACGTATGGCCAGATCATTCTCGCGAAACTCATCATCTTTGCATCGATGGTTTCCTTTGGTGCTCTAAACCAAATGGTTTTGTTTGATCATATGGTTGGTCGAACTGGCGAAAATTCGCAATCGAATCGACACGAAACTGGGCGCTGGCTGGGGAGATTCAGTCTTTCTATACGTACGGAGATGGCTCTTGGAATCGTGTTACTGCTCGTAGTCGGGCTTCTCACTGCTAGTGCTCCCGTTGCGCAAACTCCTTCTTCCGCTCCGCGATATCAGCCAAGTCCTTTCGTTGTTCATGGCTACTCATCTGATGGCATCAACGTGACGCTCAGCATCTTCCCGTATCAAGCTGGCGTCAACCATTTCCGGATCGATTTTACAGATCCGCAAGGAACGCCTGTTTCCAGTATCCGTTCGGTTTTTCTTAAGTTTCAGTACCTCGAAAGAAATATCGGCGTGTCAATAGCGAACGCATCTTCCAGCGCAAACAAAGGTCAATTTACGGTTGACGGAACATTCCTAAGTTTTGCAGGTGCGTGGAGAGCTGAGGTATGGGCTCAACGAACGGGCGGATTCGATATAGTTGTTCCGTTCCAACTGGATGTTCCGGCAATTTCACTCAGATACGCTGAACTACCCCTGTCGAACGATGCGAACCCCTACGGAATCACCGTCGACCAGAATGGAACTGTGTGGTTTGCCGAATCCGGCTCAGGAAACTTAGCGCATTATGACCCCAATTCGGGCGCTTTTAATGAATTTCAACTTCCTCAAGGCGGATCGAGGCCGTTCTACGTCACCGTCGGCAAAAACGAAGTGTGGGTCACGGAGACGCAATACAATACCATCTCAATGTTCAACCCCTCAACCTCAACCTTTGAACACTTTACGATTCCTAGTCCCGGAGCAGTCCCTGGAGGCATTACACTTGATAAGAACGGAGATGTATGGTTTACCGAGGAAATCGCCAACAAAATCGGTAGGTTGAATCCATCAACAGGCAATATTACAGAGTTTCCGATCCCGACACAAGACGCCATACCAATTCAGATAACGACCGACCTGGCAGGCAATCTTTGGTTTACAGAATCAAAGGCTGGGAAGATCGGAATGATCAATCCAAGAGATGGAACCATAAGCGAATTTGCTCCCGAGAACAACACACTTCTTGGCCCAACAGGCATTACATCCGCGCCAGATGGGTCCGTATGGTTCACAGAACACGCTGGTAACCGAATTACCCACTTCACTTCCCAAAACCAAACATTCCGCGCCTACCCGATCCCCACCGCTCAGGCATTTCCATTTGGAATAGCCTATCACAACGGCAGAATCTGGTTTGTTGAACACATAGCCAACGCGATCGGCAACCTTGATCCTGTAACCGGAACCTTCAGCAACTTCCCTGTTCCAAACAATAGTTCTGACGTACAACTCTTATCGGTCGACCAATCAGGCAACGTATGGTTTACCCTCCCTGCTAGCAATATCTTGGGAGCACTAACTCCAACAACGTCTCTCCTGCAGCTCACGCCGAACACGAACAACACTCCATTCACTCAACTGGCCCTGGTTGCGGCACTGGTGATCGCGGCCTCAAGCTTAGTCGCCTTCATAATGGGCCGAAAGAGAATGGATAGAAAAATGGTCCAAGGCCACTCTCCGCGGAGACTTCGTCGGTAAATTCACCTCTCAAATTCACGACGCTTTACATTTCCTAGCAAATCCCATGACTCCAAGTACGAATCTCCTAGCCTGGTTAAGAGATTTGATCGTCCTTCCTTCAGAAGCTGTTTTGCTCGTTCGGGATTCGTAAGACTCCAAACTACCGACCCTTCGACGTCCTTTGATGAGGACACCAGATTCGCCGATTCCAGTATCCGAAGATGCCAATTTGCCGTGGACTTACGAATTCTCAATTTCGACGCGAGATTCGACACACCAAGAGACTTCTCCTCAAGGAGACAGAGAATTATCTGACGACGATTCGAATTCAACAGAGCGGATAAAGAGGTCCGATCATCCATGTTGATTTCCGTCGGGAAATACCTGCGATATCTGCCATACTTCTCTGACTCTACCAATCCCAGCGACTCTAGCTTTCCAAGCTGATAGACAGTATTCCCCATTCCCAAGCCAGCTCTCCTTTGCACCTCCCTCAAGTGAACACCAGGAAGCAGCCTCACAACATCAAGTAGCCGCTTCGCTGTATACCCGATCCGAGGAATACCCAAAGCTGCGACACGTCCCAGGCGCGCCGAACCGTCTTGTACCCTAAGCCTTCTTCAATACACCCGCAGCTAGAAACGCAATAGCTCCGAAGCTTACCGCGTGGATTGCCTCTATGCCCAAAAAAGGCAACGTGACATTAACGGCCGCAAATCCAAGAGATTGAAGAAGTTCCATCACTTGATCCAGCCCGAGAAGCGAAAACGCGATAGCTAACAAGAGAGTCTTCGGAGTTCTATTTTGTACATACACCCTGCAAGACACGAGTCCGAGGACCGCTGCAAGAGAAACCCCAAGCGCGTGAATAGTCATGTGTATTCTGAACTCCCCAATCACTAGACTGATCGCAGCCAAAAACGAGAACATCTTCGCGAAACCGATTGAAGTAGTTTGCAAGATTGTCGCGAATTGTTATTGGATGTTTTAGCTTAACAGTTTTTTGAAAAAGGGATATTTGTACGACATATGTACCAATAGGAATTAATTGGTGGTCGCAGAGTCGCCCGACTCAAAGGGATACCTGAGACTAGTCGCAGAGTTGTCAATTCCATATGGGCAAGTCTCGCAGAAGCAAGTCTATTGGAAAATCTAGGATAAGTGGCCGACGCCGCGGAATAAGCCCTCGTCGAAAGTTTGCAGCGATCGGTATTACCCTGGGTATTGTCGTTTTGCTTGTTGGCATACTAGTTTTTTCCAACAACCTCAAGCCCAAAAACCCTTCAGTGGTCACTGTAATCATTCCCGAAGGAGCGAGCGTCAATCTTCATCTGGGATTCGAACCAGCTAAGATCACGATTGTGATCGGGATTAACAATACCGTGATCTGGAAGAACGAAGACTCGGATTGGCATACAGCACATAGTAATATTCCCGAGTTCAATTCGGGCCTGATCCAACCCGGAGATTCATTCACCCACACATTTGAACGAGCAGGAACATACCCGTACCATTGCGATCCGCACCCTTGGATGACAGGAGTTGTCACCGTACAAGGATCGACTGGCGAATTGATTTCGCCCTGGCCGTACTATGGACTAGTTACTTCGACTTCGCTTTTTTCCGTGGCCGTTTCGCGGAATCAGGTTTAGTCGATGATCTTTCTCTAGACCTACTTGCACTATAGATGGTGAGGAAAAGCCCAATGATCATGATTCCCGCGCCGACTTCCGGGTAGATTCCGGTGGAGTGCGAGTGTAGTACTGTTGAAAGGTATTCGACGCGTATTGATTGAGGATTCATGAGGGCATAGGTATAGTAGGCGTACTGGTTAGAGGTTTGATTCTGCGCTGGCTGTACTTCTTCAATGGTAAGGGTCCCTGTGCAATTTGCGCATAGTGTGATCGGGTCTGATAACCTTGGTTTAGTATCAAGTGGAGTCTGAATTTCAACCACGACGGTTACGTTCGAGGAACCGTGATTGTGGATGATTATCGAATCGAAATAGACTCCATTCGTCGTACGTATCCCACTTTGATCTAAATTAACGTCAACTGGAGGGACCGGTTGCGGAGTCAACGCGTAGGCAAGGATGATTACTCCCACCAAACTGAGAGCTAAACCCAAAGTACCCTTCGCGCGCAATCTCATCGTCATAAACCACTGGAATCTCTTCAAAGGCTGGCTGACTTTTACAGCGCTTCAATCCGATTTGCAATCGATTAGAGCTTATCGCGAACTTTACCGATTGTCGTTGACTATCATGCAGTCTAGTAATTATGATTTTCATGAGGCCAAATTCATAACCAATAAGTGTTTGATCCGGCCTTTCTTAATAATTATCTCCTAATACTTATTAAGATAACATAACAAATGCCAATGAAATCTCAATCGGAGAGATAAGAGTGCAAACAAAAGCAATCGCAACTGCAGTTGTACTGGTAGTAATAGTTCTTGGAGCGACAATTTTCGCTGACCTCTTCTTAATGAAGCGATCCACACAATCAGCCTCCCTCCATACCACAACATCCATACCGACGAATCAGTCGTCAGTGATACAAGTCGTTTCTGGCGAGAATTTCTGGGGTAGTCTGATAACGCAGCTCGGAGGAAAGCACACTCATGTCGTGAGCATTGTAACTGACCCTAATGCTGACCCCCACGAGTACGAGAGCAACAGCGCCAACGCGCAAGCAATCGCCAACGCGAGTCTCATTGTGGTTAATGGCGCTGGATATGATGACTGGGCCATCAAACTCATCGCAGCCGCAAACAATCCGAGCCAGAAGATTCTGAACGTTGCCAATTTACTAGGAAAGAAACAGGGTGACAACCCTCACTTTTGGTACAGTCCAACCTACGTGAACGAGACCGTGCAGGCGATGTATCTGGATCTCATATCGATCGATCCCAGCGACACCACGTACTTCACGCAACAATACTCGACTCTGAACGCTTCGCTTGGCGTATACAATAGTCGCATCAGCGAGATCAGAGCCCAATTCGCCGGCAAGAGAGTCGCGTCAACCGAGAGCATTTTCGAATACATGGCCAACGCCACTGGCCTCAACCTAGTATCCCCACCAGCTTTCATGGAAGCTGTTGCGGAAGGAAACGATCCACCCGCACAGAGCGTTGTCGAATTCCAGCAACTCATCCAGAACGGAAACCTAAGCGTACTAGTATACAACGCTCAAACCGTAACCCCACTAACCCAAAACATCAAAGCAATGGCAGCCGCGAAAGGAATCCCAATCGTTGCAGTAACAGAAACTATCCAACCACCAGACATCTCATTCCAGGACTGGATGAACGCCGAATTGATCTCACTTCAGAACGCATTAAACGCGCAGTCACTCGGGCAATAAGACATGACTATAACCGAGTCTGTAACTATCTCAAACGTGGAAACGCAAATAGTCGCAGCGGAGCGTGTCACGGCTGGTTACCCGCACAAAATCGTTTGGCGCGATGCTAGCTTCGGGTTCGGTCGAGGAGAATTCGTCGCCATCATAGGCCCCAATGGCGCGGGAAAGACAACACTCTTCCGTCTACTTCTCGGGCTGCAACAACCGATCAGTGGAACCATCCGGATTTTCAACGAGACCCCGAAACGTGGTAACCCACGCATAGGCTACGTGCCTCAACGGCACGTTATCGACAGCGAAACAAACATAGAAGGTATGGAATTAGTGCACCTAGCCTACTGCGGACACCTATGGGGGTTCCACATCACATCAAAGGAGGGACGCAAAGCTGCTCTCGATGCTCTCGACGCAGTTGGAGCATCGGATTTGGCACGCAAACCATTGTGTGACTTGTCGGGAGGAGAACTGCAACGAGTGTTCCTCGCTGAAGCGTTGGTAAGTAGCCCTGACATTTTGCTGCTCGACGAGCCAATGTCAAACCTTGATATCCGCAGATCAAGAGAACTGGTTCAATTAATCGACAGAGTTGTGCAGACGCGCAGCGTGACGGCTCTTCTTGTAGCCCATGACATTAATCCAATTCTTCCCTATCTGGATAAGATTGTCTATATTGCAAACGGGAAGGTTGCAATAGGAAGGCCCAAGGAAGTTCTCACCTCAGAGCGTCTAAGCGCTCTATATGATGTTCATGTTGAAGTCATTCGCGACTCGAAAGGTAACGTGGCTATCATCGGCATGGAAGATCAGGAACACAACCACAACACTCACGGGGACGAATAGCCATGGCGTTTGACCCGAACCTACTAATCGATCTCCAGCAGATGTTTCAATACCAATTCATGCAGCACGCCTTCGAGGCTGGAACCTTAGTTGCAATAATCGCCGGCATCGTTGGATACTTCGTAGTTTTGCGCCGCTCATCCTTCGCAGCTCACTCCCTATCACACATCGGATTCGCGGGAGCGGCAGGCGCGGTGCTAATGGGCATAAGCCCGGTGTTTGGATTGTTGCTGTTCACAAGCGTAGGCGGAATCGGCATGACTATCCTTGGTCCTCGTGCGTCACATCGAGACGTACAAATAGGCACGGTTCTTGCGTTCATGCTTGGACTCGGAGTGCTTTTCATCAGCTTGTACACAGGCTACGCAACAGAAGCCTACTCAATTCTCTTCGGAGAAATATTGGGCATTAGTGTTATGGACGTGGTTATTACTGCGATCGCCGCGTTGGCAATTCTAGTCATCGTGGCGATTGTATACCGGCCACTCCTATTCGCTTCGCTAGACGAAGATGTGGCCGAGGCGAAGGGGCTTCACATGCACATGCTCGGCATTATCTTCATGTTGCTGGTGGCCTTTGCGACATCGATTGCAGTTCAGGTAGTTGGAGTGCTTCTGATCTTCTCGCTGATGGTTACCCCGGCTGCGATCGCTCAAAGGCTAGCGAACCAGCCTTGGCGAGGCATTCTGATCTCGATCATAGTGTCGTTGACGGTAACATGGATGGGGCTCTTCATCGCATTCTACGAACCCTATCCTGTCAGTTTTTTCATCACAACAATCGTATTCGTACTGTACCTCTTGACAAGATTCGCGTATCCCTTAATCAGACCCCAGACGATTCACAAAACAGGCGCTCACCAAACTCACTAACTGTAGGACGAAAGACGTGCCCTGCCGTCTTGCAGAGTCGAGTCGAAATAGGTTAATAACATCCCACAAAAACTTCACAGTAATTATTAACGCGGTGACTTCCACATGACCATCGTCAGCCTCTCCTTTCCCGAGACTATGATAAGTGAGATGAATCAAATCCAAAAGACGGGTGGGTTTGCAGGACGTTCTGAGTTAGTCAGAGCCGCGGTTAGACTTCTTATCGAGGATTCTAAGGAGAAAGATGCACTTTCTGGACATTTGAACGCAATAGTCGTTGTAACGCATGACGAGTCAAATGAAGCTCCGGTAACCAAGTTGAAACATGAGTTCGAGGAAATTGTGAGGACTCACATACACAACAAGATCAGTCACAGCAATTGTGTTGAGCTCTTCCTACTCGAGGGCGATGCAAAAGAAATTGGATCTATGGTGCGTGAATTTCAGAAGGAGGACAAATTGAAAAGCGTAAAACTAGTCCCCATCGAGTGACGCGACTAAGGAAAGTATAGGCTAGCTAGAAGTAAAATCAATAGCCCCAACGATCCTGCCAACACCCAGCTTCGGCTGACATTCAAACTCCATTTTTCGTGAGTATATACGTACGATATCATGGCGAACGATGACAAATCCACAGCGAGGAACACCGCGAATTTTCCTTCGCTACCAGCGCTCACAGCCTGAAGGCTCCAAAGGAAAAGTGTGGACACGATTTGAAGCAGAAGCAATAGTAGAACAGTCTTTTCAGCTAACCTCACTTGAACATCAACTCGATTCCAGAAAATAGATCCTACGCTTCAAAGAACCCGATCTCAATTCCACTCTGTAAATGAAGATGGTTGTAGCAAAGGCCGCGAGGCCTAGCATCAATAGGTAGAGTAGGAGGCGAGTCAGGGCTAACAAGGTACCGCTTAAGATCAGATTCACGAGTCCGCTCAGACTAAGACCAATCGCAAAGGCACCTGCCGCAAGTAGTAACACCATCACCGCGGCCCTGCGAAACATGCGAGACATTGACGTCATCATTGGTCGAGTCGACGGGCTGGATGATTTGTTTGGATCTCGAAGGAAGGCATACACCCCTAACGATATGGCCCCTACCAGAACCGCCGTGCCGCCTAGAACTAAAATTGCATTCGCGATCGGGATGATCTGTCCAGGCGTGACTAGACCCCAATATGTTAAGACAATAAGTTCTGCAATGAAAACTAATCCAATTGTCACAAACTTCGGTCTACCCAGCATACTCCTCTCGTGTCCTCTGTCAATGAATGGCAGAAGGATTAGAACCAGAAACACCACCGTTACAACTGAGAGAGCAATAGGCAGACCTGCTCCCTCAAAGACTGAGATTTTCAGTACTTGGTAGATCCAGAGGAAGTACCAATCAGGTTGTGGTGTGTACTGTGCGGCCAGTTGCGGAGTATACTCGGGAGGGAGGTTGAGAGGAAAGATCACTGAGATTAACAGCATAGCGCTGCCAAACATTGCCGCTAACTCTAGCAAGTACATGGTTACGTCGGGAAAGATTGGAAGAGACACAGTTCTCTCCGGCTTGGAGGACCCACCGGTGGGTTCCCCGATACCATGTGCCTCTAGCATCCACATCTTCACAGTCAACAGTACAAGCAAAACCGCGGGTAAGACCACGATGTGCAAGTCATAAAAACGAAGTAGCTCAGTCGCATCACCTCCTGCTCCAACGATCAAAAAGCTAACGAAAGAGGAAAGCGGGGCGGGCAACGCATCAACTATTCCAATTCCCACATCAGTTGCAGATTTTGACACAACTGTCCAGGGCAGCAGGTATCCGGTAAATCCAAAGCCGAGCGTAACAAACCCCATTACCATGCCGGTTAACCACATCAACTCTCTTGGTTTCTTGTGGACCGAAACGAAATATCCGCGCATCATATGCATGAATGCGAGCATAATCATCGCGTAAGCCGTGTAGAGATGAATAGTTTCCAGAAATCTGCCATAATACACGCTCTGGAAAATGTATTGAGTTGACTGAAAGGCCGTCGAAGGACTCGGAACGTAGTATAGCATCATTATCATCCCTGTGATTCCTTGAATCAAGAATGCCACGACGGTGAGTGCTCCAAGCCAATAGAGCGGGTTTATTGCGTATTGGGGGACAGGGCGGAGCAGAGGATAGCTGAGGCTGAGCCTACTATCAAGCCAATTCGCCAAACGGCTCAGCGGCCCGGATTTTTCGCTCACAGCGAACTAACCTACTGGGTTTCCACCCTCAAGGTCGGCGGAAACGTCACTTGATCCGGTCTGATGTCCAAAGATCGTAGGAGGTCCCATTCCGGTCGCAAATATGTTCCCTGAAGCATCAATCTCCAACTTCACCTGGGGCTGTGGCCGTGGGGATGGGCCTGAGATGACGCTCGCTGAGTGCTGTAAATCATAGACTGTGCCGTGGCAGCAACAGTATCCCACAGGTCGATCGGCTCTGTAGGAAGGATTGCAGGAAGGTGAGCTTCCAGTGTCTTGGAAACCGTAAATGCAACCTAGGTGTTGACAGATGCTGCTGAACGCGACAATGTCGTTGTCCGGTCCGACGCCGCCTTCAGCCGGTACGCCCAGCTTTACCAGAATGTTAGGTTCATTGTCGAGAGGATAATTGAACGAGACCGGATTCCCGACACTTAAATCACTTAGCTGTGCGATTCTTACACGCGGAAAGCCATTGGAACCACCGGTTCCACTCGGCGGCGCGGGATTTGTGATTGATCTTAAAACCGCAGCTATACCACTTACGACCAAGACCGCAGACAGTGCTATAGCTGATTTGAGGAAGTTGCGCCTAGACTTGCTCGAACCGCTCTGGTCGTTCGCAGTCATTGAACTACCTTCTAGTCCTGTTTTGACTTGGGTCGCACTGTGATACCTATGATGATTCCGACTAGTAGCAGTCCAACTCCCGTTGCCGTCGCCTGAATCACACTGATTCCGCCTTGTGCTGAGGCAGGCAGGACAGGTTGAAGCGATTGCGGTGGAGGTCGTTCGGAAATTGTAAACGTATACCATTGGGACACTGATTTTACGTGAGAGGATTCTCCAAGTTTCCCGTTCCAAACTGCGAACGCAACGTAGTAGTTTGAGCCCGTCGCGAGTTGGACTCTGTAGTTTGATGCGTCGGACTGTGTGAAACTTCGCACCATTTCCACAGTCCAAGTTTTCGCTGTCTCGTTAAAGTAGGTCCCTGCACGCACCACGAATGGATCAGCGTACGCATCAAGGTTTGGTGCACCGACGCCAAAGTTCCCTGCGATGACATAGAAGCCTGTTGTGTTCGTATAATCATCCTCCGCGAAGGAAACGTTGTCTGGTGGGTAGATGGCGATTCCAGATGGGTCTGTGTAGCCACCAGGATAGCCGGTGTCATTGACGCTATTGTCGGTGGGTGAGGACTGCCAATGCCATATCTCGGCACCACCACCGGTTATTGCGCCATCCGATCCAAGAGACATGGCAGGGGACGCCTGCCGTGCATTGGCGCTTGGTAAGAACCAGAGCATTGCCACGCGGTCTGGGTAATAGTAAGACGAATTGTAGAACAGCTGTTTCACCTGAGCCGTGCTCGCGGGATCCAACGGTACGAGTGTACCATTCGGGCTCGTGAATACTTCGGTAGAAGAACCGAAGGAAGGCCCGACTGAGTCGTTCCATTGAAAGAGCACGTAGAGATTGAACCCATCGTTGGCTGATTTCACCAACAGTACTGGTGTGTGCCCGCCTCCGGGAGACACTGAGGCAGCTAATGGGACTTCAGTCCAAGCAATGTCGGTCCAGAAGTCCTCGCTCCCCGGATGCTCGAAGTCCGGTGCCCCAGTAACCCGATAGGAAACTACGGATCCAGTCACGTTCTGCGCATTAAGTGGACTTACTAGACCCATAATCACTAGGAATGATATCATTAAGCCAATAACGACAAACAGGATTACTCTGGGTTTACGAAATCCTCTGGATGTCAAGTCAGCGCACAATTCCCCGAAATCTAACAGTTGAAAAGTGGAGATTATGTGATTTCTTGGAAGTAAAGAGGTTTGCTCTCCTCGCAGCTAGAGTACGAAGGCTTTTTAGACCTCTACCTTCTGATGGTGAAGTATCGGAGAGCTGACGCATGCGGGATTACTTTACCGAACCTGCAAAAGGCGATTACGAAACGTTCTGACCTTATTTCTGCCTCTAAATCTCCAATTAAGCAACCGGTTGTGTACGTTTCTTCCCCGGCATCCGTAGCGAACTTTGGTGTTGGATTCGATGTGCACTCGATTGCGCTTGAAGAACCTCAAATTCAACTCTGGTTCAAGAGCGCACCTCAAAACATACGCGAGATTCGAATCAAAGGCCGATATGCCAGTGATACGACGGCTGATCCTGACCTAAATGCTTCCGGCCAAGCTCTAACCGCGTTCTACAAGGAGTTTGATGTTGCTCAAGGGTATGTTCTAACAATCCAAGCCAACACTCCACCGAAGGTGGGATTAGGATTGTCTGGAGCAGAGGCAGTAGGAGCCGTGCTTTGCGCCGCAGTAACCCTCGGCCTCGACCTGAGCAGAGAGGAGGTGGCACGAATAGCAGCAAAAGCCGAGCCAATGCAACACATGGATAATGTGGCTGCGAGCGCGCTCGGGGGATTCAATGTCGTGGCCTCAAACCCAGTAAACGGAAAACTGAGAATCACTACTATCCCACCCCCACTCGATCTAGGGGCAGCCATCGTAGTACCTAACGTAACCAAACAGTCAACAATGATCAACCGGCAGCTGCTTCCCAACACGACATCGAGAGAGAACTATGTCGAATCAATGGGTTACGCATCCACCATTACCGCCGCCCTCGCAGGCCAAGACATAGACACTTTACTCGAAACCATTCCATGGGACCCGTTCGTTGAACCAGCCAGAGCCGCCGCTGGAGCTTATGGGAATGGGGTAACCCCAAGGTTCCTGCAAGATCTGAAACATGAATTGTTTTCGAAGTTCCATGTTGCTGAAACTATGAGCGGAGCTGGCCCATCACATGCGCTCTGGTATAGTATATCTGAGGATCAAGCTGGACGAGCAGCCAACGGTGTTGGATTGATCAAGCCTGCTGTTGACTTAATCTCGAGCAGGTTGGCGACTATCGGTCATAGCGTGAGGCAAGTCTACATCACCAGGCCGTCTGCCAAAGGCGCCACGATTCACAATTCTCTGTAATTTGATCGGGAAGGACCAAGATTGGCAGGGAACGCTCCTAAGCATCATTTTGAATGTAAAGTGTGTTCACGCACGTATCCACCTTCTCAACATCACACATGCTCTCATTGTGAATCTCCCCTCTCGATTGCATACGATTATGACACTCTTGAAGAGGGATTCCGATCAACGATCTCTAATTCAGGACCATTATCGGTGTGGCGTTATGCCCAGCTTTTGCCAGTGAGGCGTAAAGATGCTGTAACGATCGGAGAGGGCGGTACAGGACTTTCCAAGTCCGGAAGGGTTTCAGTAGACCTTGAGCAGCCTGAGTTGTTCTTCAAGTTTGAGGGGCAGAACCCTACTGGATCGTTCAAGGATCGAGGGATGACCGTTGCGATTACGAGAGCCCTTGAGGTTGGGGCTAGAAGTGTAATTTGTGCCTCAACGGGCAACACGTCGGCATCTATGGCCGCATACGCGGCCAAGGCAGGGTTCAATGCGGTTGTTCTGATTCCAAAGGGCAAGATCGCAAAGGGAAAACTGATTCAGGCAATAGTTCACGGAGCGAAAATCGTTGAAGTCAACGGCAATTTCGACGCCGCTCTTGAACGAGCCAGAAATATGACAGGTACACAAGGTGGCATGTATTTAGCGAATTCCATAAACCCATACAGAGTTGAAGGACAGAAAACTATCGCCTTCGAAATCTATGAACAGCTCGGTAGAGTTCCTGACTATGTCTTCTTGCCCGTAGGTAACGCGGGAAACATTTGTGCAATCTGGAAAGGATTCAAGGAATTGAACAGCTTGGGCGTAGCCGAAAACACTCCCCGAATCGTGGGGGTTCAGGCATCTGGCGCGGCTCCGATAGCTGCTGCCTTCTCAAAGGGATCTGACGAAGTCGCTTTCTGGAACGACCCAGAAACGTGTGCGAGCGCTATTCGTATCGGCGCGCCAGCAAGGTGGCGAGACGCGTTGGCGGCTGCCCATGAATCTGGAGGTGCGATAATCTCGGCGAGCGATATGGAAATTCTAAGGGCTCGCCGAATGATGGCTGAACGGGAGGGAGTCTTCGCGGAGCCTGCAAGTGCAGCTCCGCTCGCAGGACTCGTCAAGTACAAGAAAATTCATAGACTCCGAGAAAACGTCATAGTGGTTTGCATAGTAACGGGACATGGCTTGAAAGACCCAAGCTCAGTGCTCAAGTAGACTCTAACATTTCACGTTTTGGACTTTCGACTGACAATTACGACAACCCCCCCCATTATGAACTCTTTGAGTTGAACCTGCTGGAATTTCTCCTTCATCATCGATAGGATGGTTGGAGTGGTGGGAAGAGTTCGGTATGTGGGCACTATCATCCGCCATGGATTCCCTTTGATCTTCCCAAGGATCACGAACTTTGCAATCAACGGCATCAGGTAACGGATGTAGAGATTACTGCCAAGCCGTTTCAGAAAATTCTCGGGTTTGCCTATATCTACATCAGCAAACGCCCCTCTCTCCTCACAAACCCTGTAGTACTCTCCGATTGATTGCGTTAGATTGAAACTGTCTCTAAGGGCGTAGCATGTTATTACTGAATCAAAAGTTTGGTCCCTGAACGGTAGAAATTCGAATGAACCACACACAACGTGCAACACGTTTGCGCCTATCGTACCTAGATTACTTCTGGCAGTTGTAAGTTGTTTAACTGAGCCGTCTAATCCAACCAGAAGAGAAGGCACAACTGATTCCAAAACCAGTTTGGACGTTGTCCCAGGACCTATACCGGCGTCAAGGACTTTTGACTCGCCAGTCAATTGTAGTTGTTCGATGGCGAATTTTCGCGCGGCACTCGCTTGTCCAAGGGAAATCATTTCGTTGACGCGATCATAAAGCGGGATCGAGTCTTCTATGGCGCCGACGACTTTCTTCCAGGTTTCCATCGTAAGACCGTGAGCGCCTTGTTTCGTCAAGCAATCTACTCCGTGTTGGGCCAGATTCGGCTAGCTTGTGCGGGCGTTTGGTTAGCTGCCCGGGTATTTACGCTACATACAGTCGCCTAAAGAACATGTTAGTCATACTCGACGAAATATAGCAACTTTTGGTGAGCATATTGGTCGACGCCTCCAGTTTGCTCGTGATCAGTGCGCTAGGGATTTACATTCACGCAATATTCCTCAGCATCTCTCTCGGCTTCCCTTGGATTATTCTGGCCCTGCTCTACAAGTGGTGGAGAACGGGAGAGGAAGAGTACTTTCAGGCGACTCGAACAGTCACGGGAGTACTCGGATTAAACTTCGCCCTAGGAGCAATTACGGGAACCCTGGTCGAATTTGGCTTGGTCCAGGCTTGGCCTGGGACGATCTTTGTTATCGCCACTTTCGCTTTCGTCCCACTGACACTTGAACTGGTTGCCTTTGCTGGCGAGATCGTACTCCTCGTCCTATTCATTGTCACGCTGCGTAAAATCAAACCAGTCGGGAGCATTGTGATCATGGCCGCTTACCTGGCTATGGCTGCACTGTCGGGGGCCGTGATCATGACGGTGAACAGTTGGCTCAACGTCCCCTGGGGTACGCAGTCGTTAGCCTCCAACCTCTATCCCTTCCTTCCCTCCTATGGACCGGAAGCAATCAATCCAATCGCGCTGTTGAAATTGAAACTGGCTTTGGTCGGACAACTCCTTACGGGCGGCAATCCCGCCTCACTAATACAAAACCCGAAGGTAGCGTCATCAGTTGGAGTAACGCTTCGTGATCCATTTGTCGCGTTCGGATCTCCCTACGATTGGGTGAGCATACTTCATGCCGTGAATGCGGCAATGATCTTTGGCATATCGGTGGGATTAGTCGCCTACTCATTCAGTTTCTTCAAGACTCGCAACGTGACATATTTGAAGCTCATCCGGGCCTTCCTGCCAATTCTTCTCGTTCTCATGATTCTGCAACCGACCATCATTGGAGACTCGATGGGCAAGATGGTGGCAGCGTATCAACCCACGAAATTTGCGTTAATGGAAGGCATCAACAAGACAAGGACAGATCCCTTGATAGCGTTCCTAGGATATGGAGATCCAAGTCGTTCTGTCATTGGATTTGACAGTTTCACAAATGCTTGCCAACAACTGAACGGTAAGACACTCGGCGACCTTGCTCAAATAGCAAATGTAACGGTCGGCACACAGTCTTCTCTCAGTCTGAAGCAACTCTGCTCGACGGATGTTTTGAGTTCTGCTTCCAACCTGACTGTGGTGAACGGCGTTTTTCTCTCGAAGATTGCTTCAGGCATAGTAGCATTGGTCACGTTGCTGGCACTAGCCTCGCTTGTGTTCGATTTCGGATTTATCTCGAGAATAGGTCGAAAGATCTTCGATGGTCTGGGTCGGGAGAAAGCGATGTTTCTCCTCTCGGTCATCTTTCTCGTTGGAGTAATGATGGCAGCTGGTTTAGGTTGGTTTGTGCGCGAGGTGGGCAGGAAGCCATGGACAGTCTACGGATTGGTGTATCCTGAGGAACTAATCACACCAGTACCTGTGAGCCCGATCGTGCTGGGTCTCTTCACGCTCGCATTCGCCTTAGTTGCGATCATTGGGCTCTATGGGATGTACTATGTTGCCACGAGGCCGCTCAAGTTCACCGAACTACTCGACAAGGGGGCGGGTGCAGAGAAATGACGCTGACAAACATCGAACTACTCGGCTTCTCCATTCTAGGCATAGCCGTAATCGTGCACATCATAATAGTGAACATCACGATCGGAACGGGTTGGATCTCAGCAATGGCTCGTTACCTCGCATGGAGAAGGGGTGCAGCTGAACTTGAGGTCATGTCAAGACGAGTGTTCAAGATTTTGATCATTCACGAACTGTTCGGGGGAGTTTGGGGGACAATAATCACGGTAATCCTTGCAGGGTTCTTTCCGACACTTACCGCGATCGCAACCGACGTAATCTTCTACCCAATAATAATCGCGCTAGTCGCGATCTTCATCCGAATCCCCGCGATTGCGCTATTCTGGTATTCGTGGGGAAAAGTTAGACCGGCACTGCATTCTGTTCTTGGTTTTGTAATGGCGCTTTCCGGGTTTGGCGTTCCACTGGGATTCAGATACATTTTTGCGGAGACCACATATCCCTTCGCGATTGGTTTGGCTCTTCAAGGGCTCAGAGACGTTTCCCGATTAATGGTTTTCTTCAATCCTCTGTACCCGTCGCTGATCCTGCATACTTGGGCAGGGGCTCTTTCGATTGGCGGCTTCATTGTCGCCTCTTTCTTCTGCATCAAGGGAAACGTGAATCCTAAGTTTGCCTGGATAGGGTTGTGGCATGGTGTACTCTTCCTAGGCGCGCAGATTTTCTTCGGCCCATTCTATCTGCTTAACCTCAGTTCCAAGGCTCCACTACTTTTCGATAATGTGTTAGGCCAAACTGGAGCATCTATCGACCTTCTCCCAATCTTTGCAATCAAGATCTGCGCGGTTGCGATGATTGGACTAATCGCTGTGGGTACATGGAAAGAAATCAAACGTGGAGATGGCTCTGTTCCGCGCTACGCAATTTTTCTGGCTCCTGGAGCAGTCTTGGTTGCGATGCTGGGAGAGTTTCTCAATGACGCAGGGAAGTTCCCCTATCTCGTCCTGACTGGGTCAACAGGGCTTTCGCCCGCTCTGTTCATGAACGCATACCTCTCGATACCTCTCTACGTGGTGTTCGCTGTAGTTTCAGCGCTACTGGGCTTGGTCGGCGTATTCATGGCGACAGCATACTACGCCCTAAATAGACGCTATCTACCCGACATGCCGCGGTCGTAAAGCGCGTGTGCCACATGGTGTGGCACACACCATGTGTAGTTACTTCTCTAGTAGGCTCGTGAAGAAGTCGTGGTGCTCTTCTTCATCTTCCTCTATTTCTTCGAAGATCTCCTTTGTTGCTACGTCGCCTTCGGACTCGGCTAGTTTCATTATCTCCTTGTACATCGCTATTGTGTCCACCTCAGCCTTCACATCGTTCTTCAACATCTCTTCGAGACTTTCACCGACGTGGATTGGATCCGGTTGAATTGTGGGTTTTGCACCCAGGTACCAAAGTCTCTCGGCAATCTTCTCTGCATGTTTCATTTCATCGATTGAGACCTTCTTCAGACCCTCGATGACCGCATAGTGTTCGACACCTTTCCATTGAATATGCTGCCACATATACTGAATTATGGCTTGCAGTTCTCCTGCAATTGCGCGGTTCAACATGTCTAGTAACTTTTGACTAGCCAAAATCAATCAACACGTCACAGAGGCCACTTGACGAAGAATTAAACTGGTTTTCAGATAATCGCATTTGAAAAGCGACTGGTCTGTTGTTCCTTAGTCTGAAGAGGGATCAGTACTCTCTTTGCGCACGGTTTCATCTAAGCCAATCGTTCCAGTTTGTTTCGAAAACTTCAGTGTGGCTCAGAAGCTGGGGGCGCGGTTTTCTGCGGATCCCAGGATGCGGTTTAGAGCGGTTATGAAATTATCGATCTCTTGTGTCGACATTCCGTTAGTTGCTCGTTCAATGAACTTGTCATGAATCTTCTTGGCTCGCTTGTATTTTTCTCCGCCCTTTCCTGTTATGGCTACGTTGATGGCCCTCCTATCAGCATCGCTCCTGATTCGACGCACGAGTCCCGCATCCTCTAACTTGTCAACGACCATTGTCATGCCGGGAGCGGTCATGCCCTGTTCCGTTGCGAGAGTAACCATGAGTCGGGTCCCAGTTTCAAAGAGTACTCTTAGGACACGAAACTCTGCTAGGGACAAACCTGTCTCAGAGAGGTTATTTTCGACGAGTTTGTTCCATCTCCTAAAGCCATCTGAAATCGCACGCCCAATGTCGAATTTCGAGATCACCGTCTGTCGCATTCCCGGACCCCTTGCACGTTTGCATTTCTTGCTCGATGGCTTAGAAAAGCTAACGGATAGTTCTCGATTTTAGGCTGAATAGCTGAGATAACTAATGGTTAAATGATTAAGCACTAGGACCCTCACAAGTTTGCTTGGCCAAAATTACGTCAGAACCCAAAAATGATGATTATTTTCAGCAACAATGCCCGTAATGATAAAGTGGGGTAATATGTAGAAAAGCTCTATTAGACGTCAGCAGTTCCCTCGATCGTTACGAGGTACCAAAGACATGATTAATTCGGGAGACATTGCCTGGGTTATCACCGCTACAGCTCTCGTCATGATTATGACCCCTGCTGTCGGATTTTTCTACGGAGGCCTTGTTCGCCTGAAGAATCTTGTCTCTACTATAGTGCAGTGTTTCATAATTTTCGCTGTTATAAGCCTAGTCTGGGCTCTATGGGGTTACACCCTCGCTCTAGGAGGTCACTCGATTAGCGGTTTCATAGGAGACCTTTCTGACTTTGGTCTGAACAACGTCGGTTACGCACCAAACATGGGTTACGCACCCACTATCCCCGAGTTACTCTATTTCGCTTTCCAGCTCAAATTCGCTGCCATCACGCCCGCCCTGATTATCGGAGCATTCGCCGAAAGAATTCGATTCAAGTCTCTTCTAATCTTCGTTGTTCTTTGGACGACTTTCATCTACGTGCCGATTGCTCACTGGGTCTGGGCAATTGGTGGATTCCTGAGAGTGATTGGCGTAGTTGACTTCGCTGGAGGCCTTGTGGTTCATACCAGCGCAGGCGTTTCAGCTATAGCCGCAGCTTTAGTGGTTGGTCGTAGAAGAGGATTGGAGAAAGAGTTCCGACCTAGCAATATTCCCTATGTGATACTTGGTGCTTCAATACTTTGGTTTGGTTGGTTTGGTTTCAATGCTGGAAGTGCTCTTGCAGCCGATGCCGTCGCCGTCAACGCGCTTGTAGTCACCAATCTCGCTGCTGCCGCGGGCGGCGTAAGTTGGATGTTGACGGATTGGGTACGAAAAGGAAAACCGTCAGCTGTTGGGATGTGCATCGGAGCCGTGTGCGCGCTAGCGACGATTACTCCTGCCTCCGGGTATGTCGGTCCAATGCCTGCAATACTCATCGGGCTTGCCGCGGGTCTTATGTCTAACTTCATTGCTAGCTTGCGTGCACGAACAACCCTTGACGATTCGCTTGACGTATTTGCTTGCCACGGCGCGGGAGGAATGCTGGGAACCTTTGCAACAGGTCTATTCGCATCGACTCTGATCAACTCGGCCGGACCTAACGGTCTCTTTTATGGAAACCCGGCTCAGCTAGTTTACCAGATAATCGGGATTGTTGTCGTCGCGAGCTTCTCATTCGCCGGATCATATCTACTACTGCGAGCAATCAACTACGTTAGTCCCATACGTGTTGCAGCCAGAGACGAGGACGCCGGTCTGGATATCACACAACACGGCGAATCAGCATACGCGTGACCCTTGACGACAGAGAACACGCCCTAGACCCCCTTTCTTTGTCACTCCACCGCCTACTCTTCTTTCTCAAGCTCTCTTCTATTTCACTGAATTTCTTCTGCAGTTGGACGATCGTCGAGTGGCGCAGTTAGGACCATGCACTTCGAATCTCTAACAACCTGTGCGCTGACACTACGTCTGAACAAACGACGCCAATCTTTCCTGAACTGTCTTTTCATCAGGAATATTATCGAGTATTCACCGATGTCTGCTTCATCCGTAATACCCTCAGGAACGTTTCGGGCAACAACCACTTTAACCTGAGTGGATATCGACTGGCTGCGTAACCATTCCGCTAATTCGTTCAGTCGTTTTTGCGCTTCATCGATCTCTTGACGGTAAGGCTCCGTTTCCAACGCAGCGGTCCGACTGGGAATCTCTATGACGTGAAATAGTAGAACCATTGGATTTCGAAACGCGGACAGAACATGGAGAGCTTGGGCAATCAGTTTTCGACTTACAAGCTCTCCTACTGGGATAAGTATCTTAATACCGCCAGAATCCTTCTTCGGCGCCGTGGTCACTCAGCTACCAGTCTACCTTCGCTCTTGTGCGTATGGATTACCACAGCCGTGACCGTGCTTCGGATTCCGCTAATCTTCAATATACGATTCTTCAATAATTCACGAAAAGCACTGATTGACTCAGTTCTTAGAAGAACCACAAGATCGTACTCCCCTGTCACCTCGTATAGATCTGTAACTTCGGGAAGTTTCTGTAGAGCCCTAGCAACGGTTTCCAATTCCTTGGATTCAACGAAAACGTTCAGGAAGACTCCTATGCCTGCTGGCACTGCTTTCCCTTCTGATAATCATGACTTTGCCTGGGTATTTAGATAGCACTGCCAATGTTGAATTCTCTCGCTGCTTCTCGATATGCCCACGGAGAGTTCTCCTTTTGATTAAGACTAAGAGATCGTTTTTGTCGGAGCCTGCTTCTCCACGGAGAATCCTGTCGAAATCTCCTATTTCTACACGAGTGATAGCGTCGTAACCAGCGGACCTTAGATGGCGAGCAATTGACCGCAACTCAGCTCTTGAACTAACTGCATAACTCTTGATTTGATCGTAATCTCGCAAATTGTCCATACTGAGCCCGAATTCGGCGGGGTCTAAGATGTTTAGAAGCGTGATGCTAAACCGTCTATCCAATGACTCTCGCAATGTGGCGACAACACTTCTCTCATCTTCAGGCGTTCGCACGAAGACCACTGCATTCATGACGTACCCTCCGGGTTGGATCATCTTCGCGCTCTCTGAGCCGAAGACTGGCAGATGTTCGAGTCTGCGTAGAATAATGAAGCCAAGAATACCGACCAAGAGCCATGCTGTCCCCAAGAGACGGCCGGACTCGTGAAACGCCAAAATCAAACCCCAGAGCGCGGCGCAGGATATAGCGCCAATGATGCTGATGACAGGAATCAGGATTTTGCGCTTTCTCCATCTAATCTTCAACGCGCCCGGCACCTTCCAAGCGCGGTATGCCTCAGGTTCCTTGTTTCGAAGGACGATCAAACATACGTTGACAACAATGTAGGAAAGAAGTGCCCCAAAGTTGTATAGGTCAGCTACAAAGGTCAATTCGCCGACCAGTGCAAGCGCGATTCCAATAAATCCAAAAACGAGAATCGTTCTAATCGGGGTTCTAAACTTTGAGTGAATCTTATAGAACCAGCGAGGAAGGAGATCGAACCTTCCCATCGAGAACACTATTCGAGAAACTCCGATCACTCCCGTGTTAGTTGAGACGAAGCAAATAGCAAAACCAGTCAACGCTACAATGGGTGCAAGGTATGGACCGACTACAGGAATGTGTGAAGCGATTGCACTAATGGGATCATTCCTAGACGCGGCAAGATCCTGCCATCCCATGAGCCCCATGCTCAACGCTGACAGCCCGACAGCGAAAATGACGACCGAAATAATGCTAAGTTTGTTTGCTCGAGGAATCCATCTGTCCGGTCGCCGTGTTTCCTCAGCCGCTTGGGCGATGGATTCTATTCCTATGAACGATGTCATTGCAAGCGTTATGCCGTAGACGAAGTTCTGATCCTGAATTCCCAACGCTGGAAGCGGATAAGCGATATTGAAATGAGCTACGGGATTGCCTAAGATGCTCACTTGACCTAGGAATCTTGCCACCGTGAACGCGAGTAGGAGTCCTGAAATTAGGATAAGGCCTTCTACAAGTAGATCGAACGAGACGAGGACTTCGTTGAAAAGGGAGGATTCTCTAATTCCGATGACATTTATGAGCAACAGCAGAATCACCAACGAAGCTGCTATCAGCCCTAGAAATGGGAACGCGAATCGATGACCGATGAAAGAGACAAACAGGTCTTCACGAACAATTCGCGGGAAGAAGAAACTTAGGTAGCCTGCTGAAGCTAGAGAGAACAGAGCGATGTCGACGGTATAGTCGAGCATGACCGCCCAACCCGCTACAAACCCCGCGAAGTCGTTGAACGCTTTCATCGCATAAATGTGAGCACCTCCCGCATAGGGGTAAATAGTTGCTAACTCGGAATAGGCTAGACCAGTAGTGACATAGGTTATCGATGCGATTAGGAAAGCAATGGGAGAAGCGCCGCCTGCATAGAGAGCTACGAGGCCGATGGCGACGTATATGTCCGCTCCAACATCAGCGTATCCCATAGCAAAGGAACCATACCACCCGATCTCCCGACGCAAAGCCTGCTCTTTGGACTGAGCTACCAAATTCTAAGTACGCCTTCGAGCACTCCACTCAATACAGGCTCCATCGACTAATCGCCAGCGCTTTAACCTGTTCAGAGATGAACATTCAGGAGAATAGAACAGTCATCTTGCAGCCTATGCAACATCGCACCGATAAGTACAAGTTGAATCGAGTCCAAACTCTCAAAGCTGATCGAGCCTTGAGGTCCGACTTTCGCACTAGCGGAACCAATGAAAGAGTCATCCGTCTTCCGGAAGTTGGGCTTCATGACCAACAGAGGCAGGTCACTCTTCCGCGGCGAGAGACTCTGACTACTGCGACTAGGTAATGCTTTAATATTCGCTGGACGTGACACCGCCGAAAGACAACCCAAAAAGTTGGAGTCAAGGATAGATGATTGCGTTTGCCACGACTTTTAGCCTTTGTAGATATTTTTGTCGAGTCACCGTTACTCGACGACGTTGTTAAGTCGCTCAATGCTTTTCCGAACGTAGAAGAATTATACGAAGTAACCGGAGAATTCGACGTAGTCGCCCTCGTATCCACGGCCGATATCGAGGAATTCCGTGACTTCCTCAAGAACAAACTCTTGAAAGTCAAGGGTGTAAAGAGCACTGTAACCTCAATTGTGCTAAACCCTGTAAAGGGCCCCAGAAACGGACAAACAGCACACCAGTAGTACCTAACGTGTTTCATCGAGGCTGAATGCTTCAGTTAGTTTATGGAGAATTTTGAGCATCGTGATGGTGCAGAATAACATTGATCGACCTTATTCAGGCCTCAACCGCAGCCCTAATCCTAGGCGCAGTAATTCTGCTTGGCCGCCTGCTCGCGCCCTACGTTACACATGTCTTCACTTGTGAACCAACCCATCTAGATCGAATTCTGAATCCAGTTGAGAATGCCATCTACAAAATTGTGGGAGTAGACGCTCGCCGCGGCATGGACTGGAAGGAGTATTTTCTTTCAGCGCTCTTTCTGAACGTCGCTCAGATGGCTTTGGCTTTTGTTATCTTGTGCGTCCAAGGTATTCTGCCTATGAACCCTCAAGGGTTCCCCGGGTTGAGCTGGGATCTTGCACTGAACACAGTTGTGTCCTTTGCGACGAACACTAACCTGCAACACTATGCCGGTGAGGTCTCGCTTTCCTATTTCAGTCAGATGACTGCTATTCAGTTCCTACAATTCACTTCTGCCGCAACCGGAATCTGCGCTGCAATTGCGGTAGTACGCGGTTTTGCGGCAGGTTCGAAGGATTTAGGGAACTTTTTTGTTGATTTCGTGAGGTCCATAACTCGACTCTTGATCCCCATATGTCTGCTTGCCTCACTGGCATTCGTTTGGCTTGGAGTGCCACAGACTCTTAATGGCTACGTGACCGTTCGAACCATTGAGGGATCGGCGCAAACACTCTTTGTCGGACCAGTTGCTTCGCTCGTCTCCATTATGCAGCTCGGCACAAACGGGGGAGGCTACTATGGCGCTAATTCAGCCTACCCATTCCAGAATCCAAATCCTGCATCCAATGCGCTCGAAATGATCTTAATGCTGCTTCTGCCGACAAGTCTGATCTTTGTCTACGGGAGGATGCTCGGAAAGAAGAGTGAATCAAAACCAGTACTCTTTGCAGTGTACGCGCTTTATGGGATTAATCTGATAATCGCCTTCCTACAGCCCCTACCCAGCTTGATGGGATTAGAAGTCAGATTTGGAGGGTTCCTCTCAACCTTCTGGACTGTCACTACCACATCCACCATGACTGGTTCTCTTAACTCATCCCTCTCTGGCATGCACCCGCTAACCATTCTGGCTGCTCTCATGGGCATGTTCATTCAGGGAGCTCCCGGCGGCAAGGGTCTTGGGCTCGTGTATATGGTGATGTATATTGTAATCACAGTCTTCGTTGTTGGGCTAATGTCTGGAAGGACTCCCGAATACTTGGGCATGAAGATAACCTCGCGCGACGTCAAACTGGTGATGATCGCGTTCCTGATTCATCCGCTAATTATTCTCATCCCGACAGTAATTGCATATGGGACAGGCGCAGTGGCGGCCATCGGACTTGGAAAAGATCCGATTAGTTTCACTCAGATACTCTATGAGTACACAACTAGCGCCGCAAATAACGGATCTGACTTTCTTGGAACGACTGCTAACACCCCGTTCTTCAACCTCTCGACGGCCATCGTCATCTTCATCGGTCGTTACGCTCCAATGGCCGTACTATTGGCACTTGCCGGCTCCATGATTGGCAGAAAAAGACATGCCGAGACGGGTTTGAAGACAGATAGCATAGCCTTCTCAATAGTTCTCGTTGGCGCCACTCTGATCCTTGTTGTGCTAACGTTCTTTCCATTTCTCGCACTCGGACCAATACTCTCCTACTTCCAAGGCCACTTGAACGGATACGGGTAAGCGATCAGAAATGCAATTCACTACCCGCAGCCAAAGATCGTTCATAAGCGCCTTGTCTGCCAACACCCTGCTGGACTCCGTCGTTCGATTGAACCCCGTTAGACTACTATCAAACCCCGTAATGTTCATCGTAGAACTCACCTTTTTCATAGTGACAGGAATGGCCATCGATCCTCAAGCCTTCCTCCCGGTAGCGAACGTGAACGAGAAATTGTTCTATGTCGAAGTGGCTCTGATTCTATTGATCACCGTATGGTTCAGTACTCTCTCAGATTCGCTAGCAGAGACGCAGGCGAAGAACACTGCGAGCAGCCTGAGGAAATTGGAGAAGGAAATATCTGCGAAGAAAATATCAGAAGAAGGTGGCACAATAACTCTTACTCCTTCGAGTAAGCTCCGCAAAGGGGATCGAATACTCCTCGAGAAAGGGGACATTGTCCCAATTGATGCAGAAGTCTTAGAAGGAATCGCCATGGTCGACGAGTCCCTCCTTACCGGCGAGTCGACCCCCGTCAGAAAGGCTGCAACAGATCCGCTAATTGGTGGAGCGAAGGTCATCAGCGACACACTAACAGCTCTCGTGACTGTAAATCCTGAAGATAGTTACATCAATCAAATGATTCGCCTAGTAGAAGCTTCAAAGAGACCGAAGACACCTAACGAGCAAGCCGTCACCATTGTCCTCATCGGACTCACAGCAATATTCACTATAATCACAGTCTCGCTCCTGGGTTTATCGGTAGTCCTGAGTCTAGGTGCTGACTTGTCAGTCCTCATCGCGCTTTACGTGTGCCTTCTGCCAACGACGATCGGCGCGCTGTTACCCGCCATTGGGCTTTCGGGCATGTCAAGACTATACGCCCGAAGAATCATCGCGAAGTCCGGGAGGGCCATTGAAACCGCGGGTGACACCGACACGATTTTGCTTGACAAGACCGGCACGATAACCGTTGGAAGCAGGCAAGCTATAGAGTTCATTCCATTTGGGAACCATACTGAGCAAGAGGTTGGGGAAGCTGCTTTCCTATCCTCATGGCACGACGATACACCCGAAGGGCGGAGCATTATTCGATTAGCCTACAACGAGGGCCTAGTTCCAAAGGAACTGAACGCTCTGGCCCTATCTGAAACTTATGACTTCTCAGCAGCGACAAGAACAAGCGGAGTTAAGTTCACAGGCGGAACAGGCTTCATGTTACCCAAATCCGCGAAACGCAACACAGAAAGGGCTAGGTTCAGGCGCAAATTTACTGACTCCCTCGACATATCGATCGAGCCGGGTGAAGTCGAGATAATCAAGGGCGCTCCGGACGCGATGAAGAATATTGCGGACCAAATACCAAGCAACTATGATGAAATGATAACGAAGATCTCCGACGCCGGCGATAGTCCCGTCGTAATCTCTAAGAATAGAGAGATTATCGGAGTGATTCGGCTACGGGACGTTCTCAAAGAAGGAATTCAAGACAAGATTCACGATGTAAAAGCGATGGGCATACGCCCCATCATGATAACTGGAGACCACCCACTAACCGCGAAAAGCATAGCAGCTGAAGTCGGCATCACTGACTTTGTTCCCCAGGCTAAACCAGAAGACAAGCACGGGATCGTACTTCGCGAACAGGCAAACACGAGGATCGTTGCAATGATCGGCGACGGAACAAATGACGCCCCGGCATTAGCCGCCGCCGATGTTGGTCTCGCCATGAATTCAGGAACTCAAGCCGCCAAGGAAGCCGCGAACATGGTCGACTTGGAATCCAACCCCGCAAAAGTCATCGATGTGGTCATGCTAGGAAAACAACTTCTCATGACGCGGGGCGCGATCACGACGTTCAGTATTGCAAATGACGTTGCCAAATATTTCGCTATTGTTCCAGTACTATTCACGGTCGTTCCAGAACTTCAGGCTCTAAACATCTTACACTTGGGTTTGCGCAGTGCTGTTATCTCAGCGCTCATCTTCAACGCCGTCATAATTCCACTGTTAATCCCTCTAGCAATGAGAGGGGTGACCTTCAAGCCGACTGATACAATGACTCTCTTTCTGAAGAACGCGATGATCTACGGAGTAGGCGGCATAATTGTTCCCTTCGCAGGCATCAAACTTATCGACATTCTGATTTTGTCAATGCATGCGTGAGGTTTTGAATTTGAGAAGGGATTTGGTAACACCGATCATTGGTCTTGCGATTGTTTCGATGCTGTTATGTGGATTAGCGTTTCCTCTCCTGGTAACGGGTATCGCTCAAGTCGTGTTTCCGTACCAGGCCAACGGAGAGATTGTCCAGTTTAACGGTCGACCGTCGGGCTCGTGGCTGATCTCTGAAAATTTTAGCTCTCCGAAATTCTTCCACGCTTGGAACAACTCAGCTTCTGGTGTAGATCCCGACACAACGCTCCAAGACGCGTACGCTCAAATTCCTCGCATACATGCAGCGACGGGAATTTCGTCAGACGCCCTCAAGAAAATAGTCGATCATAACGTTGAGTGGACGATGTTCGTAACCGGTGATCCCTACGTCAACGTTCTCAGACTCAACCTTATCCTAATACAACAATACCCATCAGTGTACAATTCGGTCAGCTGATCGGAGCCCAAAGACGTGTCAAAACTTGCATTCGTAGGGCTCTGTCAAACTGGGTTTTTAAGTACTCCGAATACTCTAAGTACATTAAGTATTACTTGGCGATCCTGAAGTTGAAAGGCTGGTTTGGATAGAGGCCGTAGAGCCTCATCCAGATTGGAAGTATCATCTCCATTCCGCGTGCTGCAGTAATATCACCTAGATCAATGAATGCACTATCCTTCCAACCGAAAGTTTTCAGAATATTGCGCACTTTCTGTTTGGCTTGATCGTCGTTCCCTGCCATGAAGAGATTGTGTTCGCCTGGCACTAGTGATGGTGCAACCATGACTTTGCAGTTCATAGTGTTCAGTGCCTTCACTACTTTCGTGTCTATCAGCGTTCGTTGAAGCTGCTCCCCAATCGAATCAGTATTACACACTGTCAGAGTAGGTGGCATCCCCTTCGAGAAGTCAAGCGGATTAGAAACATCGACAAGAACCTTCCCTTTCAAATTCTGAAAGCCTGCCAATTTCGCAACAGCGAGCGAAACATTGCCCGCGGTACAGTTGAAAACAATCTCACCAAATGAAGATGCATCGCCAAAGGATCCGCAGGAGGCATGAGCGCCGTTGCTCTCAGCCCATTTTGTAGCATCCTCATTGTTAGTGGTCCTTGAACCCATCTTGACATCATGTCCGAACTCGATGAACTTTGAACCAAGCGTTGAACCAACAATTCCAGTTCCCAGAATGCCGATCTTCAAAGACAGAGGCTCCAGAACCGGCTAGCGATGCTTATGCTATTTATTGACTAACCAGCCCTCCTGAGGCCTCTTTTTAACAAACAACGGGCCTTCTTTACTTGAGATGCTATGCAATCAACTCCGCTCGATTCGCTGAAGAAAGAACACTTCATCTACTTGACCACAACGGGGAGGAAGAGTGGGAAGCCTCACACGGTTGAACTTTGGTTCGCCTCACAAGGCAACCGAATCTTCCTCAGTCACGAAGGGCAAGAAACAGATTGGATAAAGAACCTAACCAAGATCAAACAAGTGAATGTAAGGATTGGGTCTGCGAGATTTCATGCCGACGGCTGTCTTGCAAGCAATGGTGAACCTAGGGAGACCGGCAAGAAGACATTATACGAGAAATACTACGGCCCAGCTTCGAAAGAGAAGATTGACGATTGGTTCGAACTCTCAACCGTGATAGAATTAACCAATCCCACCCCTCTCACATCCTAGCAACCCAGGTTATCTACGAAAACTCTCTTCGAGAAACGCATTCAGTCTCCCAATCCTTATCATGAACAAAGACTGGATAGAATACTCATAGATCGGTCGATTGATGTTCGAAATACTAGTCATCAAGTTTCCGAGCATTCCCGCGCCTAACCAGTTGACGTAGGTGTAATTGCTGACGAGATTGAATAGGCCAGTAAAACTGGCGCCATCGTACGTGTAAAGAACTCCATAGTTGTTTGCATATCCCCCGATGAACCATAGACCCCGCGTCGACGTAATAGTCAGGATGCTTGATTGGAATGCGTTCGTTACTGCGGTTCCAAGGTTTGATGACAAATCTTCGAAACGATTCGAGGAGTACATAGCTATCCACGCCTTGTTGTCGGAGAACTGTGCAACTGGGGCACCTCCTCCAACCATCCACTCAGAGCCATTCCATGCGAGAGCGTTAACGGAATAGCAGCACACACCTCTCCAATCCAAAATTGACCCCAAGGCAGGGGTCAGATCATAGAACCGGCTTCCGTCGTATTTCGCTAGGAAATCAAACCCCCCTATCAGCCAGTACTCACCATTCCACCCGATTGATTGCACCGACCCGAAACTGGACACTGCCTGACGAATCTCTGGAGTGAGATCGTCGAATGTCGAGCCGCTGTAAGAGAAGAGAACGCCAAACTCACTATACCCTCCTCCAACCAACCACGTTTTGCCATTCCAAGCGTTCGCGTAGAGTATAGCATCCCGTTGATCTGGAAGTTCACTGGAAAGGTCTGTGAAGTTTTCGCCGTTAAAGAGTGCGAGCGACATGTGGTTCTGTTGATTTGGGCTATAGGTGGGGAGCACATCCGAGCCCATCCCTGATAGCAACCATTCCGCTCCGTTGTAGCTTATCCCGAAAATGTCTCCTCCATGCCATGACTCCTCAGCTTCGTACTCCTTCTGAGAGGGGCCCGTTATCTGAGTTTGACCATCGTAGAGGTACAGATATGGGTTTGATCCGTTCGGCCCCTTGTCGGTTCCGAAGCCGGCAATCAACCATTGAGATCCATTCCATCCACCTGTCCACACGACCCCCGCCCCCGCGGCTGGGACAAGCGAAGTAACCGAGTAGTTAGACAAACTAACTCTCTCCAAACGAGGGGTTTGGCCGGACTCGAACCAAGTCCCGTTCTGTCCTCCAACCAAAATGTAACGTGAATCCATAGAGTTGTGTTGGACGGTGGTTGTGTTTCCGCTGGGCAGAGAAAGCCCTATCACAACGAGAACCGCGACCATCGCAAGAGTGGTAACTCGCAATGGATCTCGCCTCTCTCTCCACAACTCAGTCAGTATCTAAAAGAAATGACGGAAAAGGACGGCGATCCCGTTCCGCTCTGGAACAGAATGTCCAATACAATTAATTGCGGAAATAGGATCAGGGAACATGTCCGAATGCGCGTATTGACGTTGAGTTGATCCGAAAGAGATGTTCAACGAAGAGGTGTTTCTAATCATAAGGCGTGGAGTCCGGGAGGATTAGTCGGAGTCAAACAATGGACGATGAAACCGAGACACCAAGCAAATGTGCTTATGTCGTATTACCTAACTCAGAACTTTTGCGAGTCATGAAATTCATTGCCTAACGAAATGCCACCAAGAGCTGATTTATCTGTGAGAATCTTTGAGTCTCGATCGAGCGCGAAATGAGCAGGGCTAAGAGCGATCTGTCGCGACTTCTGATCCTATTACTCTTCGCATCACTGCTAGTAACAATGAGCGTAATGGGAGAGGGTCATTCATCTCACGTATACGGTCAGCATCCTCTGCAGAAGTATATCACCGAATATCCTGTTCCCACACCTAACGCGGCTCCGCTAGCTATCACGATTGACGATTCAGGAAATGTATGGTTTACCGAATCGAACGCGAGTAAGTTGGGCATGTTCAATTCTGTGAATCAAACCTTCCGCGAGTACAAGGTCCCCTGGGTTGGCGATATGTGGGGAGTGATCGTTGGTGAGGGTGGCGACATTTGGTTCACACAATATTCAGGAATGGGTTCGGTTAGTCCTGGTGGTGCTGTTGTGCCAGGCGGATACGGATCAATCGTAAGATTCAACCCGGTTACGTTGAATTTCACCCGATTTCAAATCCCTTCCGTTAGCTCTTTTCCGTTAAGACTGAAGCAAGACTCTCAAGGCAGAGTTTGGTTCACGGAGCTATTAGGAGGCAGGATTGGCGTCTACGATCCCAACCAAAACTCGCTAAAAGAATATCCTGTGCCAACGAATGAGTCGGGACCGGCCGATCTAACCTTCGATCCCCATGGAAACTTGTGGTTTACAGAAGCCTACGCGAGTCAGGTCGGCGAATTCAACCCTCAGACTAAGGCATTCATAGAGTATCCACTCGGAGGAAACGCGTCGTACCAGTCAATATCTTCTCCAGTTGGAATAGCCTTGGACTCGCATGGAATCGTTTGGGTTGCAGATCATGGTGGGAATTGGATCGTACGATTCGACCCTCAAACAAGAAACACGGTTGAGTTCCCGACACACTTTCCTCCAAAAGAAATCTATCCAATCTCTCTCGTCAACGATCTACTAATCGATTCATCTGGTCGAATCTGGTTCGCGGAGCATGGCGGAAACAGCATTGGGTACTTCGTTCCTGAGACTCTGACGATGGTTGAATTTCCGATTCCAACAGGACCGATTAGTGCAACACTCTGGCTGAGCCGCGCTCCAAATGGAGATATTTGGTTCACCGAGTGGAGCGGCAACAATATTGGCAGGATCCGAGGCAACGTACAAATCCCATTCACGCTCTCAGCCACAACCAACTCAATCGCTGTGGGTCAGGGAGACCAAGCCAACCTGGCACTACGAGTAGACAGCGTTCCAGCCTTCACGGGTAACGGAACCGTCTTCTTAGCTCTGGGCTCATACAATCCTGAAGATGTTTTGGGAGCCTTCACGCCGCCCAACTTAACATTAGGAGCGACACCCGTGACGATTCAGGCTCAACTGACGATGTCGAAGAATATTCAACCTGGGAACTACACGTTGGCCCTCGGAGTTGATGCGGGATCGATAAGGGTGTTGACAACGATATCTTTGCAGGTTGCAAAGGCGGGTCTCGTGAATTCGCTGGTTGCACAGTCGGTTGAAATTATTCTCGTCGCAGTCGTAGCCGCGACCGCCATTGGTTTGATATTGAGACGGGCGTTGAGGCGAGCACGCGCTGCGTAATTGCCCCACCTCAATTAGGTTGGCCGTGGCTTAGCCTTTCAGCAGTCATCACCTCCGTAGAGTGACAACGGTTTGATTCTACGATAGTAGAGTGGGGATCGCTAGAACTCCTGAGAGAAGAACTATTGAAAGCATAATCCAATAGATGACTCGCCACCACCCTTTGATAACGTGGCGACCCATTAGCTGCTTATTTGACGAAATCAAGCCCTGAAGTATTGCTGGCACTGCCAAGACGAATACGAACACGACCATTAGATCTAGCATCAGTTTCACGAGATCCTTGGAGAACAACGGGATTAGGACCGCGGGCAGTGTCTCAACGAGGTATATGACATAGAAGTTCCTTGCCAAGGAGAATTTCTCTCCAATCCTCGCTCTCCAACTTAGGGCTTCAGCTATGCCCCAAGTGCTGGCCAATGAGATTACAGCTAGAGCTAGGAATCCAGCGGCCGCTAAGCCAATTCCGAAAAGCACGAGGGCAAACCTTCCCGCTACTGGCGCGAGAAAATTGGCCAACGACGTAGGGGACAGAAAGTCAATCTGACCGAGTGGGTCGGAAACTATTACGATAACCACCATCAGAATCTCACTAACAACGGCACCAAGTAAGGTCTCAAATCGTTCGAACCGTTCATGTACACTTTTCAGCCCTTTCTCAGCTACCGCGCCGGTTTGGTAGAAAAGCATCCAAGGCATGATGACGGCCCCGACGTTTGCCGCGACCATGAAGGCGAAGCTCGGTTGGAAGTATGGTTGAAACGGGGTGATCGAGGCTGCAACTCGCGTTAGGTCTGGTTTCACTAATATCAGGTCAAGGATGTATGAAAGCAGGAGAACTGCGCTGATCCCGATCAGAATCCGTTCTGTTTTCTTGTAGCTACCTGTGAAGACGAGTGTTGAGTGAAGGATAAAGGCTATGGGGAGTGAGATGAATGGTGAAATTCCCAGTACACCTAATCCTACGGCTATGCCTGTGTACTCTGCAACGTAGGTGAGGAAGTCGGTCACGAACATGGGCAATGCGGCGAAGACGGCAACTCGACGGGAGTAGTTATCTCGGATGACTCCCGCGAGGCCCTTTCCAGTCGCCAACCCTAGCCTTCCTGATGCTTCTTGAATGAAGAATAGCGGAATGATGAGCGCGAGTAGAATGAAGATCATGTGATAACCGAACTTGGCGCCGCTCTCACCAGCCGTGATGATACTTGGCGCATCCACGTCGGCAATCATCACAATCCAGGCTGGTCCGAAGACGAAGAGGAAAGTCTTCAACCGACGGGAGAACCCGAGTGACCGTTCGATCGTCATTTTTCTGAACCTCTCCGAATCGCCTAGCACTCGCAGTGACAGTTACGAGCGCTCGCACATAGTCCCTCAGCATTTACACTAAATGCTGTAATTTTGCGCCCAGATAACAGCGAATAAGATAGTCCGGAATTGGTTTGGTTTAGTAATAATATGTGGGCCATTATTGGATGGGCGGGGTTGCAGGGTGGCTGAGGTAATCTTCCTGTTAGACGTCCTGGTTCTTTGGATTCACTTGTTCTCCGCGGTTCTTTTCGTGGGAGGTTCGTTCTTCATGTGGCTGGTCACCGTGCCGGCCTCACATTTGATCACGGACGACGAGGCCGAGAGGACGCGAATAGTTGGGAAGATAGCGAGAGCATTTGGAAACACGACCATGCCTGTGCTAGTTGTCTTGTGCTTACGGGCGTCTACAACGCTTCTTGGTACTTGGGCTCCTTCGCGGCGCTACTTCACTATCCCGGAACCATTCTGCTCATCAAGGTGGTGCTGGTTCTCGTTCTGCTTGCGTTGATCTACGTTCACAACGTGTACTTCGGCAAGAGGATCGTGCGACTTGCGGCTGAGAGACGTTTGGAGGAATTAAGGGCGTTGCGAAGGAGGAGCAGACTCGTGTCCGCCATCAACCTAGCGCTGATGCTCGTCATCCTCCTCCTCGCCGTCATGCTCCAGATTCCGCCTTAGGATCCTGGAACACTTCAACCGCAGCCCTAGCCCAGAACTGTAGTAACTACACCTACCCGCAACCCACTCGCGGTCCAGAAACGTCGCATAATTTCTCATAATTACTCAGGCCAAAAAACCGGTTTTTCGCATAATTCGCATAACCCCCACCATAACCCCCCGGAAGCGGCATCATTGATTTGCGTGCGAGGGAACAACACGGCTTTACGCGGCTTCGCTCAGGACCACTGGAACCGCGACTTCAGCCCGCTGGCGTGGTGGGAAGAAGATTCCGAAGATCCCTCGTACGCCTACTGTTCGGATGATGTTGACAAGGAAGACCAAGTAACCCGAGGCAACGAGCAAAGATCCAACTAGTGCAGCGTCCATGTAAGGTTGGTAAACACCAAGACCGGTTAGGTACAGCATTCGGCGTAACATGCCTGCCACGCCTGCTAGGCCCATCCCCAGACCCATAACTAGCCCTCCTACCGTCCAAAGAACCAGCTGAACATCCGCCAATTTCTCGCTCAGTTGCTTTCCGGTGAGCATGGGAAATAGGGCGTATATGGCGGCAAAGATTGTGAGGCCCAGGCCGATTAGGAGTTGGACGTGAGCGTGTATACCGACGATCCATTGCGTGTTATGGAAATACCGATTCACAGCGTAGTTCGCTTGAATAATACCAGCCGTCCCGCCAATTCCATAGCCCATGATCGAGATTAGGACGTACTTCAACGGCGCGCTATATTTCACTGGTCTCGCCAACCACATTGTCATCAGAACGGCGAAGATTGTTAGGCCCATCGTAACCAGCTCACCCCAAGTCACAATTTGACCCTCTATGAGGAGACCGGTTGGCTGCGGCGTGTCAGCCATCATATGATGTCCCCAAACGCCCAGTGAAACAACCAAGTCGGCTAGAATCACCGACCTGACCACGTTCTCTCCGTACAGGCTGCGGTTGAGGAGTAGCGGGACGATCAAGTACCAGGTTGCCGCTGTGAACATCAGGACGTTTCCATCAGCGATCATATCCAAACCCCACCAGAAGAAGTTCTTGTAGACCAACGGATCGATAAGACCCGGGTTTAGAGCCATGTTAGGAATCAGAAACGAAGTCCCGTAGACGGATAGTAGAACGCCCACGCCTCCCATTATGAGGGCGTTGATTGTTGTGTCGACGCATCCCCTGAAGACGCCGACTACAAACACTGGAAAGTTCATGACCTTGCTTACATAACTGGGTATGCCTCGAAGTTTGGCGCGGAGTTTGTCTAGACTGAAGGCAGTGATCATCAGTTCCTTGGCGACGAAGCCTGCGCCGGGTTTCGTTTTCGCTTGCAGTGGAATGAAGATGGTTGCGAACATGTTGAAGAAGAAGGCGAGAACCGCGGAGAAAATCAGAATCATACCGACGCCGAAGGGCAGGATGCTAGCTGGGTTCCATCCTGCGGTCGAAATGGCCACAGGGAGCGGCCAGTAGAGTGTGTAGAGCGGTGCGTAGTGCGTCAGAAAGCTGGTCGTCCAAATAGTCATTACCCCGATGATTATCAACCAAAACGAGGCGTAGGCAACCTTCTTGCTGTAGAAATCCTTGCCGAGAACATATGGGACGAGGTAGTAGAAGGCACCCATGACGGCCATGTATGCGAATCCGTAGATGGTTACGAAGGGATGGGCTGTAAGCATCGAGTAGAAGTGTTGTGGATCGGATCCTAGAAGAGGGGCATCCAGATTCGCAATCCTAGAGCGCATCAGGATTCCCTCGATTCCTCCGAGGCCGAGGAAGATTAGGGAGACCACGACGAATCTCAGGCTCAGTAATTTCCTCTCGTCCTCATTCAACTCTCATACCTCCACTTGGATCGCGTTGGGGACGAACATCGTTGGATTCAGAGGTCCACTGTACTCGGTTGATCGAACGTCATACATGCCTGCCTGATCGAAAATCCACACCAATGAGTTCGAATAAGGCTGCGGGACGACTTGCATTTGAAAGACCATCGTCCCATCCTTTCTGAAGACTCCGAATCCGTAGGTGACGTCGTGAGAGATGACGACGAACTTCACCGCCTTGCCGAGTGGAACCTCAATCGGCTGAGCAGGCATGATGAAATGGTAATTCTCCACTTGAATCGTAATTATCTCGACGGGTGCAGCTTGATTCCACATTCCATAGGTTGCTGAAGGAATTAGAGGAGCGAGTGTAACGAGGTTTCCTATTAGCACAATTGCTAGGAGAAAGTACAGCCAGTTCCTCTCGCTCTTCTCCATCCCATGCGATGGGTGAGGACTGATTCCGCCCTTCAGCTTGGTCGGTTTTGAAGGACGGCGACTCAAAATGTAGAAGCCTAGGATAAAACAGATGATTACGCCGATCAGAGTGAGGTACACGATTTCGAAGACGTATTGAACCAACATTTTTCGTCGCGTCTAGTCGAACATAGCGGTCTGCGGTTATTTACTATCCCTAACAGGTTTGGAATTTCGCGAGCACAAAAAGTGATGAGCCTATTTTGGTATAGAAAATAAGTTCTCTATGAAATCTATTCACCATAACAGTCAGAGCTGACACAGAGCAGGAGATGAAAAACCAATTCTTGCTTCTTACTAATTCAAAGTGTTTCTCGTTGTACAAAGTTTATCCGGTTTTCGTCCGCGTTCTCAACACTTACAAAGAGCAGTCTCAGATCTTCTCGTACGACCAATCGCCTTGAAGAGTAGTGCGGCCAATACCGCGCCAATCAATGGCCCTATGAGGTACACGTACTCTCCACTCCAACGCCACGACCAGAACGCCGGTCCGAAACTCCGATCAGGGTTGAACGAGGCACCCGTCAACGGCCCAAACATAAGAATCAGAATGAACAGCGTTCCACCAACTAGTACGGCCTGCCACAGCGGCTTGCGAACATAGAAGGTAGCAGTCAATGCCGCGGAACACAGAAGGAATGTGCCGATCGCCTCAATTCCAATACCAAGGAGAGGGTTCAGACCTCGGGCAAGTTCAGTGGAACCCAAATCTGCCGGGAATACTGTTTGATTCAAGAAGACCATGCGAAGCGTCAAGGCAGCCGCTCCAGCGCCTAACCCCTGAAAGCACAAGTAGGGTAGAATCAAATCATTTCGCGTTTTTCTAGACAACGCGTGAGC
>Ga0335081_10001329_pt1 | contig 39376 bp, 52 predicted proteins | sample Lox_Sample_35_FD_206713 | JGI IMG/M metagenome (GOLD analysis project Ga0335081, IMG submission 206713) | Soil microbial communities from Loxahatchee National Wildlife Refuge, Florida, United States - Lox_Sample_3.5 | ecosystem: Environmental > Terrestrial > Soil > Wetlands | place: USA...
CGAGGCCGTGCAGCTCATCCTGCACTCGGACTTCGGCTCATGAGCCGGTGGCCACCGCCCACAGCGAACGCGTGCCGGGCGAGAGCCCGGACAGCGGCAAGACATGTGAGGACGCGGGTGGCGTTCCCGTGTAGCGCAGCCTGAAGTTCGTGAAAACGAGTGAGACGGTGCCGAGCCCTGCGCCGGGGACGACTTCGTCGATCCTGCTCACGTAGCCCGGCCCGTTCACCCACACGAGCAGAGACACCCGAGGCGAGGCGCTTGCGCGCAACTCGTTCCGGATCGCCGCCGCAAGCGCGGGGCGGTGCGCGCGATCCGCGCCTGCCAGCGCCTTTCGCAGGTCGAGCGTGACCCGGTACTCGTCCAACGGCAGATGCCCTTGAACGCCGGAGCCGACATGGGTGGCGCCCTCGGCCCCCCACACGATCTCCTCGAGCGGAAGCTCGGCCGAGAGCCCTTCCGCCTGCCCCGCCAGCGCGTCCGCACCGGTCAAGCGGGCCGAGATCCAGATGCCGGCTCCCGGAGGCAATCCGGCCGGAGGCGGCTCGGGATCGACGAGGACTGTGGTCGGCGTCAGGTCGAGCGACAGGATCTGCGAGCCGCCGCCTCGCCGCTCCAGGTCGAGCACCTCGTAGCCGAGTCGCTCGTCGAGGTTGAGGGCTGCCCGGCCTCCGACGATCCGGATCGACGGACCGAACAGCCGCGGCCGCTCGAATGTCATGTCGTACCGGACCCAGTGCAGTGCGAGCGTCTTCGTCGCGGCACCGGCAACCCGGTCGGCCGGTTTGCCAGTTGCGCCGCATCCGGCAAGTGCGAACGCGGACGCGAGCAAGAGGCACCCGCCGTAGCGAATCGCGCCACCGCGATTGGCGCGGGGGCGCGGCCGGCCCATGTTCTCGTTCCTAGCCGCCGACGACGGCGAGCCCCTGCGGCGCGTCGCCGGGCGGGATGTCAGGCCAGACGTCGGTGTCGATCGGACCGCCCGGGCGCGCTGCGCTCGGCTGGAAGAAGGTCGAGTAGTCCTCCCAGACGCGCAGCGGCTTGCCGGCGGCCGAGGCAGGCAGCACCAGCCGGAAGCTCCCGTTCGCGCTGGGCCACGTCGCCGACAGTGGCTTCACGACGCCGTTCGGGCCGGAGACGCCGACGATCGTCCCCTCGTAGACCGCCCCCGGGTAGGACGAAGACGTCGGCAGGGCGAGCGGGGCGCCCGGGGCGGCCGGCAGGCGGACGTCCATGGTTGCACTGTGCAGCTGGTCGAAGTTGACGTTCTTACCCGTCGGAGAGGCGTACGAGATCGCGCCGGACGCCACCTGCACCGTCAGCGGCACCGGGTTGTCCCCGGCCTCGTCCGAGGCCGTGAAGAACGAGACGTAATGGCCGTTCGCGTCGCTCGGCGTCGAGAACGTCCAGAAGTCGCGATCCTGCGTTCGCGTCACGACCGTCGCGCCGGCGACAGGCTTCCCCGTGGCATCGGTGATCGTCCCCGAGAGCCGGTACGTATAGAGAACGACGGGTGGCGGCGCGTGGCCGTTCGCGTACGACAGACGGCCGGTCAGCACCACCCGCCCGTTGCTCGACGACTCGTTGAGCGCGGTGACGCGGTAGCCGACGTTGAATGCGCCAGACGCGCGGATCAGCGCGCTCCGCTCGGCGGCCGTGAGTGGACGGCCGGCAACCGATGCCGCCGAAAGCCTCACCACGCGGACGATGTGCCGCCGCGGGATCGTCGGGTCCACTCGGTAGAAGAACTGGCCTCGCGCGTTCGTGCGCTGCTGCAGGGTGTAGTCGTCCACCTGCATCGCGGCGCCCGCGACCGGCTTGCCGCCCAGCGTGAGCGTTCCCCCGACGAGCTGCGTGTTCGGGTCGTTTGCGCCCCAGAGCCTCACCACGACAGGTGCTGAGGTCGCGATCCGGGCAGGGCCGCTCGCTGCGGCGGCCCGTGTCGTGCGCGCCGCGACCGGCGTGTCGACGATCAGCTTCGGAGCCGGAGCAGGGGAGGAGCGAAGCATCCGGTCGAGCACCGGTGGCGGCGACGGCACTTGCGAGCCGCCGAGGCCGAAGACCTGGAGCTCGGACGCTGTGCCGCCGTTCGAGGACGTCGGCGTCCCCCCGACGGAGATCGCGATGTACTCCTTGCCGTCGTCACCGGTGAAGATGGTCGGTCCGGCGGCGATCTGGTGCCCGGTCTGGAACGTCCAGAGCACCTTGCCCGTCTTCGTGTCGAACGCGCGCAACACACCGTCGCCGCCACCCGCGAAGCCGAGGCCGGAGTCTGTCGTGGTGACGCCCCCCCGTTCAGGCTCCGGCGTCAGGAACTTCCATACGCGCTTGCCGGTGTTGACGTCGATCGCGCTGATCGAGCCGTGGTCGTGCCACCCGGGCAGCACTGCGCCGAAGTTCCCATTCTCGAGCCCCAGGAAGACGCTTCCGAGGACGAACTTGTTCTTCTTCTCGCTCGGGGTGAGCTTCGCCTGGACCTCGACGGAGGCCGTCTCGGCGGCCGCGTTGATCACGTAGTCGGTGGCCGGGTCGTACGAGGCAGGTGAGTAGTTGAGGCCGCCGATCGACGAGGGGAAGACGGCGACGGGCTGCCCTGGGCGAAGCGCCGGGTGCTCGACCCGGTCGAGCACCTTGACCCGCTGGTAGAAGGGCTGCCCGGTGGCCGCATCGAACGCGTACCACTCGCCCTCCATCGTCGCCACGGAGACGACGTGGCGGACCTTGCCGCCCACCTTTCCCGTGTACACGAGCGGCGGCTGCGAGACGTCGTAGGACCACTCGTTCCCGGCGATCAGCTGGCGCCACCACTTGATCTGTCCCGTGCGCAGGTCGACTGCCACGAGCGAGTCGGTACGGGGGTTCGTGCCGGGCCGCAGCTCCGGGAAGTAGAGCGGCGTGGCCGAGCCGGTGCCGAAGAACACGGTGTCGGTCGAGGTGTCGACGGTGACCGGCGTCCAGACGGCGCCGCCGCCGACGACGCGGCTCAGCGACCGCCAGCTCTGCTGCTCGGGCGGGATCGTCCACACCGGGTTCGGCCACGCCGGGCGCAGGTCGGTCGTCCACGCCATCACGTATCCGCGCACCCCGTACTCCGAGCCCGCTGCGCCGGCGATCACGCGGTTGCCGGCGCAGATCGGCGCGCTCGTCTCCGAGTAGCCATAGTTGGAGGCGGCGCCGGGGACCGCCTTGCCGATCGCAACGCGCCCTTCGAGCGCACCGGTCTTTGCGTTCAGCTTGTTCAGGTGCATGTCGAGCGTCAGCAGGAACAGCGCGCCGTCGCAGTAGGCGAGGCCGCGGTTCGCGACGATCCCGAAGTTCTTGAAGAGGCCGCTGTCCGAGGGCTTGAAGTGCCAGATCACCTTTCCGGTCGCTCCGTTGAGCGCGAACACCTGCGCGTCGTTGGTCGTCTCGTAGAGGGTCCCATCGACGGCGAGCGGGTACGACTGCTCGCCCCGCCGGACGTCCTTGTCCAGCGACTGCAGGTTGATCTCGTAGATCCGTCCGAGATTCGCCACGTTGGACGGCGTGATCTGCGCCAGCGGCGAATGCCGCATGTTGTCGCTCGTGCGGCCGAAGCCGAGCCAGTCACCGGACGACTGGGTGGAAGCCGGGGCTCCTCCGGCAAGGAGAAGCAGCAGACCGACGCCGACGAGAGCGAGCAGCAGATTTCTCATCCCGACACCCTCTCACTAGTACGGCCTGCGCCCAAACGGTAGCTGGCCGCGGAACGAGGTCGCCGGAAAACGAACCCTAGCAGCGCCAGCGCGAGGACAGCGGGCACGGGCGCCAGCGTGATCGTCCGCGTTGTGACGCCGACGGTCGCGGTGGGTCCGCTGCCGACGGCCTTTCGCACGAAGGCGGCGACGCCCTCGCTCGGCGGAGTACCGAGCGCCTCGTTGAGCCGGGACACCGCGATATGCGCGCCGGTGGGGTCGGGGCGGTAGCCCGCTTCGGGACGGCCGTCGGCAGACCAGACGCGGTCGGCGCCGTCGCCGACGCGGACGACCGCCAGCCGTACACCGTGGGCCGCGAGCGCCGAGGCGACGGCGTTCGGATCGAATGCGCCGCTTTCGCCGTCGGTGATCACCACGACGGCACGCTTGTGCACGCCGTCCGGGAAGAAGCCCTGCGTGCCGAGCGCACTGAGCGCATCGAACGTCGTCGCGACCGTGTTCGCGTCGCGGGGAGGCGGATCCTCGACCGTCACGGACGAGACGACCGAGTCGAACGCCGCTCGGTCGGATGTCGGGAAGAGGTCGGGCAGGACCCGGTCGGTGAAGGTTGCGACGCCGACCGGCAGGTCGCCGAACTGGGAGCCAAGCGCGAGCGCGATTCCCTTCGCGCGTGCGAGCCGCGTCGCCGCTCTCGGAGAGGGTGCCGCCGCCATCGATCGCGACGTGTCGAGGACGACGAAGAGCTGGGCGTCCTTGCGCGCCTTCGAGCCGGTGTGCGTGCGGATCACCGGCTGCATCGCCGCCAGCGCCAGCAGCACGACGACGCCCGCGATTGCCGCCTCGCGGAGACGGCGCCGCCCGGGAGGCGGCGGCGGGAGGTGGAGCAGCCGACGCGTCCGGTCGATACGGCGGGTCGCCGCCGCGAGCGCGAGCACGGGGACGACGGCCAGCAGCGCGAGCAGACCGGCGAGCGGAGTCAGAAAGGTGAAGGAGGCGGCGAGGATCAGTAGCCCTCCCCGGGCGTCCCCGCGCTGGCGCCGCTGTGGCCGGTGCCCGTCGGGCTACTGCCCGGATTGGTGCCGCGGCGCGTGCCGGACCCCTCCAGTGCGCGCAGGGCGAGCTCGAGGTTGAAGGCCGCGGTCCGGTTCGACGGGTCGAGTCGCGCGGCGTTGGTGAATGCCTGCACAGCCTGGTCGGCGGGGTCGAGCACGCCTGCCGGCGCCTGCGGGCTGCCCCAGGCCAATACGCCCAGCAGGTCGTCGGCCTGTGATGCAGTGCGCGCGCCGGTGGCGGCCGCGACGTCGGCAAGCCTCACCTCGGCTTCGGCACGCACCTGCGACTGGTGCGCGCCGTTGTCGAACCCGTAGGGGGTCCGTTCGGCGGCGACGAACGTCTGGACGCCGCGTCGGAGCTCGACCGAGTCCCTTGCGCCGAGCACGCGCTCGGCGACATTTCCGACGAGTGTCGGCGGCCTGCGTCCGTCGGAGGCGCGCCAGCGGCCGGCGTCGATCGCCACGGCAAGGAGGACCGCCGCCACGAGCAGCGCGACCATCGCGCCGAGCAACCGGGTCACGATGTCCCCCAGCTGAGCCGGGCCGACCAGAGCTCGTTCAGCGCGAGCGCGAGTGCCACCAGCGCGGTGAGCACGCCGAGGGCCAGCGGAACGCGCGGCCCGCGCTGGACGATCCTCTCGCCCGGCAACGTCGCCTGCTGCACCGTCGCCGCCCGCTCGAGCAGGGTCGTGAACAGCTGCTCGTCGCTGGGCTCCGGGTTGAGAGCCACGATCCGCACCGGGATCCCGAGCTGGCGGTAGGCCAGTGCGACGCTCGCGAGGCCCTTCACGTCGCCGGGGTCGTCGTCGAGGTCGCTGATGAGGATCACGCCCGGGTGAGCGAGGTGCTCGGAGCGGATGAGGTTCAGGGCGAGGCCGAGCCCGGCGGCGATCCGCGTGCCGCCGGAGAACGAGTTCGTCCACGGATTGGCCGGGAACGCCGGCAGGAACCCGCCGCGGGCCGGAGGCAGCGTGAAGAAGCGGGCGTACGGGCGAAGCTCGGCCGACGGCGTGCCGGGCGGCAGCGCCTCGTAGGCGACGTCGGAGAAGACGACGAGGCCGTAGCGCCCGTTCGTCGACGCGAGCTCGCGGAGCGACTGGCCGATCCGCTGGAACGTGTCGCTGGAGATGCTGGCCGAGAGGTCGAGCACGACGATCCCGTTGCTCCCGTTGGGCAGGAACCGCACCGTCCGTCCGTGCTGGCGTGTCGCGGCGAAGGCGGCGCCGCAGACGAGCGCGACGAGCGCGACGGCCAGCAGGGTGCGCACCATTCGCGTCCGGCTGCGTGCGCGGCCGAGCCGCGAGGCGTCCGCGAGCGGAATCGTCTGCCCGCTCACGTCTGTGCCTCGATCGTGTCGACGAGCCGCTCGATGTGGGCGGGCTCGGGCTCTGGCTCGGACCACGCGAGGTCGAGCGCATCGCGGGCCGCCGCGTCACGACCGAGCGCGCGTGCGAGCAGGTCGAGGGCGCGGCGGCGGTCGTCGGCGCCGCGGCGCAGGGACGCGCGTGAAAGCGCGAGCGCGCGCTCGAGCGGAGTCCTGCTGTCGACGCGTTCCGGAACGAGCCGGCGCAGCGTCGGCCAGGCGAGCCATCCGGCCGCGAGGGCGAGCGCGGCGGCAGCCGCGAGCAGGAGCTGTTCGAGGAGCCCGGGCCGGATGCGGTAGTCGGGCGGCGGCAGCGCTGTCTGGCGCTCGAACGCGCGAGAGGGCTCCGCCACCTGCCGTGCCGTCGTCCGCGGCAGGATCACGAGCGCCCTTCCGCCGACCTTCACCGTGCGCGGGCCCGGGCCCGGGACGCACGCCGGGTCGAGGCACTGCAGCTCGTACGTGTCTCCGTGGTGCCCGCGCACGACGAACGGTGCGAAGTCGGGTGGTCCGCTTCCTTGCACGGTCGCGGTGACGATCTCGCCGAAATGCGCCGGGCTCGGCGAGAGCGCGACGACGACGGCCGCTGCGAGCGCCGCGGTCACCGTCTCCGCCACCTCAGGCGCCGCCGCTCCGCCCAGCGGAGGAACGAGGCGTCGACCGCGGCGGGGTCCGCGTCGTCCAGGACCAGCGGGTCGAACTCGAGCCGGCGGAAGCGTCCCAGCAGCGCCCCCAGCCGATCCTCGTTCTCCCGGCGCCGTGCGGCAGTCTCGGCTGCGCTCAGCCGTACGAGCACCACCTCGCCGTCCAGGGTCGAGAACGGGACGAGCACTCCGTGGACGGGCGGGAAGCTCTGCTCCCAGGTCGGGTCCTGCACGACGACCGGCACCACGTCGAGGCGGGCCCCACGCAGGTGCGCCCACGTCGTCTCGGGCACGTCGACGAGGAAGTCCGACAGCACGAAGACGAACGAGCCCTGCGGCAGCACCGCCCGGCGTTTTGCGAGGCCCGCGAGCACGGCCGACAGGCTGGCGGGCGCCGCGTCGCTCGGCGCCCGGTGCACGCGGTCGAGCACGCGGCGCGGCGCAACCGCGCCGGGCGAGAGGACGTAGCTGCGCCCCCCGGCTGCGTCGGCGTAGCCGAGCTCCGCACCCGCGACACCCGCGGAGCGGGCGATCGCCTCGGCCGCCGCCTGTACGACGGCCTGCTTGTCGAGCCACGGCAGGCCGCCGCCGTACAGCGCCATCGACGGGCGCCGGTCGGCGACGATCATCACGCGAGGCGACTCCTCGCGATAGAGCTCGCGAACGACGAACTCGTCCGAGCCGCGGGCCGCCGAGAGGCGGGCGGACGCGTACCAGTCGATTGTCGAGACTGGGTCGCCGGGCAGATACGGCCGCGTGCCGGCGACCTCGGAGCCGCGTCCCCGCCGCGACGCGCGGTGCTCACCGAACGGCGTGCCGACCAGCCGCCGGCGCGGGACGAGTGGGAAGGCGCGCCGCCGCCGGCTCAAGGACGGACGGCTGCCCGCGACGCTTCCCACGCGGGGGCAGGCCGCGGCGCAGCGGCAAGGCAGCCTTCCCAGACGCGGCGCGCGACCTCGCCGGCCGACGGCTCCTCCTCGGCCACGTAGTCGGCGGTGAGCACGAGCCGATGCATCAGCACCGGCGCAAAGAGACGCTCGACGTCGTCAGGCTCTGCGTGATCACGGCCGTGGAGCAGCGCGAATCCGCGCACGGCTCGGTCGAGTGCCAGCGAGCCGCGGACGGACGCCCCGAGCTCGACGAAGGGCAGGCCCCGCGTCTGCCGCACCAGCTCGACGATCCAGCGGCGGAGCAGCGGGTCGACGTACACGTTCTCCACGGCGGATTGCAGGGCTTCGAGATCGGCGTCGGTGACTGCCGGCCGCAGGGACTCGAGCGGGTGCCCGCCGCGCTGCCGCGCGACGATCTCGACTTCCTCCTCGACGCCCGGGTACCCGAGCGCGGTGCGCAGGAAGAAGCGGTCGAGCTGCGCTTCCGGCAGCGGGAACGTCCCTTCCTGCTCGATCGGGTTCTCCGTCGCGAGGAGCAGGAAGGGGTCGGGAAGGCGGTGCGTGACGCCGTCGACGGTCACCTGCTGTTCCGCCATCGCCTCGAGCAGGGCCGACTGGGTCTTCGGCATTGCGCGGTTGATCTCGTCGACCAGCAGCACGTTGGCGAACACGGGGCCCGCGCGGAACCGGAACTCCCGCTCGCGCTGGTCGTACATGGTGAGGCCGGTGACGTCCGTCGGCTGGAGGTCGGGCGTGCACTGGATCCGCGACACCCTGGCGTCGTCGATGCTTCCTGCGATCGCCCGTGCGAGCACCGTCTTGGCCGTCCCCGGCACGTCTTCGAGCAGGACGTGGCCCTTGCACGCGAGCGCCGTGAGGACGAGCAGGATCTGCTCCGACTTCCCGATCACGACGGTCTCGACGTTCGCCCGTAGGCGCTCCGCCGCCGCCACGGCCACCGACTCCGGCTCCACGGCCGCATGGTACGGAAGCGGAGCCGCTCGTTTGCAGCATCCAAGCGGGTTCGCTACCATGCCCGCCGGTTCGGTGGGAGCTGCCCCCGTGCGCTCCCCCGGCCATCCGTCTGTATACGACCCGCACGAGCAACGAGCCTTTCACCATGCCGACCGTCAATCAGCTGATCCGCAAGGGCCGCGCCAAGAAGAAGGCGAAGGTCAAGACGCCCGCGCTCGCCGGCGCCCCTCAGCGCCGTGGCGTCTGCACGCGCGTCTCGACGACCACGCCGCGCAAGCCGAACTCGGCGCTGCGCAAGATCGCGCGCGTCCGGCTCACGAACGGGCTCGAGGTCGGCACCTACATCCCCGGCGAGGGGCACAACCTGCAGGAGCACTCGGTCGTCCTCGTCCGCGGCGGCCGCACGAGCGACCTGCCGGGCTTCCGCTACAAGGTGATCCGCGCGGCGCTCGACGCCTCCGGCGTGGCCGACCGCAAGCAGGGCCGCTCGAAGTACGGCGCGAAGAAGGCCGGCTGATGCCCCGTCGCGCCGAGATCCAGCCGCGGCCGATCGTCGCCGACCCGGTGTACGAGAGTCAGCTGGTCACCCAGCTGACGAACCGCGTCATGCTGGACGGGAAGAAGTCGGTGGCCGAGCAGATCGTCTACACCGCCCTCGAGAAGGTGGGCGAGAAGACGGGACGGCCGCCGGTCGAGGTGCTGGAGCAGGCCGTGAAGACCGTCACCCCGGTGCTCGAGGTGAAGTCACGCCGCGTCGGCGGCGCGAACTACCAGGTGCCGGTCGAGGTGCCGCAGCGGCGCGGCCGCACGCTGGCCCTCCGCTGGCTCGTGGTCTACTCGCGCGAGCGGCGCGAGAAGCACATGGCCGACAAGCTCGCAGGTGAGATCCTCGACGCGCTCGAGCAGCAGGGCAACGCGTTCAAGCGCAAGGACGACATGTACAGGATGGCGCAGGCCAACAAGGCCTTCGCCCACTATCGCTGGTAAGGACAGGAGAAAGTGGCAGTTACGGAAACACGCGTGGGGCTGGACCGCGTCCGCAACATCGGGATCATGGCCCACATCGATGCGGGCAAGACCACGACGACGGAGCGGATCCTTTATTACACCGGCCGCACCCACAAGCTGGGTGAGGTGCACGAGGGCGCCGCGACGATGGACTGGATGGCGCAGGAGCAGGAGCGCGGCATCACGATCACGTCGGCGGCGACGACCGCGTTCTGGCGCAACCATCGCATCAACATCATCGATACGCCCGGGCACGTGGACTTTACCGTCGAGGTCGAGCGGAGCCTCCGCGTCCTCGACGGCGCGATCGCCGTGTTCGACTCGGTCGCGGGCGTCCAGCCGCAGTCGGAGACGGTCTGGCGCCAGGCCGACAAGTACAAGGTCCCGCGCATCGCCTTCATCAACAAGATGGACCGCACCGGCGCGAACTTCTTCGCCGCCGTGCAGTCGATGCGCGACCGCCTGGGCGCGAACCCGGTGCCGATCCAGATCCCGATCGGCCAGGAGGACCAGTTCCGCGGGGTCGTCGACCTCGTCGAGATGAAGGCCGTCGTCTACAAGGACGACCTCGGCCAGGAGTACGACGTGACGGAGATTCCCGCCGAGCTCACCGAGCAGGCGGCGGAGTACCACCACCAGCTGATCGACGCGATCTCGCACTTCGACGACGAGGTGCTCGAGGCGTACCTCGAGGACGAGTCCTCGGTCGCTCCCGACATGATTCGCCGCGCCGTCCGCGCGGGCACGCTGTCCGACGAGATCACCCCCGTGCTGCTCGGCAGCGCATTCAAGAACAAGGGCGTGCAGCCGCTGCTCGACGCGGTCATCGACTATCTGCCGAGCCCGCTCGACGTGCCGCCGGTCGTGGGCTTCGACCCCAAGACCGAGGAGGGCAGGGAGCGCAAGGCATCGGAGGACGAGCCGTTCAGCGCGCTCGCCTTCAAGGTGATGTCGGACCCGTACGTCGGCAAGCTGACCTACTTCCGCGTCTACTCCGGCCGCCTCAAGGCCGGCGACCGCGTCCTCAACACGACGACCGGCAAGACCGAGCGGATCGGCCGCATCCTGCAGATGCACGCGAACCACCGCGAGGAGCGCGAGGAGATCGGCGCGGGCGAGATCGCGGCCGGCGTCGGGCTCAAGACGACGACGACCGGCGACACGCTGGCCGTCGAGAGCGCCCCGATCGTGCTCGAGTCGATGACGTTCCCCGATCCCGTCATCTCGGTCGCCGTCGAGCCCAAGTCGAAGGCCGACCAGGACAAGCTGGGGAGCGGGCTCGCACGGCTCGCCGACGAGGATCCGACGTTCCGCGTCTCGACCGACGAGGAGACCGGCCAGACCCTGATCGCCGGCATGGGCGAGCTCCACCTCGAGATCATCGTCGACCGCCTGAAGCGCGAGTTCAACGTCGACGCCAACGTCGGCCGCCCGCAGGTCGCCTACCGCGAGACGATCTCGAAGCCCGCCGAGCGCATCCAGGGCAAGTTCGTCCGCCAGACCGGCGGCTCGGGCCAGTACGGCGACGCCGTGATCAACCTGCTGCCGCAGGAGCCCGGCGCGGGCTACGAGTTCGTCGACAAGATCGTCGGCGGCAAGATCCCGCGCGAGTACATCAAGCCGATCGACGAGGGCATCCAGGAGGCGATGGGCTCCGGTGTGCTCGCCGGCTACCCGGTCGTCGACGTGAAGGTCGAACTGGTCGACGGCTCCTACCACGAGGTCGACTCGAGCGAGCGGGCGTTCAAGATCGCGGGCTCGATGGCCTTCAAGGAGGCGATGAAGCGGGCGAAGCCGAAGCTGCTGGAGCCGGTGATGGCGGTCGAGGTGACGACGCCCGAGGACTACCTCGGCGACGTCATGGGCAACCTCAACTCACGGCGCGGCCGCATCGAGCACATGGAGCCGGTCGGCAACGCGCAGCTGGTGAAGGCGGCGGTGCCGCTGAGCGAGATGTTCGGCTACGCGACCGACCTGCGCTCGATGACGCAGGGGCGCGCAGATTTTCACATGGAGTTCGACCGGTACGAGGAAGTGCCGCCGTCGATTGCGAGCGAGATCACCGAGCAGGGCTCGGGGTCCTAAGTCAAAGGAAGGAAGGAATGGCCAAGCAGAAGTTCGAGCGCACGAAGCCGCACGTCAACGTCGGCACCATCGGGCACATCGACCACGGAAAGACCACGCTGACGGCAGCGATCACGAAGGTGCTCGCCGAGGCCGGTACCGGTAACACGCAGGTGCGCGACTTCGCGTCGATCGACAATGCTCCCGAGGAGCGGCAGCGCGGCATCACCATCAACACGGCGCACGTCGAGTACGAGACGGCGAACCGGCACTACGCGCACGTCGACTGCCCGGGCCACGCCGACTACATCAAGAACATGATCACCGGCGCCGCCCAGATGGACGGCGCGATCCTCGTCGTCTCGGCGGCCGACGGCCCGATGCCGCAGACGCGCGAGCACATCCTGCTGGCGCGCCAGGTCGAGGTCCCGGCGATCGTCGTCGCGCTCAACAAGGCCGACATGGTCGACGACCCCGAGCTGCTCGAGCTCGTCGAGATGGAGGTGCGCGAGCTCCTCAGCCGTTACGAGTTCCCCGGTGACGACATCCCGGTGATTCAGGTGTCGGCTCTGAAGGCGCTCGAGGGCGACGCAGAGTGGACGCCCAAGATCCTGGAGCTGATGGATGCGGTCGACAGCTACATCCCCGAGCCGACGCGCGACGTCGACAAGCCGTTCCTGATGCCGATCGAGGACGTCTTCACGATCACCGGCCGCGGCACCGTCGTCACGGGTCGCATCGAGCAGGGACAGTGCAAGGTCGGCGACGAGATCGAGATCGTCGGGATCCACCCCGAGACCGAGAAGACGGTGGTCACCGGGCTCGAGATGTTCCAGAAGACGCTCGACTTCGCGCAGGCCGGCGACAACGCGGGCGCGCTGCTGCGCGGCGTCAAGCGCGAGGAGGTCGAGCGCGGCCAGGTGCTCGCCAAGCCCGGCTCGATCACCCCGCACACCCAGTTCAACGCCGAGGTCTACGTCCTCTCGAAGGACGAGGGCGGCCGCCACACGCCGTTCTTCAACGGCTACCGGCCGCAGTTCTACTTCCGCACGACCGACGTGACCGGCTCGATCAAGCTCCCGGAGGGCCAGGAGATGGTCATGCCGGGCGACAACACGAACATGGAGATCGAGATGATCCAGCCGATCGCCATGGATCCCGGCCTCCGCTTCGCGATTCGCGAGGGCGGCCGCACCGTCGGCGCCGGCGTCGTCACGGACATCATCAAGTAGAGAGCAGGAAGCGACTCATGGCACAGGGAAAGATCCGGATCCGCCTGAAGGGCTACGACCATCAGCAGCTGGACCGGTCGGCCCAGCAGATCGTCGACACCGCTCAGCGCAGCGGCGCGACGATCACTGGGCCGGTCCCTCTGCCGACCGAGAAGAACGTCTACTGCGTGATTCGCAGCCCGTTCAAGGACAAGGACTCGCGCGAGCACTTCGAGGTGCGCACGCACAAACGGCTGATCGACATCCTGAGCCCCACGCCCAAGACGATCGACCAGCTGATGCGCCTCGACCTGCCGGCGGGCGTCGACATCGAAATAAAACTCTGATGGCCAAGGGAATTCTCGGACGCAAGCTCGGCATGACGCAGGTCTTCGATCCGGAGACCGGCCGCGTCACGCCGGTGACCGTGATCGAGGCGGGCCCGTGCCCGGTCGTGCAGGTGCGGACCGAGGACGCCGACGGCTACGAGGCCGTCCAGCTCGCGTTCGACGCCGTCGCCGACCGGAAGCTGACCAGGGCCGAGCGGGGCCACCTCGCGAAGTTCGAGGTCGGCGCGCACCGGAAGCTGGTCGAGTTCCGCGGCGGCATCGACGGCGCCGTCCAGGGCGAGACCGTCACGGTCGCGCTCTTCGAGCCCGGCGACAAGATCAAGGTGTCCGGCACCGGGATCGGCAAGGGCTTCCAGGGCACGATCAAGCGTCACAACTTCGGCTCCGGCCCCCGCGCGCACGGGTCGCACAACATCCGCAAGCCCGGCTCGGTCGGTGCGTCGGCGACGCCGTCGCGCGTCTTCAAGGGCGTCAAGATGGCGGGCCGCATGGGCGGGAAGCGCGTCACGCAGCTCGGCCTGACCGTGCACGACGTCGATGCCGAGCGGAACCTGCTGCTCGTCAAGGGCGCGATCCCGGGCCCGAAGAACGGCCTCGTCGAGGTGAGAGGGTAATGGCCAACGCACCCCAGCTCGACGTCTCCGGCAAGAAGGCGAAGGACGTCTCGCTCGACGACGCCGTGTTCGCCGCCGAGGTCAAGCCGCACCTCGTCCACGAGGCCGTGCGCTCGGAGCTGAACTCGGACCGCGCCGGCACCGCCGCGACGAAGAGCCGCGGGCTCATCTCGGGCGGTCGTTCGAAGCCGTGGCGGCAGAAGGGCACCGGCCGTGCACGCCAGGGGACGATCCGCGCGCCGCAGTTCACCGGCGGCGGTCATGCGTTCGCCAAGCAGCCGCGCGGGTACAACCAGAAGGTCAACCGCAAGGCCGTCAAGGCTGCGCTGCGCTCCGCGCTCGCGAGCCACGCCGGCGAGGGGACGCTGGCGATCGTCGCCGCCTCTGCGTTCGAGGAGCCGTCGACGAAGGCTGCGAGGGGCCTCGTCGAGGGCGCAGGCCTCGCCACGCCGCTGGTCGTCGTCGCACAGCCCGACGAGCAGGCTCTGATCCGCAGCTTCCGCAACCTCGAGCGGGTCGCGGTCGTCTCGCCGGCCGAGCTCGAGATCGCCGCCGTCGTGTGGGCGCGCTCGCTGGTCGTCACCGAGGACGCGCTGCCCGTCATCACCGGGAGGGCCTCGTAATGCACGCATCCCAGGTGGTCCTGAAGCCGATCGTCTCCGAGAAGAGCTACGAGGGGACGACGCGCGGCACGTACACGTTCAAGGTCCATCCCGACGCGCACAAGACCCAGATCCGGCAGGCCGTCGAGGAGCTGTTCGAGGTCAAGGTCGAGCGCGTCAACATCGTGAAGGTCGCCCCCAAGCCGAAGCGGCGGGGCCTCCATCGCGGGATGCGCCCCGGCTGGAAGAAGGCCGTCGTGCAATTGCGCCCCGGCGACACGATCGAGATCTTCGAAGGAGCCCAGATCTAGCCATGCCCGTGAGACGCTTCAAGCCCACGAGCCCCGGCCGCCGCTTCATGACGGTCTCCGACTTCGCCGAGGTGACGAAGTCGACCCCCGAGAAGAAGCTGACGGAGAAGCTCACGAAGAAGGGCGGCCGCAACAACACGGGCCGGATCACGACGCGCCACCAGGGCGGCGGCCACAAGCGCCGCTACCGCATCGTCGACTTCAAGCGCACCAAGGACGGCGTGCCGGCGAAGGTTGCCGCGGTCGAGTACGACCCGAACCGCTCGGCGCGCATCGCGCTGCTCCACTACGCGGATGGGTTCAAGAGCTACATCCTCGCGCCGGCCGGCCTGCGCGTCGGCTCGGTCGTGCAGTCGGGGCCGGACGCCGACATCAAGCCCGGGAACGCGCTCCCGCTCGAGAACATCCCGACCGGCACGCTGATCCACAACGTCGAGCTGAAGCCCGGCCGCGGCGGCCAGATGGCGCGCTCGGCGGGCTCGGGCATCCAGCTCGTCGCCAAGGACGGCGGCTACGCGACGCTCCGCCTGCCGTCCGGCGAGATGCGCCGCGTCCTCCTGACCTGCCGCGCGACGGTGGGCCAGGTCGGGAACGTCGACCACGGCAACATCACGGGCGGCAAGGCCGGCCGGAGCCGCTGGCTGGGCAAGCGCCCGACCGTGCGCGGCAGCGCGATGAACCCGGTCGACCACCCGCACGGCGGCGGCGAGGGCAAGTCGAAGGGCGGCCGCCACCCCGTGACGCCGTGGGGCGTCCCGACGCTCGGCAAGCGCACCCGCTCGAAGCACAAGGAATCGGACAAGCTGATCGTTCGCGGCCGTCGCCGCGGGAAGGACAAGCGTTGAGTAGATCGTCGAAGAAGGGGCCTTTCGTCGAGGAGCGGCTGCTCGGCCGCATCGAGGCGATGAACACGTCGGGGTCGAAGCAGATGGTCCGCACGTGGTCGCGCGCCAGCACCGTCTTCCCGCAGATGGTGGGGCACACGATCGCCGTCCACGACGGCCGTAAGCACGTGCCCGTGTTCATCTCCGAGCAGATGGTCGGGCACAAGCTCGGCGAGTTCGCCCCGACGCGCCACTTCCGCGGGCACGCGGGCGATCAGAAGACCCAGGTGAAGAAGCGCTAGTGGCCACGGCAACCGACACTCCGCGCACCGTCCAGGCGGTCGCCAAGTTCGTCCACGTCTCGCCTCGCAAGGCGCGCCTCGTCACGGACCACATCCGCGGGCGCACGGTGCCCGAGGCGCGCACCATCCTCGCGTTCACCGAGCGTGCCGCTGCGGTGGAGGTCGAGAAGGTGCTGCGCTCGGCCGTCGCGAACGCCGAGTCCAACCCCGAGCTGTACTGGAAGGGCGACGATCTCGTGATCGCCGCCGCGTACGTCGACGAGGGGCCGACGATCAAGCGGTGGCGCGCACGCGCGCGCGGCCGTGTCGCCCGCATCCGGAAGCGCACCTGCCACATCACGATCAAGGTCGCCCAGAAGGAGACGAACGGCTAATGGGACAGAAGGTTCATCCGGGCGGTCTCCGCGTCGGCGTCATCCACGACTGGAAGTCGAACTGGATGGTCGGCAAGAAGGAGTTCGCAGGCGCGCTCATCGAGGACATCCGCATCCGCGAGCACATCCTCAAGAAGCTGTCGCACGCGGGGCTGTCGGACATCCTGATCCGCAAGGACAAGCAGCGGATCACGATCGACATCTACACGGCGCGGCCGGGCATCGTGATCGGCAAGTCGGGCGTCGAGGTCGACGCGCTGCGCAAAGAAGTGCACGCGATGACCCAGAAGAACGTCCACATCAACATCAACGAGATCAAGCGCCCCGAGCTCGATGCAAAGCTCGTGGCGCAGTCGATCGCGGAGCAGCTGCAGAACCGCGTGTCGTTCCGGCGTGCGATGAAGCGCTCGCTCGCCTCGGCGATCCGCTCCGGCGCCGCCGGCGTGAAGGTTCAGTGCTCGGGCCGCCTCGGCGGCGCCGAGATGAGCCGCTCCGAGCAGTACTCGGAGGGCCGCGTGCCGCTGCACACGATCCGCGCCGACATCGATTACGGCTTCGTCGAGGCGAAGACCCCGACCGGCCGGATCGGCGTGAAGGTCTGGATCAACAAGGGCGAGATCATGCCGGAGGGCTACGGCGTGCCCGGCGGCGGGCGCGAGACGCGCCTCGGCGACCAGGACACGGCGCGCCGCCGCGGCGGCGTCACCGAGGGGCTCGGCGCATCGCGCGAGTCCGGTCGCGGCCGCCAGCAGGATCGTGAAGGGCTCGGCCCCGTTCGCCGCGGCCGTCCCGGCCAGCGCGGCGGAGGCCGCGGCCGCGGGGCCGCTTCGGGGTCGACGTCGGGCGCAGGCCGCCCGCCGGCGTCCGGGTCGGGCCGTCCGCCGTCGGACCGTTCGCGCGGCTCCTCGCAGCCGGCACGCCGCCGCCCGGCCGCCGACCAGCCGCCGGTCGAAGAGACGCCGACGGCGACGCCCGTCGAGGACACCGCAGCTCCCGAGGCTGTCACTCCGGAGGCGGCCGCGCCGGAGACCGCTGCTCCGGAGGCTGCTGCTCCCGAGGCTGCCGCCGAGGCGCCGCCCGCCGAGGAGGCGCCGGCGAAGAAGCCCGCCACTCGCCGGAAGAAGGCTGACGACTGATGCTGCTTCCGAGGAAGACCAAATTCCGCAAGATGCACCGCGGTCGCCGCCGCGGCCAGACGAAGGGCCAGTCCGCCGTCCAGTTCGGCGAGTACGGCATCAAGGCGCTCGAGAACGGCTGGGTCACCAACCGGCAGATCGAGGCTGCCCGTATCGCGATGACGCGCAAGATCAAGCGCGGCGGGAAGGTGTGGATCAACGTCTTCCCCGACAAGCCGTTCACCAAGAAGCCGGCCGAGACGCGTATGGGCAAGGGCAAGGGCTCGCCGGAAGGCTGGGTCGCGGTCGTCAAGCCCGGCCGGGTGATGTTCGAGCTGGCCGGCGTCTCGGAGCCGCTCGCCAAGGAGGCGCTGCGCCTCGCCGGGCAGAAGCTCCCGATCAAGACGAAGTTCGTGACGCGCGAGGGCGGTGATCTGTTTGCGGGCTAAGGACATGGGCGACCTGACCGACGACGAGCTGCAGGACCGGCTCGCCGACACGCGGCAGGAGCTGTTCAACCTTCGCTTCCAGGCCGCGGCGGGCGCGCTCGAGAACACGGCGCGCCTCAAGCTCGCGAAGCGGGAGATCGCGCGCATCTTGACCGTTCAGCACGACCGAAACGTGAGGGTGAAGAGCTAGATGGCGGACGAAGAGAACATCGACGAGGCGACGGACGAAGCCGAGCAGGTGCCTGGCACCTCCGCTGAGGCCGAGACCGCCGATACGCCCGAAGAGGTGCCTGGCACCGACCCCGGCGACGCCGAGGAGCCGGTCGCGGAAGCCGGGCCTGCGCCCGCAGCCGAACCGGAGACCGAGCCTGTCGCCGAGGCCGCCGAGGCGCCCGAAGAGGTGCCCGGCACCGACGCCAAGCCCGCGCGCTCGCGGAAGCACGTCCCGCGCTCGCTGCGGCGCGTGCGGCCGCGTCCGAAGCGCGATCCCGCCGCCAAGCGCAAGCCGATCACCCGCGCCCCGAAGCCCGAGGGCGAGCGCGGCCGGCGCCAGGAGCGCCGCGGCGTCGTCGTCTCGGACGCCGGCGAGAAGACGATCGTCGTCAAGGTCGACGTGATCAAGAGCCACCCGCGCTACAAGAAGGTCGTGCGCCGGAGCGTGAAGTTCCACGCGCACGACGAGCAGAACACCGCCGGGGTCGGAGACACGGTGCGCATCGTCGAGACGCGCCCGCTGTCGAAGACGAAGCGGTGGCGGCTCGCCGAAGTGGTGGAGAAAGCGAAGTAGACGACGGTGATCCAGCAGGAGACACGCCTCAAGGTCGCCGACAACACGGGCGCCCGTGAGCTACTCTGCATCCGCGTTGCGGGCGGCTCCCGGCGTCGCTACGCACGTGTCGGCGACATCATCACCGCGACCGTCAAGAGCGCGGCCCCGCAGGGCGCGATCAAGAAGGGCGAGGTGGTCAAGGCCGTCGTCGTGCGCACGAAGAAGCCCTTCGGTCGCGACGACGGGACGCTGATCGCGTTCGACGAGAACGCGGCGGTGATCATCGACAACCAGCGCAACCCGCGTGGAACGCGCATCTTCGGGCCCGTCGCCCGTGAGCTGCGCGAGAAGAACTTCATGAAGATCGTGAGCCTGGCTCCAGAGGTGCTTTGAGATGGCGTTGAAGGTCAAGAAGGGCGACACCGTGCAGATGCTGACGGGCAAGGACCGCGGCAAGCAGGGCCGTGTCCTCGAGGCGCTCCCGCGCGACCGCAAGGTGCTCGTCGAGAACCTCAACATCCAGAAGCGGCACCGCAAGCCTCGCCCGATCCGCGATGCGAGCCGGATGGGCGGCACGCAGATGCTTCCCGGCGGGATCATCGACCGCGCGTCGCTGGTCGACGTCTCGAACGTGATGGTCGTCTGCCCGACGTGCAAGCTGCCGACGCGCATCGGCTACCACTTCAAGGAAGAGAAGGGCGGCGAGATCGTCAAGGTGCGCGTCTGCAAGCGCGACGGCTGCGGCCAGGAGATCGACCGCTGATGGCCGCCACCGAGGAGACCTACGTGCCGCGCATGAAGCAGCGCTACAACGAGGAGCTGCGCTCGAAGCTCAAGCAGGACCTGCAGCTCGAGTCGATCATGCAGGCGCCGACCGTCTCGAAGATCACGCTGAACATGGGCGTCGGCGAGGGCAAGACCGACGCGAAGCAGATCGACTCGGCGCTCGAAGAGCTGACGATCATCGCCGGGCAACGCGCGCAGGTGCGGCGAGCCCGCAAGTCGATCGCGCAGTTCAAGATCCGCGAGGGGATGCCCATCGGTGTCCGCGTGACCTTGCGCGGCGACCGGATGTGGGAGTTCCTCGACCGGCTCGTCTCGATCGCGCTCCCGCGCATCCGCGACTTCCGCGGCCTCAGCCCCGACTCGTTCGACGGCCGCGGGAACTACTCGCTCGGCGTGCGCGAGCAGATCATCTTCCCGGAGATCGACTACGACAGCATCAACCAGATTCGCGGCCTCGACGTCGCGATCACGACGACTGCCGTCGACGACACCCAGGCGCGCGCGCTCCTGACCGAGCTCGGGCTCCCGTTCGCGGCGGAAGGACAGAGGAGCTGATGGCGAAGAAGTCGCTGGTCGTGAAGGCCTCGCGGCCGCAGAAATACAAGGTCCGCAACTACACGCGGTGCAACCGCTGCGGACGTCCGCGCGCGGTCTTCAAGAAGTTCGGGCTCTGTCGGATCTGCCTGCGGGAGCTCGCCCACCAGGGCGTGATCCCGGGCATGACGAAGAGCTCCTGGTAGGAGGAACCGACACAGAATGCTCACCGATCCAGTCGCAGACATGCTCACGCGCATCCGCAACGCCAACAAGGCGCTGCACGACCGCGCGGAGATGCCGAACTCGAAGCTGAAGGTCGAGATCGCTCGCATCCTCAAGGAGGAGGGCTACATCCGCGACTTCCACATCGCCGAGACAGGCACCCACCCGACGCTCGTGGTCGAGCTGAAGTACGGCCGCGGCCGCGAGCGCGTGCTGACCGACCTGAAGCGCGTGTCGAAGCCGGGCCGGCGGATCTACGCCGGGAAGGACCGGCTGCCGCGCGTGCTCGGCGGCATGGGCACTGCGATCCTGTCCACGTCCCGCGGCGTCGTCACGAGCCGCACCGCCGAGCGCGAAGGCATCGGCGGCGAAGTCATCTGTTTCGTCTGGTAGCGACATGAGCCGCATCGGCAAGAGACCCATCGACGTTCCCGCAGGCGTGACCGTGTCGGTCGATCCCGGCCGCGTCACCGTGTCGGGGCCCAAGGGCGAGCTTCGCCAGGTCGTGCCGGCGCGCATCGGCATCTCGCAGGAGGACGGGACGATCGTCGTGACCCGGCCGACCGAGCGCGGCGAGGACCGTGCGCTCCACGGCCTCACGCGGACGCTGATCGCCAACATGGTCGAGGGCGTGACCGCCGGCTTCGAGAAGCGCCTCGAGATTCAGGGGGTCGGCTACCGTGCCGCCATGTCCGGATCGGATCTCGAGCTCCAGGTGGGCTACTCCCATCCGGTGAAGATCGCGCCGCGCGACGGCATCTCGTTCGAGGTGCCGGCCCCGACCCAGGTGGTCGTGCGCGGCATCGACAAGCAGGCCGTCGGCCAGACCGCTGCAGAGATCCGCAAGGTGCGGCCGCCCGAGCCCTACAAGGGCAAGGGCATCCGCTACGAGGGCGAGTTCGTCCGCCGGAAGGTGGGTAAGAGGGCATGAGCCGTAGGCTCGACGGAGGCTCACAAGGAGCGGAAGTGGCAGCTTTGCCGCCGCTGGAGCGGGTATGAGCAGCCGGCTCTCGACACGCGACGCTCGCCTGCGCCGGCACCGGCGCGTGCGCGGGAAGATCCGCGGCACCGCCGAGCGCCCGCGCCTGGTCGTGTTCCGCTCGAACCGCGGCATCTTCGCCCAGCTCGTCGACGACGACTCGGGCAAGACGCTCGCCGCCTCGTCCTGGCTCGACGCCGGCAAGGACGCCGGCAACAAGACCGACCAGGCGGCCCAGGTCGGGAAGGCCCTGGCTGCGGGTGCGAAGAAAGCCGGTATCGAGCGGGTCGTGTTCGATCGCGGCGGGTATCTGTTCCACGGCCGCGTCAAGGCGCTCGCCGACGGCGCCCGCGAAGGAGGACTGAGCTTCTGATGGCAATCGACGTTGCCGAGACGAGAGAGTTGAAGGAGCGCGTGGTCGAGATCAACCGCGTCGCCAAGGTGGTCAAGGGCGGCCGGCGGTTCTCGTTCACCGCGCTTGTCGTGATCGGCGACGAGGTCGACCGTGTCGGCATCGGCTACGGCAAGGCGCGCGAGGTGCCGCTCGCGATCTCGAAGGCCGTCGACGACGCGAAGAAGAACCTCTTCACCGTGCCGAAGCACGGCCAGACGATCACCCACGAGTCGCTCGGCGAGTTCGACGCCGCCCGTGTCCTGCTGCGCCCGGCTTCGCCCGGCACCGGCGTGATCGCCGGCGGCGGCGTGCGTGCCGTCCTCGAGCTCGGCGGCATCCGCGACGTGCTGGCGAAGTCGCTCGGGACCACGAACCCGATCAACATGCTGAAGGCGGCCGAGGTCGCCCTCCGCCAGCTGCGCCGGCCCGAGGAGGTCGCGAAGGCGCGCGGCAAGACGATCAGCGAGGTGCTGCCCTACAAGGCGCCGGTGGCAACCGAGACCGAGGAGGTGAGCGCGAGTGGCGAAGCTGAAGCTGACGCAGGTGCGTAGCTCGATCGGCGAGACACCGCGCCACCGCGGCACGCTGCGCGCGCTCGGGCTCGGGCGCATCGGCAAGCAGGCCGAGCACGACGCCGGCCCGGTCGTGGACGGCATGCTTCGGAAGGTGCGCCATCTCGTGAAGGTCGAAGAGGCCTAGGTCGTGGCCGGAGAGCTCAATCTGTCGAACCTCAAGCCCGCCCAGGCGCGCAAGGACCGCAAGCGCGTCGGCCGTGGCCTGGGCTCCGGCAAGGGGCGCTACTCGGGCCGCGGGATCAAGGGCCAGAAGTCACGCGCCGGATCGCACGCGATGCGCGCCGGGTTCGAGGGCGGCCAGATGCCGCTCGGCATGCGCACCGCCAAGCTGCGCGGCAACACCTCCGCCGACGCGATGCCGATCGGCCCGTTCAGGACCGTGACGCAGGCCGTGAACGTCCGCGATCTCGACCGCTTCGAGGCCGGCGACGAGGTCACGCCCGAGACGCTCAAGGCGAAGGGCCTGATCCGCTCGCTGCGCACCGACGTGAAGCTGCTCGGCTCCGGCGACCTCACGAAGAAGCTCACGATCACGGTGCATGCCGCCTCGAAGACGGCGCGCGAGAAGGTCGAGGCGGCGGGTGGCTCGCTCACCGTTCTGCGCGAAGCGAAGGAGCGGAAGCCGAAGAACCTCAAGCGCCGCCCGGAGGGCCGCACCCGCCCGCCCGGCGATGCCGCCGACGAGGAGCCCGCGGGAGAGGACGCCTAGCCCGTGCTGAGCTGGCTCGCCAACGCGTGGCGCGTCCCCGAGCTCCGGCGGCGCCTGCTCTTCACGGCGTTCATCCTGTCGGTGTACCGGCTCGGCTCGTTCCTGCCCGCCCCGGGGGTCGACTCCGCGCAGATCCAGAGCTTCTTCAACAACAACGGCGGGTCGATCCTCGGCCTCCTCAACCTCTTCTCCGGATCCGCGCTCTCGCGGTTCTCGATCTTCGCGCTCGGGATCATGCCGTACGTCACGGCGTCGATCATCCTGCAGCTGCTGACGGTCGTGATCCCGACGCTCGAGCAGCTGCAGAAGGAGGGCGAGGCGGGCTACGCCAAGATCAATCAGTACACCCGCTACCTCACCGTCGTGCTCGCCGCCGCGCAGGCCACCGGCTACGCCTACCTTTTCCACCGCGAGGGCGCCCTGTCGGGGAACCCGGGCCGGCTGGTGCTGATCATCGTCACGCTGACGGCCGGCACGACCTGCCTGATGTGGATGGGCGAGATGATCACGAAGCGCGGCATCGGCAACGGGATCTCGCTCCTGATCTTCGCCTCGATCCTCACGTCGGCCCCCGCGGGCATCAACGCGTGGATCAACGGCGGGCCGCTGGAGAAGCTGTTCTTCCCGCTCATCGCGCTCGGCGTCGTCGTGTCGGTCGTGTTCGTGCAGGAGGGCCAGCGCCGGATCCCGATCCAGTACGCCAAGCGCGTGATCGGGCGCCGCCAGACGACCGGCGGCTCGACCTACATGCCGCTGCGCGTGAACATGGCCGGTGTCATCCCGGTGATCTTCGCGGCGGCGCTGCTCGCGCTCCCGCAGACGCTCAGCTCGTTCCTGCCGGGAACGCAGACGTTCATCAACCAGCACTTCTCGCCGTCGTCGTGGACCTACCTCCTCGTCGAGGCCGCCCTGATCGTCACCTTCACGTTCTTCTACACGGCGGTGCAGTTCAACCCGGTCGACCAGGCCGACAACCTGCGCAAGAACGGCGGCTACATCCCCGGCATCCGCCCAGGCCCGCCGACCGCGCAGTACCTCGACCGCGTCCTCACGCGGCTGACGCTGCCCGGCTCGCTGTTCCTCGCGACCGTCGCCGTCCTGCCGTCGATCTTCATCAAGCACTTCGGGTTCTCGCAGGCGACGTCGCGCGCCCTCGGCGGCACGTCCGTCCTGATCGTCGTCGGCGTCGCGCTCGACACCATGCGCCAGATGGAGTCGCAGATGATGATGCGCTCCTACGAAGGATTCCTACGCTGAATCTCCTGGTCCTCGGGCCCCAGGGCGCCGGCAAGGGGACCCAGGCCCAGCGCATCGCCGCGGAGTTCGGGATCCCGCACATCTCGACGGGCGACATGTTCCGCGCCGCGATCGCCGACGGAACCCCGCTCGGCCGGCAGGTCAAGCCGATCCTCGACCGCGGCGAGCTCGTTCCCGACGTCCTCACCATCGAGCTGATCGAGAACCGCCTCGCGCAGCCCGACGCCGCCGGCGGGTTCGTTCTCGACGGCTTCCCGCGCAACGTCGAGCAGGCGAATGCGCTCGACGACCTGCTGAACCGCCTCGGCCGCGGGCTCGACGCGGCGCTGTTCTTCGACCTGCCCGACGACGTCGCGGTCGAGCGCCTGCTCCGGCGCGCCGAGCTCGAAGGCCGCCCTGACGACACGCCGGAGGTGATCGACCGGCGTCTGCGCACCTATCACGCGGAGACCGAGCCGGTCATCGAGCACTACCGGATGTCGGGCCGGCTCGTCCCGGTCGACGCCGAGAAGGCGATCGCCGAGGTGTGGGCGGAAACGCAGGCGGCGCTCGAGGACGTGCGAAGGGCGACCGCGTGATCATCCGCAAGAGCCGCCGCGAGATCGAGACGATGGCCCGCGCCGGCACGGTCGTGGCCGGCACGCTCGCGCTTCTCGAGCAGAGCGTCCAACCCGGGGTGACGACCGCGGAGCTGGATGCGATCGCCGAGGAGTACATCCGCTCGAACCGCGGGATCCCGACGTTCAAGGGCTACAAGGGCTATCCGGCCGCGACGTGCCTCTCGCCCAACGACATGGTCGTCCACGGCATCCCCGGGCCGACCGTCCTCGAGGACGGCGACATCCTCTCCGTCGACGTCGGGGTCACCCTCGGCGGCTTCGTGGCCGACTCGGCCTGGACCTTCCCGGTCGGGACGATCTCGCCGGACGCCCAGCGTCTCCTCGACGCATGCCGCGCGGCGCTCGCCGCCGGCATCGAGCAGGCGACCCTCGGGAACTCCGTCTCCGACATCTCCCGGGCGGTGCAAGAGGCGACCGAGAGCGCGGGCTTCACCATCATCCGCAGCCTCGTCGGGCACGGCGTCGGCCGGTCGATGCACGAGGACCCGCAGGTGCCGAACTTCGTCTCGTCGCACCGCGGGCCGGAGCTCCGTCAGGGCATGACGATCGCGATCGAGCCGATGATCACCGCGGGCGGCCCCGAGGTGTACCTCCACGACGACGGCTGGTCGATCTCGACCTCGGACGGGTCGCTGGCCGCGCACTTCGAGCACACCGTCGCGGTGACCGCGGACGGCCCGCGCGTGCTGACTCAGCCGGCAGGGGTGCTGGAGCCCACCCCGCGATGACTGCCGAGGCGCCCAGATCGACGAGCGTCATCACGCGGCGGACTCCTGGTACGATGACCCTCCGCGTCGGCGGGCGAACGCCTGTGCGCGCCCTTTTCTACTCATGAAAGTCCGTCCTTCAGTCAAGCCCATGTGCGAACGCTGCCGCGTGATCAAGCGGCACGGGCGCACCATGGTCATCTGCACGAACCCGCGTCACAAGCAGCGCCAGGGGTAAAGGAGCGAGATTGGCCCGGATCGCAGGCGTCAACCTGCCAAACCAGAAGCGGCTCGAGGTCGGCCTGACCTACATCTACGGGATCGGCCAGCCCACCGCGCTCAAGATCTGCTCGGCGCTCGGCCTGTCGCCGGACACCAAGGTTCGCGACCTGACCGAGGACGAGGTCGCCAAGCTCCGCGACTACATCGACGCGAACGAGCAGGTCGAGGGCGATCTGCGCCGCGAGCGGACGCAGGCCATCAAGCGCCTCTCCGAGATCGGCGCGTACCGGGGCCTGCGCCACCGCCGCAACCTGCCGGTCCGCGGCCAGCGCACGAAGACCAATGCCCGCACGCGGAAGGGCCCGAAGAAGACCGTCGGCCGCGGCAAGAAGGCGAAGTAAATGGCTCCTCCGAGAAGGACAGCGACCAGAGGTCGCACGCGCCGCCGCGTCCGCAAGAACATCGCGATCGGCCAGGCGCACATCAAGACGTCGTTCAACAACACGATCGTCGCCCTCACCGACCACGAGGGGAACGTGATCGTGTGGGAGTCCGCCGGCTCGGCGGGGTTCAAGGGCTCGCGCAAGTCGACGCCGTTCGCCGCGCAGGTGACGGCCGACTCCGCGGCGCGCAAGGGCATGGAGCACGGCCTGCAGAAGGTCGAGGTCTTCGTCAAGGGCCCCGGCTCCGGCCGCGAGACGGCGATTCGTTCGCTCCAGGCCGCCGGCCTCGAGATCCTCGGCGTCAAGGACGTCTCGCCGCAGGCGCACAACGGCGTTCGCCAGAAGAAGCGGAGGCGCGTCTAGTGGCCCGCGACCGTTCGCCGAAGTGCAAGCAGTGCCGGCGCGAGGGCATCAAGCTGTTCCTGAAGGGCGAGCGCTGCCTGACAGAGAAGTGCGCGATCGAGCGCCGCTCGTATCCGCCGGGCGAGCATGGCCGCGGCCGCATCAAGCAGAGCGAGTACCTCTTGCAGCTGCGCGAGAAGCAGAAGGCGCGCCGCTACTACGGCCTGCTCGAGACGCAGTTCCGGACGTACTACGAGAAGGCGAACAAGCAGGGAGGCATCACCGGCGACAACCTGCTGCGGATGCTGGAGACGCGGCTCGACAACGTCGTGTACCGGCTCGGCTTCGCGGCATCGCGGGCACAGGCGCGGCAGCTCGTGCGCCACGGCCACTTCCGCGTCAACGGCCGCCGGGTCAACATCCCGAGCTACCAGGTGACGCCGGACGACGTCGTCACGCTCAAGACCGGATCGACGGCGGAACAGATCGTGCGCGACGCGACCGACCTGACCGCCGCCGTGGCGCCGTGGCTGCAGGCGGACCACGACGGCCTCTCGGGCACCGTGCTCAAGTGGCCGGAGCGGGCCGAGATCGACACGCCGGTCTCGGAGCAGCTGATCGTCGAGCTCTACTCGAAGTAGCCCACTTCGAGCACGCTCGGCCCCGGAGTTTTCAAGCAAGCAGCGAGAAAGGAAAAGATGGCAGTACGCGCGACCGACTTTCAGGTCCCGAAGATCACTCACGAGGAGATCACCGAGCACCACGGCGTTTTCGTGATCGAGCCGCTCGACCGCGGCTTCGGCTACACGTTCGGCAACTCGCTGCGCCGTGTTCTGCTCTCGTCGCTCGAGGGTGCGGCGGTGACGTCCGTCAAGATCGAGGGCGTCGCCCACGAGTTCACGACGCTGCCGGGCGTCCGCGAGGACGTGACCGACATCATCCTCAACCTGAAGCAGCTCGTCTGCATCCTCCACGGGGAATCGCCCGAGGTCGAGGTGCGCCTGACGAAGCGTGGCGAGGGCGTCGTCACGGCCGCCGACATCGAGGCGCCGGCCGACCTCGAGATCCTCAATCCGGACCTCGAGATTGCCAACCTCTCGTCGAAGGGCCGCCTCGAGGTGACGCTCACGATCGGCCGCGGCCGCGGCTACGTGCCGGCGGAGGGCAACCGCGGCCAGGCGCACACGATCGGCGTCATTCCCGTCGACTCGATGTTCTCGCCGATCAACCGCGTCTCGTACGACGTGGAGGCGGCGCGCGTCGGGCAGCGGACGGACTACGACAAGCTCGTCCTCGACGTCACGACCGACGGCTCGATCGACCCGAAGGATGCGATCGCGGAGGCCGCGGAGATCCTGATCCGGCAGCTGGCGATCTTCACCGACCTCGACCGCATCGAGCACTATCGCGACGGGCTTGCAGACATCGACGGCGCGGGCGAGGCAGCCCCCCCGATCGCCAACGGCATGGAGAACTTCCCGATCGAGGAGCTCGAGCTCGGTGTCCGCTCGTACAACTGCCTCAAGCGGGTCGGGATCGAGACGATCGGCGACCTGGTCGTCAAGTCCGAGTCCGAGCTCGCCGCGATCCCGAACTTCGGCAAGAAGTCGATCGAAGAGGTCAAGGAGACGCTCGCCCAGCACGGGCTGACGCTTCGTGGCGGCAGCACGAACGGCACGGGTGAGTAGCGAGCGGTGCGCCACCAGCGGACAGGGAAGAAGCTCGGCCGCGACGCGGCGCATCGCAAGGCGCTCTACGCGAACCTCGCGGGCGCGCTGATCGAGCACGGCCGGATCCGCACGACGGTCACGAAGGCGAAGGCGGTGAAGCCGCTGGCCGAGCAGATGATCACGCTCGGCCGCCGCGGTGACCTGCACGCGCGCCGTCAGGCGACCGCGGTCCTGCGCTCGCGCGACGTCGTGCACAAGCTGTTCGCCGAGGTGGCTCCGCGGTTCAAGGACCGGCCGGGCGGCTACGCCCGGATCGTCCGCATCGGCCCGCGCGCGGGCGACGCGGCGGAGATGGCGTACCTCGAGCTCGTCGACGAGGAGTACGTGGCGGCGCAGCGCGAGGAGCGCGCGACCGCCGTCCCCGCGGTCGAGGAGGCGGCAGAGGAGCCGTCCGGCGAGGCCGACGAGGTTGACGAGGTCGACGATGGCGAGGCGGACGAGCCCGAGGAGGAGCCCGCCGCCGAGGCCGACGAGCCCGCGGAGGACGAAGAGAAGTAGAGCCGGTGCCTGGCACCTTGGGTGCAGGCACCTGTCGATCAGGCGCCGGAGCCGATCAGGGCGCCGGCGACCGCGATCACCGCGCCCCCGATCGAGACGGCGAGCAGCGAGCGGCCGAAGCTGGTGGCGAAGAAGCGCCAGCGCAGGACCGCGAGGCCGACGAGCTCGAAGGCGACGACGATCACCGCGGCGATCACGGCCGCGCGGTACTCGGGGATCAGGAACGGAAGCGTGTGAAGGATGCCGCCGATGAACGTTGCGATCCCGGTGATCCCACCGCGCACGGCCGGGCTCCCGCGCCCGGTCAGCTCGCCCGTGTCGGACAGTCCCTCGGAGAACGCCATCGAGATGCCCGCGCCGATTGCCGTCGCCAGGCCGGCGACGAACGCGGCGTGCGGCTTCTGGGTGTAGAAGACGATTCCGAAGATCGGCGCCAGGGTCGACAGCGATCCGTCGATCAGGCCGATCATCGCGGGCTGGACGCGCTGAAGGAGGAAGCTCTGCTCGCTCATGGGTAGAGTGTATCGAACAGAACGCAAGTGACTAGAGCATATGGAGCACCTTACAACCAGGGTCAGGAGCTCCTGACGTGCGCCTGAAGCTCACGGTCGAGTACGACGGCACCGGTTTCCAGGGCTTCGCCGCGCAGCCGGGCCTCCGGACCGTGCGCGGCGAGCTCGAGCGGGCGCTGGACGGCCTGTACGTCCGGCACGAGAGCTTCGCGGTCGCGGGTCGGACCGACGCGGGGGTGCACGCGCTGGCAAACGTCGTCTCGGTGGAGGTCGACGGCGGCCCCCCGGTGGCCCGCGCCGCGCGGGCCCTGAACGCCGGGCTACCGCCCGACGTGGCGATCGTCGGCGCCGAGGAGGCTCCCGCCGGGTTCAGTGCACGCTTCGATGCCCGCGCCCGGTCGTATCGCTATCGCGTCTGGCGTCGCTCGGAGCGGTCGGCGCTCGAGGCGGCCCGGGCGCTCTGGCACCCGCGGCCGCTCGACGTCCCTGCGCTCGACGCGGCCGCCCGGGCGCTCGTCGGCGAGCACGACTTCCGGGCCTTCACCCCGACCGAGACGCAGCACGAGACGTTCACCCGCGTGGTCGAGAGCGCCCGGTGGAACGAGGTCGACGAGGCGCTCGCCGTGTTCGAGGTGACTGCCGACTCGTTCCTCCGGCACATGGTGCGGACGATCGTCGGGACGATGCTCGAAGGGCGCGATCTCGAGCCGCTCCTCGCCGGCCGCCCACGCAGCGACGCAGGCGCCACCGCGCCGCCCCACGGGCTCTACTTGACCGGCGTTCGATACAAGTAGGCGGATGCGCTACCCCGTCGTCCTGTTCGACCTCGACGGCACGGTCGTCGATTCCGGCGGGATCATCCTCGCCTCGATGCGGCATGCGACGCAGACGGTGCTCGGGCGGGAGTTCACGGACGACGAGCTGCTCGCGAACGTCGGCGGGCCCGGTCTCGAGGCGCAGATGGCGGCGTTCGGGCCGGGCGACACGGCGGAGCTCGTGCGCGTGTACCGGGCGCACAACGAGCCGCTGCACGAGACCCTCGAGGGGTTCGACGGGATCGGAGCGACGCTCGAGGCCCTCCGCGAGCGAGGCCACCGGCTCGGGATCGTCACTGCGAAGCGCCGCGCGACGGTCGATCTCGCCTTCGCCCGGCTGCCGCTCGCTCACCTGTTCGAGACGATCGTCGGCGGCGACGAGACGGAGCGGCACAAGCCGGACCCGGCGCCGCTCAGGCTGGCGCTCGAGCGTCTCGGCGCGGAGGCGCGCGACGCCGCGTACGTCGGCGACTCGCCGTACGACATGCAGGCGGCGCGGGCCGGCGGCCTGCACGCGATCGGCGTGACGTGGGGAGGGATCCACGCGCGCGACGCGCTCGGCGACGCAGAGGTGATCGTCGACCGCGCAGAGGAGCTGCTCGATGTCGTCTAGCACGGTCGCCGGCCGCGCAGCCGAGCTTCGGACCGAGCTCGCGCGCTGGTTGCACGAGTACCACGTGCTCGACAACCCGTCGGTCGACGACGCAACCTACGACCGCGCGTACGACGAGCTCCTCGCGCTGGAGCGTGACCATCCCGAGCTCGTGACGCCCGACTCTCCGACCCAGCGTGTCGGCCAGCCGCCCTCGGACCGGTTCGCCAAGGTGCGCCACCTGACTCCGATGGGCTCGCTCGAGAAGGTGACCGACGACGACTCGCTGCGCAAGTGGGACGAGGACGTCGCGAAGCGCCTCGACGATCCGTCGGCGCAGGTTGCCTACGTGCTCGAGCCGAAGATCGACGGGCTGGCGATCAACCTGACGTACGAGGACGGCGTGCTCGTGCGCGGCGCAACGCGCGGCGACGGCGAGGAGGGCGAGGACGTGACGGTCAACCTGCGGACGATCCCGTCCGTCCCGCTCCGCCTCCTCGGGGGCTCGCCGCCGCCCGTGGTCGAGGTGCGCGGCGAGGTCTACATGCCGCTGTCCGGCTTCCGCGAGCTGAACGAGCGCCTGCTCGCGGATGGAAGGAAGGTGGCGCCCAACCCGCGCAACGCCGCGGCGGGCTCGCTGCGACAGAAGAACCCGAAGATCACCGCCGAGCGACCGCTCGCGGTCTGGGCATACGGCGTCGGCGCGCGCGAGGGCCTCGAGCTCGACTCGCACTGGGAGACGCTCGAATGGCTCTGTTTGCAGGGATTTCCAACGAACCCGTTCGTCGAGCGGCTGGGGTCGATCGACGCCGTTGCGAAGGCCTGCCGCGAGTGGGAGGTCCGGCGCGCGAAGCTCGACTACGAGATCGACGGCATCGTCGTCAAGGTCGACTCGCTCGCCCAGCAGCAGCAGCTCGGCTCGCTCCACTCGCGCCCGCGCTGGGCGCGCGCGTTCAAGTGGGCGCCGATGACGGCGGTCACGCGGCTCGAGCGGATTGCCGTGCGCGTCGGGCGGACGGGCGCGCTGAACCCGTGGGCGATGCTCGCGCCCGTGGAGGTGGGCGGCGTCACCGTCTCCCGCGCGACCCTCCACAACGAGGAGGACATCAACCGCAAGCAGATCCGCGAAGGCGACGACGTCATCGTCCAGCGGGCCGGCGACGTGATCCCGCAGATCGTCGGTCCCGCCGGCCGGCACCGGCGCGGGACGAAGGCGTTCCGCATGCCCGAGCGGTGCCCCCTCTGCGACACGCCGATCGTCAAGCCCGAGGGCGAGGCGATGCACCGCTGCCCCAACCGTGCGTGCCCGTCGCGCGGCCTCGAGTCGCTGATCAACTGGGTGCAGGCGGCCGCCGACATCGACGGCGTCGGGGAGCAGCTCGTCCGCCGGCTCTGGCAGCTCGGGCTCGTGCGCTCGCTGCCCGAGCTCTACCGGCTGACGAAGGAGCAGCTGCTGTCGCTCGACGGGTTCGCCGAGATCTCGGCCACGAACGCGATCGCCTCGATCGAGCGGTCGAAGCAGATCCCCTTCCGGCGCGTGCTCTTCGGGCTGAACATCCCCGATGTCGGCTGGGTGACCGCCCAGAACCTCGCGCGGCACTTCGGCACCGTCGAGCACCTCGCGACGGCGACCCAGGAGGAGATCATGGAGTGCCCCGGCATCGGCCCGGAGCGCGCCGAGGCGATCGCCGAGTGGTTCGCGGACGAGGACAACGCCGCCCTGGTCGACGAGCTGAAGCAGATCGGGCTGCGCTTCGAGTCGGACGAGGACGACCGCCCGGTGGAGGGGCCGTTGACCGGAAGGCAGTACGTGATCACGGGCACGCTCGGTGCGATGACGCGCGAGGAGGCGCGCGTGGCGCTCGAGTCGCTCGGCGCGAAGGTCTCGGACAACGTCTCGAAGAAGACGACGGCCGTGTTCGTCGGCGAGTCGCCGGGCAGCAAGGTCGCGAAGGCCGAGAAGGCGGGGGTCGCCATCCGCACCGAGGCGGAGCTCGCGGCGCTGCTCGCCGACCCGGCGCTCGAGACTGCCTAGTTCTCGGCCGAAGCGGCGGCGAGCGCGGTGACGAAGCGGTCCTCCGCCGTGTGGGCCGACCAGTACGGCACCGGACTGCCGTTCTCGAGCACGGAGAAGGCGTACCGCGAGCGGACGTAGCCGGACAGCGCCGAGGCCTCGTCCGTCGTTCCCGTCTTCGCGCGCACGACGCCCCGGGCGGGGGCGGTCTCGAGGCGGTTCTTCAGGGTCCCGCTGATCCCGGCCACCGGGAGCGCGCCCCAGACCGTGGCGTGCATCGACGGGTCGTTCCAGAACGAGATCAGGAGGGCGGCGAGCGTCCGGACGGTGAGCCGGTCCTCGAGCGAGAGCCCGGAGCCGTCGGCGATGTGGACGCCGGCGAGCGGGATTCCGCCCTCGCGCAGCTCGTCGAGGACGACCGCTGCTCCGGCGGCGGAGGTGCCCCCGGCGCCGCGGACGGCGCCGAGCTGCTTGAGCAGCATCTCGGCGGTGAAGTTGTCGCTCTGGCTGTCCATGAACTCGACGATCCTGGAGAGCGGGGGAGAGAGGATCCGCGCGAGGACGGACGCGGTCGCGGGCGCCTTGCCGACGACGACCCCTCCGGTCGTGATCCCGTGCTTGCGCAGGATCTGCCGGAAGCGCCCGGCCGCGGCGACCGCGGGCCGCGGTGCGATGTGGTTCTCGTAGACACCGCGGTCGACGACGAGCGCCGAGAGCGGCGAGCACTCGTTGATGTAGAACGCAGACTTCCAGCCGGGTGCGGTGCGGCGGGAGTCGAACCAGCTCTCGTCGCCGATGACGCGCCCGTCGACGCGCACGATGCCCTGGCGCTTCAGGGCGACGGCGAGCCGCGCGAGTCCGTTCGAGGTGAGCGACGGGTCGCCGTAGCCCTTGAGATAGAGGTCGCCCTTCCAGGTCGTGCCCACGAGCCCACCGGTTCCGAGCACCTCGGTCGGGAAGCGGTAGCCGGGCCCGAGCGCGCGCAGCGCGGCGAACGTGACCGGCAGCTTCTCGTTCGAGGCCGGAGCGAGCGGCGTGTCCGCGTTGCGCTCGAAGACGACTCCGCCGGAGGAGAGATCGACGGCGATGGCGCCCGAGTCGGCCGCCGACAGGGGCGGCACCTCGAGTGCGTGCGCCAGGCGCGTCGGGAGCGGCAAGCGGGGCGCCGAGACGGCCGACGGGGCGATCAGCAGCGCGGCTGCGAGGGCGGCGGCGACGATGACGCGCATGTCCGCCCGACAGTGTGACCGAGGCGGCGGCGCGCCACGTTCCTCACGTTGGGCCTCGATGACCCCGAAGATGGGTCGAGCGGCCCTTGCCGAGGCACCCTGCTCTGTCGAAGAATCGGCAATGCGGCCACCTCTCCCTCTGCATGACTGAGCTCTTCGAACGGATCACGACGCTGATCGACGAGTCCGAGCGCGACCTCGACCGGATCGAGCGGACGCTCACGGACGGCTATGCGCACGCGCTCTCGCTCGAGGGCGAGCGCCTGAGGCTCGAGCGCCGGCTGTCCGAGCTCGCGCGCGAGCTGCACGTCGGCGACACGGCGACGAAGACGGACGAGCTCTCGTCGGTCGCCAGGCGCCTCGACGGCAACGCCGGCGACCTGACGCGCCTCCGCGAGGCGCTCGCCGAGCTGCGGCGGCACGCCGCCGCCGTCCGCTAAACCAGACCGGACCTGACGGCGACGACCGCCGCCTGGATGCGGTTCTCGATCTGCAGCTTCATCAGGATGTTCGAGATGTGGTTCTTGACCGTCTTCGGGCTGATGTGCAGGTCGGCCGCGATGTGCGCGTTGTCCTTGCCGTTCGCGATCAGCTTCAGGACCTCGATCTCGCGCTGCGAGAGCTCCGACCTGATCAGCTCCGCCTCGCGCCGCGATGCGCTCGACGCCCGCACGTGCTGCAGCACTTTCGCGGCGATCGCCGGCGACACGAGCGCCTCGCCCACGGCCGCCGCGTTGATCCCTGCGATCAGATCGTCGATCGACGAGTCCTTCAGCAGGTAGCCGCACGCGCCGGCGAGGATCGCCTCGAGCACGTCCTCGTCCTGATCCGAGATCGTGAGGACGAGCACACGCGTCAGGGGCGCGATCATCGCGATCTGGCGCGTGGCCTCGACGCCGCCGATGCCCGGCATGTTCAGGTCCATCACGACGACGTCGGGCGCGAGCTCGCGGATCGCACGCAGCGCGTCGTCGCCGTCGTCGCACTCGCCGACGATCTGGACGCCCTGCTCGGACAGCAGCTTGCGCAGGCCCGTCCTGAACAGGTCGTGGTCGTCGACCAGCAGGACGCGCGGGTTGACGTGCTCCCGAGATTCGGCCGTCTCGTTCACCTGGGTCGCGTGAACGTACCTAATGCGGCGTGATATTCACAGTCACGCGAGGCCCCAATTGCGCCCGCTTTTGTCTCGGACTTCGTGCAGAATTGCTCTAATTCGGTGACTGTTCTCGGTTGACGCCCGTCCGGGAACCCTGCTAGCCTGCCCGACTCGTGACGTACCGGCCCCTCCCGGTGCGCCCGTCCCGCCCCCTAGCAGGGGGTTGTTATCCGTAGGTTGGGGCAGGCGCCGTACGTTCTCGTCGGGATCTGTGTAGCTCTCGTAGCCGCGGTTCCGGCCATGGCCGACCCGTCGATCGGGTCGAAGCGCGCCGAGGCACAGGCCGTCATGGGCCAGCTGCAGTCGCTGTCCGACTCGCTCGAACGGGCGCGCTCGCAGTACGACGCCGCCAACCTCCAGCTCGCCCAGACGAAGCGGAACCTGCGCGAGAACGCCTACGAGCTGCACGTCGCGCGCGGCAACCTCAAGGCGAGCCAGCGCGTGATCCGGCAGCGGCTCGTCTCGCTCTACACGACCGACCAGGACTCGACCATCGAGGTGATCCTCGGCTCGAAGAGCCTGGACGACATGATCACGAGGATCGACAGCGCGAAGAACGTGACGAGCCTCGACGCGCGAGTCGCCACCGAGGTCGTCCAGTTCAAGCACTCGGTCGTCGAGCACCGGAAGGAGCTCGCCGCCGCCCGCGCCCGGCAGGAGCAGCTGGTGGCCGAGCGCGCGGCCGCGAAGGCGTCGATCGAGTCCAAGATCGCGGAGCAGCAGCGCCTCTACTCCTCGATCAAGAGCCAGATCGCACAGCTCGTGGCCGCGCAGCAGGCGCGGCAGCTGCAGATGGAGCGGATGGCGCAGGCGCGGCTCGTCGCCCAGCACCAGCAGGAGCAGCAGGCGGCGCAGGACACGATCGTCGGCATCTCGGCGGTCACTCCCCAGTCGGACACGATCGTCGCGCCCCCGCCGACGCACGGCGGTGTCGTCGCGATCGCGATGTCGCAGCTCGGCACCCCGTACGTGTGGGGCGGAGCGGCGCCGGGCGGCTTCGACTGCTCGGGGCTCGTGATGTGGGCGTACGCGCAGGTCGGGGTCTCGCTCCCGCACTCGACCTACGCGCTCTACGCGATGGGCGTGCCGGTGTCGCGTGACGAGCTCGCGCCGGGCGACCTCGTGTTCTTCGACGGCGTCGGCCACGTCGGCATCTACATCGGCGGCGACGAGTTCATCCATGCACCGCACACCGGCGACGTCGTGAAGATCTCGAGCCTCGACGATCCGTGGTACTCCGCGGAGTACGTCGGCGCCCGCCGAATCCTCTAGTCCCGCACGTACAGGGAGTCGATCTCGGCCGCGAAGTGGTCGAGGATCACCTTGCGCCGCAGCTTCAGCGTCGGCGTGACCTCGTTCTCCTCGATGCTGAACTCGCGCGGCAGCACGCTGAAGCGCTTGATCTGCTCGAAGCCGGAACGCTCGGCGTTGACGTCGTCGACCGCGGCCTGCACGGCCGCGCGGACGTCGTCCTCCTTCAGGCCGTCGACCGCCTCCGGGTCGACGGTGACGAGCGCGGTGACGTACGGCTTGCGATCGCCGACCACGACCGCCTGCGAGACGATCCGGTGTGCCTTCAGGTCGTTCTCCAGGTTCTGCGGCGCGACGTTCTTGCCGCCGGCCGTCACGATGATGTCCTTCTTGCGATCGGTGATCGTGAGGAACCCGTCTTCGTCGATGTGCCCGACGTCGCCGGTGTGGACGAAGCCCTCGTCGTCGAGGACCTCCCGGGTCGCGGCCTCGTCGTGGTAGTAGCCGGCGAAGACGGTGTTCGAGCGGATCAGGATCTCGCCGTCGGGTGCGATCCGGAGCTCGACCCCGGGCAGCGCCCTGCCGACGGTGCCGAATCGGTACGCGCTCGGCCGGTTCACCGTCGCCGCCGTCGTGACCTCCGAGAGGCCGTAGCCCTCGAGGATGAGGATGTCGAGCGCGTGGAAGAACTCGGCGACCTCGCGTCCGAGCGGCGCGCCGCCGGAGTTCGCGATCCGCAGCCGGCCGCCGAGGCGTTCCTTGATCTTCGAGTACACGAGCCGGTCCGCAGCGCGATGCTGTGCCGCGAGCAGCGCGGGCACCGGGCGGCCCTGCTGGCGCAGACGGGACACGCGCCGGCCGACGTCGAGCGACCAGTCGGCGATTCGGCGACGGGGGCCGTGCAGCTCCGCGAATTGCGCCATGACCGCCGTGTGGATCTTCTCGTAGACGCGCGGCACGCTCGGGAACACCGTCGGCCGCACCCGCGGGAGCTCGTCGCCTACGCGCAGCGGATCGGAGAGGAACGCGATCGTGTAGCCGACGTACGCCGCCGAGAGATGCAGCAGCCGCCCGTAGTTGTGCGCGAGCGGGAGGTACAGCAGCATGACGTCGCCCGCGCCGGTCAGGCGCTCCTCGAGCTCGTCGCCCTTCTGCACCATCGCGTAGTAGTTGCGGTGGCGGATCATGCACGCCTTCGGCGGGCCGGTCGTCCCCGACGTGTAGATGAACGTGAACAGGTCGTCCTCGCCGACCTGGGCTGCCCGCTCCGCGAGCGCCTCGGGGTGCGCGGCGGCGAACTCGCGTCCCTTCGCCCGCAGCGCGTCGAGGTCGCCGAACGTGAGCACGTGACGCAGCGACGTCTCGTCGACCTTGGCTCGCTGCGCGTCGTCCTCCACCAGGACGCCGGCCGCGTCCGAGTGGGCGAGCAGGTACTGGACGTCCTTCGCGGAGCTCGAGGCGTACACGGGCGCTCCGACCGCCCCGACGAGCGCGAGGGCGAAGTCGAAGAGGGCCCATTCGAGGCTGGTCCGCCCGAGCAGCCCGAATGCCTCGCCCTTCTCGACGCCGAGCGCCAGCAGGCCGTTCGCGAGCTCGTCGACGGCCTGCGCGGCCTCGGCCCAGGAGACGGCGCGCCACTCGCCGTCGACCTCGTGGAGGTAGGCGGTGCCGGAGCGTGTCTCCCGGGCGGCGTCGAGCCACAGGTTCGCGATCGTCCGGGTCTCCGCCATCGCGTCTCAATGTACTGATGGAGGGAACCGGTCGCCGGGCGCGAATCCGGCCGGTCCCCGTTACGATTCACCTGCAGATGCGCACAACCTGGAACGGCTCCGTCAGCTTCGGCCTCGTCAACATCCCCGTCGGGCTCTCGCCCGCGACGACCCCGTCCGCGCGGCAGTCCGACGTGTCGTTCCGCCTGCTGCACCGCGAGTGCCAGACGCCGATCAAGCAGAAGCGCTGGTGCCCGGTCCACGACCGTGAAGTCTCGGGGGACGAGCTCGTGCGCGGCTTCGAGGTGGCGAAGGGCCAGTTCGTGATCGTGGAGGACGCCGACCTCGAGGCGATCGAGCAGCACGACACGTCGCGCAGCATCGAGATCGGCAGCTTCGTGAAGCTCGAGGAGGTCGACCCGATCTACTTCGACCGCACCTACTACCTCGTCCCTGCAGCGGCCGAGGCGGCGCGGCGCCCGTACGTGCTGCTGCTCGAGGCGATGAAGTCGAGCGGCGTGGCGGCCCTCGGCAGGTTCGTGCTCGCGGGCAAGGAGAAGCTGTGCCTGATCCGGCCGATGGGCGACGCGCTCGCTCTCGAGACGCTGTTCGTGGCGGCCGACGTGAGGGATCACGCCGAGATCGACGACGCCGTCGCCGGCGCGGAGGTGAAGAAGCCCGAGCTCGATCTCGCCCAGCAGATCATCGACTCCCTCGAGGCGCCGTTCGACCCGGCCGCGCTCAAGAGCGAGTACCGCGAGTCGCTGCGCCAGGTGCTGGAGGCCAAGCTGGAGGGCAAGGAGTTCGAGCTCCCGGCCGAGGAGGAGCCTGCGCCGGTCGTCGACCTGATGGCTGCGCTCCGCGCCTCGGTCGCCGCCGCGTCCGAGAAAGAGCCTGAGAAGAAGAAGAAGCCCGCCGCGGCGCGGAAGCGCGCGGCGGGCTCCTCACGGCGTTAGCGACTCAGTGCGAGGCCGGCAGGGCGCCGAGCGCCTGCAGCTGCGCCTGGAACAGCGTCTTGTCGATCTTGCCCTGGTAGATCGGCACGTGCTCCTCGACGCAGATCCGAATGACCTCGTCGCGGTCGATCCCGACCTCCTTCGAGAGCTCTTCAGGCGTCAGGTGGTTGGCCAATGCCGCTCCTCTCGGTCGTCGTCCTCTTGATGCGCACAAAAAAAGCCCGCCGCGCTGAGCGCTGACGGACCGGTTGGCGGAGCTCTGTGGCGGCGCCAGGGAGGATCTTCACGCGACCCTCGCTGCGCCTGCGGAGCTCATGCCCACACGATAATCGAAGGGCGTGACGGATGCGACATCCCGGTGCCCCGGGCTGCCTTCGTCTACGCTGTGGGCGCTTTTTCCGGGGTGTGGCGCAGCCTGGTAGCGCGCTCCGTTCGGGTCGGAGAGGTCCCCAGTTCAAATCTGGGCACCCCGATTAGGTGTGGGGGAAACCAGGTTTCCCCCACATGCCCCCTTCTTCCTCGCGCGGCGG